>Ga0126336_10001696_pt1 | contig 11874 bp, 7 predicted proteins | sample SidCmetagenome_FD_92530 | JGI IMG/M metagenome (GOLD analysis project Ga0126336, IMG submission 92530) | Coral microbial communities from El Islote,Puerto Morelos, Mexico - Siderastrea C C metagenome | ecosystem: Host-associated > Invertebrates > Cnidaria > Coral | place: El Islote,Puerto... | reverse complement strand
TTATTCTACTCGGGCTTGCTGGATATCAAATGATTATAACCAACTCGGCGCTACGCGCCTCGTTGGTTATCTATCATTCGATATCCAGCGCGCCCTCGTAGAATAATTGTTAAATATATTTTTTCATTTATTGCTTAAGTAAGTAAGAACCACCCGGAACAACTTAATCAATAGTTTTAAGCGATTTCTGTGATATTCGCAAAGGCTAGAACCACCTTGTATACGGATTCCTCGATGCATTTCACTTTAGAAATGGTCGCACTTTACGACAGTGGAGTATGGACTCTGGAAGTGAAAGAACTAGATAACAAAGAACTCGAAAGCCCAGCGGTGCGAATTGAGAAAAACACTTGTCTGTATGTTTACTTTACCGAACGTGAAAACGACGGAGTTTGGCAAAACAGTTCTCTTTATGATCAAATATGATTCTAAGCAGGTTCTACTTAAAAAACTAATCAGACCGTAGTAGAAACAAATGAAGCATTTGACATTATAATTTAATGCCTCTTGATGTTGACATGGCGGTCCTAACCATTGGGAGTAGAGATAAACCATAAAATGGAATATGCTGTGGAGAGACTCTTTGGTGAATTGTGCTTTATATACACCTTCATCCGTACTCTTTTGTACACTGTGGTGCGTTAACAAAGAATCCAGCAGTTGAAAGCTTAAGGTTAGTCTGAACAGTATCTGCTATATCGTTTAGGTGCGAACCAGATTGAGGTTCAGTGATAATGCCAATTTAGTGCATTTCGATATCCTACCCGGCTGCAGCTATGATGAGCGTCCTTCCTAGAATTTGGAACGATGAACAATTATTGTACACATGTCGACTTCACTGGATCATTTTCGGGTGATTACAGTCTGCACTTCATACGCTCCAGTTGTCCCTTTTTTGTGCAGTGGCTTAGTAAACAAGGAATCCAACATCTTACTGTTTAAAACGATTGGTATGTGTTTACACATGTTCGTGTGTTATGTGGTTACATATGTGACGTCAAAGCGCTCAAGTTCGAGCCAGTTTTAACTTGATTTGTGCTTTAATGATTCTTTTTATCCTCTATCAGTAGGCATCACTAGCTTATTGGCAAAGGCTTAAATCCTGTTTCCTTTGAATCTATTTATACACAGAAGGACTTTCCCGGGAAAAAGGATACCCTACTCCCAAAGCTACCTATGGGTAACAAGCCAACTTTTCATGACTTGATTTCTTAACGAAACGAACCAGTGCTACACTAGCGTTTCGATGTCTACCACGTTTCAGTAGTCCAGTTAAGCTTTAAGAAATGGTATCAAATGGAATTATGCAATTAATAAAAAGGAAATTCGTAATGAATTGGCACTATACCTCAAAACGACGAAGTAGCAGTCCGGTATTGGGAAATAATACAGTAAGGTATAATGATACATTGAAAGACAAAAAGGACAAAGGAATTTACTGTCTAATTAATATTTTACATACCAATTGGCATACTATAGGAATTTATTACGAATGCGTTATGCTCAATAGGTGTCAATACCAAGGTGACCCTTAAGTTTCTTCAACTCGTACTTAAAAGTTCGAGCCACCTTGTGTAGTATAAAAAAGCACTGGAGAACATATCATGTTGCTCGATACATTTCATTTTAGAAATGGTGAGAAATTACAACTTTCCAAGTACGTGTACAAGGGCAAGAACCAGAGGAGTATCCAAGAACTCGAAAGCCTAGTCATGCGAAATGTGAAAGAAATGTTCGCGACACAACATTCGCCATCTTTACCGACTCTGTACAGGGCCGCAAATGATCGCTGAATTGGACCGCAAATAATTCCACGGCCACAAATAATCCCCAAATAGGACTGCAAATGATCTTGCTAAAAAAAAGTGGAATGGCGTGGAACGAATTTGGCATGACAGCTAACGCTATTTTGTGTGAAAACCACTAAGCACCATACTTAACTGCGTATGTCAAAGATCTTATGTAGACGAGTTCAGTGAACCTTCCCACTGTCACGTTTGGTGACAAAAGCTTCTTCTGGAGCCCCAGAAGTTGTTAGCAGTTCGCAAAAGTGCATGATGAAGAGAAAACAATAATTTTTTCTATCTTATATTCTCGTTTGTCAGTAGTAAACAGCCTCGTTTCCATGCATAAACTATAACTGTTTCTATGCCCTCTTAGTATGCCAAACCCGATATCCGATATTTTCAGCGGTGCCCATCCCCCTCCCCCCCCGGGCCAACCCCCCGGCACTAGCATTTTTTGAAAACAAACCGGCAAATGCCCCACGGCGAGGACAAACAACCTGTTCAAATGCCCCGCGGTACAGGTAAAAAAATAAGTTGATTTCTTAGTTTTTGAGCTTATCTCCATTCTAATCAAAGCTAAATCAGGCCAAACTAAGTCTGAAATAAGTCTTATTTCTGTGTATTGCTTCAGTGATCATTAGTTCTGTGGATCTACCCTCTCATTTTGTCCTCTTTAGACAAAGTTAATCACAAATTTATCGTCCTTGCCCGATAAACTTATCACGAAAAGGAAGTGACAGTATACTGTGACATGAAAATCACAAGACTGTCAATTGCCCCGGGGTAGACTAATGCCCGGCCCCCGGGACGGACAATGAGGAAAAATGCCCCACTAAATATGCCCGGGGGGGGGATAGGCACCGCTGGAATTGACTGAAGCATTAGTATGCCAAACCCGATATCCGACAAAAGGAGGCTAAAAGGTTTTTATTAATCGAGCAACGTCGAAAAAAAAAGAGAAAAGAACACGGCTATAATACCTATAGATACGAGACAATTGCTCTACCACTTTCTCGATAAGTTTTAAAAGTAAAGCGGAATGTGAGCTTTTATTTAGCGATTCTTTATGCAGCTTGCGCTGGGTAATTCTTGCGTGTGTTTAGCACCGCAACCCTCAGGTCTGTTTTGTTATCCGATAATATTTCATAGCACTTCCTCGCCCAAACCGTACCTCCATGACTTTTGACCGTTTAAGGTGGTCGATTTCGCCTTCGACAAATCCAATATTGTGGTTCCTCTGAGGTTGTACGGAGAGCACTTCCCCTTTGTTAAATCACGTAAACTTACTGGTCCAACATCGCTAATATCTCAAAAACGGTGCTCAGTCTTTTTAATGGCGTTGTTTGCGAAGGCTTTGGACACCAATATTAAGTACTCTTGAAAATTGACATGATCAATGGCTCTGCAGATGTTGACTTAGCGGTCGTAACCAAAGAGAGTAGAGATAAAGCACTAGACTGCACGGAAAGCGCTTTTGTGTCAGCTAGCGAGTTTCACAGTTTCGATGCATAATTTATTAAATCACGTAAACTTACTGGTCCAACACCGCTAATATCTCCAAAACGGTGCTCAGTATTCTTAATAGTGTTGTTTGCGAAGACTTTATAGACCAACACTCTCGAAAATTAACATGATTAATAGCTCTGCTGATGTTGACTTTGCGGTTCTATTTAAATATAGATAAGGCGTGACCACGTGCTGTATAAAAGCGGTATTTGTTTGACTTCGCTTCACACGCCTGCAGCTGTACTCTCCTGTGCACTCTGCTAAGAAAACAAGAAAACCAGCATTTTGTCCTTTGAAGGTTAGTCTGAGGAAACTGCTGATTTTATTGTTCGTAATATCGTTCAGGTGCCAAGAACGTTTTTTTGTACGGTATATGATTTAGCAAAATTGCCGAAAAGCTTTTCAATCTTCAACCCGGCAGCCAGCAACGTTTACGTTCTTGCTAGTTCTTTTTAACTCTTGCTAGGCCAGTGATTTATCAGCAGTTTAGTCACCTTTTAACGCCTGCTGTCTTAGAGCCCTTTTTATATGCTGTAACGAGTTGACTTTCCTATCCGATGTACTCTGGGTGACCCAACTTTTCACGTAATTTATTTTTAACAAAACGCATCAGTGTTACGTTGGAAACCCGGTTTTTAAGAACCCGCTACGGTAGGGTGATCATCCCCTTCGTAGTGTATCTCTCCAATGAATGTAGAGTCACTCTCTCTCAATTGACGTTCCTTTTTGTACATAAACACTGTGGCTTCACAACCCAAGACAACCGAAGGCTTACTACGTGAAGCCTGGTTTTTACGTTTCAGAGCGGCTATTCAAATGTACTGTATAAATATAGTTTTGGTTGATTTTGCTCATACGCCCCCGGTTGTACTCTTGAATGCACTGAGCTACACGTAAGAAAACAAGGATTCCAGCATTTTGTTCTTTGGAAGGTCTGAGTCTGAAGATACTGCTGATTTTAGAGTACGCAAATAATGGCGTGCGGTGGGCTAGGAGTCAGATATGCCACAACCTCGCAGTAACCACGTGTCCGCGTTGGTTTGAATTCAGCGCGTTTTTTATGGAAAAGTGAAATGAATGAATAGATGAGTACAAAGAAATCACAGTGTGCAAAAACCGAATGAAATAAAGCAAAAGATAGCTGTAGGTGGAGTTGCAAACGCGGAAGTAGGGTATAAGCGTTAGGACTAAGTTTGCCGGAATATATACGCGATTGCTTTAAGAAGAGTTTGGACATCAAAAAAGGAATCCAAAAAAAGGAATTGAGAACACAGAAATCAAACATAGAAAAGGAAAGAGTTCAACTACCCCTTTGGCGCCCTTTTTGGGTAAAAATGTATATTATTATATTATATTCTCTGAGCCATGGAGGCTGTCAGCGGTTGCCCAAAAGTGTATGACGAAAAGGGGCGAAGAAATTCCTCGGTCTTATCTGCCTGATACACATGAAGTTGAAAACTTTCGACTTTTTACGTTTACGTAAGCCGTTCATACATCGTCTCTAATTTTATTTACGCACGTAAGGCCAGTTAAATTCACGCCCGTACGCACGTAAAATTTACGCAACAGTGGAAATCAACCTTAACGCTTTCATTACTAAACTCATACTGAAACGCGCCTAGAGCTCGTGTCCATGTGGTCTAGATTTACAAATGATTACGAGTATCAATAGAAAATATGAATTCAAGAAGGGAGGGATTTTAAATGAATAGACACTAAAGTAGCAAAGAAATGCAAAGGCTGAAGCAGTATTGCGGCCCTGAGAATTGATAAGGAAGGCCATAGGGTTAGAAAGTACTTAAAGTAGATGAAAGGAGAGTACTGCTAACTAGCTTATGATTGAATGGTCATGCGTCAGGATTTTATTCAAAACATCCAGAGTTACAACCGCCTGAAGCAACATACTCAACTGAGAACCACAAGACAGATATGCCCGATAGCTACAGTATCAGTTGAAAGGTTGCACTTTGGCTAGGGTTTCTTAACAGATCCATGCCCAAAAGTTAAAACCGCACTATACAGCAAAATAAACGCGGTTCCGGACAGAAAAGCACTGCTCATCATATTTCATTTAAATAAAAATCAGATTTTAGGATTTCTGATAGAGATTCACAAGTCTGTAGAATCGTGTGCAGAATAATAATTTATGGAACCTTGTGTAAAATAACCACAGAAAATTACATACCGCTCGATATATTCCATATCTATGAGTGCACTGAGTACGACTATAGACTGTGAAGTATGGACCATAGATGTGGGCCAGACAATGTAAAGCCAGATATACCGCGTGCTGGGAATTTGACATGATTAATTTCTCGTTATGTTGTGTTCGTCGTCCAAACAATGCGAATAGAGGTAGTGCATGACTCTGATTTGTGGAATTTTCTGGCGGCTACCTTGTGCATCCGAGAATTCCAAAACCACGATACCCAACTGCGCAACAAACCGTTTTTATTCGAAGTACCTCGACGGACTTCCCGACCATCACTTTAGGTCAAATTAACACTGCCTTTTTGTGTTTTCTAGCTTTCCAAAAACCTAATTAGAAGCTTCTTTCACCTTCACTTAAGATGAAGTTGTGCGTGGTTGCATTCACACTGCTGGCGATATCCCTTGGATGTTCTGGAACCCAACTGCCGAAACCGTCAAAACCTGCGAACTTTGGGGTTTGTCCGTCTTCACACCCTCAACTGTGTGAAGAAACCGGTGGAAATGTTTGTTGTCCGACTTCACACCCTGTTTGCTGTGAAGATGAAATACATTGCTGTCCACCGAACCACCTTTGCGTTTATGAGCGGAATCGGAATCTCTTTAAATGCCAGTATCATATTGAATAAAGTGAGTCGTTTATTAGGTCCTCCAAACGTCTAGCTTAAATCAGTGCCTTTCGTGTTAGAAGTCCAAGTATCAACATTTCCTTGTGATTTAAATAACTGGAGAATCTGTGATTTGTACTGGCCGACGGACTACTATATATATAATGGCGATAATGTTTCATTGTTAAAACAGTAGCAGTGGATTAATATGTAATGGCCGATAACTTTGTTAAAAACAGAAGCAGCTAGTGTATTAAACTTGTCAGTTGGAAGCAACTTTTGCGTGTCTTTCTGTGGTTAAGCCTTGGTTGCTATATTCAGCTTTGAATTAACTTATAGTAAATGAATCTATACTCTAGCAATAGTTTTATAGGTAAGTTGGTTGAATATGATCCCCAGGGAGAGTGTTTTAAAAGTTCTGGGAGGGACTGGGTTGACCCCACTTACTGGAAAGTCACACCTCTTCCTTTATGGGACTACACTCTCACTGGCGATCACATCTATCCTACTAATAACATGATTCCCGGGTTAAAACCATTTACTACGTTTAAACTGTCCCTCAAAATTGGTATTAAAAACACATTCAAATAAAAAAAAAACATAGAAAGTGGGTTAGACCTTTAATTACGGAATGGTGTTAATCAGTCTTGGGCAACTAGGCTAAACCAGCAACCTTAAAGTTGTCAAGCTATTTCTGATAAATTCATCCCGCACCCACCCCCCGGGGGGGAGGGTGTACTCAACAAAGTTTTCCGTATGGGGATCCTCGGCCCCCGAGGTAATATGAATATGTGTACCCTTTATACGATTTTTTATCAAAATGGTGTCCGTTTCAGATACTAGAACAAAAATTGCATTACATTTTGTGCGTCAAAAATAAGTCAAAAACAGAACATCGCGGCGGGTTTTTGTCACCAGAAGGCTCCATTTTTTTAAAAAGTGTTTTTGCTTTGTAATTTTTGCCAAAAAGCTTCGACACTTTCCCTACTCTGGAAAACTACAAGCACAAATAGGCATCCGTTTTAGCGGGAACCTCTCCTATAGCCCTTGATAGGGAGTACCTCCCGGCCCCGGGGCCCCGAACTTTGTTCCTGGAAGCAATTCTCGGATTCTCTTCCTTATGACCCTATGATCGCCAGTCAAAGATATCGCTTGGCTACTATTACAGTCCTCTGGCCCTAGTACGCATATTTTTCGGTTTCCAAACTCGGTGATGTGATTTCTTCCAGTCCTATCAAAGGGTGAGTTGCTATTTTCTCCATGGTCCTAAATGCTACCAGCAATGTACCCCCTAAATTGTTTGATTCAACTTGGGTTCTCGCTGCTAACTTTTTTGCTATATTCTTGGACAAACCTTTCGCTTCCGTGCGAAAATTTTTGAACGCCGCGACACCTGACATGACATCGAATTTCTTAATAAGGCAAAAAGTAACCTGTATGCAGCGAACCAGTGAGAAAGTTAGAAATTCAATAAACGGGATTGAGAATTTAATAATGTTATTTAATATTATTAATATTATTTCCCGCGTAATATACAAAGGGTTGATGGATATTATCATTGAAAGTTCTTCGTTATAGTGTGGGTAAGCGGCTTGACTTCAGGTGAGATTAGAAACTTTTTCCAGTGTGGAGAGAAACAATTTAAAATAGCTGTTTAAGGCCCACTGTCAGCCGTTATGCAACGGGACCGTTCGTTTTGTTTTCAAACTGCTCTTTTGTTCTTCTCGCGAATCTGTTTGGTTGCCAGAACATTTTTGCGATCGTGAAAATCGTCACGCGTAGCAATTTGCGTCGATTTATTTCACGAAGTTGCACCAATCTACAAGTCTTTTGGCTTCCAAGAAAGGCATTTACTTCCCAAAACGTTGGAAAGTTTCACTGACATAGAAAGCGAGAAGTCGATTGTTACGTTTGTATTTCTAAGCGCCTGCAAGCAACTCGGCAGAAGACCCAAACATTAACGTCGGCTTTGATAGTTTTAGTTTGTTAATTGTAATCTTATTGTTCTGCCGGTTATACTATCCAAGAGGATCCAGCAGAACCAGTTCATTTCGCTTCTCCTGAATCCTCTCTAAGTTTTAAGTTCCCAGTCACCGACATCCGCCATTCTCAACTCTGGTGTCTTCGGTCGTTGTTTTTTGGCCGTGCAGGACAAAAACTAGAAGAGCTACCTCGCCGAACTACCTAGCCGCTGATCATCGGCGAGTTTTACTAGTTCTTCTTTATACAAAGGGGACTACCTAGCCGCTGATCAGCTGCGAGTTTTCGAGCTCTTCTATATACAGACAGAACTACTTCGCCTCTGAACATCGGGGAGTTTTGGAGTTCTTTCTTATACAGACAAAACTACTTCACCGCTAATCGGCGGCGAGTTTTGGAGTTCTTCTTTATACAGACAGGATTACCTCGTCGTCGATCGGCGAGTTTTTCGTTCTGTGTATTAGTCACTCGATAATTAATCACTAAATGTAACATTCACATAAAATAATCGTTTCTATACGGATATAAACATTCACATAATATGTGACTGTATGTACACCCGTACTTGGCTACTATAAATGAAAGAAAGCTTAAGACAAAGGAAAGTATTGTACAATATTTTCGCATTTAAATGGTCATACTTTAGGGTTACATCGATTAATGCGCACAAAGTAAGTAAAAATCCTCTTGGTACAACATAATGAACTACATGCTCAAAAGTTAGAACCACCTTGTACAGTAAAATAAACAACAGCGCGGGAAAGTGCTGCTCAGAGGTTTTTTAAATGAACAATCAAATTATACAGAGGCTCGAAATATAGAACATCTAATAAAACTTCCCGACGATCAGCGGCGAAGTAGTTCTGTGTGTATAAAGAAGAACCTTGTAAAGCATTATATGCTGAACGAACCACAGGAAAGTACAATTTTTACAAATGGTCACACTTTACGACAACGGATTACGGAAGTGAAAGAACTGAATAACAAAAATCTCGAAAATCTAGTCATGCGAATTGAGAAAAACACTTGTCTGTTTACTTTACCGACTCTGGGAAAGAGCGAGTTCGACACAATAGGACTATTTTAAATATATCATTCTAAGCACGTCCCAGTCTAAGTAATTATAAAACTTCTTAGACCATATATATAGCAGAAACAAATTAAGCATTTCAAGTGGTCAATTCGAGTGCCGTCCAATTTTCAGGCAGCTAACTCCATTTAGCATCAAAACTACAAAGCACGATCATAACTGCACAAAAAAGAGTTCTTATTTCAAAGGGTTTCCCACCCCATTGTTGGCGCAGACTATTCGGTTGGCCAAAGTGCACGAGAAAAAGGGTAGACAAGGTCTTGCCTGCTCGATAATAGATAAAACTATTATTACCTAATATTCTATTTTCCTACTTACAGCCTTGTTCCAATGCAGAAACCAAAGCGACCCTCACTAAATACATTTGTATACCCTCATTTCTCAGGGAGTCAAACCCGAAATCTAAAAACCTGACGGTCACAATTTTATCAAAATTATGCAATGCCTCGATTGCAAAAAAGAAAACGGCTAATTTTAGATGTATACGGATAAGAGAAAATTGCTCCATTTTTTACTACTGCCTCGACAACATTTAAATTAAAGTGAAGTGTGTGGCTGTGTATAGCTTGCAATTTCGACATTTTTAGTATTAGAGCAGCGAGAGCTGGGTATTCGTGCATGTGTTCAGGCCCCCTTTTGGATTGTCTAAACGAATTCATATTTCAGCCTGACTACCACCGCTTTGGCTGCTTTTTTCATTCGTTGCAACGACTCAGTTCTGATTTCCAATCTAAGATGGCGGCTTTAAAACACCAAGAAATATTCTATAGCGCTTGCTCACTCAAAAAATACCCGTGCACTGCAGGCTAGACAGTAGAGAGCTACAATAAATACCTCTTAATGTTGCCTGCGCGGTACTAAATGATGATAGATCGGAGATGCATGACCGGTCTGGAAGTGTTGTATTAACCCCCCCCCCCTTTTTTTGTTTTTTTGCATTTTCTGCTATTTCTGCCAGCAGTACATTTCTGTGCACTGTGTTAAATAAACAAGCAATTCAGAATAAGTCTCAAGCCGGGATGCTGTGCGAAACTTATGTTCGCTATATCATTGAGAAGAAGATTTACTCTGTTTACGATGTAACGTGGAATTGCGAAAATGCATTTAAATTCAGCGGATCTACTGTTGTTGTAAACCTCTTTCTAACTCTGACCAGGCCAGATTTTTATAAGCAGTCTGCCCTCTTTATTTCTGATTCATTATATTAGGGCCGTTTTGTATCGAGAAAATCTTTCCCCAGTGAAGAGGTGGCCTTCATACCCAAGCTAATATGGGTGGGCCAACTTTTTATAGATAAATTTCTGAACGAAACGCATCGGTGTTAGCTTAATAGCCCCAATAGCCCAACGTCGAAATTTACGAAAATCGTGACAAATTGCGTAAAAGCACCAAATTTGGCATACATGTCCTTGAGGGCATATAAAACAAATTTAGAAGGGGTGCCACGTGATCCGAGTATCCGGGGGGCCACAGCACTCGAATTAATTTTCATTCATGGCTATAGGATCCCACGCTCATAAACAGACCACTCACTGGCAAACTGAAAAGGATTTGATGGGCTTCTTTAACTGGCCTTGTCAGCGAACGACAGAATTGACAACAAACAGCCGTTTAAGTTTACAAGCCACATATCCTTGTATTTTCCGCTCCCTTTTCGCTTTCCTGGTTTCCCTGTGGTCAAATAGACTTAACAAACTGAACCGTTACACTTCCAATAACTGTTAAGGGAACGAAAAATTATTAGTTCGAATTAGTCGACAAACAGTCCCAAATCAGCAGCTCAAATCGCAAAGGAAACTGTTGCCTGTTACAACTATTCAAACATTACTTATTTTGGGTTATTTTCATCATACGTTCAGAAACATGTACGCCGACCCATTAAGGAGAAGGATAACTGAAAGAACTGATTTCCGTTATTCATTGTTTTGAATTACGTTTCTTTACAGCCTCTCCCCCATTAAAGACCTCTAGACAATAAAAGCAAGTCGGGTTGACGAGAAAACTGGAAAATGTCAGATGTTTTAAGTGTACTGTTGAGAAAAACATCGCGAGAGACATTTTGAGGTCACTGACATATCTGCCTTTACTTTAAACGTCAGTTTAATTCACAGTACAATGACTGGAGAAACAAAATTGGTAACGAACATTAATATATGAATTAAACTGCGGATAAAGATATAATTATATGAAGATCATTGCAGTGAAGGTGTTTCAACTTAAACAGTTGAAAAGAAGAAACCTGAAAGAATTCAAGCTTGAACGGGAATGGAACCCATGACCTCTGCGATACCAGTGCAGTGCTCTAGAGCGCTATGATTATTTCATATATTAATGTTCATTTCTCCATCTACGGGATAAATACTCTCAATTGACCAGCTCCCAGTTGGCTTGATAGCTCAGTTGGTTAGAGCGCTGCACCGCTATCGCAGAGGTTATGGTTTCGATTCCCGTTCAAGCCTGGATTTTTTCAGGTTTCTTCTTTTCAACTGCTTAAGTTGAAACACCTTCACTGCGATGATCTTCATATAATTCTGATATAATTCTGAAATTGGTAACGTTCAGTTCAATCTGCCATGAGTCGGATGTCACCATCGAGTACCATAAGAAGCACGCACGCTTGCTAAGCTCTCTTTCACGGTAGTCAACCAGCTCCAACGATTAGTCACCACTTTTTCCAGCATCGTACGTTTTTCTT
>Ga0126336_10001695_pt1 | contig 11877 bp, 14 predicted proteins | sample SidCmetagenome_FD_92530 | JGI IMG/M metagenome (GOLD analysis project Ga0126336, IMG submission 92530) | Coral microbial communities from El Islote,Puerto Morelos, Mexico - Siderastrea C C metagenome | ecosystem: Host-associated > Invertebrates > Cnidaria > Coral | place: El Islote,Puerto... | reverse complement strand
CCTGTCCCTGCTATGTGTCCCTCAGTGCGCACAACACGCGTTTTTTGTCTCTTCAACTTGTCCCTGCAACATGTTCCCTCGTGCTTTACCACCTTAAATTTTCAAAGTCGGTGAGTCCACCCCTGACATTGCAGTCCCAATCCAGGGGGTGGGACGAAGATTAGCGTACCCTGGGAACGCGGAGGTGGTTGAGATTGCCAAGTACTACATTGAGCGCAGCCTCTACGAGGCGGAAACTAAGAACTAGTATCAAGTATGGACACACGCTGCGCAACTTTGCTGCACACAATACAACCTCGTCTCCAGGGTCTTCTCTCTGTTCAAAATGGCGGCGATAGAAAACCTTGCGCATATGACACGTCACGTGTCTCCAAAAATATTGGAGATTTTAATTTATTCAACACGGCGGAGGGCTCGCTATAAAATATTGACTATGGTTTTAATGTCACTTCATTCACTGTCTTTTCCAACCTCGTTCCCAGGGCTTTTCACTGGTAGATTGAGGGAGGCCGCCTTAGGGCCCTGGCGCCGAGCTTGGGCGTAATATATTTCACGTGTGTCTTTATGGTGCATATGTTGGTGGCTTGTATGGCTTACTGAAGCAATCAATCAAACTTTTAAAGGTCAGTGTGGGGCAGCTGTTCATTATTTTCATCGAAGGCGTCCAAACAACATAATGACACAATAACACAACTTGAAAAAAAATCGACAACTATCAGGAAACACCATAGACAGGTACATGTTCCTTTGGCAGTGTTGGCTCTCCTAAAATACAGTCCGCTGCCTTCTCCGCAATCATAATCGTGGGTGCATTCAGGTTACCGCTAACAATACTTGGCATGATAGACGCATCCACGACCCGAAGGTTGTCGACGCCGAGGACTCGAGTATTGCCGTCAACAACAGCTGTCGGGTCATCCTCGGCTCCCATCTTGCACGTGCCACAGGGGTGGTAATCTGTTTTGGCATAACTTCTCACAAAAGCATCTATGTCTTTTTCTGTTTTGCAATCGTTACCTAAGCCGAAAAGAAGGCGTTGCAATAAATTTCAGTTATGATAGTCACTTTCACTTCGTGCTTTTTACCAGCGATGTGTTACCGATCTGCTTCACACTTGTTTTGGCTGACAGGATGAAAACAGCTAGAGAACACCTTTCAAACTTCTTGCCAACTTTAAACGAAAGCACCTTCTTCTGCTCTCCTTCTTTTACAAGGATATACCTACCCTGGGTACCAGAGGTTTTTTTTCTCTCTAGCGTCGGGCGAAATCGGCCGGAGGCCGAGCAGCGTAGGCCGAACATAAGCTGCAACCGGAAACCGCGCAAGAAAAGCCTCTGGCACCCAGGGTAGGATATCCCCCGACAACTAGTACAACTTTTCGTTCACTCGAACAATTCGTGTTTCCCCCAGATGGTTTTCACCGTCGAGATTCCGCTGTAAAAGTTAAGATGAACAAACAAACAAACACACAAAACGAAGAACAGACTTGAGAAGCGGTTTCTTCAGAAATATTTTCTACTAACATATTGCCTCGTGTCACATGCAACAGCCCTTTTCATAGAAAACGCGGTTTCTCATTTTCATTACAATATGGCCGAACCGAGGGGCTGGAGGGACCAAGGCAATTTTCATCAATTTTGCAGTTAGCGGAAATTTCGCCTCCACGACGGACTAAACTCTAACACCCAATAATAAAGAGATTTAACATCAGGTTCTTCGGCAAACGGCGTACCACAAACATGGAAAATGGCGGGAAAATGGCCGTTTTTATGCTAGAGACGTTAATGTCGTCTTACACGTTAATATCGTCTCGAGACGACATTAATGTCTAGTACAAAAACGGAATATAAGTCAGACGACTTTGTCATTTGCCTTCCATGTCTTCTATTTCTTGGAGACGTCGAGAACAATACTTCAGAAGCTGCGAAGCAGACACAGTCGTGTCGTGTCTTCCGAGAATAGAACCCAGTCTTTTTCTTAGAAAATCATGGTTTTCTTCTATTTGGTCGTCTACTTTAAAGTCGAAGACATTAAAGTCTGAGACGTTAAATACGTCTAGACCAATTTAACGTCTCTAGCATAAAAACGGCCAATCCGGCCTAATCACGTGAAAATTTCTGCAGATCGCGTTTACCGTGTGCGTGATGCTTAATTTCTCTAGTGATAGGGCTAGTGGAATGATAAGCACAGCGTTGTAGATTCTCTCTAGAGAGGGGTATTATCGATTTTCCTTCATATGACCAAATATCAAACTTGTTACCGCTGACTACAAACCTGGTTTAATCTCTTTTCCTCTGTAAGGTTCCAAAGCCTTCTGGTTGAGCACATGACGCGCCACTCGGACACAGGACCTCATAAGCCGCCGATCCCTCTCGGTTGACAGATAGTTTGGTTGTATGAGGGGGTGACTGAAAGGATCACGTGACCTCAGCTTAATGAAACCTCGGCTGCTCGGCCTTAGGATCTCAACACAGAGCTGAATTGCACGCGGAAATAAACAAAATCTGTTAAGACAATGGTTTTCAACTACGCGCAAAGGATATATCTCGTTTTGAGAGAGGAAGAGAGATAAGCGAGATGGGATCTAATTGAAACTTTTATTTTAATTACGCTTTCTGAGTTAACGGCAAATCCCACTGCAAAGACAAGGATCACGTTCAGCCAGCATCACACAGCGGCCAATTAAGGCAACGTTATTACCGTAAGAAGACATTGCAAAAATAAAGTGTCGGAAACCGAGATTAATGCAGCACAAAATGGCTACCTACTCCAGCACTAATGCTCAACGAAAACAGCTTATCCCAAGTTTTGAATTTCAAATGGAGGATTTCACATTTCTTTGAATTTTGTTTTACAGCTCTTGCAAAATTATGATTGATCCCATCTATGATTGATGTGAAGGCGGCAGGAACCTACTCGTTCGGACAAAAATATTAGCCCACTAACTGACAAGTCATACTTCTGTGTTGATTTGATACTCAATTCGCATTATATACGTACCGCTTGACTCGTAATGATTACGTACGGAGAAGTTTCTAAACAATTAATGTTAAGAACAGAAAGATTTCACCTGGTATCCATGTTGGGTTGCCTGTGGTGTCCCCGCTTCGCTGATCGCTAAGGGAACAAATTGCATCTCTATGTCCGGGTGCGAGACCAATGGGTCACTTTTGACGAATCCACAGGTCTCAAAGTGGTTTGTGGCACATGCTCCGTCCTTGAACAGGAACCACTTAATTCCCGCCATGATCTTGTTGTGCAGTTTAAATGTGCTGTTTAGTGTCACTGGCTTGAGGCATTGCTGTAGGGAGAACATGAAATGGTATAATTTCAGTGACTACGTATGCAGTGTATACGCAGCTTTAGAGTTACGATCTAACGGTTGGCAAATTGGACTCTTACTCCAGTGGTTTAGAGCATGAGCCCGGCATGGTATGCTCGATTTATTTTCTTGGATAAGATACCTTAGACCGGCACGTGCCTCTCTCCACCAAGGACTGTTGGGATGATTACCAGAAAGGCTGCCAAGTAACTACCTTTGACTGCCAACAGTTAACGCCAGGAGGACGCCAAATTGCACAAAGAAGGCGCATCGATCTTATTATCTGTAAGCATTAGGTTTCGAATTAGGGTAGTGTTCTTAGGAAAGACACTTTGGTTATGATCAAGCGAAAGAGAAACAGTTGCATTCAAATTTGGGAGCCGTTGATTCTTTTCATATAACCATGGCACTGAAGACTCACAAGAGGACTAGCGTATTTCTATTTCTTTTTTAGATATCGGCCAATAAAATGAAGCCCTTATGCCTTAGTGCCCGTTCTGCAATCAGTTTGATTGTTTGAAAAGTTATTGGTATATCCTTTATAATGGTCTGGCATTGGTGCATATAACATCAGTCTACGGATGAACGTTAAAAGACACTTCACAAAATTTACTCTTGCGTTTCTCTTGTTCTTTACAAAGAAATACTTAAGCTTACATATTGAATGTAAACTTGCACATGATCTTGCAAGTTTTTTCCCACACCGGGTAAGTTAGCCACCACGGGTATATCCAACATCTTTAAGTCATCCGCATCTCCAATCCCAGACAACATCAGGAGCTGCGGTGTATTAACCACGCCACCACAAAGGACGACTTCTTTAGACGCTCGAGCACGTTTTGTTATGTTTCCGACGCGATATTCCACACCGACCGCTTTGTTGTTTTCAAACAAAACTCTGCTTGCCATTGCCCCTGTTTCAATTTTCAAGTTGTTTCGTTGAAGGACAGGTTTGAGATACGCGGTCGCTGTACTGCATCGTTTTCCTTCATGTATTGTGCAGTCCAGTTGGCCAACGCCCTCCTGCTGGTAGCCGTTAACGTCTTCTGTGAAAGGATAGCCCGCTTCAACGCCGGCAGTAATAAAGGCCTGGTGCAGAGGGTGGGAAGATGTACCACGTGACACGCGGAGTGGGCCGCTTCCACCTCTGTATTGGCTGGCACCTGAGGAGAGGAACTGTGCCTGAGCTTCCGAAAATGGCTATTTAACTAACCGAGAAACATACAGAACTCTGTATTGGCACTGAGGAGAGGAACTTTGTCTGAGCTTCAGAAAATGGCTATTAACGAATCGAGAAAAAGAGTGAAAACTCACTGGGGGCTCATTGATCAGTAGATGATTAGAGTGTACGAGAGAAGAAAAGTTTCAATTCTTTTTAATTTGTCATGAGTTTTTGTGCAGAGAGTCAACCACTTAGAGTCGATGTGGTAGCCAAATGAGAGCGAGGATGCAATTTCTTAATGCCTGTCTCCCTCAGAACAGACAGTAAGAAATAGGCAACAACCCTCACCCTGCCCATCCAATCTTTTTCTTTTCAATGCATTTCATTTTCAATCGTTCTCATTAAATGGGAGGTTGAAACAGCCCAAATCACTTGTCAGGCAAGACCACGAGTTTGTAGATTTCTGATTTTGTGAAAGATTTAAGGTATATAGTCTGTGTAGGACCACAACCATAACCAGCTTCTGGATTTTCTTGTCACCCTTTTGCTCAATAAGACAGACAGTGAGAAAGATGAAATATTCAGTTTGTCACGAGCGTGGGACAAAGAAAAAATCTGAGTCCCCGACGGGAATCGAACCCATGACCTTCCGTACACCGGTCGGACTCTCCAACCACTGAGCTACTGGGAGACTCGTGGCGAGCAAGGTCATATTTACTGAGTTCGTTGTGACACGCGTCCTGCATACTGCTAGGATCAGCAATGTGGAAAGTACCGTGTGTGATAATAAAGAAAGAAAGATGATAAATTTTAAGCTTGCAAAGGAAAAAAAGACAAACAGTGATTGTCAACAACCACAGACTTACCAAGTTCATATGTTTCAGATTTTTTGAAGTAGGGCAGACAGTCTGCATAGGACCACCCATAGGCACCTTCTCTTTCCCATCTGTCATAGTCAAAGGCGTGTCCTCTTACGTAAATCATTGCATTTATTGATGAGGATCCACCTAGAACTCGACCTCTAGGATGGTAGATAGTTCTGAAAAATAGACTAAAGTTGCTTTCTGGAGATCATCCTACTTTCTCAAACTCGTTAATAATTCATAAAGAGAAAACAAAGGAAATCAATACCGTGACAGTGGTTTGGAAACCGGATCTTAATCAGCATAAAGTTTTGCGAACTTCTGCTTTGAATTTCTCCAAGAATTATGAATGGTTTGAGAAGCCATAGAAAGAGTGTTTCATCAGGTATCCAAACACCCTGAAGTCGGTTAAAAAAAACTCGGCTGCGCCTCGTTTTTTCAACCCACTTCTCAGTGTTTGGATATCCTGATGAAACACTCTTTCTCGTGTTTGATATATTACTTGGAATATTTTTCCCGAGTGCAATTATCCTTGGAATCATCATACTTGGGAAAAAAATAACTCTCTTGGTCAAAACCCCAGTTGGAGGACTCTGTCATAATAGTGTCGATGGGATCATCATACCTATAAGGGGTTTAAAAAATCTGAAACAACCACTTTACAAATTATTCTGTTACCTTTTAAGGGACTACTCCTTGAAGTTGGTACCTCTCAGGGGTGAGAGGTACCAAGTTTGAAGGGTGAGCCACACCCACAAAATAAGATTCTGGTACCTTATTTTAGGAGTTCCTTTTGAAGGTTCTGATGACCACCCCAATCACTTTTATACAAGAGTCCCTCCCTCCTTGGTCCAATCTTCAGGGAATAACCAGGTTGGGGGTGGTGGTGGGGGGGGGGTCCTGTATATAAGCCTGGCACAATATTATTTTTTCATCTCTTGGGGGTTGGACAAAGAGGAGACAGTCAGGGAATCATAAGGTAATGGCATTTACCTGTGTCATGTCTTTGTACACAGTCAGAAGAAAGTCAATGTCACTCTGCTTGTTGTATAAATTTCCCTATGGACTTGTGTCAACAGATGGTATGCCGTCATTAACTCCAGTGCAGTGAAATAGCAAGCATCAAAACTCACATGGATATGAAGTACCCCATTCAAGAACCAATAATCACAAGTTCTCTTTCTTCCCACATACTATAAGGGAATGGAACATTTTGCCTGAGGACACTGTTAAACTGCCAACCTTGGAGTCTTTTAATAAAACACTTGGCAAGATAATTTGACTGCTAGTCACTGACCCTTCTGCTTTTTTTATTTATAAACACCCACAAGAATCTTCACATGAAGAAGGTGGGGCTTCTAGGAAGATGAAGAAAAGTGATCCACAAATTTTCAATTTGAGAACCGAGCAACATTACACAGCAGATCAACAAAATAAACCTGTTTTACCTATTTTTCAAATTTCCCTGAGGTTCTGTTGTATAGAACCAATTGACACTGTCATTTTCTAAGTTGTATGGCATTGCTGCTGGCATGTGGATTTTCCATGTGCTATCTTTTGGCCCAGCCTCAAGGAGAAGTATCCTTGAATTTGGATTTGCCGTCAGACGGTTTGCTAAAATGCACCCTGCTGATCCTGCTCCAACAATGACAAAATCATGGGTGGAAGAAAATGACGAAGTTGACCAGAAGTAGTTCCAGCATTGGATACTGCTTGCTATTTGAAATAATTGAACAAAAAATTAATCAATAGTATTCCTCCATTTTTGTGTGTGCTGCTCCCTATCTCTGGGATGCACTGGAAGTGTTACCCAGTTTCAAACCAGAATATAAGAGTTCCTGTATGTTATTTTAGTTCTAAACCCTTTCTGCCCAGTTTTCAGTTCTCAGCCTATTTTTTTCACAACCCCACTGTCTGATTTATAGGGTCAGTCAAAATTTATCTCCCCCTCCCACAAAAGAAAAAATAATCAAAGTACCAGGATTCCCCCTACCCACCCTGTGAAATTACTTAATTTTTCTTTTCTTTGACATACCTCATTAGAAATATTCAAAAGATTAAATGGTACCAACGTTTTTGGAAACCCTACCAGAAAAAGTCATCTGCAGGGAAGGGGAATAGCCCTGGGGGGGGGGGGGTTTACTCCCATATATAACCGCTGTGAAGGGTATGGTTTTCAAGCAGTTTGGTCTGGGATAGGGTATAGAGAATAGGATATCAATTACCTGGGAAACTGGAAAGTAGTGTGGCAGATTTAGACCAAAATAGGGTTTGAAAAACTTAAATTTGATCAGCAACTTTGTTGATGGACAGATGGTTTTCCATTGAAAACACTATGTAGCTATATTGGACAGAATATTATTGGAAGATAGCTAGTCTAGGATAGCCAGGTAGGGATTTTCAGCATCTAGTCTAGAATAGGGTTGCAAAATGGAGCTGAAAGTGGTCTGGTATAGGTTAACGGCTTTAGAGTCCCAGCAACACACCCCCACCCAAAAAATTTCTGAGTACCCCCTCCTTGGGGGAATAGGGAGGGTGGGAGTTGCAACTGCCCACACACTATTAAGGGGAGTATATGTGCTCCGCCTGCAGGGTTGCATGTCCACAGGCCGGTAGTCACTACGGAAAACCATGCAAATTTTTAAGAATAAGAAGAAAATTGGCATCTGGTTCAATATATAAATTACCATGTGTTTTCCAAGAAAGTATCTTCTTAGCTGTGAAACCAGTGAGCTTGGAAAAACTCATCATATTAATAAGTTGCCACGCCTGCAAAAAACAGTACAAACAGCCGTGAGATCTGTTATTATACTACAAGGTATTTCAATCCGTTTCATTTAGTGAGTAGAACTAAGGACTAGCCTGCAAGCAAGGGTAGGAGAGCTTCGCCTACAGGCATTTTCGAGTCCGCAGAGATCCAGGACATGCAGAGGATGATATTCGGTACAAGGCCAGAAGGCGGAAACGGGCCTGAAACACCGGCGAAGGAAATTGGGAAGGAAGTTTTCTCAAACTAGCTTTGAGTATACATGATTGTGTCAGAGCGGAACAAAGCCTAAAATTAAAAAAGTTATCGGTGTACCTTTCATTGAGCGGCAACGAATATTTTAGGTATGTTCCCCTTTGCCGCCGTGTAAACTGGCCCTGAAACCAAACGGTCAGTTTCTTTAAGCCAGCGTTTGTTCAGCTCTTTTTGTTCTCTGGCTTCCTCCTTTCAGGTTTTCTAAGAGAAAGAAGTAACCTCGGGAACTACATTGAGAGGCGCAGGTGTAGCTCTTTGCAAAATCTTGCGTGACTGTCACAGGAGCTGGAGGTACCCTGTCAGGCCAGTCGACCAACTTTCAGGTGTATGCATTTTGCAGGTGATGGAAAGAGAATGTTCTTTAATTTCACCACACGAAGATTCGAATTTGCAACCCGTTTTTGTATCAATAATGAAATGACTGAGTCCCTCAATAACTGACATACATGTTTTAGTGGGCACATTCTATTCGTCTTCTCTCTGTCTTCAGTGATTGGGTAAAGCTTGGGTACTAGTTTCCATGCTCCCAGATAGCGTTTTCCTCTTGCACAACTTTCCATGTGTAACATTTGATTTCCAGTCTAACGTCAGTATTTATTTCCTTCATGTCAGCTGTGTGACGGTCTCACTCTCAGGTAAATATCTCTAGTTTGCAGTATTTGTATTTTTGTTCTGTGTGATCTCTCAGCGCAAATGTTTCCGTGTTTGTGTGGATCGTATTCTTTGATCGTTTGTTCTGTGGTCAGTGGTTTTACTGCACGCTTTTGATGGAAAAATTGGTTCGATCTTTCAATTTTATTTTTCCTTTAATTCTATAACTCTTAAAAGAGGTACAGAAACTAAGACCAGATCATCCAAACGCTTAGATCGTTTTAGATAAACATAAATGTCATGTAGCAAGTAGCTATGCTTATTGCATAAGATGATAGTAGAAATAGCCTTCAAGTTGTTCATTTCACCTGAGTTTGTTTTCACAAAACTATTGAACATTTCTTCAGTACTGCTATGCCATATGAATATTTATATGTTCATTTGAGTGCATATTCCTTGGCAGGGGAAGTAACTGAGGCACAAATGAAATACAAAGGACAGTACAACATACTGGAATTCTAGCAATTTGCCCATACCCCCCCCCTCCCCTCCCCTGGAGCAAACGTAGGACATTTGCTCATGTTGTCAAACCCATGGATTGAGTACTGCCCTGGGGCATTTGAAGGCCTCATTATTTTGGCCTCAAAGACTTATACCTTTGTTTCCCATTATGTGTTCTTAGACTAAGACAAGAAATTTGTTTCTTACTCTACATGAAACTTCCTCTCAGGAGGTCATGAATTAAAGAAAACGAACAGCCACTAGAATGCTGTAAAAATCAGACCTCTCTCTGCCTTAGTTTATCCTACATTATTAACTTTTGGTATAAGGATGGGCCCAGAAGTGAAGAAATTGGACCTCTCTTTGTTTCTGAGCACGGCATTTGGACAGCTGGTTGGTTGCACCATGGAGCATGTGCCAGTTCTTTTTCAAAAAATGTGAATAACTGGGACTTTCCTCAGTGGAAGGGGCAATGGACACCCCTAGAACTGCCTGATTGGCATGATGCATAATGCATATTTATACATATTTAGATGTTTGCAAAAATGTTTGAAGGTCATAATTATTTATGCATTTCATGAAGTCTGTAAAATCATAAATATTTCTTTTTCCACATGACCATCTATGATATTGTGGTGCAATATTACAGACAATCGTATGGCTTCTCCACACAAACGTAGAGGTAGATGGGTTCCATTGAGCCATTTGGAAAACCTACTAAAGTGAACATGATTTGTTGTATTGAGCAAATATGTAAACCAGTTAATTGATTTATTTTCTATTGTAAATATTGATATGTTTTTACCATGGATAATAAAGTTTTGTGAGCCCAGACTAATGTCACATCAGGGATTAATTGTTAATATTCCCAGTCGCTTCACTCTATGGAAAAGGGAGCTAAGTACTCCCGCCCCCTCAAGGAATTCATCTTTACCTACCTTCTCCCATAATGTCTATTCCTGATCCCCTTTTTAATAATTATTGCTTACTTTGAATTCTTATCATAGCAAATAGGTATTATGGCCTCTTTGACGCTTAAAAGATTCTCCTTCAAGAGTCTGCCTCCAACACTTCGTATAATAAATGGCAAGTATCTTATTTGAATGTCTGAATTTAATGTAAACTTAGATAAGTAGTGAGTCCTGGAAACTAATCCCTTGTTGTTTTTATTCCTGTGTTCAGCCCATCATCCTAATTTCCATCAAAAATGTCTGAAGTCCACCATGAAGTTTTCTTCAACCCATGACTATGTGATCTGCGGAGCAGGCTCAGCAGGTTGTGTTCTGGCAAACCGTCTGTCGGCAAATCCTGACAACAAAGTTCTTCTACTGGAGGCAGGCCCCAAAGATTGGACTTGGAAGATTCACATGCCAGCTGCCCTTATTTATAATCTTTGTGATAAAAAATACAACTGGTATTATGAAACAGAACCACAAGAGTTTATGGACAATAGGTAATAACTAAAAAGATTTTTAAAATTATGTTTTGGAAAAGATATGATAAATCTTGGTTAGAAGTTTAAAAATGCACAGATGTGTCCTGGTATATATTCACTAAGTGAGCACAATAAGGCTGTGTTCTTCTTGTGTTTCTCTGTGTCCATAATTTTTATTTCTTCTGCTTTTTAAGAGAGTTGTCATTCATTTGATTGAAACACATTCATCAATAGCACTGTGCACATTGTAAAGAACTCAATAGTAAAGAATTTTTCTGTTGAGAATTACCTTGTTACAAGCAATTTTTCTAATTTTGGAAGGGCAATATTTTTTATGACCATAATTTTTTTGAGTGTGGAGTCTACTTACATAATTTTTCTTAGGTTGAATATCTGAATTTCTTTTATTGCATCCTCCAACAATTTAGTGTGCTGCAAAAATTTCCAGAACTATCTATGGGAATGTTTTGGGAATTTTTTTTTCCATTTTTTCTTATACAAATAGTTTATTTTGCATCATGTTTGCTCCCCTGCCAAATTATATGGCAGACAAGAAGATGAAAGGACTATAAATGAGACTTGATACAATGTTATTGATAGTTAATTCTTTTTATAGGCGAATCTACCAACCCAGAGGCAGAGTGTGGGGAGGATCATCTTCTCTGAATGCCATGGTGTACATCAGGGGTCACGCCTATGATTATGATGACTGGGAGAAGCAAGGAGCAAAAGGCTGGTCATATGCTGACTGTTTGCCTTATTTCAGGAAGTCACAGACCCATGAGCTTGGTAAGAGTTTTGCCTTAATCCTAAGGAACTCTGCTCCATTATGTCTTTCTCTTCCCAGGTCCGTGTATGTGGTATGGGGCGTGGTGGTGTAGTTGTTAGCCCTCTGGACAATTGATCAGCTGATCTCTGCATGGTCCGTCCGTGTATATGGTATGGGGCGTGGTGGTGTAGTTGTTAGCCCTCTGGACAATT
>Ga0126336_10001694_pt1 | contig 11881 bp, 3 predicted proteins | sample SidCmetagenome_FD_92530 | JGI IMG/M metagenome (GOLD analysis project Ga0126336, IMG submission 92530) | Coral microbial communities from El Islote,Puerto Morelos, Mexico - Siderastrea C C metagenome | ecosystem: Host-associated > Invertebrates > Cnidaria > Coral | place: El Islote,Puerto... | reverse complement strand
TAGTAGTAGTAGTAGTAGTAGTAGTAGTAGTAGTAGTAGTAGTAGTAGTAGTAGTAGTAGTAGTAGTAGTAGTAGTAGTAGTAGTAGTATTAGTAGTAGTAGTAGTAGTAGTAGTAGTAGTAGTAGTATTAGTAGTAGTAGTATTAGTAGTAGTAGTAGTAGTAGTAGTAGTAGTAGTAGTAGTAGTAGTAGTAGTAGTCGACCTCATGCTTGTCAGTGAATAATTAATAAAACACCTACGTTATGCCTACGTTATGAAACATAACGCAATGAGTGCGCCCCTAGAAATCAGAGGATAATTGTAATTTTACCAGCAATGAATTCTTGGCTCAATTTCAAGGTTTTTTTTAGCGGGCTGGTGAACTCAAATTGGTTAAAACCAAGAGATGATGAGTCCCTTTGCCCCGTGACAATTATTTTTAAAATCTATTATTAGTTCTCCCCTATATATATGCTGCAAAAGATATTTTTATCTTGTCAAAAGGTCTTAAAAGTGTTGTGTTGTTTCTTAAAATATCAACGTATTTTTATCTGTTGTTTCCATGTCAACAATCTAAAACTACATGACGTCATTCTAACTGACCAATGAGGAGTCCTACTTAAAACAAGCGTTTAGTATGCCACAGAACCAAAAATAGATCTCAAACAATTTTCATCGGAAGAGGCCCACGTATGGGGGATTTACTCTCTTCCTTCATCCTCTCTTGTGAAAACTTACAGTGAATGCAGCTAGAGCCGCTAAAAATGGCATAAATTAGCCTCTATACCTGCGAGTCAAACATTCTGTTGGCGTTCCTAACGTTGTCTTGGTTACCGTTGAGTCGATTGTTGGATCCTGGTGGGAAATGCATGTATATATCAGACATGCAAGGGTCGATAAGAAAAGCCAGCAAACAGCCCCAAACGAAAATGGTCCTCATGGCCTGTTAGGACACAAAAGAACACGAAATTAATGAATTACTTATAAATTTGGAAGTCCTAAGATGCCAGTTTAGAAATTTAAAAATTTCAAGTCAGCGTACATCTGGAACTTTGTGGGCCACTAAAAGTAGAAGGATTTTGCATATTGTTATTATTGACCTGACTGGCTTTTTAATTGGATGCTTAAGACAAACCGATCGTTGCCACCGACAATGTGAGAAGTGTTTGGTATTCGAAAAAAGTCTGACGAAAAAGATTAGGACAGTACTGAAATCCGTTCGAAGAACAAAAAATTGAGAGTCCTGTTGAACCGGAAGAATGAATATGTATTTTGTTTCAAGTTGTCGTTAGAAAATCAAGAAACAAGATTTCGCCGTGCAATTGGCATGGTTGTTATTTTCGGGGTAAGCTGTATTCAAAGACTTCAGCAACAGTCACATCCTTATCTTCCCTTAATTTCTCAGTCAATTTTTAATGGGGAACGTAGTGTCAAGGAAGCCTATAAACACTTTTTTCTGCTCCAAGTGATTACAGCAGACACCGAATGCTCATCAATAAATCCCCCGAACGTCTGAATCAAGTGTGAACAAGCGAAAGCTTACCGTGTTTTCGCTTTTTCTTGGTAGTAAAATGAGAACAACACAGCGGAAGATCGAAACAATTGCTCGTAGTCTCGATGAAGGCCTCTGAATTGAACTACACTTTTCTGCTGTGATATTATATTCATCTAGGTGGCTCTCATTGTTTGAGTCTAGTCTGTCGATGAAATCCTGTGACATGTTTCTGACCAACAGCCACGCTTACAATTTACGGCACAAAGATTTTTATCAACCTAGTTTTAACACAGTTGCGCACGGAAAACACTCAATTCGATACCTAGGTCCAAGACTTTGGAGCAAGATACCAAGCAAGGACAGATCGGCTGCCGGTGTTAAGCAGTTTAAGACCCGGATACGCAGTCTTGATTTAGGTAGCATTTTAGATGGATGTAGTGGCTGCTACCTTTGCAATTCGTAATTTTTTATTTTTTAGTTACGATTTTAATTACAAGATTTTAGAATTTTTGATAATTATAAATGGAGTTTTTGTAGTATGTATGTTGTGTGAGTAATCATAAGTAGTTTTTAATTCTAACTCTTAGTAGTTTCTAGTTTTAACTCTATGCTAATTCGTTTTGTATTTTTAGATTGTATTTCAGAAAGTTAGGTGTCCTCTATTAGCAGTGGGGAATCCCCTCTGCTAGATTTTTGCTTGACACGGTAATAAAGTCATTATTATTATTATTCCATTTAAGTGTGACCTGATTCAAGTGAAAGCTACGGACCTGTCCACTGCTTTTCTATGGAACTAGTTTATTGTGCTGTACAAGTTGACACTACCTTTTGAGACTGTAGTGGATAAAATCCTATATTGTGAAAAGGAAATGCTACATTGTGACCATTCACCTGAAAGCTACTGAACAGTCCTTTCCAGTGGTATTGTTTACTATGCTGTACAAGGTGGTTCCATTTTTTGAGTCTGTGGATGAAATGCTATTTTGGACCATTCACTTGAAAGCTACTGAGCAGTGCTTTCCAGTGGTACTGTTTACTCTGCTTAACAAGGTGGTTCCCACTTTTGAGTCTGTGGATGAAATGCTATATTGTGACTATTCAACTGAAAGCTACTGAACAGTACTTTTCAGTGGTACCGTTTACTATGTTGTACAATGTGGTCAAATTTAAAAAAGGGAAAAATTCCTGGGAACGAGGTTGATCTTTTGAGTCTGTGGATGAAATGCTATTTTGGACCATTCACTTGAAAGCTACTGAGCAGTACTTTCCAGTGGTACTGTTTACTCTGTTTAACAAGGTGGTTCCCACTTTTGAGTCTGTGGATGAAATGCTACATGGTGACCATTCGCCTGAAAGCCAATGAGCAGTATTTTCCTGTGGTGATGCTTATAATGCTGTACAGGGTGGCTACCGTTTGAGTCATTGGATAAATCCTACATTATATTGTGACCATTCAAATTAAACGAGAGCATTTTAAAAGCAATACTTCCCTGTGGTACTTCTTATTATATTGAACAAAGTGATTCTTACGTTTGAGTATGACAGCATGAAATCCTCAAGTGTGACCATTTAGATGAACGTTACAGAACTTTGTTTTCCTGTGGTACTGTTTTTATGCTCTAGGTGGTTCTAATGACTGCCAGTCTTCACGTGTGACCATTCAAATAAAATTAACCTTTGGTGACCAAGTTTACGGCTAAAATTCAACGTTCGAAGGAAAAGACAGAAACCAAGGGTTTAAAAATGATAAATAGTCATAAAAGAATGGAATATGCCTAGGCAACGGTTTTGAGTTATTGTCGGCATTGCATGGTTTTCGCAGTATGCCAGGATTCCAAAGTCTTACGGACAATTGCCCTTGTCAATAACGCGTGCATTTTCAAAGTCAATTAGGTGGTTGTTTGACCAAGCGTCGTTAGCAATATTTGAGCCTTTTGCATAGTATTTAGGATTTCTTTTGTGTTCTTTCTTTCGAGTTTGAAAGCATCTGCCAGCCATTGGCTTTTAAAGCGTCAGTGACGTGGGTGATCTCTTGGGTTTTGCCTTCTTAAGTACTTAGTTAGTACATTTTAAATTCACTTTCAGCTTTCACACTTTTTTTACTGCATATTTTTCATGTTTGTTGGTTTTTTTTCGCACATTTATTGCTTATATTTGTAATTTTCGCTTTCTATTTTAGTGTTAGTCAAAGGCTACATCTAGTGGTAGCCGAAAGCTTACCGTTTTAAATCTTTTTAACCCGAGAGAACGTTCTTAAATTTTTAACATGTTTCATCCTGATTACTCCTCCATTTTCAAACGTAAAGAGGTCTGTTAAATAATTCAGTATCATTGCAGCTCTTGCATTGAAAAGTTTTTGAAGCTCTTTTAGCTCAGCGAAACAGGATTCGTTGCGTTTTGCAACTGATCATGAACTTTATATTGGCCTTCTCACCCTTTTAATCTCAGCTCTTTGCATAGGTAGGCGCTGTTTAAATAGCCAAGAAAACATAAAACTTTTATACCGCCAAAATTAAATTAGTTACAAGTAGTTGCCAATAAATTCTCTTTATAAATAAAGCAATCCCGTGGTCAGGTTTAATAAATATGCTTATTTAGACCTTTTGTTCATGCTCACAATTGCCTTAACAGACAAAAAGCTTTTTTCTGCAATCATCGGGTGTTGTGGGTGGTCAGTACGTGATTGCACCACAGCTAGAAAATAAACTATTCAGTAGAGTTTAGGAACTAGGAATGTTCTTTTTCTTTAACTTGTCTAAAAACGTCAAGTGCATTGATGTATTAAGAAGGTCTTATGATGTAAATGTACTAAGTTACGCGCACACGTGTGAAACAAACTACACTTATTAATCCTCTTTATCCTCTCTCGCTCATTAAGTAATTAACTTTTCTAAGATATTTTTGATGCTTTTGTTGCGGCCTTTAACCCTTTTGTGAGCGTTTTCAATTACTGGGCGGTTCGGAGCCAAACGTTTTTCCGCATTCATTTTTCTGATAAAATGGTAAGTTCAAATTGAGGCAGCATGCCGCTGGGTTGCTTGACATCATCATGAGGTCGGCTAGGTTACAGTTCCATTCGATTTTACGAGGAAGGTTTTTATAAAATTTTATTGCAGTATTTAAACACAGCAATCCTGTCTGCTCTCTCCTGTAGTCATATCTTGTAAATAAAATCATCCATACTAAGACCTCCGTTCTGGCAATTGACTTTTATTAAAGCAAAAACGTTTTCTTCGAATTTATTTTAACAAAAAGACCCCAAAATACTAATATTGTTGCCATTCAAATGAAATCTACTCAGCTGAGTTTAATCATCGATCCACTGGTATTTTCATAGGTGCCGTCACTATTATACGTCCACAGTTTAGTTTATGTTAGAATAACTTGTATATATCTTGCCGTCAAATAAATTTGACAGAACGTAGCTGTTGACACTCTTCCCACGTTTCTAAGAGTGCTCGCCATCACATCTTAAACTAATATTTTTACATTTTCAAGTGACAAGTAGTGACAACAAACTGAGTTACCATCCTGTAACTTCACATTTTTTGAGCTAACGTTTTTCCACTTCACTTCAAGCGACAACTGGCTTACTATCGTGTAACTTTTTTAAACGTAAATCGAAAATCGATGTATAAGGAAAAAATAATTTGATAAATTAATAGATCTGTTAAATAATTCTGTATCACTGCAGCTCTTACTTCTCCGTTTTTGCCGATATTTTCTTAGGTAGAAAAAGACTAAGGTCTTTCAGCTCAGCGAAACAGGATTCGTTGCATCAGTTTTGCAACTGAATTATATATTGGCTTTCACAGCCTTTTGATATCAGTTCTTTGCATACTGAGGTATGCATGGCAATAAATTACTGAATGGGTGATAAATATTCATATCACAGCACGCCAAGAGCACAAGGAAAACTCTAAAACTAAACATTCGGGATCTGGATCCTGGTGCTAAAGTTTCATTTTCCTTCAGACTGAAATAGCTCATCTTTGATTTTCTGTGCTGTTTTCTCTTTCAATACAAAGATTTTTAAAACATAAAACTTTCATACCGCTCACCTATAAATGCTATTTAATTTTCTTAACAAAGCAATCCCGTGGTTAGGTTTAATAAATACGCTTATTTAAACCTTTTGTTCATGCTGCGGGTTGCTTTCACAAAAACTTTGTGGGTGTGTGTGTGTGTGTGTGTGTGTGTGTGTGTGTGTGTAAAATCATCAGGTATCTCGAACAGTCAGTGCGTACTAACCACTGCTGGAAAAATAAACTATTAAAGTTTAGGAACTATGGATGTTCTTTCCTCGTGCTTACCTGATGTATTAAGAAGGTCTACATTACAAGTTGAATGTATTTAGTTCCACACACTCGTATACAACAAACTACACTTCAACAAATATCCCAAAAACTAATTGACTATTTGAAAAGATATTTTTGATGTGTTTTTGTGTCGGGCTTTAAACCGATTGTAAGCGTTTTCAATTACTAGGCAGTACGGAGCCGTTTTTTCCGCATTGACTTTATGATAAAAATCAGGTAAGCATAAAGAGACACAGCATGGTACGGGGCTGTTTGACATCACCATGAGGTCGGATACTTTATCCTTACATTTGATGTTATGAACAAATTTTTTCATAAATTTTATTGTCATTTTTAAACACAGCAGTCCTGTCTGTTCTCTCATGTAGTCACATTTTGTAAACAAAACAAAAAAACTCCATACTAAGACCTCCGAGGAAAAACGTCTCCGAAACGTCTCAAAAACCCAGAAAAGTTCTAAGAGCTTTTGTCCACCCTTGGCCACTTTAAAATACACAGAAAGACATGTTTGGGCAATCACTGGGCGCCATTCATTTTTACCATATATGTTGCGCGGCCTCGATTCTCATAGGACGTGAGCCGGATAGCCTATATAATATAAAATAGGGAACCAATTAGAAAGCGTGCAACCACATAGCCAGGAGTCGGCCTATAGTAAAAGCTGATAGAGTATTCGCAAATTTTTTTGGCACAAATTTTTTTTCCTCGCTTAGGTTTTTCTTCCCTGACAGCATTTTGAACACAGGCCAAGTGAGAACGCGTACGGGTATTTTTTGGCCAAAAAATTTCATTTAGCCTATTTCAAATTGCTTTTCTTAGATCCAACAGATCTAATAAATATTCCTATCCATTGTTTGGCATGTCGTTTACTTAATATTCAAAATTTATTTAGGATAATAGAATTTATTCTTCACAGCTCCAGCCGATAATATCCCGGGGGGGGTGTACTCCCTTACATGGCCTTAACGGGGACGTACGGCAGTTTCAGAGGGTTTTGTCTTGAACGGGGTATCGATTTCATCAATTTGTGTCTTAAACAGGGTGTCGCTACACGATCTTATGAATTCGTTACTCTTACAGAAACCTCAACACAAGCCGAATTTTTACAACTTTGCCAATGCACGGTGCATTGAAATAAGAAACAGTCTCTGACTAGTCCATTCTAGCCAGAAAGAGGGTATTATGTTGGGTTAAATGTCTTAAACAGGGTACGAAAAATTTGAGATTTAGTCTTAAATAGGGTCAGTGTTTAGACACCCGGGCCGCACCTCCCTACCCGAGCATCTGCATCTTTATACAAATATGTTTCATTGACTGCGCACAATTGCAAACGCAGGGGTGTTGGGGGATCAAGAAAGAAACGTTAATAAACATAGACATCACCGACCAACTCCGTTGTTCGACTTGTCTTCGTAGACTGTCTATGCACAAAAAGTTTCTTGTATTCATCTGAAGAAGCTGCTGAGTTCTCACAAAGTCTTAAATTCAGGAAGGTGGTGGGAATTCTTAAATTTCATTTCCCAACAGTGTCATTGTTTATTGAAGTGCCAAATCATGTAGAGATTGAGTCCTTTTAGTCAGAGCACATTTAAATTTTCACGCTCCGATTTTTTATTATTCCTAGCAGTGCATTTTTATTCGCCTGTGAGAATACTAAAGTGCACGTTTGATCAGGTCTAAAACAACTTCTACTTAGCTAAACTTGGAAACCTCGGCCCGGCGGAACAGCTGAAGACGAAACAGTGGTCACCCTCTTGGTCTTTAACACGGTTCCTCAGTTCAACGATTAGCAAAGCACTGCTTCGTCATATCCTCAATTTTAATCATCGCACTTAATGTTTTCATCCGCACTCTCGAAACTGACTTAGAACCAACTTGTAGTGTGTAATGGCAGGAGTCTATGAGCAGTGTAGTCTCCTACGCAGCCGTTTCTTGTGTCGTCACTCAACGCTCCTCCCCCGCCCAAGAGGAGAAGGAGCACTGCGTGACGACACAAGAAACGGCTGCTTAGGAGACTGTGATGAGTGGAGCAATGAACAGTACGGCCAAAACTTGCTAAAGCTCAATAAATATGATTAGAATTCTCACACGTTAGGATTTCCACCATCCACATAAAAATCTGAAGCACCTTGTACAGCATGACTGACAGCATCAGAGTTTTGAAGAGTGAGCACATTGATCGAAATCGATCATTGGAATGCTGATCGATTATTCTACTATACTCTATCAGTAGCTCGATAATAATCAATCGATAAAGCAAATTAATCGATCACGGCGAAACCGATAATCAAAGAAGTCTGAGTACTGTTTACCTATTTCTTTCAACTTTTAGAAATCAATTCAGGAGAACAAAAAACACCTCCTTCCAGGAGTGATCATGAACGGAGTCGAAGACCGTAAGCATGGTGAGTATGAGTAGTATGGGGTCCATGCAAACCAATGATACAGTAAAAACCCACGTTTAAAAACCTAGTGGTTTAAGAACCTGCTGGCAGAAAAGTTGCCATTTTAATACCCAAAACTAATAAATATATGAGCCTGTTTGGCCAAGCAAGATCAAGCACGTTCCGCATATGTTAGTTACAGTTAGCCAAGGAGTTTGCTCATTCCATTCATTTTTCCATGTTATTTATTTATTTATTTCATTTCATTTTCTTTTTTATTATTATTATACAACTCTTTTTGTAGAGATAACACTACATATACATTCTGTAATCAGTTTTGTTAGGCTTATCATAATATAGTTGTAAACAAATAATGTACATGTAAAGACCGAACCCAAGTATATTTATTTTACTGGTAATCAACAACTATATCTCCTTCAGAGAAATTATTAAAGAACCTAATTAAGAACCTACTTAGCCTTAATTCCCAATAACTACCCCAAAATACAAGAACCTATTTTGCCAGACTTCAAGAAATGTAGGTTCTTAAACGCGGGTTTCTACTGTATGTAATAATTTTTGCTGTAGAAAAAAATCACGCTACCCCAAAGTCATGAAACTGCGCGGATACATGCAAAGTTGCGTGAAATTCTCCCAGCAAGTCAATGACATTTGTTAACTATACCTATGAAACTACTAGAATCGCGAGTGGCGCTCGTATCAGTGCTCAGTGGTCCACAAAACAACAAGAAAAATCTAGGAATTCATCTAAAAAAGAGAAACATTTCTTATTCTTGAAAGGGCTGTAGTTCACTTGCGCACATTAATATTTACATGAATGATTTGACTTATTATATATCTAACACATCCGTCAGACTCTATGCCGACGACACAGTAGCTTATACGGTTCTGAAGTTTCTCCTATGGTTTTACAGTATTCTATCAAATTCTGATCTTCATCTACTTTCTGCTTGGTTTAATAATAATCGTCTTAAGGTAAATACACAAAAGACTCAGTCCATGCCAGTTGGAAACGCGTGTTAATGATCATTACACCTTCAAGTTGGGGGACTCGAAAGCTGTAATAACGAATAGTATAAAGATCGTTGGGGTTGGTCTGGATCGAAGACTAACTTATAAAGACCAAATTACAGTTCAGATTAAGAAAGCATGTGCCAAAGCATCGGTATTAAGAAGACTACGCAAATTCATGCCGCAAGACATTACGAGAAAGGCTAACATTCTGCCCCATCTGCAGTACTGTGGACCGTTGTTAATTGGTATTGGGAAACGTCCAGCCAAAAGACTGGAGGATACTAATTATTTCATATTAAGGACAGTTTTAGGACTATCCAAATCGATATCTTATGACCAAATACTCGTTGGTATTAGTTTATTAAGCATTGAGCATTGAACAACTTGGGACCATCATATATTAGAGGGTTATTTAAGTTAATGATTGTTGAATATAATCTAAGGGGTCTAGGAACTAAATTAGTTTTCCACATTTTGATTTAGAATGGGTGCACAAACCCTTCTCTCGTTGCCAACCTGTGGAACTCTTTACCTATAAAAATAAGGGAGGTTGAAGGAATCGACGAGTTTAAAAAAGCCGTGCGAGATTATATGCTCTCTGATATTCTTGTTAGATATATGATTTATTTACATATTTATTTATTTTTCCATATCTACAAAAAACATCATTTTTAAGGGTCTAAATACTTTTGGGAGGGGTAGTCGTTTCGTTCAGTTATTAAGAGACATTGTATTATAGTTTTATTGTTTGTTTGTATATAGTATAGCTTATTGTGCACGTACACGTTTTAACGAGTTTTTGTAAGCTCCTCAGTGTTACGTGGATAAATAAACTATTATATTGTACTGTATCGTATTGCATTCAGTGATTCCATGTTGTCCCAAAACAAACTGTGTGAAGACCAGTAAGGAGAATTTGTTTAATGATGTTGGGACTTAAGGGATTAAAGAATATTTTGCATTTCCTAAATTTCTAAAGTAAAAGAACATTCCGCTATTTAATTTTAGAACGCGATCAGAAAGTGAAGTTACTTACGAGTTACCTGGCTGTTATGACAATTGTAATCGTTAGTCTGTTTTTTGTTTTAACGAAAAACCTAACGTTATTGTACACTTATTTAATACTATTTACCTTTCTTGGTCAACGCTGATCGACTTGACAGAGGAGTTTTCAATCCTTAGCAAAACTATATGTGCGATGACAACTGCTTCAACTGCCGAGTACATGTAATGTCAGGCGAGTCGGTTTAAATAACAGTCAAGACAAAAGTCAAACGCTATCCTTGCATGTCGTGGATAAAGTGGAACAGGAAATGGATTTTACCAACAAAAGGAAACGGACGCAGAAAAGGACGAAAGGAAACGGAAACCATTAACAGTAGTTACAACGCCATTTCATACTTCGGTGATGGGCGGATGAGGGGCATGATATTTGGTACCCACTGCAGCAGTTCTAATCCTGACGTTGTCCTTTGTTGGGCCTGTCGTTTACTTATACACCTTATAAGCTTCATCGATTGCGCACAGCGGTAAAAGCAGCGCGGTGTCGGCATTAAGGAATAAACTTTCATGATTAAGTTCATTAGTCGACCTACCGGCTTCAAGGACTCTCTGTGCAAAATAAGCTTTCCGCAATACCGGCTTCGTGGACTCTCTACGCAAAAAAAAAAAAAAAGCTTTCAGCAATTTTTGCTGTAGAAAAAAATCACGTTACCCCCAAAGTCATGAAAACGGCGCAGATACGTGCAAATTTGGATACCTGCGGGATTAACATGCAAATACTGAGTTATCACAGTCTAAAGTTCAGGTCAGGTTCGGGGCAATTCATTAAATTTATATTTCGCAACAGTGCTATTGTTTTTTGAAGCAGTGCAATTAATCAGGGTTGTTCTGGATCGAAGAATAACTTATAAAGACCAAATTACACAACAGATTGAAAAAGCATGTGCTAAAGCATCGGTATTAAGAAGACTACGCAAATTCATACCGCAAGACACTATGATTCGCCTTTACAAGGCTTACATTTAAATATTCTGCCCCATCTGGAGTACTGTGGACCATTGTTAATTGGTATTGAAAAAATTCAAGCCAAAAGACTGGAGGATACTAATTAGTACATTGATAGATCACTCTACAACGAGTCTCTCAGTTTCGCATACACTGAGCCGTTTTAATTTTAAAATGTGCTGCTTGTGAGCCTTCCATAGCTTGTTCCACAACCGGTCTTAAAAGACCGGTTGTTAGTGGCTACTACGTCTATTTACCCTTGTAAACCCAACAGTTATCACTATCAAATTTCTCCTTATGATATCAGTGCATTACTTCACATACAAGTAAAGAGAAGTAAGGAAATAGACTACGAGCAGTCTCTCTTTCCGCTCAGATAGTCGAGCGAAACGAACAAGCGAGCTAGCGCGCGAGAAAATAGCCTGCCGCGTTTTTACGTGACAGGCGTGTCAAGCCGAGTGTAGCGGGCCTCAAGTCGTCTCCCGCGTTGAGACGTTGAGTGTAGCGAGCCGGAAAGAGATCACATAGACGCATAGACATAGACATACTTCATTTGTTCACGCAGGTTAAAAGAAGGCAGCCAGAGGCTGATGTGGATTGCGATTACAATTCCTTATGGACATAGAATTAAAGCATAAGAAATATCTAGGAATCTAAATTA
>Ga0126336_10001693_pt1 | contig 11886 bp, 5 predicted proteins | sample SidCmetagenome_FD_92530 | JGI IMG/M metagenome (GOLD analysis project Ga0126336, IMG submission 92530) | Coral microbial communities from El Islote,Puerto Morelos, Mexico - Siderastrea C C metagenome | ecosystem: Host-associated > Invertebrates > Cnidaria > Coral | place: El Islote,Puerto... | reverse complement strand
CTTTGCAGTTTAACTTTGTTAATACGACTAGCAGATTTCTTTTTGAGACCGGGTGGCAAGTAGCCTCCTGCGAAGACGTCTTTGGGCTTCTCACGCGTTCATTTTGGGGGAGGAACGCGTGACGAGCCCTTAGACGTCTGCACAGGAGGCTAGGTGGCAAGCATCGAAGTCACACATACGATACAGTATTTGCTAGCAATTTAATAACAATTAGTTAATTACAATTCAAAAACTTATTTAAAAAGAAAAGTTTCTAGCTTAGACTTATCACTTTTACTTTACTAGTGCTAAAATTGTCAAATCCTTACCCAAGGGGCATAATCAGAAAAAGCTACTGAACGCTACGACTTAGTACAAGCATTGTGAGAATATTAACTAATAACTAATAGTCTAAAAATTACTATTGCAGTTATAGGCTGGGATCCCTCAGTGTCTCATGTCACAGAAATTGATTTGTTGGTGAAAACAAAGCTAGGTTTGCAGTCTAAATGGAATTATAGGCGAGTTATGAAATAGGATAATGCGACAGACTCTTATGGAAAATGACTACATCATGTTTTTACAAGGCAAGAGCGCGCGCTATGATTCGGCTGCCTGACGTCAATATTTCTCGCGCGCGCAAAACTTTGGCTAGCAACACTAAAAGAAACAAAAACAAGTTTCAGCTCTTTATCCAAAAGTTAAAAGTTTCAGAATTTTTCAGAATGCATTTAGACATGTCATAGGATGAAAACAATACTACAAATCGGTAGATAAACAACCGACAGAGGAGTTCTAATTTGTGTGGCGTCAAATGAGCGCGTGCTCAAATAAAAGGGCATGCGCAATTCGTTTCTCGTCGGAGGTCGTAAAAACCTGATTTTGGCTCAAAATTTCTCAAAAACCTACTGTACAACCCATAATGAAACTTTCACAATTAAATTTTAGGGGTGAATCGCGTCCACAGCCAAAATTTTTAAAAAATCTGTCCTACAGTTTTTTTAATTATTTTGCATGACTGTTTTATCTGATCCAATTTCTAATTTCTGAATTTTTGAGGTAGGGTCATACGGGTAGATTTTGAGAAAAACGCCATTGAAACTACTACTGCCCAGTCTCCCCTTAAGCACTCGGATATTTATTTTGCCTGTTTATTAGCATCTATATTGCTCAAACTTCGCATATATTGGTTGTAGGATGCAACAAACAGTAATATTTGAAAGCTAAAACTTTTCTGGACATTTTACAAGAGAGTTAAAAGCTGGGCTCATTTACCCACTCAAAACTGTAATAAGCCACCTTAAGTTTGAAAAACAACCAATCTTGTCTAGTTCACTCATTATTTTCTCCTATAAGCGCAATCCCACACAGCATTTTTTTTTAATGCTTCCTGTCTCTTTTGACAATATTCTAGCTTACCCATTACCTGTTCCATGGTTTTATGGCTTGCACATGAATTATTGCTGAATGCTGAGGAGGTACTTACTACGTAATTGTATAAAACTGTAACATTATGTACACTAGGAATTATACTTGTAGAAAACAGGAAAGACTCAACTGATTCTACAATGCATGTTTCTTGCAGTGTCCAAGAACCTTGCTTTACGTCGAGACCATTTTCTCTGTGGTATGCTGTAGTTCGTTTCCTTTTAACAGAGGATGGGCTGGACGTGCATTTCACTCTTCTTTTTTCTTCTGTAACACTTGATTGGCTTTCCCTCTTCCCATAGTCATTTCCACAATTATGGCAAGAGCACTTTGCAGTACATGGCTGTTTTCTGACATAACATGGGCATTTTGTTCTTCTTGCACCGAGGATGTCTGCACACTGCCTGGATCCTCGATCTCTCTGGTTTATCTCGGTTGAATTCACCACATCTACATTTCTGGTCAGCTTTAAATTCGCTGGTATCCATGCTATTCATACAATTTAAGCATCGACATCTGGGAGTGCACAATCTCTGGTTGGAAACACATGGGCAACGTGACTTGCTTTGTTCATTAGATGTACAAAAATGCACAGATCTTGATTTTGCTTTTCGTCCACAGTAGCACACGCTGGGCTGCGTTTCTGCGATTGAAGATTTCTCTTTCTCTGGATTTGCTCCTATAGGAAATATATTAAATATAACATTGAAATTATTTCATGCTTAATTTCAATATTTAACATGCTCCCGATTACGTTCGACTCTAATTGTTACAGGGCTTCTACTTGTAACGCCATATAAAAACGTCTATTTTTAGACATGTATATCTTTAATTAGATTCCAGTTTGAGCCTATATAGTTTTTATTTACCTGTAGTCACTGTCGAAGTTGCATCATAGTGTCCAGCTCCATAGTAGTGACAAGCGACGTAGACTGGGTCATTTGAGATAGGGTCGTCAGGAAAAAACGGTACATAAGGCACTGATTGACTTGATGTAATTAACATTATTGGCATTCGAAGGATATTTGAACACGCCTTCATAACTACATCTCCAATCTCTCTATCAAACACTCCCGATTCTCTAAACTCGTTTGCCTTTGATGCTAATTCTTCTTTTGTTCCTGTAACAAAATTTTCATATGAACAGTTCTCTTCAGTTAATTCTTTTACGAACAGCTGTCTCAAGGCGAAAGTTGCTCCATCTTCATCTAAGGTTGATAACTGGAGTGACTCCATGTGTTTCTTGATGTCATTGTTAACAGTAGCCCTTTTCGTAATCTCTTTAATGATGCTTCTGAATGCACAATCACCATCTCGTTTTATAGGGTCTATTTTGAGTCCAAAACCCGCTAGTGTCCTTTCCAGGTTCATCATGTGGGAATTAATAGTTGGGTCTAGTTCATCATTGTTGTCTTCAATACAAAGAACGTCCGACATCTTACTTACATACAGCATGTCAAGGGCATTAAACGATCTGTTGCAGCTCTGTTTAGCTGTGTTTTCTATTGTTTCCTTTAAGTTGTATGCACTTTTAAGAATGACGCCAGCAATGGTTTCGTTGCAGACATCATCTATATTGTCTGCCATAACAACGATCACTTGCTCTTCTGTGCGTGAGGGATTAAGTGGTTTATTCAGTTCCGACCTTTCCTCTCCTTGCACAGTTGATGTAAATGCAGGTGTCGGCTTGCATGCTGTGGATGATTCATTCTTACCATTCGATGTTTCAACTGGGGCTACTGGTTGAATTCTTTTGTTACATGAATGGTAGCATGCTGATGCCTTTTTAGTGTGATAATGAAGAAGAACAGTCAATAAAGCAATGGCAAGTTCTGTGGAAATTCTTGTTGCTCCAGTTATTAACGATCTATTTAGCAATCTGTGCAACTGTTCATTTCTTTCGGTGCCATACCCTGCAGGTATGTTAGACAAACATCCTTTGACAATGTGGCAACGTAAATTTTCAATTTCGGCCAATGCAGCTCTTGTCAGTGGACTGGATGGTACATTTGTCCACCGTTCAAGGAAAGAATTTAAGTTGCGTTCTATTTTGTCTTTCTCTGGAGTATTTTTCAAACGCAATTCTCCTTGATCGTCGTCTTCTCTGAAGATCTGTGTAAAATTCCTCAACATATCACGATAGAGAGGGTTTGTGGGAGATACAACTCTCACCACGCGTTGACAAGCGTGGAACAAATCTAGTTTAACTTCTACGTCCGTAAAGATCCTGTTATATTTGTTCCGCACGTGGCAACAGTCATCAACGCAAATCACATCCAGTTTTGATTCTGAGAGTGCCAATCTTTTCTTTATATCAATGAGTAGGTCTTCTATTTCTGAAAAGGCTGTTGATTTTGTCAGTCTCCAATTTAATACCTCTCCATTTTCGTTTAGTGCAATAAATAATTGATTGAACTGTGTAACAAACTTGTTGTCCTCTTCTCTGACATGTCCAATATTACGGCTTATCTTAAAAGTGTGATCACAAGACAAAGCAGTTGCCGTCACTCTTTTCATGTCCATCTCATATAGATGTTTCTTTGTTTTAAATGCACTTAAAAATAAATTTATTATCTGGTCATTACTGGGAAATGCAAAGAGAGGGTTTGAGTAAAATTCAGAACAGCTTGAATCGTTGACAGCTACATTGTTTTCAGTTAATGCAGCTAAATAAATTTGTCGCTGTCTGCAAAATGCTTGAAAGTTTAAAGAAGCTAATCCTTCACTGATTTTCAAAAAATTCACTCCTTGAAAAACCTGTGTCTCTATATACTGCAGTAGATTTTTAGTGCAGCCACTTCGCTGAAAAAGTTCAACAGGAAAGTAAGCCTGTATACTACAGGGCAAGGAATTCAAAACATCCAACGTTGTTGATCGAAGACTGTGACTAATCCTCCCACGAACACAATAATATATTCTTTGAACCAAAATAATGTTACCTTGAATGTCATACACAAGTCTGGCATCATGGTCTTTCTTTCCCGATACAGTTTTGGTCCACTTAAGAGGAAGTAAATTGTTGCCATGAACTGGGCATTTCATTTGAACCCCGAAATGTTCTTGCGGGCTCCATATTAGCACCTTCGGAAGGAAAAACTCACATTTTGATGATACATCAATTGGAAATGGAGGATGTATAACTGATGAGAACCTGAAATCTTGGGGCTTCTCTTGAAATTCTTCAATAAGTTTGTTGACGTAGCGCTCGACTTTGTCTGCATCATTAAGTAGAATTCCAAATGAATGGTGCACCAACATCGCAAAAAAGATGAATAAATGCATCCGGTTGTAGTGGTTGATTTAAACGTGACTTAAAAAGAAAGATAATATTAGTATAGATAATACTCCTTTTAAAAACAGTTGGTGAAGGTTTACAACGAACGTAAACGCATTTACCCTGCAGGGTGAGATAATGACCTTGACACTTGACCCGAAAACGGAAATGCCATGTATGCGCCAGAGGTTGCGCCACACCTTGAATGCCGGGGCCTAATAGGCCAACAAAAGGTCGAAATGTTAATTCCTAACTAAATAGTCAGCACGTATCCTTGACTTCCAAGACTTCTATTAAATACTGCAATGCGATTTCAAGTCATACCTCTCGATTTACGCGTCCTGAGCACGGATTTTTCTGGGTTTTACAGTAGTTTTTCATGCAATACCGATTGAGCAACAACTGACGGCATGGAAATCACAAGACATAGCGTCGACAACGTCAGGCGGACGGCAGTTCGCCGCCTTTTGAATCTGACACACACCAGACATCGAATAAACCAAAGATTTACCTTAATAAAACACGTCTGATTTTAAACCTTATGTCCAAAACAATTAATTCCAAGTACAAAAGGAATCTAAGCTCAAGATATGAAGCAATACAACAGCTTTTCGGTTAACAGCAACTGTCACGTTTTTGCCGATAGGTGTCAAAGCAACTGGGGTCGAAACAAAAGGAAAGGAATGTGGTTCTGGTTTAAGCAGCCGTTGGTGGGGGAGGAAGCGTTGCGTGACGAGCACAAACAACGGCTGCGAAGGAGACGGATCCCATTATAACTCCAGCAATCATAGAAGCAGTGTCTTTTCAAGCTGAAGAAGATAAAAATGGCGCAACTTGACGAAGATATGAATGACTCTCTACTGAAAGAAGAAAGCAATTCGACTAATGCTGAGTCTACTCCCAGCTCAAGTAAAGACTCCAAAAAGCTAACAGAAAAGGATGGAGAGATTGGATATCATAAGAACGGCGTTTTCTACCCAATGACAAATTTTTCGTTGGATTGCGTTGGATATGTTGTTGACCGCATAGGCAGTACAAGTGCAAATGGCTTTCTTTTCCGGGTAATACCGAAGGACTGCGTAAACACGGATACGGAGGATGCTGATAGCGACACAGGGTATGACTTTGAATTGCTTATTTAAGTTAATTTCTTTAACATAACATTGGATCAAAGGGTTTTTGTGATAATTTTTTGATTGCGTAACGTGCCCGCATCTATAGTTAGACAGCGGAAAGTCTTTTTCTTTTCCTAGCGTGCGACGCGAATACACAAATGTGAAGCAAAAGAAGAACGATTGAGCAACAAGCGGAAAAGCCGCTTGGGAAAAAAAGACTGCAGAGGAAGGGCGTTTTCCATTTGCAAAAAATTTCCGAAAACTTCCGTTGGAAATTTCCGATCGGGAAGAGCGCGTTCCATTTAGACACTGATCCCATTCGTTCTCAGGCTCAGGACGTTTTACCAGTAAACTGAAAGCACAACAAACAGAAGCTTATTAGGCGAGAATAACCAAGACGAAAATTCACGTATAAAAATACAACAACCTGAATAAAATTAATACGGTAAGTAACTAAATATGTATTATTAATAAGTGGCAATTCTTACCTCCGCACAGCTCATGATTCAAGAACGCATCTGCGCGAATTGTTCGAAAACCACAATAAGGGAACATCAACATAGCCTGCAAATACAGCCGCCTCTCATCGCTCCTGGCTGGTTTGGCGTTTCGCGAGGGAGAAAACGAAACGCCAAACCGGCCGGGAGCGATGAGAGGCGGCTGTATTCGAAGGCTAACATCAACAAAGATGCCATGTTTGTTTGTTTCGTAAGCAAAAACCGCGCCAAGGAGCATGGCACTAGTGGAACAAGGCAAATGGTACAGGATTTTCCGATCATTTCGGTAAAAACGAGAAAAGAGGAATACCTCTGAAGGTATTCCTCTTTTTCCGAAAAAATTCCAGTGGAAAAGTCTTCCATTTGATTTTTCACCGGAACAAATTGCAAATTGAAAACGCCCGAAATTTTGATCTTTTCGGCCTGCCGCCTTTGATTGATGGATAGTTCCGCCCAAAATTGTTGACTAATTTAACTTGTTAGGAAAACAACAACGCGTGCCAATAACTGTCCTATCTTTTTTCTCGATCCTTGGGTCTAAAGTGTAAAGACAATCTGAACATTTACCTTCATAATTCATAATTAAAGTTTACTCATTTTGCATAACCAATAAGGGTCTTTTTAACTTAAAAACTGCTGATAAAAAAAACAAGGATGATTTAGGACATTTTAAGCCAAAAAATGCTTGCTTGATTATCTCCAAGGGAACAGCTACAGCTATTTGACGTGGAGGGACATGTCAAGTCAGCAGGGAATTCTAAATGTGTTCTCTTCGAACAAGTTGTGGACAGCGCCAAGCAAAGACCAGTACTTGCCAGCATACTTCAAAGGGGTATGCGACGAGTACATCAAAAGCGAGAGCGCTCATCAAGTCTTTCCGGTTGAGGTCAGTACACATTATTACCAGTTATTAATTTAAGGTATTATTCATACTTGGAGACCCAGAACTGGCATATAGTTAGGTTATGATTAAGTCAACCTGGCGAAAGCGATGCCAAGGTAAGTTTACAAGAACGAACTAAATTAAAATGTTCGCATCGCTTTCACCTGATTCTCTTACCGATTTTGCGCGAAATTTCGTGACGTACGCAAACGACCACGCAAACCTGTTCCCAGTCCATTATGTGTACTTCGCGCTCGCTTTCAGAGCCTTGGGTCGTCTGCTAGTATCAGTGAACTTTTGTACACTTATTAATTGAAGATGCCCTAACCTGCGATCAGGCGTTCTTTTTTTTTAAAAGGGGAGAAGGAAAGTGTGATAAGTAGGGAGGGAGGGCATGATCTGAGGTTAAAGATGCCCGAACGGGCAAAACGTCTGTCTGTACTATTGAACAAGGACATGTTTGATAGTTTGAGGTCGACTTTTTTTCATTCAAGCTGTATATGTTATGATCTTAGTAAGCTTATGTTGTATCATGTCAGTTTTGTTTTAATTATTTCTTTTTAGTGCCTCGGACGTCAAAAAACTTCAGATCCTTCTGCACCTATATGGGTAATTGGTTCTAATTTGCATGTGAGGGTGGACATCAGGACTGGCATAGCTGAAAAGTTGGGTATTGGAGATTCACCTTACTGTGTTCTAGACAGTAAGGCATCTTATAAAATGCCAACCTTCAACTTTGAAGGTAAGTATTTTTATTGCTTCCTTTCAATAGGTTGTCTTCTGATCGGTAAATTAAATAATATATGAAGCTTGAAGTTGTACTGCATGACCCATCAGACAATCAGCACTTTATAGTTCTGCATGAACAAATGATAGTGTGATTGTTCCATCTTTAAGTTATAACAGTTTATCCTTGTCACGTCCTAGCTCGCCATTTCCTCCAACAACAGCACGACGATCCTTTGTTTACTTATATAACATGCGAATAGAACATGAATGAAATTACTAAGACTGGAAGCATATGCAATGAAATTTTATTGAAGTTGGAGAAATTTTAGAGTGCGCTTGGAGGCTTAATGGGACATTCCAAAAATTTCCTGCACCTTGCGGCAGACGGCAGATTTTTTACCGATTCCTACAGTACTCGGATTTAGTAAAAACTGATTGACAGGTCCTAAATTCAATTTCAATGATTCTAACACCCCAGTTAAGGGTAAAATTGTGATTCCAACAACCCCACATAAGTAGACTTGAATCCTACACCCCCAGATAGGCTCAAATGGCGATACCGATACCCGACATTTACTTTAAATTATTTACAGATTCCGACAAGGTCTGTTACGTAAGACCTTACTGAAATATGCCTTCCAAAGTAGGAAAGGAGGTGTGGATAACAAATGGAATGTCCCAATTAAACATTAGGTTTTCGAGTTAAGCCTCCAGCTTTGTCACATCTAATTCATAGGAGTAATCAGTATGAATTTTGAAAAGAAGAAATGAGTGAAAGCTACCTTCCAGGAAGAGCCTCAGGTAAAAAATGTTGGTCAAAAATTTAATTTATCTGTACCAGTTAAATTATGTATATCATATAATATGATATAAATTTTTGGATGACTAGGACTTTAATGTTCATCAGCATATGACAACAATAAACTAAATGATCCACAATTGGCCTGCTCCTGGTTGGCTTTGATAGCTGCTCAGTCGGTCAAGCATTTCCCTGGAATTGGCAAAAGTTATGGCTTTGTTTTCTTTTCAAAGCCTGATATATTTTTCAGGCATGCAACTGAGAAGACAATTCTACTTTTGATTTTAATAAACTTGGTGATAGCTTAAGGACGTAGCATGCACTACTCAAAGCTATGAAAAGATTCAATGTCGATTCAACAGACTACCTCATAATTATATACTCCACACTGTGAAGCTTGTCAGATGGGTCATAGACTGAGGCACATCTCATAATATTTATTACTTTAACTGGCAATTGCCAATACTACTTCATAATGTAAGATAATTATTATAGAAATCTATCACAATATAAAATAATGCTTGCATGTGAACCTTTATATGTATATGATCTAGCTATATAATGAAATAGTCAATGTTTACCATTTACTTGGAAATGCAAAAATGCATATTAAAATATGATTCTATGATAATACAAGTGTTTTTACTTTTCCAGGAAATCTTGATTCTGAAACACTAAGAAAGTTGATCATGGTCATGAACAAGCACTTGGGGTCCAACTTCCCATCTACCTTGCTCACACTAGGTGGGATTGGCCTAGCTGTTCATTATGAACAGCTATGCAACCTAAATGATGGGGTCCCGTTAATTCTTGCGTGGGGGAAACCAGTGTCTGGCAAGACTACTGCCGCAAAGGCTGCTATGGCCTTAATTGGCCAGCAAGAAGCAGTAGGAGGTATGTAAAAAACAATTTAATTTAATTTGTATTATTGAAGGGCTGAGAACATAACCAGGCTAAATGACTTCATAACTAGCCTATGTCCTCGAACATGTCAAACTTGCACATTAAACAAAACAGCAGTAAAATCACCTTTCAATTAACTGTGGTCTATGGATCAAGTTCTCTCACTACGCTTTCACAGTGCAGTAAATGAAGACATTTTTGGCCAAATAGGTGCAACTTATGGAAGAAAAGGTAAGGGTATCATTTTTTTGAAAGAATAACAGGTCACTGAAACCAATACCAAAATTCAGCTGGAAAAAAATTGCATTTCAAAGTGAAAGAGGACCTGGGCTGCTTGTGAAGTCGTTTAAGCTGGTTCTTCAATTGAAATGTTCATGACCTCTTCACTCCACAGTAAAAAAATATACTACTGTCTTTTATCTCATGAATTAAGGCTTACATAAATATTCCATTTATTAATAAAAATTTATTGCTGATAAATCCTTACTTGATGAAACATGATTTAATAATTATTCTGCCTGGATAATGTATGTAAATCTACCTATTATATTGTTGGTTCATTTTTTTTCAATAATAAAACAGAATGTACTTTGGCTGGAGCAATGGAACTTGCAAGCTCCAGGACGCTACCTTTTCTATGGGATGATGCGTCCGATTTTCCTGTTATCGAAAAGTTAGCAGTTGCTGCTTTTAACCAGGTAAATTAAGAAGACAGACTCCAATTTGATAGAGTTGCAATATATGCTTAAAACCAGGTTATTACATGTAAAAGGCCCTTGAAAAATCTTGAGATCAAGTAAATCTTAAGGAGACATTTATTTATTCAGTCAGATTTATGTGTAGATTTTGTTTTCTCTTCAGTGTAGAAAATAAGGGTTTCTTTAATTTATATAGAGTTTAATAAACGAGCTGGAGTGCCACCTTGGAAAAAGCAGGTTTGACACAATTGAACTGGACAAAATTCATAGTTTATTAATGAATATTTTAAACATGAGTACAGAATCCTTGACGTTTTGGCTCACAAAGTTCATCCAGGTGTGCAAAGATGATGGAGAGTGGTATCCCCCAAAAAGTTGGTGTTTACATTTTGTATTTGTCTGTTATTTTTATATTGTAAGTTTTAATGTTATTTTCACATATAGACTACCGGTATCTATATATATATGTAGAAAGATAACCGGTACTGTGTATTTTGTTGTTGTTGTTATTTTCTGTATTGAACCCCAATTTTCCCCAAGATATTTGACAATTGAAACCCTCGCCGGGGTTCTCAGAATGACCATTCTTTACAGGGTATAAAGATCCACGCCTGTGACTGATTTGTCTGTCAGCTGAATAAAAGAATAGCTAAAGACCTTCTGATTTTTTTTTATTCTATCAAGGCACAGAAAAAGACATGTGGAAAAAAAACAAATCAGAGTCCTAGGACAGTTCCAATAATAACTATGAATCCGCAAGTTCTTAAGAAAACCGTCAGGAACGACAAGGAAAAGATAGCAAGGTGAATAAAATATTAATATTAATGTTGATAGGTGTTATTGATCAGAATCACATCTAATGTTGAGTTAGCAGTAGAAATTTATTATAATTGTAATTTCTGATAGTCATTGTGCATACATTTTTTATTCACCGACACTGAGGTGAATATCAATTGTTTTAGTATATACCACACAAGCCGAATAACTAGCAGCCCAAAATTTTACTTTCCGTGCCCAAACCGACATGGGAAGCCATTTTGTTTCTCTTCGGCTGCTCGGAGGTGAACAGTACTTTGGTAATCAGCTCCGAGTTAACCAATCAAAGCACGTGTAAAGTACTATTCACTTGTGTGGTACATACTAACGGATCATATTTCATGGCTGATTCCTTTCATGACAGTTATACCACAACTGAATAAATGTACAGAACAACTAAAAATAATTGCAGTACGTAGATTCTTCAACCACAAATGCACGCATCTGCGAAGTAATTGTTTTCAAATTAAGGATTCGACAGTTTATAAAATGATTAAGATGATGAATTCTATTCATGATCAGAAAACCATCAATTTTAGAAATTGTTTTTAGGTCTGGGATATGTTTTTTTCAAGAATTCTTATATGTTTGTTTCTTTTTTTTTTTTTCACAGAGTCTTTTCAAGAATCGCAGTTATTCCCTTTAATAGGGTTGCACTGAAACAGGACTTGGGGAAATCCATGACATTCCAGTCAGAAATGAAACCCCTAATAGAGAGAGCCATTGAAAGTATTGGCATTATTCTCGAATTAAGTGCTGACTTTG
>Ga0126336_10001692_pt1 | contig 11887 bp, 5 predicted proteins | sample SidCmetagenome_FD_92530 | JGI IMG/M metagenome (GOLD analysis project Ga0126336, IMG submission 92530) | Coral microbial communities from El Islote,Puerto Morelos, Mexico - Siderastrea C C metagenome | ecosystem: Host-associated > Invertebrates > Cnidaria > Coral | place: El Islote,Puerto... | reverse complement strand
TCAAATATCGACAATAGACTACAACAGGTATCGATCGGTAAAACGAGTATCGGAGTCGACTTTTTTCTCCCGCTCTGTCGTTTTCCCGCGCTTTTATATGCTGGTAACTTGTTTAACCGGTTTGATATGAGTTTAATCGATAGATAGTTAAACGAGGGATAACTCTGCTTTCAGGAACACCTTTCTATCCCTGGATTAGTTATTCTAGAGATAAGGAATTTAATCGTGGATTAACTGCTAATCGGGGGATAGTTTAATCGGCTTTCCAGGAACCGGGGCCAGAAGGTTATGTATGACTGGCAATGAAAGCTTATGTTATTAAAAACAAGCTAAGATTGAAAGTGTTGTAGTCCACTTAAAAGAACTTCACTTGTAAACATAATAATTGTTAAGACGTCACCGATAAGTCACCCTTGTTCTGGTTTTCGTGAGAAATAAATCATATGAGACAGGAGCTAAACAAAACTCGCCTGTGCCAAATATCGACAGAACCTTAAATGACACAAAAATGTAAAGAAAAATGCGACAGAAAGAAAAAGAAGAAGCTGCCAGTGTGATCGGTATTGCGTCAGATTTGAAACTTTTTTCTTTGCTTTCCACCCTTATGAAGTTTTATCTTGTCTAAAAAGTCAGTTTTCTCATAATGTCTTTAAGTTTATCTTGAAAATACTCAATAGATCTAAGAAACTTACCTTGTTTTGTAGTTTTCATCTTGACAAGACAGACTTCTTCTGTTTCCACTGTTTTTTTGTTCAGTGGCATATGATTCTTACTAGTGATTCTTTCGATATGACTGGCTGTACTTGCTGCAAACCCTTTTATACTCTTTCCCTCACTATCAATATGTCACAATTCTAATTATAATGTCCCGAAAGAGTCGCCACTTCCCCCATCTCAGCTTCCTTCCCTATAGAACGTGACAATTTTTAAAATAGCTCCATAGTGCACTGTCAACATTTTTTCTGTACCAACCCGTATTCTTCGAATGGGAATTTACCCGATAGATATAATTTATGCATTTTTCCCTCGGCAGAGGCCTAGGCTCTCAAATGGCATTCCTGTTTACATGTTTTCATGACGACCTGCACAACCGTTAATGAGGGTGACGAGGGGATCTGTTTTGTTTTATTTCATGACGATCATGTCATAGTATTCAACAATTTGGTTGAACCAAACGCCTTAAAGATTAATATATAAATGAAACGTGATATTTGATGTTATTGGCATGTATATGACACCAGATCTATAAAAATGATAGTAGAACGATATTAAACAAGACTTTTTAGCGGATAGTGTACATAAACAGATTTTTGTTCTGTTTAAAAGGCTTTATTTATTGCTCATATGTCACTGAGCTAAAAGTGTACTGTAGCCTTAAAACACCAGCGTAGTCCGCCATGTTCGCGATTTTTAGTGTATATTTTTAGAATGGTTACGTTTGCACTTCCGATTCACCGGATGCAAAGGAGCCTTTAACACTGTATGGAACAACATTTGTTCTGGTTATCCTCGAACATATTGACCAATTTGCTTATTTTCATTTTGCTTCATTTATTGCTTAAAGTTTATATTTAATTTGCTATCCTTTAAATCATATTTCTTTAATGAAATTTTCCTTATCAACTAATTCCCGTCTGTATTTCAAACTAAACGGAATAAATGGGAAGAGTTCGTGAGGGCAAAAAGGACCAACTAATGGATCTGTGTACCCTTATACCGATTAAATCGTTTAAATAAAAAGAAATCATAAAATTCAAAAAAAAAATAAAAAGATGTTTGCATGTTTTAAAGTTTCTTTAAGTATTTCCTCACTTGTTTGGGTGCCTTTCCCAATGAGCGTGAAAGTGATTACAAGCAAATTTCTTGTAATTTTGGTCATAGCTATTGCTATATGCATTGGTCTCGTCCAACGTACTGAATGGGACTTGTAACGTTTGAATTGGACTTCACAGGAACTTGCATCAATTATTAAAATGGTACTAAGACTTCATTGTAGTGGCAACAACTAATGACTTCCTAAATTAATGATTACTGAATTGTAAATCAAAGGACTTACAAAATTACAAAAAAAGACGATGAGTAAGCAAGTAGCTGCCTAAAAAAAATTGCGTAACCCACAGTTAAAATCGTAAAGTAAAGCTGGGGGATCTGAGAGTATGAATATGGAAATTTAGCTGTCAGTTTAAAGAATAACATTCTTTAAAAATTTGTGGATGTTTGCAGATTTGACGTTCAATATCTCCTTCAGTGACTGCGAAAGGAAGTCAATTGCGAACAATATTTTATTTTTACAGGTTAACAGGTTCCCACTAGTCGAACTGTGGTTTTTGCTCTATGGCGATGTATACTCAAAGTATACCATCCAGTATAAAAATTAACGGTTAAAGGTAGAATAATGTCATAAAAATCCCGAATTTTGAATGAATTTGACCCTTCATTCTCGCCAAACTTTAATTTACAATCGCTGTTTCCTTAATTTCCACTTAGAGAGGGTTTCGGATTATCATAAATAAACAATTCAGAAAAACGGGAATGTTTTCTCAAGCAAATGGCACTACCTGTACAAAATAACCAATATCTGCCTCTCTTTGTCGTTGTCTCTAGAGAAACATTTGTCATTTGCCTTTCTCGCATTTTCTAAATGATGAAGATGATTTCATCCACAAATTAAACAACAGCACTATATAAACGCGACCACCAACCGTGAAACTCAGTTCGTTACTTCGAAACACAACGACATATTTTCTTCTCTACTCTGCTACGTTGTACACCACAAGAACACCAAAAGAATGCCAGGTATTGATTTATATTTCTTCATTCCCTGTACTATTCTCCTAGAGAAAAACTGAAAAGCCTTCTAGAAGATAAAACTTCCGATATCTTACATAAATGACTTCCTTAGTCCACCTTTATTAATCAAGGTTCTTGCAACAGCAACAACGGTAGCAAAAATGACAAATTAAATTTAAAAATTAATGTGATTATAAAGGGCAATGACATCTATAAATTATAAGGGTTCAAAACTGCAATATTTGGCACAATATTTTATTTTATTTTTAACATTACAGGCCACACAAGTGTTAAAGTATCCGCCATCTTGGTTTTAACTGCGATCCTTTTGTGTCCATTGGCTCATTCGTCGAATGTAAGAGATCCTAGGTCCATCGTGGACTATGCATCTGTGGGCTCGCTACAAGGGGGGCTCGCGTCACCCATTCAAGTCCTTGATGATTGGTGTACAAACCTGACAAGACAACTCAACACAACACTGGAGGAGTTTGTGAGTAATATCATCAGCGACACAAGAAAGCTGGGGTTACAAAAGGATCTTATATGCTTCAGTCTTAGGGATCTTAGCAGCCTAATATTTCCATTTCTGTCTTTAATAATTGCATTTTCACACTCCAATCAAACAACATATTGACTTCGCTGCTATTTTGAAGCCAGAAAGACAGTGAACAGAAGTATACTGATTTGTTGCTTTCCACACGCATGTTGCACGACGTTCGGTTATTTATCTTTTCCAAATATTTGCCATTTTGTAACACAGTTATTATTGCATGAATGCAGTCGAAGAAGACAGAGACAGCATTGATTTGTCTGCGAATCAGTGGCTGAGAGTGTACAACTTAAAAGACTCAGCGAAGATCTACTGTTGTTGTGGAACATTAAGTTTATTCTAAGGCCAATTTTATTTGGGTCCCGAGGACGCGACTAATGATCAAACTTTAAACCCCACAATGAAAAATCTTCTTAAATTAATATTTGCTTTTTTGTAACTCCTGCAAACGTATTTGAGAGAGGCAACTGTAACCGGATGTAGCAAGGTTTCCAATCTGTATGAATCATCGAGCAGCCACTTTGAATTCCCTAGAAACCAAATCTGAAGTTTCACTGCCACAAGCGTTGGAGTTTCAGTTGGAATTTTGGGAAAACGAACAGCTCTAGAGAAAATTACCTCCATGAAGAGTTTTAATTGCTTCGTCAAACTTTCGTGGTATTTCATTCACAGATAAAAAATGAGCCGTGTCATGCTTCTTGTTGCTCCACTAATGGAATGAATGAATTGCAGCCATCGTAGAATTTGGTCGGTTAAGGCTGCTACCTTCCCTTTATATTTTCAGTGACTTTGTTGTGGGCCAAGTGTCTTGCTAGGACTCATGTCTTTAGGGCATAGAGGTACCGGTAGCTAACAAAATGGAGCTACAACGTTTCTGCTGTATGACATTAAGAATAGGCAGCCACGATAACGACATGCAGGAAAGGCATGGGAAGTCCCAATAGAAAAAAGGTCAATTAGCAAACAATGGCTGTGCACATGCGTTATACATTTTGGTATTTTTAGTTGCACTTGAACGTCTTCTCTATATGCAAACTCAGTTCCGCGAGTATTCGGTGACATAAGGCGAACTGTGCCATTTGGAAAATACGTTTCTCTTGGCGTTCCGTTGGTGGTTCCTAAAGGTCCCAAATTTTAGAAACCTTTTCTTCTCTCAACATACCTTAACATGCCTAATGATATATATTGATCTGTTTTGTTGTCTTATTCACAGGAGAATATCACTTTCAACAGATCAATGGCAAGTTCAAACATATCATCAGGCGTAACGGTAACTGGCTTCATGTCAAAAGTTACTTCTAGTTCTTATGCCATGTTAAGAATTTTAAAGGATGATTTATTTCAACATTTGTATGTTTTTAACTTCAAGGAAAAGGGAAGGGGGGAGAGGGTATAAATTATATCGCAATTGACGGCTCACGGAAATATGTATGCCACCCGGTCTATTAAACTAATATTATTATTGTTATTTGAAACCTTGGTTTAGTGGGTTCACCAAATTTAACTATAATCGAAGACATAAATAAGGGCAAAATAAGCGTAAGTTATGGATTTAAAACGAAAACGACAGAATGAACAACAGCACGTTTATGAATCCTTTTTATGTAAATGCAAATTGCTTGTAAGCCTGGAGAATATTTCCAAGGCTAATTGCGTTTGAATCCGATCGTGACCCGTTAGTTGCCGCACGATGAAGACACTGTCCTGAATTAAGGCTACATAGTGGGCAGGTCAACTCAAAGGGAAAAGTGAACGCTTTTTTAAAAATTTATTTTCTTTCTTTCTTTTTTATTTTTTTCAATTGTCACTGTGTTTGCAACAGAGTGAAATTGAGCCATTAATTCACTAAGGAGTCTACTCCTTACTGTTTGGTCAAATCCCAAGCCATATGACGGGTCAGCAGTTTAACTTGTCCTTGCAGGATGGTGTTCGTATCATGGGACGTCTCACTGTAGGCATGGAAATGGTGGTAGGTAGTAGTGTTCGGCTACAGATGGCCAAGATGGGTGCGGGTGTGTCTTAGAGCCAACCTTAAAAACTGGACATGGTCAGCTCTCCTTGCGAATATTCACTCCATAACGCCCCCTTTTGTTATAATTGCATTGGCCCCCAATTTATTGAAGGTCGAAGGTCTGAAACCCCTTCTTCTAACTGCAGTTGCGTTTGACCTAACACCAACTGAAAATGATTGGATTGGATTGGAAATGATGACCATAGATCAATTGGAAATGATTGTATTGAATTGGAAATGATGATTTACTGACAAACGAGTTGCAAACTCAGTACTTAACAATAGTAGAGCTGCGCTAGCGTAGTATCCTTGAACAAAACTGGACAACTAGTTTTAGATTTTCGTTAATGTGAAACTAACGTTTGGCTTTCAACGTGTTGCTAAAAACAGCCGAACATAAACATGAACAACTTTATAATGACTATAATAACTATAACTGCTAACTAATAATTATAACAGCTCGCATAGTTCCTTTGAAATCATAGTAAGATCATGAATTGTCAAAGGCAATGCCTATGCTTTAAATCATCACATGTCACACCATTCTCGTTCCTAGAGCCTCCCCTCTTCCCCAATAGTCAGAAACAGGAAGGAGTAGGGGTCTGGGTACAAACATTACAATTCGAAATTTGAGGGTCGTCGCGACTGGTTTAAAATTTAACGGTCGTACCAGCATTAAATCTCATAACCATACGCGGATCGTTTCAAAGTTCTCTATTGGCTATGTGGGTAAGGTTTCTGTCAATTTACATTTTCGTCTTTGCCCTTGTGACAGGAAACTTCTTAAATGGCAATTTTTCCTCGCCACCCCAGCTCCGTAACGGGGCGAGGCTTGGTAACCAAACTCGTTACCAGGATCTCAGTCGCGAAATGGCAGTGCTCAAAGGACAAATGAGGGACCTGGTCAACATTATTGGAAATAATATCTTTAGCGGCTCCCTACATGCGTCCAGCGTATAAAAGTCTCATCAAACTTAGAAAAGAAAGGAAAATATCAAATTAGTAAATGCAGGAGCCTGATTAATGGCAATGTACTGTTGATTTTGGTGTAAAAATCTAAAATATTTGTATCAAATGATCCCTTCATATGAAGTGGTATTTTCATTCTATTAAACAATATATTGTGATGATGATATAATGTACTGATGCTTTGCCAAGTCAACATAAAGTATGCGATGCATGTAACTTGTCAAACAAAAAGAACAATAAATTAAAATACCTCTAAAATAACTGGCCACAGGATGATTTATCCGTTATAAAACCATATTCAAAAGCCCATTCCCAAGTTGTCTTGTACCTCTTTCATACAAAAATAAATTTATATCTACATGCAGATAAGAACTTATTTTCATTCAAAAGAAAGTGCACCAGGCCTCGCTTTGAAAAAGAGGCACAAGATAACTTGAAAATAACTGGAAATTTGATCGCACAATTTTAACTCGGAAATTTCTTAACCAAAGCAACACCCTGAATCTAGATGGCTCCAAACTCGTGAGTGACGACATCAAGTAAAACTATTATTTTAATGTACAGAGAACCTCTAGATTACGAGAGAACTTGCCGGTTCACTTTGCAGGGTCGTAACGAGGTTTATGGGATCGGGGATCAGAAGGGTGGGATCTGAAATCACAGCTCTGGGATCAGGGATCACGGACCATGGCATCGGGATCAGCAGTTATTTTAGGGATCAGGGATCAGGCTATACCATATTTGTAGGGTCAGAGACCAAAACTGGTCACGCTTTTGGAATCAAGTTCAGAAATTTGCGTACAAAAATAGAATCAGCATTGAAAAAACACACATGGTTACCAGCCTTACTTTGACAGAAGAATCCATTTCGGGCCTTTAGTAAAATTACATCGCCAAGGCAACCAAAAGATTCACAGAAAAGCATTCTCACTAGAGTTTTCAACAAATAACCATCACAAAAAAGACGAACCAGTTTTTTATAACAAACACTTAGTTCTATACATTAACCTGAAATCATAATTACACAGCGGATACGTTGTAAACGCTGCAAGTTTTAACAACTCGTTACAGCCGTTTAAATTACGTTTCCTGCTATTTTTCCGTAACCATACGCGTTTTAACTCTATAATGCACTTTACACTTTGTTTAAGAGTTACGCTCTCTATACACAACAACATCCATGTATGCAGGCTAGCTTTTTATAATTCCGTTCACATGAATAAGATCTGCGAGAAGAACATTGTATATACGACACATTTCAACCAAATTTCTAATTGTCTTTCGGTCCTGTTTAACGCAGGAAGAGACGAGAAGAGAGGCGAATAGTTATCTTTCATTGGTTAGTGTAAACAACAACTGCCTTTCATACAACAAATGGGCAATGCAGCTTTTGACCAAAACGAAACCACATTAATCCGTGTTAACACAAGCTTAGCGTTCTTTTTTGACTTGGGTGGTGCTCTGTGCTCTTGAATGACTGTATTGGTTATTAAACATTCTTAATGTCAATGAATGAAATGAGACTCTCCCAGGCCTTATGCCCACAAAGAAAACACAGAATAACAAACTGAAACATTGTGCCGCTAAAATTCTTGCTTTTTATACATTTCACTTTAATCATTCAAAAGATTTAAACGTTGCTTTTAGAAATCAGACTAACTTGATAACCGACACCGTCATTTAAAAGCACAAGCAGCCCCAGCCATTGAGTGGTAGGCTAAACGCCTAAGGCTCGCACACGCGAGGGGACAATTCCCTCTGACTGACTTCTCAGGAAAAAAAAAACCTTTGTGTGAACTACTAATTTTTCTGAACAAAAAGTGCAGTTGCGGAATGTGGTCCCTATGACTTGTCCCTTAAATTCGATAAGGGACAGTCCCTAGTTCTTGGTCCCCTCCCCCACCCCTAGTGTGTAATGTTTACGCGACAAATCCCTCCGATCAAATAAAAATAGGAACTATAACCAAAGACCTAATGGGACTGTCCCTACAGCAAATCTGCTCGTGTGTATGCCCAGGCTGAGGAACTTGTACCAGCGACACATTCTTTCAAAGAAGCCCCGGCAATCAGCCTCTTAATGTTTTTGATCCGAGAAAATCTCACTTTTGTAGTAAACAGTTGCATGGAATCCTATTTTATGTTTTCTCTGACACAGGGCCGATAGGGACCCTCCAATTTACTCTGACAGTCTCGGCAGTTCTATAGTCTGTCCATTTCTTTGCGGACAATCTCACTTTTGCAGTAAATAGTTGCAATCCTATTTTTTGTTTGTCTCTGACACAGTGCGGATGGGGACTCTCCAATAAACTCTGTTAAAAGAAAAAGTCATGATCACGGTATTCATTCAGCAAAAAAAATGGTTGTTTACATTTGGGTAGACATAGTTCTCCTTGTAAACATCACATTGTATTTCTCAAATTTGGTCTTCCGTAATGCATCTCAAGACGATTTGATTCATGGGCAGGTCTAATCACGTATTTGTTATCTCCCGATAAAGTTCTCCCTGCACGGGTATCAGCAAGTATAGTAACTCCTTCAGCACGCCCAGATCCTACTCGTCCTGTTCCTTCTGAGTTACGCCTGGCTTGAAGGTGGGCTTGAGAGAGATGGTCAGCTTACGAGTGACAGGAAATCCCTGATATATTTTCTGTGTGAGCAAAAAAATCTCAACTTGGTTATCTTGTTTCATAAACCTAAAAATCTATAAATACGTTACAAATTCGTTCTAGAAAACGGAAGAACATACTCTGTCCACGAACACAAACGCTATGAGGAAAGCCGCGATGTTCTACAGGGTAAGGCAAACATTAACTTCTAAATAGATAAGTTTTTCTACGTTTGCTACGAACACTAAACGTTTTAATCTCGCTGAATGGGTGATTTTAACCTCAAAAGCCTAGTTTTAACAGCTTTAGTGTCTAGATTCTTGAAAATGACTACTTGAATGCATTGTTGACCGTTGAAATGGTAAATTAAATCTGAACAGTTTAAAAAAGAGGGAAAAGGACAAAAGATTTAGAAATGACAAAAGACACAAACGGTTCAAGTCATGTCAGCCATTAGTTGTGCGCACTGAAGAATGCTTAATACAAGGTTCTGTTTCTATTATAAGTTTCATTAACTCTAATTTCCAGGGCTGCAAATAGGACGTTCAAAGGAAGTTTACTGCAATTATCAGTTCTTTATATTCACTCACCATCTGCTAAAAGTTGCTAATAGGATAGGTTAGGTCATCACCGATTTGTTGCAAACTTGTTACAAAACTGCTGCCTTTCGGGGCTTCGAGAGTTTTCGTGTTGTTGATGAAATCTCTGAAGATGCAAAGCTGTTCCACTAACGTCTTTACAAGCGTTTGTTCCTGAAAAAAAGGAGAGAGAGAGAAAAAAATAAAGAAATATATGATACATAAAAAATATATTGGCTGTTCTGATTTACCGATTGAATTCCGGGAACCCTTCAGTTCCAAGAAAACCTTTCTTTTGACGTATTTACTTTTCAAGGTCGAATGCATCTCAAAAGCCTTACGGTCCAACATTTGCATTTGTATGCACTTAATCAGTCAAACAAGTAGTCTGTCACACAATTGTAAAGTAGCATGACTTCGTTTGACGTACAATGAAAAGCCGTAGAGGTTAGTTCACTGACCTATGTCACATCAGTCATTTGCCAGATTTTTTATCTGCAGCGTGGATCATGTAGTCATCGGAAAGTAGTAGATAACACGTTTTCAGTTGAAGAATAATGCAGTTTGGTTGCCGGGGTTGTGTTTCCGAACATTTTGGCCGAGGATTGAGCACTCAACATTTATGTTTACAGGACTTACTTTTAGATTGCGATTGTTCAATTCATTTGCTTCAACATCAACTTTCTCAAATTTTGTCATTAAACAATGCTATATATATTGGGTAACTGATTTTTGAATTAATCCGGGAATGCTGTGAACATGTACATCTCGGTTTTTGTCTCCCAGACGGACTTAGACCTACAAAGGTACATGTTTTACAGAAGTATGAGTAGAGGGATGAATTGGATAGAAGAACGCGTTTTATGATATCACCTATAATGTAATGTGATCACTTGTACATTGAGAAACCACACTTAACACAAACTTTCTTCGTGCCAAACAATAAAGTGGTACAAGAAACTGTTGTGTAAAACCAGCTTTGAAATTTCAAAATGAGCAATGACAGAGACAGCTGGGAGTTAATGAATTAGTGTAGAAAGTTTGCTTTAGTTAATAATTATAACAGAAAGATCATGAAATCAGAAACAAATAACTTGTAAAATACTGAAAACAAAGAGTGTTAAATGAAATACAAAAGAGTACTGTTCACGAGCGTCAGTAAAAGAATTGACTAATTTAGGATTTCATCCTCACTCAGAGTTATAAATTAAATAACGAGCATTTTTGACTGTGAGAGTAAAATCAAATCATCAGCTATATGTTTCATTATAGGCTGATATGTTTCCGTTGATCTCTAGATTTCTTCATAAAAAATGTTGGATCATCAGCTAAGAAATATTTACTTGAATTTAGAGGGCGTTAGTGAAATTGCTAGTAAGTATTATTAGTAAATATTTTCGTTACTTTACAAAGTCCATCTGTGTTTCACCAACAATTTTTAAAAGCTAAACAATACCGGAATAAGTTCAGATGTTGAGTAGTGATGTGACCAAAGCCGCCATGAACAGGAGCGGCCATACTACCTCCAGCAAACATGAGCAGAAATATCAATGCCGCGAAAAAGGCGGATTGAGATATTAAACCTACAAAATAAAAATTCACAGTTATAGGTGATCGAATGATCGACTGATAAATCCTAAGACTTTAGTTTTAAACATGGCTATTTTAGTTTCTGCGTGCACATTACAAGGCTTTGTAATATACTGCATTAAGCGGCAGTGAACGGTTATCTTAGAACAACATTCAAAGCGTTGTAGTCATACTTATTTTGAAGAACATTACTTGAAAACATAATAACTCAAGATTTCGAGAGTTTCGTTGTTAAACCATGGGAGACACCAGCTAAACAAAATTACCATGAAACAAGCCGATCAAGAGAACGTTTAACGACAAAAATATAAACAAAAAATGGGACAGAAAAATAAGGAAAAACTGAAGAAAAAGACGCTAGAATGCTAGCTATACTATCTGAGTTATACTAGCAGCACGCCCTTTTATGCTCTGGCCATCATAATGCAGGTTGATAGCACAAAAATAGGCCACTTCCTTAAGCCTCCGTTTGAAAGCGAGTTCCCGTGCAAAATCATTGATATGAAACTAATACTGACATGTAAAAGGCTTCGTACTTCGCCTCGTTTTTAAACAGAGGAGAAGGGCATCTCGGAAGTGGCCTATTATGGTGTTGCCCCACGTTATTGACGGTGACAAATGTAAAGATAACGTCAGAATTTTTCCATGTACTACCCCCATTTATATTTTTTCTTTCCCCGTTTTTAAGCGTCACTCAATCAGAACAAAAATCTGCCGTTCCAGAATCCATGTGATTTGAGTAGGGTCACGAGGCCTCACTGTGCACTGTCAACATTATATATATATATATATA
>Ga0126336_10001691_pt1 | contig 11890 bp, 6 predicted proteins | sample SidCmetagenome_FD_92530 | JGI IMG/M metagenome (GOLD analysis project Ga0126336, IMG submission 92530) | Coral microbial communities from El Islote,Puerto Morelos, Mexico - Siderastrea C C metagenome | ecosystem: Host-associated > Invertebrates > Cnidaria > Coral | place: El Islote,Puerto... | reverse complement strand
TCGTTTAGCCGAGGCTTTAGAAAAAGAAAAATTCACCGGCGTGTGTTCCCGTTCTACCTAAAGTCCCAGCTAACCGTTCAAACATTTTCGCCCAACATCATATCGGACGAAGATGTTTTACTGTTTGGCCGCCGACATTCAACATACATGATGCGCAGAGATGCATGATGGCGAGATGCATCCCTAGCCGGAATCAGCAGAGTGGTCTTCACACGACCACATCAGCTCTGCTGTAATTAGTCTTCATGGTGTATAAATAAATGCTTATTATTATTATTATTATTATTATTATTATTATTATTATTATTACTATTATTATTATTATTCCCTCTCGTCTTTAGTGCTTTGAATGAACAATCGCTAAGTTAAATTAAAGATCTCTTCCTTTATAAACAGGATGCTATGAGATTTCGCCCCGTTAATGTACGTGATTATCCTCAACTCAGTCCGTCAATACTGTACATAGCACTAATGCGTTTGCAATCGATAAGTCAGTTTCAGCTTGTTCTAGTCAATCGTCTGTTGCTTCTCCCATACAAGGATTAGAATGACCAAAACTTAGCACCAAGTAGCATTTAACTAATCTACTACTTCGAAATCGTTTCTACGTTCGTGTAGTTAGACTATCACTGACTGTTCTGCGCGAAGGAGCCGCCATGTTGCTCGTGATCGACCTGCACCAAGTTACCTTTGCGAACTCATCTTCTATTAACACCGGCATCACCAGTTTTTAATGCCACACATCTTCCGTTGGAGTTAACATCTGGTTTCCTTCACGAATAAGGCATCATCAAGATTATGTGGTTACTTGTTATAAAGAGGGTGCAATCTTCAAAAAATTGATTTCTTCACATTAGCCAGCACTCGACCGAAACTAGACTTGCTCCAAGACGCTTGTTCTGATGGAAGGCGAGCGCGTGGTCCTCGAACGTGAATCAAAATGGAGGCCAATTAACGTGCGAGAATCAAAATGGTTGTTGGTTCTGCAGTTCCTACGGCGGATCCTATACTTCACTGATTTGCATCACGCGCGACACACGCAAAATTCAGCGCGCTTAGAGAAAATTGCCGCGCGCTATTGCCGGGTTTCACTGTCACGCCATACAAAAATAAATTCGAAACCATTCAACAAAAGAAGCCAAGAATTTCAAAGATTATCAAAGATTAATAAATAAACAACTTCTCCAAGTCTCAGGTCTGTGCGGTACAGCGTTCTTGAGTTATTTGCCAAATCGTTCCACCCAAATTTATACAGCTCAGAATGGAGACGCCATATTGGTGTACTGCCGTGGTACACCAATATGGCGGCCGGATATCAAAGAAAACACCTGGAATTCACTTTTGCCATGAAAGCGATCACTTTCGCTCGTGAGCTATTATACCTTCACGTAAATACCTCAAATGTTCAAACTGCTAAAAATGCTAAGGAGAGGCCTCTTTTTCAAACAAGACAGCTTTGTCACGGCGCCATCTTGATGTCACATACGGCGGAGAACTCAAAAATTCAAAATGCTCTAGTTTAAAGGACGAAGGACGCTACCGAGCTAGAAACTAATAAAACAATTCAGCAGGCCGAGCGAGTTTTGATTTTAGAATTTCATGACGTCACATGCAAACCAGCAATACACGAAAGTACGTATCATCACTTATCTGAGTCTTATCTCCGCACGATAATCATTGTTTCTGTCCAATATAATACGAGCAACTTGGATCAAGCCTAGACCGAAACAAGAAACAATGCCATCGATTCAGTCTCTCCATAAGGGATGTCGAGCACAAGCTAGCACATAAGTGGTGTGTGGCTGGGTGTTGTACTATATTCCGTGACGGTTTGGAGGAAAAATTCATTTCGTTCCTTCCCACTTTTTGGCGGTTGCCACGCTCGTTTTCTTACGGCTCGTAGACTGTTTGTACTCTGACTTTAGCTCTATGCAAGCAATGCAATGAATGCCATTGCGATTTGCATGTATTTCGATATCACGGGGAAGTAAACAGTTACCTGATCTTCAACTCACCAATTTCCTTCCAAAAAAAATACAACATTTATTTAATGAGGACATCAAGATTCTTTTGTTATCCTCTCTGCCTGCTGTCCAATCCGTTTAACTTCGCTCGTCACCAGATTTTAAAACTCATGAACATACTAAAAGATTCTAGTTTTTGTGACTGAAAAACCATTTTTTTCTTCTAATACGCAGTACGCTCTTTAGCGTACTTTACTTTCAGTAATTTTCTTTTCGAATATATTTTGGTTCACAAAATTGAACAGCATGTTGATTTGCGAGGATTTATTTTTGTTATTTCGTGGAAAACAACAGTTCAAAGTCTTAAAATTTTGCGAAGGTACAGCCTTAATGTTCTTTTTTGACGTTTTCAAAACAAATCGTGGGCTTAAGACCACTTTTACAAATATAAGTTCAAATTAATTTATGATTTCAGATCAGTTCAAGCCTGAGGATTCATCCATTTTGTTACCTGTTGACGAACTTGTTAAATCAGTTTCTTTGAGCTACGTTTATCGTTTTAGGCGAACCTATCTATTTTCACGCTCATTTGGCACTCGTATGAGACATAAAATCGACGTTCTGCTGCCTTCTCTGTTGTTTTTGTTAAGCATTAATGAGGCGTACTATATTCGATATATTTTATGTAAATAACGAGGATTTCTGAGTTGGCTGAACACAGGTGGAACCATTGAAGAAAACAGAGAAATAATACGCTATAATGCAACATTACAAGTATTTCTCTGATCTCGCCTTTAAACGCTGAATACGATAACCTGATCTCGTCTTTAAACTCTGAATACGATAACCTTGAATGATGGCCAGCTAGTGTGAAAGCTGAAAAAAAAAACATTATTCTTTTGACTCAAACGATTCCCTAAGATCGAAATTCAAGAACACTGGAACTACCAACAGTACCAGAACAAATAACAACTGAAAAGCGTTCATTTGAATGGTTACACATCGAGAGCGCGTTACCCTACTACCCCAACAACTTTCTGATTCTCGAAAAACCACTTCTAAAATCATTAACCGCTGTTGTTTTTACACTTTTAAGATAAAAAAATGTTTCTTTTATAGCAAAGTTTCACGCTTGAATACTTCTTTGTTTTTAAGAAACAATGTGAAACATCGTGCCCGAAATCGGCTCGAAATGTTTCGGGACCATAGTGAAAGACACGAGCACAATTTCATCCCGAGACTAAAAGGTTCACAGAGTAACAATAAACTAAAGAATGGTTCTGTCAGTAATAATCTAAGAAAAGAAAAATGAGTTGAAATGTCAATAACACTGCCTGTGAAACTTGAATGTCTATAACATAAAAAGGTGTAATAGAAGCCGTAAAAATAATGAACATGACTGAGAAGACAACAGGAAGAAATGCGTAGTTGAAGCGTGAAAACTCTGCTTTGAAGAGAATCAAGTAATCTTGTTTACTTCGAAAGAGCCTCTTCAAGATTCGTAGATTTTATAAACAAATTTGACACTGTACTTACATGTTTAAAAACAAAACTATATTATAAAGGTAAACAAACTAAGGTCATTTTTAGAGTTAAATGTTTGGTCAAGGAAGGAATTTCTAACCGTTGAGTCTGTGAAGAAATCCTTAAGTGTGACTATCAATTAAAAGCTCTTGAAAAATACTTTAATGTGGTGCTTTTTGTAGTTTAATATTTTGTAAAGCGGAAAAAAGATTAGTCTTTTTTGCTTTCGGACACTCTTCGAAGTGAAATAAAGGTGATAAGAAACCCATTTTAAAAACAATCGAGCACCTACTAAACCAAAGGTGTTCGTATTCATCTCATGTTTCAAGACGTTGAGTTTACCAATGAGATAAAAGGCCGTGTCAGCGAGACCCGTCTCATCACCATCAATAATTTAGAGCCTTGTTATAATATCGACCCGTTAATGTCAAGAGTTCAGTTCAATATACAGGTGAAGCCAGAGATCTTGAGTGCACGAGAACGTAGCAAGGTAAGAGATCAGATTCTGAATCAGAGTTTGCGAACTGTGAGGTCCATAAAGGTCTTCCTGACCGAGATGTTTACCTAAGTTTTATCGTTGTACTGCATCATATTTTACGAACGTCTCCTATAAATATTTTTGTCAGGGAATTTAACCAAACTTGCAGTCATATTGAAACAGTAATTCAAGTTTATGGTAAATGTAGGGAAAAGAAGCAAGAACAATGTGGCCTTTTTTTTTCTATTTTAAATGCCGTTTTGCAGAACTCGCGTATGGTTAATGTCATCTGCCTCTTAGAGCGTTTTCGCCATGGTGTTGATGGTTAACAGATGCAGGGATAGCTTTATGCCTTTATTTCCCTTGACTGATCAGTCCTCGACAACGCGTTAAGCCAACTCGCGAAAGTCGCGCATGTGACCTGACCATGATAGACAATAAAATATGTTCTGTGAGATTCCGCCGCAAGAGAGATCAGGATTTTTTGCAATTTTATTATTATTACTATTATTTTTTAATTTAAAATTTTTTTCCTGTTCATTGCAAAACTTTTACTGGAATTTCACTTTGATGATATCATTTTTGCAGTTTGATCATCTGCAGTTTCCTGTGATCTCGGACTACAGGAAACAGGTTATCATAGGATGTAACTGTCTCATTTCTCCAAAAGAAATAACAGTTTCACGGCATTTTTGGTAAAAGATGACAATATATCTTGTAGATTGTTACATCGCCCTGAGATAAAATTTACAGAGTGGAACGAAAATAACTGTTATTTTAATCCAAACTTGGCAGTTCATTTTAGAGTGGCAAAAATTCCTTTTTTCGTTTCTTTTTATGATTGTGTGGTTATATTGGCCAAGAATTGTAATTATAGTGTAGTTTCGGCTGTTGTTGTTGTTGTTGTTGTTGTTCTTTTTATTTGTGAACTTGACTACGAGGACGATCGCACTTTTACTGTGCGAAACCAAAAACCGTAAAAAATTTCTATTAAATTTGAAATTTGAAATAAAATGGAAGACGACCGTTTTTCATGATAAAATAGCCAGGTGGCTTTGTCACTGTCCACCTTTTGTTTCTACCTGTGCTTTAGCTTTTCTTCAAGGAGCAGCTGCGAAAATTGACACATCAAATCGGTCAAATTAGATGTTCACGGTTTGTTGATTTACACAGTAAAAGCTAGAAAAAGGTTTCACAACATATGTACAGTATGGCATAATTATAATAACCTTTTTTCTTCACATTAAACAGCTTCGTATTAAACATGAAGGGATCATTACTTTTGATCGCTTGCCTGTTGGCCATGGTGCTGCTGGTTACGCTGACGGAAGCAATGCCTGCGAAGCAACACGAAGAAGACAAGAAGGATTCCGAGTCCGACACGAAAGATCACGAATCTGACGATGATAAGGACGAGCAGGATTCCGAGGATGAAACTGACAGCGACTCTTCTGGAAGTGGATCTGGCGATGGTAAATATGTTTTTTTAATAACAGACAATTATTTTATCTTACCACATGATTTTCGAAAATCATGTAAAATTTGCCAGTTAAATAATCACGTTATATAAACATACATAAACGTACTCAACGAACGTGCATAAACCAGGAGCTCCCAACTAGAAAACAATAGCAAAGTACTTAGGCTGCCGTTTCCTGTTCACCCCGATCTTTGTATATTGGTGTAAGCTGACACAGCTTGATCTATTTGGATTCTTTAGCTGACAATTCACGTCGCAGCAAATATTAGAGAACAAAATTCTGTGCCCTGAATTTCAAGCTGCCGAACACCTATACCGAAAATGCTAGTTGACATCTTTTCGCAGGTGGAGTTTTGACAAAGAAAACTCAACTTTTTCTTAATATTTACATCCGAATGTCTGTGGGCGATTAACCCTTTAAGCCCTGGTATAAAAATGAATATTCTCCTTACTGTTCTTATCCTTGGTGATCACTTCCTTTATTCTCATCACTTGATTCACGAGTGGTGATAACGTAAAGAGAAATTTCATTTTCGTCACTGTTAGGGCTTGAAAGGTTAAGGCTTTCCGAATAGATATTCCGCCGAAACGATCTGTTGGGTTCCTCCGATAAACTTACAAAGGTAAAAGCTTCCATTACAAATTTAACACTTCCAGTAACCAAAACAAATCTGTATTGGCTAAAGGTGGGGCTCATTGGTTTACGGGTTTCACACATTAACTTTTTGCTTGCTTCTTAGAGTAGCCCCGCAGCTCTTAACAACCTCTAATTTCATTGGACGTTGGTATCACGCAGCTCTATTGTTTTCGGGGCTAGGGTCCATTGTTTTGTTGTTTGGTGTATTGTTTTCTCAGCAAATCAGAGAAGACCTTGTAAGAGCTGCGACATCGCCCGCTTCTTAGGCGGAACACTGCATTGGCAAATTATTGACTATCGAAATTGTCAATCACTAAGCTTAGATAGCTGTTTAACCCGCCAAACCCTTTCAAGGGTCTTTTGCCCTGTATTTATCCACGTAGTCATATTAAGTATACACCAAATCAGTGGATAGTGTTTTTCGCGCGTTCTGATTGGCTACTCAAACTCAGGATAGCATCTGCTATTCACCTCCCAGCATTTTTCTGGATTACCGGGGGGGGATTTTCCCTCATTTCTCAGAAAAATTATAAAAGAACGCGGTGTATTTGGTGCTGGCTATCCGCTGGTATGGTATATACTAAAACAAATATTCACCTCAGTGTCGGTGAAGAGTGGTAAATATTTACCTCCACTTAGCGTGGGTGAATAATTGTTAAATACGTGCCCACGTTATTTCTGTTTTGATGAGAGAATGTTGATTACCACCCTACATTCATGGCAAACAAGGGAGTAACAACTCCAATTGTGCCTTCTGCACACTGTTATTCGCGGGTTTATTTTCGTGAAAATGAAAGGCATCAGGGTGTGTCTTATATGCATACAAAAACGCTAGAGAAACGGGACTAAAATAATCCCTGGGCATGTCCAGTTTACAAAAGCAACACTCAAGATTAGTTCATGAGAAGTGAGAGACAAAATTAATTTTAAAAATTTCCTGGCCTGAAAGGAAACACAGTGCGATATTGTTACTGGCTTTCTTTTAAAGACTTTGATTTCTGAACGTCATCAGCAGTTTCTAGAAAAAAAACTCCCTTTTTTACGTAAGATACAGCTTTACAAATTTTAAAGTGTTGCGAGCCGTACCGTTTCAACTTGCACAAAGCTTTTATGTGCTTTCGAAAACTTCCGGTTCCGCCTTCACTGGCCAACTAAAATGAAAAAAACTGCGAAAGGCGGAGTTGTCAAGTTTGGCGACTCCAGCCTAGTACCCAGGCGATCTCCTCCCCCTTACTCGACTCGAACTGGTGCGAAATGTCTTGACGTCACCGAATAATACGTTACGAAATTTCGCACCCAGCCGTGTGAGCGAAAAGAGAGCACCTGGGTACCAGGCTGTAGCGACTCGTCTTCTCATCGTTCTTTGGTTTAATTGGTTAGCTCAAATGAAAGCCATCATAAATACAAACTTGAAAATGTACACACATTAATATGATCAAGGCTAATCCTAACTTGCGTTCTTAAGCCATCCTTTTACTTTGATAAGAACTGATAGCTCAAAAACCTTTAAGAGGGAATAATAGCTCATCTTTAGTAAAACTCACTTCAATACCTTTAATACTACTCCATCGCAGGGTTATAATTAATTATTTCCTCACAGCATTTTGTTAGATTTCCTTGACGGTTCTCTATACCCATTTATAACACGGTTAGCGTAAAGTTTCCTGTCTAAAGAGAAAAACACTACACGCTGCAGAGACCAAACATTGAACCATCGCGCCTCTAGATATAGAAAAATGGGTTCACGAGGTTTGAAAAGAGAGTCGGGACCCCTTGGACCTTTCGCCAGTCCTCATAGATCCTCCGCTGTTAGGCTAACGGTGAAATTTTCTCCTCTTATTTCTCATTAGGGAGGAAAGACGCGTGCTATGGCTGTGGACAACAGCCTCAGCAGCCATATCCACAACAGCCGTACCCTCAACAACCCTATCCACAACAGCCGTATCCTCAACAACCCTACCCTCAACAACCTCAACAACAGCCGTACCCTCAACAACAACCATACCCTCAGCAGCCATATCCTCAGCAGCCATATCCGCAGCAGCCATTACCATGCTCCGGACGCGGCCCCTGTGGCAAGAAATATCACAAAGGTGACAAAGAAAAGGAGGGAAAGAAAATCAGCGACGAAAAGAAGGAAACAGAACGCAAGGACAAGAAGCACCACTAATTTGGGTCACACATGGTAATGAAAAAGTAAATGGCTTCCTTGAAAGCCCACTTAGATTGGAATATTTTTGTATGTGAATAAAAAAGCATATGAAAGAAAGATTCTTTGGTAGAAATTTAGAAGACTTAAACGCTTCTTCGCAGTGGAGATCCCTCGCGGACCAAAGCTCTCACGAGTGGTAGACTATGACCATGCACAAAATGGGTAAATAATTCATATGCAATTCGCTGTGAGTGGTCATGACGTGTATATCGTATATACGTAGCCTCGCGTAACGCGTTTATATCTAAATTTAGCATTCTGTGAGTAACCAGACGATTGCAAAAGTAATTTCGACGACAATTCAACAGATTTGTAAACAAAAGTCTTTGTCTTGCTGTCTTCTAGGGGAGATAAGAGACCTTTACAAGTACGACGTTTAATTTCAAACTTGTGTCCCCGATCCCACGTCGATCCCCATCGGGCAGAATGCGTGGACATCATTAATTATTCATGACCGCTGAAGCGGCAAATTTAAATGGGAGCGCGCTTTGAAAAGCCCGAAATAAGAGAAGAAAGGGGCTAAATTGGCTAAAATGCCCATGGAATACCGGATCAAAATGGAAAACCGTTTCATGAAATGTTAACATTCTACGAGAAATATGTGCATGTGTTCGATTTTACGAAACAAAAGGTTAAACAACAAAGCGCTCGGTTCATTGTTTAGTTTGTCGGCTACATCATGATAATGAGCACCGCCGTGCGTTTATGGCAACCAATGAATTAAGTTCTTTCTAAGCGTCTATGAATAATAACGCGCGATATGACAGATCTACAAACTTTCCCGAGAACAATAGGCATTCTGCGCGATGAACGTCCTCCGGGAGAGAGAAACAGAGGAGAGGAACGAAGGTTCTAGAGACTTTGAAAGTCTTCTATGTACTTAATCTCGTAGTCGTAGGGGACGCGGTGACAAGGGGACGCGGTGGTGCAGTGGTTAGCGCGTTGGACTTTAGATCTGAAGGTCGGTGGTTCGACGCCCAGTCCCTGCCAGGTGTTGTTTCCTTAGACAAGATACTTTGCCCACATTGTCTCTCTCCATCCAGGTGTACAAATGGGTACCGGCGATATACTGCTGATATAACCCTGCGATGAACTAGCATCCCGTCCAGGGGGGAGTAGCAATACTCTCAGTTGGTTCATGCAATGGAAACCGGGAAAAGCTCCGGGCGTGTGGGCCTCCTTGGCCCGAGTGCGACGTTATCCCTTTATGGCAGTCTGATATCTTAGCCTAGCACCCAGGCGTTCTCTTACCGCTCACTCGACTGGGAACTATATGTCATGACGTCAGCGAATGAGATGGTCGCAGTATGCCTTTCGGTGGCGTCAGGAAATTTCGCGCCAAATCTAGTGTACGTGAAGAGAGCGACTGGGTACTAAGCTATTCTGATCTGGAGGTCACTGAGGAAGCTGGAAACTCGTCTAAGACGAAAACGCTGCTGAATTAACGCCGCCCAAACCAAACTAACATAAATTTATTTATTCGTCTAATGTAAGCCCATTAGCCTGTTTCTCGAAGGTCCTGATAACTTTTCGGGCCCCGAAAGCTATTTTACGTGTTCGATGTTCACATTAAAGACTCAAATTTTGTTGGTTTTAAAAGCTGAGCAATAAAACAAGTGGGGCTGATATGCAGGATAAAAACTACGTCAAGGTTCTCTAGATTTTGATTTTAGCTTACATCTCCGGACCCGAAAAGTTACCGGGACTTTCGAGAAACAGGCCCCAGGACGGTTATAATTACATTTGACACGCCGAACACATCCTTCAATGGATCCACATGGTAAATTAAGAGACTTTCTGCTTGAAACGAGTTTCCCGTCTAGGATGGGTTTTCTTAAAACGACTGGTCTGTTAAGAACTATTTCTTTTCTCATTTATTTTCCTTATTTACATGTTTATATTTTTTCTTGTCTCACACAACTATTTTTTTTTTCTTGTCTCACACCTCTGTTGGTTTATAAATCCTTTCGGCAACGTGGGGATAACCAAGGCATCATGGGAATTACTTAAAGCTTTCTACGGAAATTCTAGGTTTTAAAATGTAATGAATTTATATGCGCCAAGTGTAGCGAGAAAAGGCGCTCAAGAAAGGTACGAATGGTTTTGCTTTCACTTGCAGTTCGTTAAGCCTTTGGTCACTGACTATACGCCCTGTGACAGGTTTTAAAATCAAACCAAACATGAAATTCGTTCGACACTCACCTCAGTACAAACCACTAACTCTCTCTATATAAAGCATGTTAAACGACTTCAATTAAATGCAAGACTAAGTACAATGGAGAGAATTAGGAGTAAAAAATCAAAACGGCTTTTAAAGAATCGGAATGGAGAATACTAAATTGAGTGGCTTAACTGACGTTGGTGCTGTCGAATGACGTATAAAGTGCATTGCACGGTAAACGAGTGTGTAAATTTGAACATTTAGTAGAAATTTCCTTTTGGTTGAGCAACTTGGTGTTGGGCATTTCCCCTTTGCATGAGATAAGCTTTTCTTGCTTTGCAGTGGAGTAGTTTCATTGTTGGTGGCATTAGAAGTAACTTCTGGTTTTATAAATGGTTATCATGATTGGTATTCCTTTTTGCGTAAAATTAAAGATTAAATTGGAGATGGGACCTCTGCAACGCCTCCAGCGCCGCTTCCAGTGTTGTCAATGGTGAACGACTTTGCAACCAGAGGCGTTGCTATTTTCCCTATAGTTGATTGCTAAGTTATGCGCTGGGTATCACAAAGCCTGAAACTGGAGGTGTATAAGCTATCCTGGTCATGTGTTTCAGAAGCCAGTAGGTTTGCATTGCGCCCTTTCCCTGCAAAAAAACAAAAATTATGTCAAAGAATAATGATATTTAGGTTGATAAGATATGCCTATTGTACCTTCGAGCATTTTTAATTTGTTAATCCGATGGCAGATTCCTATGTCAGATATCAGCCAATCATAATACTGGTGGTGGTCGCGCACAGTAATATAATTTTTATATTTCTCGTCGTCCAAACATGAATTCCCTCTATCCTTTCAATATCACAGAGTTACACCTCTGGGGAAAAAGTCTTTGGAAAAAACTTTTTCCCTCCCTCCGCTCCCTCTGTAGTGTAGTATTCTAATCTAACCAGGTGAGGCGTATTTTTCGCCCCACTTTTGCTGAACGTGTCATCTTAACCCTCTGAGCCCCAATATTAACATTCATATTCTCCTCACTATTCTCCTTACATTTCTTATGTTACTAGTTAGGAGAATTTGATAAATAATCAAGACATTTGATAATTGGTGATCATTTCCTGTATTCTCATGACCTGTATGTTTGATCAAGTAGTAATACTGTAAGGAGAAATTAGATGCTTGTCACTATTGGGGCTTAAAGGGTTAATTAGCGCTATTACTGTCATCTAAAACTCTTTATGGATTTTCAATAAAACAGCCACAGTATAGCTGTGGCAACAGATCTCAGTTGTACGTCATATCATCTTTTAATAGTACGACCCCACGCAGAGCTCTCGATTTGCGTCCATGCAGTACAGTGTACCAACATAAAGGTAATTATTCATATAGAAAGCCGCTGATTCTCTTTCACTTTCAAAGCCTTCTTACTGTTTCTTACT
>Ga0126336_10001690_pt1 | contig 11893 bp, 9 predicted proteins | sample SidCmetagenome_FD_92530 | JGI IMG/M metagenome (GOLD analysis project Ga0126336, IMG submission 92530) | Coral microbial communities from El Islote,Puerto Morelos, Mexico - Siderastrea C C metagenome | ecosystem: Host-associated > Invertebrates > Cnidaria > Coral | place: El Islote,Puerto... | reverse complement strand
AGTTATGGCAACAAACAGGGCCGCGGCTTAAAAAATTACAGGTGGAATTCGGAAATTGGCCGACAATATATGGCTTTCAATAGACTCAGTAAGGAGGGTTCAATGAAGTTATGTCATGATCATTTCGTTCATGGTTTGTCACTTGCAAAAAATACAACAATATTAAGTTAAAGTATAAGTTACTGTTTAATTTTGCACCCATTTAAAGCAGATGACGGGCAGGACTGTGATCTTGCTTTTCTCTTGACAACCTGTTGCCGCCAGCAAAACACTAAACAAAGGAAGTTTTCATATTAAAATTAAGTTCAACATGCTTGTACGCGACCGAGAAAATTTTCACTTTCAATTTCCATCCTATAAAAATGATTTTTAAGCTGTGTTTCTATACGTTAAAGAACAGTTACTGCTTTAGACAGTAAACGTCACCCTGCAGCTGTGGAAGATAACTGTTGTAAAATGAAAATGTTCTCCTTTCACGAAGATAATTAAAGAGTCCGGCGGGACTTTTTTGTGTAATTTTGTCTTCGTTGATTAATAATGTACGTTATCTAATGGCAATAACAGGTGAAGATTCCCAGTACTGCTGGTGCCTTTTTGAAAAAAACGCAATTTTATATGGGACATCCATAGCGACCTGTCGTTACCGATTATTTTGGCTCTTCTGTCCCACGTGCCACAAAAGGGCCTCTCGCTGCTGCTGTCACACATTGCAATCGATTCTGCCCTGCGCGGGCTCTACGCGTGTCACTCCCAGGAAATGACACACGCTAGTCTCTCGCAATTGGCCTTGATAGATAGCGTGTATGGGTGATCTAACCTGAGTCGACTAAACAGTTGAAAATTGACGCACGATTCAAGGTAATGATGCAAGAAAACGTGTGGTTTTAATAGTAATATCCCAGTAATTTATAAAGCGCGTTCTTTAGGGGCGTTAGCAACAGAATCTGTTGATAAGGCTTAATTCTATAGGTTATTTATGGTTCTGAACAGCGGAGAATTAATTAATCACTCAACCCACCCACAAAAAGATGTAAAGTGACATTACCCAAGTAGGACGCTCTTCATACTGGGCGAATATAGGTTTTATTAATTTTGGCTCTGAACGGTAAGTTAAGTTTGAATCATCTCTTTCAATCGAACTTAGCCAACCTGGTAGTATCAATTAACCTTCCTTCTATTGATCTCCATGAACACGCCTAATCAGGCGGGAGTTGTGCCGGCACTGTTCTGACTGTTGTTGTTCGCTATCCAGTGGTCCACATGAAGTGCGCGGCATCAGCGTACTCTATGCCGACGCTATCTCGGTCTACTAGCCGGCTAGGGGCTGTGGGACGTTTCATCAGTAAATCCCAAATTAAGCTTTTTTTTTCTACAAAAATTTAACTTTGACCTCTCTGTGATCTTTCAGTAGATTCACTCTCTCATTTGGTGTCCCTTTTCCCTTTGTACTTCTTCAAACTGATACGGCACTGCAAATTTTAAATTTTGTCAAATTAAAGAAAACCTTTTCGCAGGTTGACTTATTATGAATTCATTAGAAAATAGCCACAACTAAAATTGACGAATTTCCCAGCTGTAGCAATTTGCACTCTGAGATGACGTCACATGCGTTTTTTCCAGCTCAAATCAAATTAACCGCGCTTAAGAAAATCTTCCTGTTCGAATTTGTACGGCTGTCTTTTCATCCGCTTTTTGCTCATAAAGATATATATTTCATCATTTTCAGTTTTTTTAATATCCCCACGAATGCTTATCGTAACTGTTGGGTCTGCCTTTCGTTGCGAAAATTTATTCCAGAATGATATAAATTCATTATTTTATAAATTGCAATGCTAAGTACATACGGCATTTTATCTCGAAATCCACACACTACAATCAGCCGATTGAACCCCTCTCAAAGACCACACTCTTTGCACTCGGCTAAACACCATTGGCACAGTTTAGTACAATACTTATAACCTCCTTCGCCCTGTCGGCTTTTTCCAGTGTAACAGGTACTGGGCCGATTTGATGTAAATAATATTTCTCAGTCCTTTTGTAAATAATCTCACACCTGGTCTGCTTTTCTAATTTGTGGCGAGAATTGATATAAAAAAAATTTATATACATAAAGCTCGGAAGCGCGCATGTACCCACTCGACAAATTAATTTTGGTCTTCTTCCTTTTAGTCATCAAATTATGACGGAGATGTTCGGCTCCAAAGAAGACTTCGGCTGCCCGAAGTATTCAACGGCGGACAGTTACATAGGAATTTTGTCAGCGTACCACGAAAGGATTCAGCACTCAAAGTCTTCTCGCAGCGGCGATTCGCTGGTGAGTGTAACAAACCAAGATCGATCCGTATTTTTTTTTTTAATTTTATCCGTTCAGCGGGCTTATGTAAATACTATTGAAGGCGTACACGGTGTTGGTATTGTGCGCTGATTAGAGATGCCAAATTGTGCCAGTTTATATTTCAAATTTCTCTTTGAAATTGTGACGCGAAACGGTTGATGAGCGTGATTTTGATTCGCGGATGCGTTTTGCGCGTTTACGCTCAGTTCGTGGTCTCTTTCTAACTTTTTTTTTTATATTTTTAACTAGTGGAGTTTTGAAAATCAGGTCTAACTGTTATCACATTAAATGGCCTCCGCTGAGTTGTGGCCTGAACAAGTTGCGACGGCCTAGCTTTTTAATAAAATTTAGTCTTGCACCAGACACAAGACGGAGTGCCACTGATCCACACAAGCCGATTTCTAAATCTGGCCGATATTTTGAGAACTGGAAAGAATTAAGGCAAACTGTCAGTGATTAATAAAAAGCTGATGATTAGGAAAGTGTTGGCCAACGCAAGCTATTAAGTTTGCTTTCCAAGCCACGTCAGTAAGGGGCTCATCAGAGTAAATTGTTTTGACGGCCTAAATTGAAATGTATCTCATAAGGATTTTACGCTGCGGAGGATGCCATAGAAAGTTATTAATTTGATTGGACACAACTTGAGGTAAAATACACCCTAATATTTGGCATTTCCTTTCCCTGTGGCTTTTTTAATATCAGTTTCAGCCTGACAAATATAAGTGCTTCCGATGTTTACAAACGAAAATCATATTTTTTTTTTCAAAATTGTTTCCTTTAATATGTACATTTCCCTGGTAACAATAAATTCGCTGATAGAAATGTAACGCAGAAATTGTTAAATCCTTTATGGAATATGGCTCTTTTGTTAGCGTATTGACAAACAACAGCTATATAGAATCTCGAGGGCACCATGAAAAGAGCTTGACTAATCTTCATTGCCGAGAGATTAACATTTTTGTCGCTGTTTATCTGACAGGAAAAAACAAGACAAATAAAAGATCGTTTCATCAAAATAGATACATAGCTAGCTTTGTGATCTAATTGGAGCATTCTGAGGCCACAAGTATTAATAGGAAAGAAGTTTTCTTATCGCACCGGTGGAAGCTCCATTATTATTAGCGCGCGAAAACAGTCGCAGATAAGGAAAGAGAGATATTACTTGATTAATTATCGTCAAGCTCTTGCATTTGTAATTCACAGCTGCGCTCGATGATTCTATTCTTGATTGACGATAGAGAATATAACACAGTTATGCTTTTTGAATTAATCGAGCCTTCAACGGGAAAATAAAACAGCTTTATTGAAATCTGAGTTTATTTTCTTGAAACTGGTATCGAGTAGAGCGAATCGGGAGATTTTTTTCTATCAGCGTTACTCAAATAATAAAAACAGAGGCGATTAATTTTTGTGTTTCTTTTATGAATGCTAAAAGCTGAAGATTAATAATACCGAAAGAACAACAACAATTTCAATTCTGGGGAAAATAATCGAGATCCAAGCGAGACAATTCTTTTCATTTTTTTTTTTTTTTTTTTACAAGCTTTGAATACATAACAAATAAAGATTCTCTGGAAAGACGTTTCTTTATTAGTTTGGGGAAGAATTAATTGTAATCTTCTGAAAAACATTAATAAATGCGACGATTAATTCCACTGACGCGCCGAATTTGGGGTCACGTGGCCTCAGTTAATTGGTGATAATTAATTACAATGAGAAATCGAATCTCCGTGCCGGTTATTGCGCATGTCATAATTGTCGATTTCAATGGAATGCCCCATCAAAGATGTGTCAGTCGATGTTTGAACTCCAACTGGTCGAGTTATGTCTTCGAAAATTTTGTCGGCCAATGCGTATCACTTCCAGGAAATAGGCTTTCTATGAGACCCCCTTGATTATTAAAATTAGAATTCTGTAGAGCGGAACTGTGCAGCAATGGAAAAGGGGTCATCGCAACCACAACAGCGGAGCGTTGTAAGTCCGTGTTTTGTCGTCCACTGATTTGCATTTTCATTTGATAGCTAATCTATTGATTAATTAAAATGGAAAGTGTTTATGATCTCGTCGCCCGAGGTCGCGTTTCTTTCATTCATCTCTTCCTGTGTTTGTAAAGTTGTAAAATGCTCTTGCAGTCCGCCGATCGAGATGGGCTGCGGGCAGACCGGGAGATCAGGCGGGAGCCTCCATCGCCGCGCACATTTAAGCAGCACCGCTCGTCCTTGTCGAGCGGCTCAGTGGAAAGCCGGATGGCGGAACTTGATGATATTCAACGGTCGATGGAGGTGGAGGAAACGGAGGAAGACGGTTTTGAAGGGGACAGGTTTAAGAGAGAGCATTACGACACGGATTCGGACAGTGTTTCCAGTGGGCGCGAGGGAGCTTCGTATCCGCAACACGGTGCTCGCGTGCAAAACCAACAACCCCCTTCGCCGGTGGAACCTTACATCAACAACAGTGTCAGCGGGATAGACAACAGAATTCCTACTCACGAATGGACTTTTGAGGAACAATTCAAGCAAGTAAGTCCAGAATTCTAACTAAACCCTTCAAGTGTTTTTCTCAGTAGCCGCAAGCGTTTTGGGTTTTGCATCTTGAGGACCGTCATTAATCAACTTGCTGCGTACAAAAAGTGACACGGCTCAAGCGAATATTAATAATTATTGTTCCAAACAAATTCGCTTTCTCGTCTTTAATCGATTTATTCATTCACTCACTCTATTCAAGTGAATTCCATTCTTTAGTGTCGCTGCTATTTTTAATAAAGCATCTTTTCAGGGTCTTTGTCGCTCGACGCTAATCTCTCAATTCCAAATCGCTCTTTAATTTAATCTGAGCTATGAGTAGCGGTGCATATTTTGCCGGCGAATTTGACACGGTGATTTTATTTCATTGTGACATTTTGACAACGATCGTTTTAATTTTCCATGTTTATGAAGCCGCTCCCAAGAGCGATCTTTGCTGCTCTTGGCACAGAAAATAAAGCCAGAGCTCAAAGTAAATTGCAAATTACGAGTGTAGGATTATGAGGGTGTGTAGAAGTTATGATACTGGCCTTGATAAAACGGTGATTTGGGAGTTTGACTCGCGAATATCGGGTTTATTGAATTAGTGGGTCATAGAATGTGTAGTTTTAATTAACCTATGATACAAATTTGCATACCGGGCTTATCACCTGGGTGAAACTAAATATTGTATTTGTCATGAGAAATTGAAACGAGGGGATATTCACTCCAAACAGGAAACATGATTATTAAACGGCAAGTTCAGATATAAGGAAGTTTATAAGGTGACAAGATACTTTTTGTTCATGTCTTATGGCCATTGGATATGCAATGGCTTGTTATTATCTATAGGCTACAAAGATACCTATAAGCTACACAACAATACTGCCTTCAATTAATATTTAATAATAGCCTAGAGTTAATATAGGTCCTTGGCAATTGGGGATGTAGATTACAGCTCTTTTTGGGGGGCAGGTTGACTACCACCTGTCATTCACACAGCCTGTCATTTTAAGCCCTAATGGTTTTTTACATGCTGTGGTTGGCTACTCAAACACAAGATACCCTGCAGTACTCACTGGCTTAAAAATCACACGCAACCTTTCCTTTTCTAATCATGATAGTTCGGAAAAGAAATTCATACTTTATGTTAATTGCGTTGGTTTGTCCCTGGTTTGGTTTATACTAAAACAATCACTCATCTCATTGTCGGCAAATAGCAGAGAATGGAGAATATTTACCTCTGCTTTGATCAATATTGGCAGATGCAGGCTTGTGTTTCGATTATTTTCTTGGAAGTCAATCAAATTTTCACTTCAATATTCCTCAATACAGTTTAAAGCTTCAAAGCTGCATAAACAGCAAGGACACTTCTATTAGATTTGCTGACGGTAATATGCCTGCTGTTTATTCTTGTCAAAGAATTTGACATTCAGTGATATTAGAGATACATATATTCATGCTTTTTTCGTTTTCATTATGATCATTGGCCCTGCTTAATTAAGCTTTTAATCTTCTTAGATATTATTTGCAACATGTTCTCTTTTAAATAAGACCTTTTAATCTGTAAATCTGAATTTATCACATATTTTATGTCGCACAAAAATAAAAAAAATAAAAAAGTTAAGAAAACTGCATTCCAACAAGTACTGGTATTTTAGTTTGCAAATTTCTTGAATTTACCCTAAAGTTCAATCTTTGTTTCTGAATTGGTTTTCCAAAAATTTTTTGATTCAAATATTTTTTTATCTGAAAATTATACCAATACCAGAATATCCAAAAAATATGCACACATTTAACTATGACTTTTGTTACACGTTTTTACTCTTGGGTGAAATTCAAAATAAATTGTGTTCATTTTTGATAAAAATGACCAGTTGTAAGTATGCTAGTTGATAATTTTGTTTGGGTTTTGCTTTTCTGAATCCCCATCCTATCCAGCAAATGTATTCAATGAAGCCATGAGATTTTACAAAAAGAGAATAATTATGTTTTCTTTATCAAGAGATGAATCAAGCCAACACTGATATTTTTTGTTTCATAATTTTACATTCCCAATTAAGTTAGGACGAAAAAATTCTCAGCATTTAATTAAATAGCTTGTCCAAAATGGCACATGCCAAATATTCTTATTGTGACACCAAGATAGAAAATAATAGTTTGAGCTGCTATGAATAAATTTGGAAAACACAGCATGATCTTTATCAGCAAGGCAATAAATAAATAATATTGTGATCCAATTCTCACAGTATCATGAAACAGGACTGTAATTTTAACAGTGTAACATGTTGCCAAAAATAATGAATCAAGTACTTAAGTGCATTGGATCTTCTTTTTATCCCTCAACATGCAGAATTCCAATGTAGATTAGCTGTCAATGATAGCAGTGTATTTTTACTGGGTTGTGCATGTGACAGTTAGTTATGCAATAATCCCCTTAAGGCGTTATAGTAATGTGAAATTGTTATTAGTCGGAAGTAAAGTATAAATAAGCCAGCTAAAAATAAAAGTTGTTTAGTTTATAGGACAAGTAATTAACCAATATCAAGTTAGGAATGCCGAGAACCCAAATCTGTGATAATAATTTTGGTTGGACAATATTGTTCAAGGGTTCTTATTATTTTTATTTTGAGCATTTTCTAACCATCTAATGCTAAGGTAAGACTTTATTGTCAAAATTTATGTTTAGCTAAACTAGATTAAGTTACTCAAATACATTTTTTTAAACTTTTCATGAAGACTTCTGCAATTAATGACAATTATAATACCAAGGTCATACAGAAAAATGATATGGAATTTCTATTTAAAGTATTTAAGTCAATATATTTAAAAGGAACTGCAGTAATGTCTTATTAATACGCTTAAGAAAAGAAAAGAAAAGAAACTCCATTTCTCCGCGAACACATGTATATGTCTGTTTGTTTTGCAATGCAAAGAAACAATGCTAGTGACAATTTTTAACCTTTTTAATACAAATGCTATATGCAAACAGGAGTTTCATTCATGTAACTTTATACTGTTGTCCACATTTGTTCTAAGATAATAGGGGATAAAACACCAATTCAACAATGGCCATATAATGTCATTATAATAATCCTTTGGTTGTGTTGCTGGAATGTGTTAAGCTTGCCAAAAAAAATTATAAATAACATTTAGTACCCCATTTACTCCTTTCAAAGAAATGTTCTTTTGCTTTAGAAATTTATGACCTTTTAGCATACAGTGGTGACAGTTCATAGATTTGACTAATTTAGTATCTAAATTAGCAGACAGAAATATCATATGAAGCACAGTTAAAATGAATGAAAACAGTTTAGCAACTGAGAGGCAGGGTGCATTTAACATACAATATTATCACACTTGACCTGTAAGATTTGTTCAAAATCTTAAAATGCAAACGTCTCCTGATATAAGGAAATATAAAATGTTCATCCTTGTATGTTCCCATGTTGTTGGACTAAATTAATGACCAACGATTGCCGGTTTGTTTGTCGTTTACATGCAAATATCCAGATCTACCTTGCAATGTTTGGCAAATGTAGTAATGGGCCTGAGACTTTGTTTAGTGACAAATTAAAAGGGAAAGAGGTACAATGTAATGACAGGCCAGCGGAGACAAATATTATTGCCTTTTGGATAACACAGTCATAAAGAGCCTGAATGCAGCAGGCAGAATCGTGTTCTTCCCTGCCAATTTTCTTAGCCACTATTGAAGTCCTTGAAATTTAATTACTCTGTTATTATTAGATTTGGAATTTGTAATGGTTCCCTGTAATTCAGCACAAGTTTCAGGCCTTGAAATAAAGATAATCTACTTTCAAGATCATTAATTAGAACAAGGGTAACCAATTGCGCAAACCAAAAGGCTACCCCTGATTCTAAACAAGTGAATTGTGCTGATTGTTGATCAAAGAAACACAGTTGGTATTATGATATTTGTGCAGTCCCAAGCGTGTGACTTGGGTTCGCAGAAACTTTTGAAAGTATTAATTTATTTTTAGTAAATTTTATTAACAACACACAAAGCAATTTTAAGGCAGTGCAAAAAATAAAGAAAAAAAGGTGAGAAAACCTTAAAACACACCAAACTTCTGTACTTTTATCATGTAATGCATCTGTTTTCTATTTCATAACTTTGTATTCTTCTCCAAATATAATGGAATTTTTATCCTTGTGTAATCGGTTGTTAAATTTGGACTAAACTATATAGGCAGTGGTGTGTGACAACCCAAGAGCAGTTCGTTGACCATTTGATCACAGTTCTCGGGGCGTTTGCCGTTTATTTGCAAATCTAACTGTAACTGCATGGCAAATGTAGTAATGAGCCTGAGACCTAGTGAATTAAGGGATTTCTTTAACCTTTTTAAACAAGAGGGCAAGAGGTAATGACAAGTGGGCAGATTCGACAAACAAATATTTATCTTTTGGATAAGAATTAGAGTTGATAAAGAGCTTGATGGTAGCAGGCAAAGTCGTGTTCTTAGCCTGCCAATTTATTTGCTTATCCACTACTAAGGCCCTTGACATTTAATTACTATGTCATTACTAGGTTTGAAACTTGTAATGGTTCCCAGTAATGAGGAGACGTTTCAGACCTTGCGATATAGATAATCTGCTCGCACATGTATACATGAGTGAGATTAACAGATACGGTCTACCAAACATGCAAGCCTTAAAGGCTGGACCTTTGTTCAAAACAACTGAATTTTGCTACATATTGATCAGAGAACCACAAGTGGTATTACAGTACCATGGTATTTGTGAAACCCTGGCGTGTGGCTTGGGCTCACGCAATTGTTAGTAAAAATCAGTCAATCATTTTTATTTTATTTACCACAAAAAATCGTAAAACCAAAAAGGAAAAGTAGAAAAAATGTGGTGTGGAAGCTGTAGAAGAAACCAATTTTTCTCCCGTGTTTTTTCTGGTTATGCATTTATTTGTTTTCCATAATTCCACAACCTTATAACCCCTCCTATTATAAGGTAATGCTCATCCACGTGCAAACCCCTGATGTTGGAGTAAACTAATGATCAACATTGTGTGGCAATTTGTATGCTGTGCACTGACTCTTGATCACAGTTCTCTGGTTACTGTTTATTCACAAAAATATGAATCTAACTGTAACTTTGTGGCAAATGCTATAAAAAGCAGTATTGAATTAGTGGATTTTCTTTAACCTTTTTAGCAGGAGGGCAACAGGTATTGACAGACGGGCAGATATGATGGACAAATATTTATCTTTTGGGTAAGAAAGTTGACAAAGAGCGGGAAAACAGCAGCCAAAACCGTGCTCGTAGCCTGCCAATTTTCTCAGCCACTATCGAAATCCTTAAATGTAATTGCTATGTGATCATTAGGTTTGGAATCTGTAGTGGTTCCCTGTAGTTTAGCAGAGTTTTCAGACCTTGTGATATCTATAGACTGCTTGATCATGAATGAGATTAATAGGTATTGTTTACTAATCGTGCAAGCTGAAAGGGCTGCAGGACCTTCAGTTCCCTCTAAATGACTGAATTTTGCTAGAATGATGTTCATTAAAGAACAGCAATTGGTATTACAGTCGTATTTGTGTTAGTGCTGGCATGTGGCACAAGCTCATGCAATCAATATGTGAATGTTTAATAATTTTACTATGCATACAAAACAAAAGTGCAAAAAGTAGAGAGAAAAAGCGGCAAGGAAGCCTTACAACAAACCATACTTTCTCTTGTGCTTTTATCACATTATGCATCTGTGTTCCATTTACCTTGTAAACTTCTCCAAATATAACAGAATGGTCACCTATATGGTGAACCACTAAACCATATGGGCAACGATGTGTGACAATATGTGCACTGCTGACTGTTTGATCACTTTTGTCGATTTGTTTGTCAGTTATATGCAAAATTGAAGTCGAACTTAAAGTGTGTGGCAAATGATTGTAGTAATGAGTCTGAGACTTTGTTACTGAATTAGGAGGGTGAGAGTTAACTCTACAGACAAATATTTATCTTTTGGATACGAGATTTGATAATGCGCTTGAAAGCTGCCAAATCGTGTCCTTAGCCTGCCAATTTGCTAAGCTACTAATGAAGTCCTTGAAAATTCATTACAATGTTATCATTAGCTTTGGAATTTGCAATGGTTCCCTGTAGTCCAGTAGAAGTTTTTCAAACCTTTTGTTATAGATAATCAGCCACAACATGAATTAGATCAACAGTAACTAATCACGCAAGCCAAAAAGGCTGGACTCCATTCCAAACAGCTGAATTTTACTGGATCTTGATTGAAAGAACCACAAGTGGTATTACCAAGGAATTTGTGTAAGCCCTGGCATGTGGCTTGGGCTCATGAAAACGTTTGAAAAAAATCAATCAATCATTTTCATTTGACAGGAACAAAACAAGTAATATCTATATATATAGGTTTGGAATTTGTGGCGGTTCCTTGTACTTTAGTAGAAGTTTCAGACCTTGTGATATAGATTATCTGCTTGATCATTAATTAGATCAAGATTTACCGATCATAGAAGCCTAAAAGGCCGGGCTTCATTCTAAACAGTCGAATTGTGCTGGATGTTGGTCAGTCAAAGAACCACAAGTGGTATAATGGTATTTGTGAATACCCTGTGAATACCCTGGTATGTGGCTTGCTCACGCAAGCTTTTGAGAGTATCAGTTACATTGGATCAAGTTTGTTTACCTTAATTAAAACAAAAATACAAGAGAATTGTGAAAAGTGGGGGGAGGAAGCCTTAAAAGAAACCAATAAAACTTTCTGTTGTGTTTTTATAGGGGTTTTTTTGAAAAATGCATTTGTTTCTACAATTTTGTAACATTGTAACATCTCCCAATATAAGGAAATGTTCATCCTTGTGCAATCAAATGTTGTTGTCTATAGGCTAAACTATATCACAGTTCTCTGTTTGTTTGTTGTTTATTTGCAACAAGAAAAGCCCCAGGGGCATTAGACCCCACCATCTTTCTCCCTCCCCTCAGGGCGCAAAATATATTACAGTCACTCAAGATATGAGCCCAAGTGGTGTAAACTTTTGAAGTTGGTCATTTATCGTACCTT
>Ga0126336_10001689_pt1 | contig 11894 bp, 13 predicted proteins | sample SidCmetagenome_FD_92530 | JGI IMG/M metagenome (GOLD analysis project Ga0126336, IMG submission 92530) | Coral microbial communities from El Islote,Puerto Morelos, Mexico - Siderastrea C C metagenome | ecosystem: Host-associated > Invertebrates > Cnidaria > Coral | place: El Islote,Puerto... | reverse complement strand
TGCTTTTTTTGAACAACAAATTTGAAGTTGAAAAAGTATTGAAAATGCCTTCGGCTATAACAATCTAAAACTCAATGCAAATGGAAATGTCAAAAGTACAAAATGCTAACAATTGAAAAATTGAAAATGCTTTGGCGTAAAAATACTATGCAATCCAAAGTTAAATTCAATAATGAAATTAGACCGTTAAAGATAACTGCGGTAAATTACAATGAATGAATAAACAAAAAAAAAACCTTGTCTAAACCTAAAGCAAAGATATACATATATCAATTGAACACCTCTTGGAAACTTTTGAAACACTCGCAATAAAAGCAAGACTTGCGCAAATTCGCAACATAAGCGTCAAAACTGATAAAAAAATTGCGACCTCAGTGGAAAACGTAGGCTCAGTCTCCAGCCGTGAGTGTCTCGATGCGCCCGCGATTCTCGCCACCTTCACAGCTGGGTGCACGGGTTTGGTTATAGTTTAGAATGACCAATCAGAGACAAGCCCCCTGAAATTTGCGGGGCAGAATGGGCGAAATAATGTAGCGGGATTTCGTCTTTCTCTTGAAATTTCACACTTTTAGGAGGACGTTTAAAGCATACTTTTCGCATTTCGCTTTTTTTCAAGACGATAGGAAAAATTTAAGCAAATGACGTGTGGATTGTCTGCATGATTATTAAAATTGTAATGACGGCACGGACATGCAACCAAACCCATGCACCCAGCCGTGAAGGTGGCGAGAATCGCGGGCGCATCAAGACACTCACGGCTGGAGACTGAGCCTATGGAAAACGCGGCTGCCAAATATTTCCCACCAAAACTGCAGGGGGATTCCCTTCAAGACTCTACAAAGAAATGTATAGACTTTTTACCCATAGCTAAAACAAAACAACCACTTTTAAACAACAGTCAATGCTTTCTTTATTGGTGAGAGAAATTCCTTTTCATAGCTGCAGAAATCTTACGCATAAATCAAAACATGATAACCATAGTTTGTACAAATATTCCTATTGCCCTTCGCTTACTGGAGAAAGTGCCATACAATTCAACTTCAACGAAAATAACACTAACATTGTTTTACGTTAAGTCAAACATAAACGTATCTTGCCTTGACAGTACTGTTATCGATGTAAAAGCGAAGTGTCGACATGAATCAAGAAGCTTAAGGTATTGTCAGATATTTCTCCACAAGGCGTTGGTGTTCATCGAACTCTCGTCCAATATTTCGCTCTGAGCTGTTGTTCTAAAATGATAAAAGTACCTTTCAAGTTCGTGAGAACTTTTCCGGTGAATTTTATGGGTGAGCGAGCCTTTAGGTTGCAGAACAAGGCAACTAACGATGCAAAACACGAAAACACCATCTTCACGACAACCGCCATTTTGCTTCAACGCGAAGCTCGTCAAGCGCGCGGAGACTCATGGTTAGTTTCTGCAGACATTTGCGGAAATTGCTCGAACTTCCGGCAGAAACCGTCTTAAGTCTGCTTTAGCAGCGGAACAACAGGCGATATCTTCGTCAGAAACTTCTCCCAAATCCGCGGCGCCTTTTCAAGCGAACATCGAGGCTCGTGCGTTGCCATTTTCCTCGGTGGGCGGTCCCGTGTTGCATTCTCAAGCGCTGATGTTGGTCACTTCGGGAGCTGGTTTTGTCAGTTTTGCTCGATCTTCAGCTGTCCAAGCTTCTTCTGTGCAAGGTAGGCTGCCTGCTGTTCCTTCTTTTGTATCAACTTTTTCAAACCCCTTTCCCTCGCCGGTAGTTGTGCCCTCAGCCAATATGGCCACCGCCGGATCGACACTTCCTCTGGCTTCCGTTCTCCCACAGTTACCCCTGCACCAGCCATTCATCGTTGGCCCAGGTTTTTCGCTGATTTCGGAAAAATCGGTAGGCCAGATCGCGACTGGGAAGTTCGTGGATTTGGGCGACCTTCTACCCACGAACAGCCTCTTGTCGGAGCCGGAACCGCAAATACTCTTCGACGGGCATTTGGTCCTGACGCCAGCTCCCAAGAAGTCAAAACGGCGGGTCGAGGACATCACTACTTGGGTGGAGGCATTCTCGATTTTCTGCCTGGTCCTGACCTCGTACTTTCTACACCGTTGGAAGGACCTGCTCCAGTACCAGTTACTGATTCTTCGAACCTATCGCCAATTCAATGGCCGTGTTTGGTTGACATGCGATCGCGCGTTTCGGAAACATGTGGCCGCGTCCCACTTGACAGATTGGTCCTCGATTAACATTCAGCTTTTCAACTTTCATGCTGCTGGCGCCTCTGCTCGAGTTCCCAGCGGCTCTTCGGTAAATCCTGCTGAGCCCGCGGGGTCCAGTTCATCGCATATGGTGTGCAAGTCCTGGAACAGAGGTCGTTGTGTTGCCCCGTTCTCCCCGTGCCGGTTTGCACATATCTGCTCTATCTGTTCCAGCTCTCACCGTGCTGGGGAGTGTTCTTCTGGATCTACACAAGCAAGGCCGGAAAAAAGGCGGTCTCAGTCACCTGTTCAGTCTGTGCGGTCCAGCAGCAAGTCGAGGAGATCCTAAATTAATTTCTGACTGTGCCGGGCATTTCGAACTTTTATCTAGTGGTTTCATTTTGTTTGATTTGTACCATTTGCCTCGTTTAGGCTTTGCAGGCCCCGAATTGTTTCTCTCCAGGCCTTCCCAGTGATTGTTTATTAAAATCTTTATTTTCTTGTCTTAGTTGGTTCGCAGGGGTGTTTTTTCTCCGCCGCCCTCCCTAGGTGTTATTGTTATTACTATTTTATTTTTATTGTTATTTTTTTTTTGTTTTCCCCTTTAGCTTTGTTAGTTATTTTTCCTCTCCCGTTTGTATCTCTTCTAGTGCCATTACCTCCCATTTCAAAAGTCTCTCCGTTGCGGGTGGATCAGTTCGCGTCGGAGTTGAGACATCACCGTAATTGTCCGCAAGTAGAATATATGTTGGAGGGGCCTTCGTAATGGATTCAAGCTTGGTTTTCTCCAGACCCAATCACTTAAATCCGCTAAGAGAAACAAGGCCTCTGCCTACTTGCACCCCCGTGTGATTGATGATTATTTGGCTAACGAAGTATCATTAGGCCGGGTGGCAGGCCCCTTTAGGGTTCCTCCTTTTCCAAATCTCCATGTCAGTAGTTTTGGGGTTATACCGAAGAAGGGTCAACCCGGGAAGTGGCGCCTGATCGTGGATCTTTCTTCTCCGGAAGGGGGCTAGTGTTAATGATGGGATCAACCTGATGATTTTACATTGCACTATATTACAGTTGATCAAGTCATTCGTTTAGTTTCCCGGTTTGGCAAGGGGGTACTTATGGCCAAATTTGATGTCGAAGCAGCATACCAGAATATAGCAGTGCATCCTTCGGACCGATATCTTTTGGGTATGCAATGGTGGGATCATTATTTTGTTGATTTGGCTCTCCCCTTTGGGCTCCAGTCAGCGCCCTATATTTTCAATTCAGTCGCAGACCTGGTGGAGTGAATTCTAACGGGATCCCATACCTTTCGCATTACCTCGACGATTTCATCACGGCAGGCCCTCCAGACTCCCCTCAATGTGTGCATAACCTGAACACAGCCCTGGCTGTTTGTGGTCGACTGGGGTTCCCCCTCCACCCCGACAAGTATGTTGGCCCCGCGCCGGTTCTAACGATTTTGGGCATCGAACTTCATTCAATCAATCAGGTAGCTCGGCTTCCAGCAGATAAAACTCTCGGCCTTACAAGAATTGATTGCCTCCTGGCTACCTTGGAAATGGTGCAATTGACAGGAGCTCAAGTCACTTATTGGCCACTTGCATCATGCAGCAAAAGTAGTCTGGCCTGGCAGGACCTTTCTGCATCGCATGATTGACCTTTTGTGTTGTTTTCGGAAAAAGGATCATCCTATCCGCCTTAGTCATGAGTTTCACCTGGATCTTCAGTGGTGGCACCAGTTCCTGAGTCGTTTGCATGGTGTGTGCTTCTGGCTCTTCCTGGGAATGTCACCCGTGGCAGATGTCGAGGTAGCCTCGGACGTAGCTGGCTCCCTTGGTTTTGGGACATACCTTAAGGGTCAGTGGTTTGCAGGCCCTCTGACTCCCTCACAGCAACCTCAGTCCATTGCTTACAAGGAGCTGTTTCCAGTAGTCGTGGCAGCCAACGTCTGGGATCCACAGTGGTGCAAGCAAGCATGTGTTTTTTCGTTCAGACAATGACTGCGTCGTTCATATTTTGAACTCTAGAACATCGAAAGTTCCTTGCCTCATGCGGCTGTTATGCAATCTCCTTTTGTCGGCTGCTAGCCATAGTTTCTCCTTTTCAGCTCAGCATGTCCCAGGAGTTAACAATCGAGTTGCTGACCGTTGTCTCGCTTTCGTTGGCAGGAATTCAGGCATCTAGCTCCGGAGGCGCAGCCCAATCCTACCCTGATCGCTCCGCAACTCCTGGTGGATTTGACATCCCCTCTTTAGAGCAGCAGTGTTTCTCCTTGTTGTCGCAGGGTTTGGCTCCTTGTACCCACAAGTCGTATTCATCGGCCCAGGCTAAGTTCACCTCATTTTGTCGACAGCTCTGGAAGCTTCATCTCTCCGGTTCCCCCTGTCCAGCTGACGAGTGGACATTCTGTTTATTTGCAAACCACCTGGCCTCCTCCATCAAGGTCTATCTGTCTGGTGTGAGGGCTACCGGTATGCATATTGAACAGGGATTTTCGGACCCTTTGACGGGATTTTCGGACCCTTTGACGGGTTGGCTTCGCTTGCAAAGGGTTCTCCGAGGGATAAAACGTTTGCTGGGCTCTCCTTCTTCCAATTGCTTGCCAATAACTGACAACCTTATGTTGGTGATTTGGAAATCCCTGGACCTCCAGCTCCCTGATCACTGTATGTTTTGGGCCGCATGTACTTTGGTGTACTTTGGCTTCCTTCGAGCAGCTGAGTTTACCGTACCTTCCTTGGCTAACTTTTCTCCTCTGATCCACTTGGGAGTTAAAGATATTTCTGTGGACTCGGCGTCTGATCCTTCTACTATGTGTGTCAAGATTAAAGCTTCCAAGACTGACCCTTTCCACAAAAAGGCTACTTCATTCACATTGGTCGTGGCAGATTGCCTTTGTGTGCTATCTAGGGATTAATGACTTATCTGGCACTCGGGGAAGGGGGTGCTCCTGGCCCTCTGTTTTTGTTCCAAAATGGCCAACCTCTCTCCCGCGCACTCCTCTCCAGTTGGCTTCAGCAAATCATGGCTTCAGCAAATCATGGCCTCAGCTGGAATTGAAGAGAATTTCTCCAGTGACAGCTTCCGCATAGGGGCAGCTACTGTTGCGGCTCGTCAGGGAATCCCAGACCACTTAATCCAAGAGTTGGGTCGCTGGTCAAGCAATGCCTATCGGCTTTACATCTGGACTCCTTCTGAGGCCTTGGCGTCGCTGTCACAGAGGCTGGCTTGAATTGTGTGTGGTCGCTCTCCCGTCGTTTCACAGCGCTTACCCGTGGTTTCTGTAGCACAACTTGCGCTGTTTGGTTGTGTGGTTCCATCCGACTTTTCAGATGGGTAAGTGTGTTTGCTTGAGCCAGGGAGAAGCTGCTTTTTCTTGGCAGATCTATGGTGTTTTTGCTTTGCACGTCATGAATCGTAGCTGGATTCATACACGCCTAACTTCTTAGCTTGCTTAGCATTCAGCATGTTTGAACCTCTGTGTGGTTGGAGTTCTTTGGGGGTTCGGAGGTCCCACGTTACCCTGTTCGCAGGTCCCTCCGTTCTCCAAGCACTTGGAGTTACTATAATTTGGGTGGTTCCCGCTTCCAGGGTTGCCATGGTTACCTCCGCCTGGATTGCATCAGGCCCCCGCTAACTTTTAAGGCACCAGTTCCCAAGCTCATCTATTGACGATGAGTTTAAATGTGACTAAATTTTATTTAGGCAAAGTTAAACTCGAGTCAATGCGGTCAGCAGCTTTGCCCCTGTTTGGCATGTATGAGTTGCGGGGTGGCCCGGGGCCTTGTGCAGGGAGTTCTTAAGAGTGTTGCGATGTGCCAGGCATTAGAGCTGATTATTGCGGATCACTCTAAACGGCTTTGGAGCTAGTGAATCATCGCGGGTTCTTGCTCCCAACCCTTCCTGCCCCGTTTCTGTCTGGTTCTTGTCTAGGTATGTTCAGGTAGGTTGTTATTCCACAGAATATATTTCAGTGTCACAGTGCCTTTTTTAAGGGCCGCATGCAGGGTGGTTCCCACTTCCATGGTTGCCATAGTTACCTCCCTGCTATGCCTGGATTGCATCAGGCCCCCGCTAACTTTTAAGGCATTAGTTCCCAAGCTCATCTATTGACGATGAGTTTAAGTTTCTGTTAAGTGCCTATAGGAGTCATATTTCGCCTGTAGGGTCAAAAAAACTTAATAATTACATTAAACATTCCTTATGTTGACTCGGTCCAAATTGAAGTCGGCAGACTAGATTGCTTCCCCTACTGGAAATACGAAAATTTGCAGTCTTAAAGCCTGTATCAATTCATGTACCTGTATGATGCTATATTAAACATTTTTTCAACTTGTGCATCCTGGCTTACAGGTAAAAAATGGCCAGCAACAAACAGTGGTGTCAGTTCTGCCTCTGGACAATCAACGAGATGCTGTCACATCAATTAAAACAACAATATAGGAAAACGTTAACCATGCACAAAAATCGTATCACTTGTACAAGCAGTAATATAGAACCTAGCGGAGAGGCGTGTCATGTCATTGGTCACGTAACCAACCTGGTAAGCTCCTACGTTCACCAAGGAACCATTACATCAGCTTACAAGCCCGCTTATCATTTTAAAAGCATGCAGATATCACGCTGCCAAAGATTGAAACTGGCAGGCCCCCCTTTTAAGCATTACCTAGCATTAACGTTCCCTCTTTTCAACAGTTTGTCTTTATGACTGTGACGAATCCAGTGGAAGAAAGCGACACCAGTAGCCCTGCCTCAACAAAATCTGGTAACAATTTCCTTTTCTCCTACCAAGAAATTTTTTACCAAGGATATTGACCGAGCTTTCTTTATTGAACCTAATAAAGTCGAAGTCCATAAAAACATAAAAAAGAAAAAGAAAGGAAAAAAAACCAGACCAACACCCAGTCATCTTGACCAACAAGATTTGTAAATTATGAAGGATTTGTTATTTAAGAAATAAAAAATTAAATTTTATGTCTTTGCAGCATCGGAGGGGTGACAAAAAAATAGCTTTTCAATAAGAATATGTATATTCGCTAGAATCTTATGTCTATAATAAATTGTTTCACAGCCTGGTAAAAATACAAAATAGGCATAAAACTATTCTGCCTGGACAGAAATTCGCTACAGCCTGTGCAATAATGATTTTATTTTTCCAAATGGCTAACGTCATATTGTCTTCAATAACCAAAATTTAAATTTCCACACACTGAAACGGCGGCTAACTCGCCATTTTGTGGAACCAGCCAAGTATTTAAAAACCCGACATTGACACCACATTATTAGTTAGGGCAGAATGTTGGGGTAGGGGAGGGGTAGGTGGGGAGTTTCCCATAAATGCATACTGATCCTAATACACTATTCTTAACTAAATAATGCTCCAACTGAAATTTAAAAATCTTACACATTGCCAAGTGTGGCGGCAAATAGATCAGAAGTGACAGCTTTAACTCCCACCAGGCCTCTCCAATACAAAAGGAATGCAAATTTATGTCATTCCCAGTGCTATTTTTTGCAGGAAGATGAGAGCCCTGCGACTACCGAACAAGATGGTGAATACGATGATGACTGAGACCTCCCAATATTTGAAAAGGGAAAGAAGAACCGGTACACTGTTAGAGAAGCAACACGTGTTCTGTTAAGCCGTTGGGGAAAACGAACATGTAAAAGGACGCCACTTAGAGTAAGACAAAAACTGTCCTTCCTGGTTGATGTAAGAAATCTTAAGCACTGGAAGACGTAAAGGGCGATATAAATGGAGTATACTCTAATGTGTTATGCACATTAGAATATATTGGACTCTCGATATTGGAGATGACGAGCATGTTCAGACTGTGGAGAAGAAAAAGATCCCTCTATCCAGCCACAGCCAAATGTACATTAACATCAATTCTAAAATTAATGCATTTGGGCTATGTCGTTCAATTTTTTCTATCTGACGAGGCTGGTAAAATTTTGCACAATACCTTCTTACTGCAGTACCACATAGCTGATTCGTATTCAAAGAGTAAAGGCGAGCCTTTGGTAATAGAGCATAACGATCTCCCTGAAGAACTTTGGGTGTAAGGCAAACCCCACATGAGCAAGGATCTTGCATGCTTTTGTACCTCGAAAATCCAAAGTCACCCCGTGTGTGTCGATCCCACGTTCAACTTTGGAAAATTTGAAGTAACTCCTTTTCTTACAAGCACCTGTTAATGAAGTCTAAAAGAACCAACGAGGCACCAGAGTTTATCGGACCGACAACTTTACATCATAGTTAGACAAAGACAGTCTATAGGAAAATTGCGTGAGCTGTTTGTGCAAGCTGTCCGGAGTTGGCAAGAAATGGTCGTGGGTATATCATAGATGGAGAACAGGCTCTGTGCAATGCTTTGGGAGAGACAGTGACGAAGGATACTGGCCTAAGGTGCTTCAACCACTTCAGCGAAAACTGCAAATCTAAATTAAAATCTGTGGGAATAAACAAAAAGCAAGACCAAACTTTCTTCATTGAACGTGTATTTGGAAGAAATCTCGTCTCCCTTCTTCAGGCTGAAAACAAGAGGGAGTTAAAGTCAAGACTAACTGAAATAAAGTAGGAGCTAGAGGAAGAAGAGAAAGGATGACAGGAAAAGATCCACAATTCTGGGCATACCTGTCAATGAACGAGAAAATGATGAAGAGATCAATGATTGTGAAGTCAAGAAGAAAAGCAGGCATGCCCTCTGATTATAACGGGAAGCCACTGCATTGCCACACCGGTATGGCGGAGAGCATCAACAACAAAATGATAAGGTAAAAGGAGGCGGTCACTAGAAAAGATGAGAGTAAAGACAACTTCACGAAGTCGGATTTCACAGAGATGTGTGGGGAGAGGTTGATCGCCAGCAACAATTGGAATTGAGCAAGGCAGTTTCTAGGCTGAGTGATGAATATGAACTTTCAGATATTGCACGTTAGCTGGAGGTCCCACCAGAGGAATGGTTCGAATGGTCTCAAACAAAAAGAGCTCACTACATCAACAAGTTAAACGAGTTAAATATCGAAAAAGTGTGCAAATCAAGGCCATTCCCAAAATTACATGAAACTGTGGAGTTCAAGGAGCTACCTGAAGACGACATCAGTCCACTTTTTGATACTACCCGAACTAAGGACCTCATAGAGACCATAGTAAAGGGGGCAGTTCAGCTCATACCCGAGAAAAATTCCTTGCGGCGTCTTCCCACTGTAAAACATGCACATGCCCTTGTTATAAGTATAACACCCTATGCAAACACAGTCTTTGTGTTGCACAAACTGTTGGTTTGTTGAAAAAGCATGTTGACTTTGTCGTCGTCAAAATGAACACAAAGTCTCGTACTGGCCTAGTTGTGTCAACAAAAAATGCAGCAGGGAAAAAGGGAGGATGCATAAGAACGCTTGGCATCCACAGAGACAGGAAAGCAGCCACTCCTCCTCGGAACCAGCAAACCCTTTACTAAAATTCATCGTAACAACCGGCCACTGAAAGTATGCTCCCTGTCTCATGAAGATAAGGACACTGATTGCAGGCAATGTGACAAGAAGTTTCCTCACCGACAACTAGTGAGACCATTGGACATTACCCTATCTCATAAAGAAAAATGGCTGTACGCAGATAAGAACAATCCAGGCCTCAAGGTACCGTCTGCAACATACACAACGAAGTTTTACTGTGTGGATAGCGGATGCGTCAGAGCCAGGTTTCTTTATTTCGACCCAGCACTCTATCTGGACACCAGCTCAGTTGAACATAGGCTGAAGGATTCGCACAGGGGTCTTTTAAAGGAACTATGTCACTGCATTTTCATTTATTTTTCTGATCTGACAGAATTATTTTCTCATTAACGGAAACCTCAAAATAATAGTTTCCTAGGGTAGAAAACACCAAAGAAGTAATAATTAACCAAAACTAAACAAGGATGGTTATGATTGAGGGAGATTAAGACGGATTACGAATGACAGACTTGAAAAAACTTGCCAGCTTTTTCAAGTTGCGTTATCCGTGACGTAGCTCCTTTAAAAAGAAAACTAGGTTACTATACATGCAGGGTGGACGGTACGGAAGTCTTGATAAATTCATTGTTTTTTAGTACACGTAGTTGCAACAACGTTGTCATACAAAAATAGAAAGAAAGAAAAACAAAAGAAGCCAAATAGAAAGTAATCTAACATACAAATTACATTCTCCGAGTTTGATAGTTCTCAAAGCTCTTCAGTGCTACGGTATAAATTTTGATGTCATCTGAGTTGACATTCTAAAGTTGACATTTTGTGCGTTAAGCATTCGTCAGACCGAGTTTCTGTAGCTGCGTTCACACAAGCACCGAAGCATGTTTACAACAAACATGTTTAAATGCAACGTGTTTTTTAAAACATGTTTGTAATTGCATTGTTCACAGACGGTGTCAGTTTCAAACAGCCAGTTCTAAATTATTTATGCGGTTTACGATGGTGCATAAATTCTTGATAATTACATTCTTAGAACCGAGGAATGGAGCTGGAACTTGTTGTTGCATTCATTCTGTAGTTTAATCAAACTTCCCAAGCTCTTTAGAGGCCAAGGGTTCTTTAGATCATTGCAAGATGAGGGGATTTTTGCAATCTTTGGTACAAAATATTTGACAACCTCAGATATTCATAGGGCTTGTCCGATTGGGTTTTTGTCCTTTTACAAGGGCTTGCAGGGCTCTGCATCATCACCAATAACTGCCCATGTATCTCATGATCAGTCCATATACAAAATAATTTTGTCTCACTGTTAACCCTAATGAAGAGTGCTTGTCTGTAAAAATCAAACATAACGCAGCAAGGGTGGAAAATTCGAGTTCTTTCTTATTTTAATGTTAGATAGGTTAGAGTATAACTAAAATCACTGGATACTTTCTTTGGCAAAATATCCTTTTAGTTTAGAGAAAAATGCAAATAACGAAATTCCATTCAAATCGCCCTAAAAAGGAGCAAATTATTGCCTAAGTTTGTGGGCGTCGCGTGCAAAAACAAATAACTGCCGACCTTAAAAGACTTAAATCGTCTTTTTGGATCTTCTAAGATCAACAGAAATGATTTTAGTAGGTACTTTGTTGGCCTTAGTGTTTACAATAATTTAATTTCAGAAGCATACATTTATTATCTGGAAAAGTACTTGCTAATAAGATTAACGTTCACCATGTGCTAAACCTTCACTTCCGGTTTAAAATCGTGGCCATTTTGAATATTCTATGTATTTGTCTCAGTCTTGTGTTCTGTGGCTCAAAATTACAGCAAAATTGTTTATGAACTAGAACGAGATTCTTCTGCCTGCCTCAGGACCGTATTCAAGGCAAACACCTAAATAGTTAGGGCTTTTCTATTAACTTACAATTCGGTTCAAGATGGCGGCTATTTTGAAACACCCTCTTAACTAAGCTCACGTCAAATTTTCGCAGTGGCACTATATCAGATATCCGTCAACATGTTAAAAACTATCTTCTACCAAATTTCGTGCTTCTAACAGAAAGTGAACAATTCCAGCACATATCCGCCCCACTATAACGTTTCAAATTCTACCAACAATCGCCTGGAGAGCATCAATCGGAAATTCAAAGATGTTGTTTCCAGACATTCCAAGCTTCTGGAATTTCAAGAACACCTGCAAACATGCTTATTGTTATTGTGGATGGAGAGAAATCACCGGGCAACAGCCATCTTCCAGAAGAGACCAGTCAGCCTCCATGAC
>Ga0126336_10001688_pt1 | contig 11896 bp, 10 predicted proteins | sample SidCmetagenome_FD_92530 | JGI IMG/M metagenome (GOLD analysis project Ga0126336, IMG submission 92530) | Coral microbial communities from El Islote,Puerto Morelos, Mexico - Siderastrea C C metagenome | ecosystem: Host-associated > Invertebrates > Cnidaria > Coral | place: El Islote,Puerto... | reverse complement strand
TGCCATAATGTGGCTAACGGATACATGCGTAAAGCTACTGAAAACGGTAGGTGCTGACAAAAAATCCTTTTGAAGAAATTGATAGCCTGCAGGCCTCCTCCCCCTTCTACGTCCCAGGATCATAATTAAGCATCTTTTTATTTACAACACCGACACTCGTGAATAACGTATTTCACCAAACGAATCAGGTCCGCATTTCGATCTTTTGCTCGAAAAAGAACCTCAAAATGGTGAAGTATTGTTTTTAGCATGTCGACACTGAATACGCCTATTTTTCCGTTCTTATAATAGTCGCAAAAATCATAGGCGTCAAAACTATGGGATTTGTGAGCCCGATTTCTTCCACCAAAGAGCAGCGGTCTCATACCAGAATTAACAGCCTCAATATCTTGGTTTTCATCTTCTTCTGGCCGTGCTGTCGCATCCGTTGATGCAGTGCTAGCATCCTGACCGCGGGACCTCTGTCGTGAAGCTAAACGTGAGAAGAAGCTGGTAATCTGGGGCTTCGTGAGCCATTCTTCTCTTTCAAACAGCATTTCGTTTCTTTCATTTCGTGCATTGCGTATGCTTTTTGCTTGAACTTGATCTGGGTCAGCCTTTCTCCCATGTCAAACTTTGCCGTGGTCTTGTGGTCAGGATACAAAATTAATTTATAGTTTTCATTTTGTCCTTTTTCACCATCCCTCATCCCTCAGAATGTATGTTCTAAAGTGTTCACGATGATCGCACAAACGAACATTACAGCACTTCAAGTCGTAGAACGACAAAAGGTCTAAAGTCACATTTTAGACGCGAAAACTATACTTAGTGTGGGAAGGGTGGGGTAGACTGAAGCTCGCACAGGGAGGAGCCACTAGGTCCCGGAAACCACCTGAGCTGTTCTACCCTGCGACACTCTAAGCCCCTCTTAGTAAGTAGTCGAGTCTACGGTATATAGAGTGCTTCTATTTCTGTCTATCTATTTGGTAAAATACAATGTAACCAGCTATTCACGATCCTGTTCTACACCATGCCTAAAGTGACAGTTTGTCTACCAAAGCCAATCAACTTCCTCGGTTAAAGTTTAGGTAAGGTCACGCCGTTCTTTCCCAATCAGTTTTGGATCGTTTTCTCGAACTTATTTTGAAGTCTGTCAGACTGAGAGATATGTTCTAGAGGCCGAAGGGGAATGACAAATTGACCGTTTCTTTGCATGATCTGCAAGATAAGCATGCATAGAAGCAACCGCTTAGCTATTTGAAAGAGCTAATCTGATTTATTTCTAGTAGTCGACTTTAAATTGTCTATTTGACTTTCTGCCCATTTTACAACAGAATCCATTCATAGTTCTGATTTGGATATAATTTTTGTTCTTTAGGTTTTTTTCAACTAGTTAGCCCAAAACTAAGATGATTTCAAAGCAATTTAAAAACAACTTAAATTAGCCGTCAGAACGCTGGAAATCGCATTTCCGAGAGAATAAATTTGAAAATTTCCCGGGGGGAGCATGCCACCAGACCCCTCTAGAAGCTCGTGCGTTCGGCGGTCGCTTACCGAGCCCCCCTTATGTAAACCCTTATCCGCCTCAGCACTTGCTTTCAGTCTGGTGCTTTAACTGTGCGAGGTAATTGAGAAAATGTTGATCAAATTCTATTCAACAAGTTTTTAAGCCTTTAATCGTCATGGCCTACCCATTATGGACGCGAAGTTAGCCATAGGTTCCTTTTTATCGCCGTAGTATGCAAAATGGTATATTGCTAAAAGTTCGTCATTCAGTGTGAGCGTTCTTGTGAGCGTGATGGTTCTCCACAATCGCTCTGAAGACTGAGCACATTTGCTACTCTGATACGATCAGCAAACACAGTCTTAGAATACGCGTGTAAATTCTATAAAAGATAACTCTGGTAAACCTGGACAGAGCCTTTATAATGGTGTGACTTGCGTATCGTTTTACTGTTTGAGTATTTTTGTGCATGTGTACGAAAAAGGAGGAAAAGATGGAATAGGTGCACAAAGAAACTCCTAGTAGGTGGAAATGCCACAATGTAACAGGCAACCAAATGGCCGAATTATCGCCTAGTTTTCCTATCTCACTTCCCCCGTCCCCATTTTCACGTCCCCACGTCCCCGAAATCGTATCCCTGCACGTCCCCTATCTCACTTCCCCACGCGTCCCCACGTCCTACGTCCCCAAACGCGCGTCCTCGCGCTCCCTCTCCACGTCCCCGTCCCACTTTTAGTCACAGCAGGTCCGAATCCCGTGCAAGACTGAACTTTTCAGGCTTTTTTTGTTACAATTTTTGATATAAATGGCAGTTTATTGTAGTTAACCTTAGAAAGGTTTTTAATTGAGTGTTAAACTAGTTCGCGTCCCTTTTGGGTTTTCTTTATCATACGTTATCACTAGTTAAAAATCGGCTAGTCAGGGTCGTTACTTGTTCAAATGTATTTTCTCTGTGCCCTGATTGGCTTTGTTAACGCTTGCTGTGATTGGCCAGAGTGATTACTTTGGTTTAGCTTTACGACACTCAATTCTCAATTGTTCTTTTGCGTTATAAGGAACTCTCTGGAAGCCCATGATACAGAAATAATTTCTGTGCGGGGATATGGCCGTTAAAAGGAAACCGAAATCCAGCATTTAAAACTTATAATAATTGTGTTTCGTAGGAATTTAGCTTCAAATGCTATCACGTCCCCATCTAAGGGAGTGTTTGCCGAGCTGACTTATCGGTGGACCCTGTGAGTGATAAGGATTTGTAAAAATCTCTCAAAATTTTTGTCTTCCTTTATTAGAAAACAGTTCGAAAACAAGTTCGTTAAAGTCCAACTGAATTGAATGTTGAATGTTAATGTTGAATTTGTTTGGCCGGGCCCTTAGCAGATTAAAAACTGGTCGAGTCCATGAAAACATCAAAGGACAGTCACCCTTTCTCAAGACTGGAGAGCAGCTGCAAAGGACTCAACGCCAATATTCATAAAAAAACAAGACAGTTGTCTAAAGTAACAACCTAAAGAACCGAAGTTGTTGCTACGCAAATGGCTTTTTTTCGTTTTAACTAGTCATCTGGATAACGTATACGTCGTAAAAAGGCTGTTCTTAGGGACAAAATTTCTGAAAACCGACCCAAATGAAGCTCTGTTCATCAGATAAGAAAGCTACACTGTACACACAAAACTGCTGCCTTTCTTCTGTCCGTTCTGCATGGCATGTCACAAGATAGCACATTTGGGCGAGCTCTCTCACGGCCTGATATCTCGGCTGGTTCTACGTCATGCACTACACCTGCATGTAATCGCAGTGTCATGGGTGAATCCAGTTCAATCCTGGATTTTTTTGCTACATTTATTGATATAAATGGCAATTCTAATAAGTTAAACAGACATCACATAAGATGTTATTGTTTATATTGGAAAGGTTTTCAACTTCACGTTGCTTTGGGTTTTTCTTTATCATACTTAATGCTCCCAACCCATGACAGTAAGTGAGACAACAACAGTTTGTGGGATAAAGGGATACGGGAGGAACTACTCCAGTGAAGCATAGACTGCATACAAGGGAGGCTAGGCTAGATTGGCAGTGGGCCTCCCCAGAGGGCCAAAATCCCCCATGAGCGAGGTCCTTATCCTATCCGAGCCTATACCCATGGTTCCCATAGTAACCAGTTGTGTATGGGGCAGAATATAGAAGTAACTGAGACTGTGAGTCCATGGGGGAAAGTGTGACCTGTATTTGGAGCACTTCGTCCCACAAATACACGGAGTGTATTTCCCATGACGAACCCAAAACCCTTGTTGCCTCCGTCCCCTTTTTACCTGCTTTTCCTTGTACCCTTAATTGTACACATCCCGGACAAGTTTGCTGGACACCTCATATAAAAGGGAATGCGGACATTGGATATATCTCTCGTAACAGTCAGAAGACCAGAGGCCTAAGGTCTTTATCAGCCAAGGTGGTAGCCCGACAGAGGCAGCAGTGGTGGCTGCGCCTATCCTGTAGCTGTGCCCAGCATAGTGAGATGAGTCCAGGCCTGATAAAGACAGAAGTTGACGAGTTTCTACTGTTAAGGCCACCCTGGTCACAGGAGTGCCTGATAAGTATTTGAAAAGAGGCCCAGAAGAAGAACCCCTGACTGAGTGATAATTTTTCATGGCCTTAGGGGAGCAAATCTCCGATCAGACTTGCCTATGAGTATGGTCTGACCGATGCGGAATGGGTCGGTCTTGGAGATTTTTATGTGAACAGAAAAATACTCATGGTCATCTCAAGTAGGGAGAAAAGAAACATCTGATGGAGACAGATGTATGTCTTGTGAATACACACTGTTGTATGTGAGTTCACTGAGGCGGAGAAAACCAAAAAAGGCTAGGATCTTTGCTGCCCAAATCATTTTGGAATCAAGCCTGGATGTTTGTGGGACAACAAGGAAACAGAAAAATAACTTAAGGTGATTTATTGTAATCGGCACTCGGGTGCGAGTAGAGCAGCCCAGGGAGCGTTTTATGACTCTACAGACAAGTTTAAGGCGGAGGCACTTTTTGAGATTGAGCTCATAACCATTTCTTGTATGGAGATGTCTTACAGCTGTGATATAATTTTTAATGGAGGAATGCTTAATGGACCTAGCCAGAAAAGCAGCATACTGGATGGGGGTTTCTTCGTCAGCTGGCACCAACTGGCCTGTTTTAGATCTGTAGAGAGAGCAAAAGTCCAAGAAACGCTTTTCACCTGAGCTATAGGTCTGTGTCGTTGAGGCGGTGATTGAGATGCTGTAGTAGCGGCTGACATCTGCTGTTAAATTTTCAAGAGAGCCTTGGGTACTGAACAAGGGACGGGATCTACATAAGGAACCAGCTGTCTAAATTTGATCATCTGAAAACGAGAGATGGAATCTGCAATTTCATTTCGCTTGCCCTCAGTGTGCCGCACCTTTAAGTAGAAGTTGTACTTGATTGTAAGAAGGGTCAGGTGGAGAACAAGGTCCATTACCCTGGAGACCGTTTTGAATTAACAATGTTAACAACCGACTCATTGTCACAAAAGAAAAGGATGCGTTTGTTGGAAAAATCTTTACCCCACAGGTGACAGGCAACAACGAGAGCAAATAATTCTTGCCAAGCAATGCTAATACCAGACTGTCCGAGCTGTTGGTTGGTTTGCCAGCCACTCTGAAACCACTTGGAGCCAAAGATTCCAACAAAGCCAATTGAGCCAGAGGCATCAGTGTGTAACATCAGGGAATCAAAGTCAAACCATGAGGTTGACAAGAAGACATTTGCCCCATTCCAAGCAGAGATGAACAGCTGCCACATGGTAAGATCTTTGAAAAACCCAGAGGTAAGTTTAAAATGATGATGGGGCTGAGAAACATTGCGGGTAAGGTCGATCGCGTTGAAAGAAAGGCCTGCCCGGAGGTACAACTTTCCATGCAAAGTTCAGGGTCCCAATAAGCCATTGTAATTCTTTGAGAGTGCAGGACTTCTTGCCTCGAAAGGAGACCAAGGAAGCCTGAATCCGCTCCACCTTATCTGGGGGAAGGCGAGCCTCTATCCTCACTGTATCAAGAATAATGCCCACAAATTCTAGGGTGTACTAGGGCTATGCGTTTTGTGAGGAGCAAAGGAATGCCAAGGTTGTTAAAAGTAAGATGCATGCTGGTTAGGCTTTGCTGGCAAGTTTGACTATATGGCGGAAAGAGTGTAGCCGGCTTGATGATCAGAAAATCGTGAAGAATGTGAAAGACAAATGAATTTACAAGGATCCACTCAACTGCATCTGAGAGCAGATTAAAGACAAAAGAGGCACTTTGCAAGCCAAAGGCAAGGACTTTGTCGTAATAATAGTGGTTGCTCCAAAACATACCAAAGAGTTCGTAATCAGAAGACTTGAAAGGTATGAACCGGAAGGCTGATTCAATATCCGTTTTACCAAGAAAACACCCTTTGCCCAGACGCAGGATACCCTCAATAGCATTGTCAATGGTTATGTTTTGGAGACTGTGATCTTCCTTGATTGATGCTAGTATCCCCCGATTTTGGGAAGGGCAAATGAAATATGGCGCGAAACTTGTCCGAGTACTTTTTTGGGACTAGACCAATAGGGGAGAGCTGGAAGTTAGGAAAAGGGTGGCTCTGAAAAGGGGCCCGCTACCTGACCCAGGGCTATCTCAGTGGCTAGGGTTTGGGTAACAATTTCTGGCTGAGCCAAAGCCGTAGGTAAAATTCTCGAGAATCTGGGAACACTAGGGCCGGTATACCCAATGTCAGCCCCGTACCTTAAGTTGGAGCATAGCCTTGAAACAAAATCACGGTAAGGGTGATCCAGTAAAACACTCTCAAGATTACCTACGTTAATAGGTGTGGGAAGGGGGGCATCTCTTCCTCACTTGCCCCTGTCAAAGGAGTTGGATGTTGAATCCTATGAGCCCTCCCCTTGTCCCTGTCTCCATCTCGTTCCCGCTGGTGTTTGGGCGAGAAAGTACACTCGGATTCAGGGTGGGAACCACTGCATTGGCTGCAGATATGCTTGCAATTGAACCTACAGTATTCCCTGCTACAGAAGCCATTCTTTTTAAAGGAGTGGTATGTGCCTCTAAATGCGCCCCCTGTAGAGACACTGTTTGCCTAGGGTCCTTTACTGAAAAGAGGATACTCCTCTTGCAGTATAGATGGGGCAACTGTGAAAATAATAAGCCACAATTGGCTGTCAATTTGAGTTCATACCGAAGATTTGTTGGCACTCGCCTTCTGGCGAAATTTGTGGTCGTAAACTGCCCAACCGAGACCTTTGTGCACTCTAGCTGCGTATCTAATTAAGCATAAATACTGAAATGTTCCTGGGACCTAAGAGGAAACTCTTGTGTGAACACGCTCATGTAGGTAAGGAACGCCGTGGTCCAATGTTCAATGTTTGTTATGACAGCACTTGAACTTTGTTTCTTAGAGACTTTGACAACAGAGTTGTCCAGTGAGGGCACTAAGTTATTCCCCTCGTCGTGCATAGATAGGTTTTTTGGCAATTGTTTGGAAAGCTAAAAAAACTCACCAGTCTGGAGATCCTTGATGTAAGTGGAAGGGATGTCTTGGAAGGGCGCTCTGTTTTGGCAAGAGGTGTCCACAGGATCTGGGATGTGTTCACTTGATGTGGTGGAGGCAGAGCTTGCTGAATTGGCTGTGGCCGGGGCAGCGTTTGTTACACGTGAGTTTGCTGTGGTGAGCTCGAGGGCAAGATGGGGTTGCTAGCCGTGAATGGAGGACACTGTTGGGCCCGCGTGTCGTTGGCGGCCGCTCTCGCAGGTTCGCTTGCAAATTCCCCGGTAGCATTAGACACCGTTTCTTGGATCAAATGCTTGATATGGGCTATCTGCTCCTCGGAGAAAGTGTCGTTTTCTTGGGGGCGTGCCGCTGTATCGTTGGCCTGTTGTGGTGGAACATTTTGGGCATTTCTTTCTCTTCGGGGCCGTCTAAGGCAATGCCAGCGTCTTCCAATCGCTTGCTTAGCGTCGCTCGGTTGCCAGTTGCCGAGAGACCGTTACTTTGGCAGATCTCGCGTAGCTGGGGCAGCGATAAAGCCTGTACAACGGCGGAGTTCAATCGGAGATTTCCCGCATATGCCAGAGCTGTCTGCGAACGAGAACTTCGTCGATGGACAATGGGCGGCATTTATTTTTAAATCGCCTGGCTCAAAAAGTCTTTCCTCAATGGAAACAAACGGAGGAAGCGGTCTGGATCCGTAAAAATACGCGTATAGAGCTGATTGAACAGAGCTACTCAACTAGAATGATTACAAGAATGAAAGACTGAAATGAACAATGGTAAATTGAGGGTGCTCAAGCTCACGTGAGCAACGAAACCCCATTGGTCTGATATAAATCTCGTGGTGTTTGCACATGAATGCGGGATGACCTTTAGGCATGTTGATTGACAAGTCTTGTCTTGATAACATATCGCATTGCCAGTATAAAAATGCTAGAACATTAACCCCATGGTTGTCACATTAACTTTAATTTATAATACTTATAAATTGGCTGCTGTCATTAGTTTTAAGACTCGTGGAATTTTCTCGGCTACTGAGATTCGTTCCTTGATCACATGTATTTTCTCTGTGATCAGATTGACGTTGTTTGTGCTTGTTGTGATTGGCAAGAGAGATTACTTTGGTTTTAGTTTTACAACTGTCAATTGTCAATCGCTGTATTACATTATAAGAATCCCTCTGGAAGCCCATGAGACTAGAATAATTTCTGTGTGAGGATATGGCCGTGAAATGGAAACCAAGTCCAATAATTTAACCTAAGAAAAATATATTATTGCATTTGGTAGGGATTTGTCTTCAAATGCTATCACATCCCTACCTCACGGAGTGTTTGCCAACCTGACTAATCTGTTTACCCTGTGAGTAATAAGAATTGGCTCTATAGACTGTTTATATGCCTCCCACAGTAGAAAACAATTGAAAAACAAGTGTTCTTGAGGATTGACAGTACAGTAAATAACGGGAAAAAGAAAACCACGGCGATAAAAGGGAACATATGAATTACCTCTGTGTCCATAACGGGTAATCCATAACGATTAAAGGCTTTTTGAATACAATTTCATAAACATTTCCTCAATTACCTAGGACAGTTAAAGCACGAGACTGAAAGCTAGTAAAGCTTCTAAATGAAACGTTAATTAACCTTCCTTTCCTGATCACAATGAGCGTATACTCCTCTGTTTGCGATGAGAAATTTTTATCTGCTGGGTATAATTTCAGGATGTCTTCTTTTGACTACAAGAAAATTTATTCAATTAGAAGCCGGCTCACCTGGGTCACTTTGTCTTTAAGTAGAAGAATTAAATATAATTTTGATTCGTGGAACTAAAAAAGGGAAAAAGAACTGTAAATAGGTCGAAAATTCCACTATATTACAACTAACGTCGGAAACATCGCTTATAGTTTCCCAGTGTCTCCTTTTCCTTTCTCATGTCCCCGCTTAACTGAAATCCCCGACATCACGTCCCCACGTCCCCGATACCACGTCCCTAGTTCCCAGATACCACGTCCCCCGTCCCCGATCTTGTATCCCCAAGCGTCCCATATCTTATGTCCCTACAGTCGTCCACGCATCCCACGTCCCCAAACACGTGTGCCCGTGTTTTCATCCGCGTCTAAATGTTAGCCACAGCCCTTCTCTGGTATGTTATGATCTCGCAAAACAACCAGCGCCTACATAACTTGATAGCCCAGGATATAGGACACTTCACCGGTAATTGCAGGGTCATGGGTTCGAATCCCGTGCAAGCCTGACCTTTTCAGGTTTTTTTTTTTTTACAATTGTTGACATGAATGGCAGTTCATTGCTGTTAACGTTAGAAAGGTTTTTGAGTGTTAAGCTAATTTTCTTTTTCATACGCTATTATTAGTTAGAAATCAAAACTCCGTCATATGATTGGCGTTGTTTGCTCTTGCTGTGATTGTCCAGAGTGATTACTTTGGTTTCAGTTTTACGACACTTAATTTTAGTCGTTCTATTGCATTACATGATTCCATCTGGATGCCCATGAGACCTGGTCATGGGTTCCAATCGTGTTCAAGCCTATTTTTTCAGGCTTATTAAGTTAAACAGACGGTGCATAAGTAATTATTGTTAACATAAGAAATGTTTTCAATTGAGTGATGAAATTAATTCGCGTTGGCTTTGGGTTTTCATTATCACACGCTGTCGTTAGTGAGAAAACGTGCGGAATTTTCTCGGGTGTTGAGATTCCTTACTTGATCACATGTAATTTTTCCGTGATCTGATTGGCGTTATTTTCGCTTGTTGAGATTGGTTAGAGTGATTACTCTAGGTTTAGTTTTACGACCCTCAATTTTCAATCGTTCTATTGCATTATAAGAAACTTTCTGGATGCCCATGAGACTGAAATCATTTCTCTACGGGAATATGGCCGTAAAAAGGAAACCGAAATCCAACAATCAACAACAATCAAAACTAAAAAAAATAATTGTGTTTCCTAGGAATTTGTCTTCAAATGCTATCACATCCCTACCTCAAGGAGTGTTTTCCGTGCTGATTTCTCTGGGGAGGCTGTAAGTAATGTGATTTATACCTCTGAGACACTTTATGCCTCCATTCAGCCTTTTTAACTCTTGGTTGTGATAGCAACCAAGAGACAAGAAATCCCAATGGGCATTTTAGCCGGCCGTTCTGACCCAACGGTCCCCTACCTAACAAATGTTAGCGCGACTCAACATATACGAACCAGCGTGACGAAAAGTGTGACTGTGTGACGCAACATTTTGACTATAGCGTAACTGGATGACGTAACGTTTAAACTCTGATGACAGCTCATCGTTCTTATCACTTTTTATTTATTCCGCTGGAAACAGCAAATTCAACTCAAGCGTTAAACGTCGGTACAATGTAGAATGTTGACACAGAGACGCCAAAATATTCACTGACGTGCCTAATCCGTGAATACAAGCAGTGAACAAAATATAATACTTCATAAAAACGTCAACCTGCCGTTTGCCGTCCGTCGTTTTAAAGTGAAATATTTCTTTTTAAGCTAGGCGTAAACTCCTTAAAACCCGGGATGCACAAAAAGGCAGCTTTCTCAGTAACTGTTATGTAAAATGTGAATTACAGGTTGAATGGGGTTTCCACGGGATGTTTTGACGTAACTGCATAATTCGTGCGCCTTTTTTATAAAAGAGTTGACATCCTCTGCGAAGGTGACAACCAAACATCAGCTCAATTTCTCCTACTTTTGTCTTCCTTTTTGTGCAAAAGCTGACAGTTAACCCGGTTAGTTTACGTAGAAAAATGAATAAAACAGCGGGTTTAAACACAGGCTGATAATTGCAGCAGTACGTTTGAAAACCTTCAAATAAATACTCACGTTCTTAACGAACGCAAAAACAGGCCTCTTCGCGATGAAAACGGCAAACGTAAAAAATGACGGGAAACGCATGGTCACGTGGTATTTTTGCCTTTTGCGTATGCCGTAAATGTGATGCTTAATCTCTCTAACGTTCAAATCCGGTTTGCTAACCCGGGAATCTCCTTGCGAAAGTAAACAAGTTGACTTGGAATTCGCAACGATTTAGTCAAATTGAAAATCGAAACGACTTTTCCCAAAAACGAACAATTAGCTTTGGAAACGCAGAAAGGTAATTCGAAACAAACTAAACATGTTATGAGAATTCTCGTTTCTCTTCTTTGTGATATGACAATTCCGCCTTTATGAAGCAGTGAAATCGATTCATTGAAAGAAATGAAATTCGTGTGAGAATTAGCGAAATTAGCTCAACTCGTTTCTCTCGGGATCACAATGTGACGAGTCAGTCTTTATCACGCGGTAAATATTTAGTCATATTTTGCTTTGGGCAAAGTTGAATGTATTAGGTAGCGCTGAGTCGAAGTCACTTGCACATGCGTAATATGTAAGCCATGTACCGCTATCACAGGGTTAACAGCGGTTATTTCTGTGTCTTATAAGTATAGAACGTTGACATTTTATTAGTAACGTTGTTAGTGTAATGTGACATGTTTTAGTTTTGTTTACCCTCCGTGACGTAATCCTCACGTCTCATCTGCATGACGTTATAACTGTGACCGGGAGTCTAAGGTAACCAACAATAGTAACCTGGACGTTTACCGAGCCTGTGTAGGCAGTAGGCAAGTGACCAAAAACAAACAACCAGCCCAATTAATCAACCGGCGGTCGCCTCATGGCGACGGCCAGTTAATAATACTAGCACACCGTGACATTCCTGTGCTTATTTCCGTGATCACTTCGGATAGATTCGGTGTTAAATGTGAAGAAGATCCTCGCAGTTATTAACGCAACTTATGCAGTTGCGAAAAGAAAGCCTGAAAAAATCAGGCTTGCCGGGATTCGAACCCTGACCTCTGCGATACCGGTGCAGCGCTCT
>Ga0126336_10001687_pt1 | contig 11899 bp, 5 predicted proteins | sample SidCmetagenome_FD_92530 | JGI IMG/M metagenome (GOLD analysis project Ga0126336, IMG submission 92530) | Coral microbial communities from El Islote,Puerto Morelos, Mexico - Siderastrea C C metagenome | ecosystem: Host-associated > Invertebrates > Cnidaria > Coral | place: El Islote,Puerto... | reverse complement strand
TGTCGGCTCGTAGTGCTGGGGAGATAAGTAGGCTTGAGAAAGTCATAACTCTAGCACGATGCTGGCCGGAGGTCAGCTCGTAGTGCCGTATGAGTTAGGCTTATAGATCGTCTTAGCTTTTGAGCTGTCTACTTGTCCGATCCAGCGCGGTTTTGGCGCTGGGGAGATAAGTAGCCGTGTGGTCACGCAATGGGAGTCGTCTGTCACGCCGATCGCGGAGAGGTGTTCCCCCCTTTAACGCCAAATATTGTGTTGTTATTTTGTGTACTATGTTCGCATCTCTGTGCTCTATACTATTAAAAGGAACTGCGACATTAACTTATGTTTATCTCACCGATCGAGTGACAAATGTTACATATTAAACGTTTACAAGAGTTAGGGAAAACAGGTCCAAAATTCGTACCTTAGCTGTCAAAATCTTTGAATTTTAGCACACCTTATAACTTTTAGGATACTTGGAGAGGCTATTTGTGCCAAGTAAAATCCCAATTTACTTGAAAGAGACGAACATAAATGACAACGAAGTTGCAAAACACCCGCTATCTTGCCTAATTTACTAACCTGGTAATAACATTTGGAGGAACTAGTTTCCACTGGAAACTAATCCCAGTGGAATTAGTTTTTACGGTACATTTAAAAGAAATCTGCAAGAAATTTTCTACTTGCCCATGGACTACCGAACACACAATATCTACTAGCCCCGCTTGATTTTTACTCGCCTTAGGCAGCCAGGCGAGTGGAGATGTCGAACCCTGATAATATCCCTTGGTTCATGTTAATATCTGTAATATCTATATATTAAGTATTTATCATATAATATCTATAAATCAATGTATATTTATAATATCTATAATTTTTCCCATGTTAGCTCCATGTTACTTGTTCTGCAATGCCCTTATGGATCATCTGTGTCTGTGTGCCAGCCTTGCTTCATGTTAATATTCTATAATTTTTCCTGTATTAGCTCCATGTTACTTGTTCTGCAATGGCCTTATGGATCATCTGTGTCTGTGTGCCAGCCTTGGTTCTCCTTTCAGACCGTTCCCTCATGCTCCTCATCCGCCATTTAATTCAACACTGGTATGTTCATATATTTCGTAGAAGGGTAATTCTTTATTATTAAAAACTGGACTAGGTATATTGGATTTCTAGCATTTTGATTGGCTGAACAGAGCTAGGTTATCAGCTCATATACCTGCTACAATCAAATATGGTCAATGAGCACCGAACAACAAAGTGAGCCAAAAGTTTTTCCCCGCGAGCAACCCGGCAAGAAAAATTGACGAGAAAGATCACTTAGCAGTGAATTTAAATTAAGGAGAAATTACAACAGAGTGACTGAGACTCAAATCAAAATTATTTCGGAGTGCTTGATTTCTTAGGACAGCAAGAAACTGTCAAGAAATAGAAATTTAATCATTCAGCATTGTGTTTACAACTTCTTATATAATAATTTCTTTCATCCTCATGCTGATCGTTACAATTTTACAAACAGTAGGTTTTGTCAGAAAGGCTTTCCACTCTGAAATATCAAGACAAGACAAAAATAAAACACAGTAAAACTGATGGAGGAGAAGCATTTAAAAAACTGTCACGCATTCATGGCGAGTCAGAACAAAAATCATGAAGCAATCTAAACAAGTACTGAACAAACTACCAAGACGGAAGGAAGGAAGGGCAACATTTTTATTTTTAGGTGGCGGTCATGTGTACGCACACGTCGCACCGACTCATAAAGTGGACTTTTTTTGTTTTTTATTTTCGTCACCATCGTAGTCAGTGTCCGTCAGTTCACTTGGGGCTGCACAGCCTCCGAGTAATGGCCTTGCTGTTATAATGACATAAACGGATAGATTTTATCAGGTTGGAAATCTACTCTCTCAAATACCGGTCATTCTGCTAGTGTATAAATAACATGACCTTTACCGAAGATCTTTTAACTAAAGTTAAATTTAATTTTCCATCTATGATCGCAGAAAACTTCAGGGTAGTATTGACAAAAAACTAGAATCCTTCCAGACGTGTTTATAAAACTTGTTTTTAAAGGGAATACGGTGACAGATCGTGACAGTGCGCCATATCGGACGTCCAGCATACAGATTCTAGGAGAATACAAATAACAATTGTTATCGTTTTTGTGACTGTTTAACAAAACCCGTATTATATCAAGTTGCCTGTCAACAACTTGCTATTGATAGGCCGCCTGTAAATTCTTCAGAATACCTAAAATGTCTTTCTTGGATAGTGTCATGTGCAGCATTAGTCAAAATATTGCTTCAAATAGCCACTGTTTTGGTCACACAGATTCACGTGCTGGGTCTCCTTGGAATTTTAAGAGAATGTACACGAGGGTCATTCTTGATAGTGTCACAACTACAGCATATTAGTCAAAATATTGCTTCCAATAGTCACTGTTTTGGTCACACAGATTCATGTGCTGGGTCTCCCTTGAATTTTAAGAGAGTGTACATGAGGCTCCACCGGAGAGCGGGCAGAGGTACCATCAGCCTCCTGTAAATTCTTCAGAATTTCTCTTTATTATAGTGTCCATTTTCTTGATTCTGGAGAAGAAATCACTGGATTCCCGCGAATATCTGATCAGAATGAATTTCCCTGAATTGAATTGACCTTTTATCTGTCACCGGTAATATGCTTACATACAATAATTTAATTCCTTACATACCGGAAGTGCAAATTGTCCATAACAGGTCACCGGAAACCACAAACTACTTAATAAGCTTTTTTTAAAGAAACCTTTTTTCCTTAGGAAAAGGGGAGGGGGGGGGGGGAGAGACTATCTGCCGCCTGTAAATTCCTCAGAATGTCTTGTTTGCTATACCATGCAAAATTGACACTGGTTTACCTGCATTTGTTGTAGCCCTGACCTACATCAGCTAAAAATGTGCAGATACAAATCGCATGCCATATAAAAGGAGTTAAATCGCTTTCCCAGTTGTTTGAATGTTGTTTTTACCATTCCGTCCTCAAACTCTAAACTGAGAACATTGCATTTTGTGCTTTGCGTTTAACAAACTAAGATGATGAATTTAAATGTTCCTCACTACAGTAATCTTGTTTCTGATAGAAATTACCCATTCATTTCAAATTCTGTCGTCAGTTCAATCAAACAGGCACATGATGGCTCCGTTGTGTGAACGGATTACAAACTTGTCGTGTTTCAACTCCCGCAACTAATATGGGGAAATCATACAGCTTCAATCAGCTTTGAACGATGATTACAACAATGTTTCAGGAAAAATCAAACACGTACCACATTTCAGAGCCAATAATTAGAAGATTTTTTCCCCCAGAACTTTTGCCAGTTTTTTCACTTCGGAGCAGTTTCATTGAATCATTCGGCTTAGCAAAGAAACGCTGCAACACTTTGGAAGGTTTTGGCGCCTTTTTCCTTCAGTCATGTGAATGATTCTTGTTCCCTTTTTATCTCTTCTCTCATCATTCTCAGTTAATTCCACGTCTAATTATGAATTTATTTTGTTATGATCCTGTAATTGAAATGTCTGTCATTGAGTTCAAACAGAATATGCCAATTCCTGCATTTGAAATCTATCTCATGTAAAGAGGGAACAAAAATGCTAGAATCTACACTGGGTTAATTTTGTTGTCAAATCAAAACATTTTGTGGTGAAAACAAACTTAGACTTGAACAAAATGCTGCAAAAGATTTGTTTTTTAAGAGAAACATTTAATCCCAGGCATTTAGCTGCAGATCACCTTTCAACAAGCAGTCACACAAGTGAACAGGGAACGCAAATTTATGAAATAGTCCATCAGCTGAGATCCGAAAATTTGGGTTTATGGCTCACTTGAGGGGAACAGCCAAAACATGTCTTACCTTAATCTTTGACTATTAAGCATCATAAAAATGTATGATAGCAAGGATATAATGGTAGCTTTCACGTTGTAAATCAAATTTTAATTTTGCCCCTCATACCCCCCTTTTGGCCGCCATCTTGGATTTTTGGGGAAGGCTACAAAGTTGCTTGTGTTCTTTTAACGTGACCGAATCGTGTTTCAAACGCAAATCTAGAACGTATTGGAACTACAGACATGATTTCTGTTTATTATAGTGCTTGAATTATAACTACGTGACGTCATGTGATGTCACAACGCTTGATTATTGGTCACAATATGACCAGTTTGCACTTAAAATCATTGCCAAAGGGGTTTCAAAATTTTTTTCAGAAAAGAAAGTAAGTACATAAAATATATGCATACATTGCAAGTGTGTTGAATACAGCCCCCTCAAAAACAATAACCTGTTTCCTACACTCAGCCCCAGTTCCCAAACACGTCTCAAAACATTCAATAGCTTTTCGCCCCATTGGGAAAGTGTTTCCTCTGCACCATGATCAATGGCGGATGAATACATTGTCAGTGCGATTGTTCAGGTTCAAAGTAAGCCCAGTCCAGAGATATTTCTTCATGAACAACCTTATATCATGCCGCTGTAATCAGGAATCACAAGCCAATTTTGGAGGCTTCACCTGAAAGCGAATTCCCCCGGAAACTACCATCAAATATCGTCGCAATTGCCGAGCTGAGTTCACCAACAAGAGAGATTTGCAAGTCGCCAACAAACCGTCTTATGATGCAGCAACTGGAAGTGCACCTAGGGGAAGCTCTAGAGATGGAAATTAGCCAAGCTCAGCGATTCTGCCAGATCAATGTTTGTTTTGTAAAACGTCAAAGTACAAGCCAAACACGAAGATCAGAGAGAAGCTACACAGTGTGCAGGAATTTTGTGCTGATGAGACGGTAAGAGCATGTGCTTCTATTCATCCTGGGGTATCCAATCGGTGGAAATCGATGATCGCTAAAGCAATCAATCAATCGATATCAGTCGATGTAATTAGTAAATTGTTATCGATTGGTATCGGCCAATCGATGACCAATCGATAGTCACATGAAACTCGTTCATTGATTGTCATCGATTGGCAAAACAATTAGCTCACAGCTTCTTAACGCGAAGAATAAGTACTGCGTGGCACGAGTAAATGCCACTTGCCATGGCGGACACGCAGCCTGAGAAAGTCTGACTCGCAAGAATTTTAACTGTCCATAAGCGGCATCGTTAAAGGCTACCACACCACCATTGCCGTTTTGAAGTGAATACTGGCAAGCTTTTTACTGCTTGCAAGAAGAGGGGAGAACACAGAAACGGACGCTTGCACATGGGTCAGCTGAGAAGAATCATCCATTCTCTATCTCTAAAATCCCATTATCCGGTATTTGAGTGGCGATTGGATAAAAAAGCTAATTATATAAAAGAGAAGTCACTATGTGTGCTAACACACTGTATTGGATTTCCAGAAAAAGATGATGATATGGCGGTGAGATTACTCTACGAGGTACTCGACAAAATGAAATAGGTCTTATTCTCTTGTTAACGTTCCACATAATGAAATTTAATCTGTTGACAATCTGTTCATGAAAAGATGTGATATGAAGTGCCTTTTCCGTTGGCTTGTAGACTGTGAAACAGGAAAAAATTCTCAACCAATCGATATCAATTAAGCTATTGATTGCTACTGGAAATCGATGGCAATCAATAAAAGGTCACAAAGATCTGCTTGATCGATTGGTTATCGATCATCAACATCAATCGATTAAGTGATATCGATTGATATTGATTGATATCGATTTTCATCGATTATCGATTTCATGGATTGGATCCCCCTGGTCTTCATGTACAACAACGCAGTGCTGTGAGTGAGGTAGCTCAGGATGTGATTGGAATATGTGCAAAAGATCTCATTTCTAGCGAAGCGAAGTACCATGCTTCCTGCTACAAAAGTTTCGTTAGAATAATTCTAATACAAACGAAGGTCAAAGGTCGAATGAAACAGATTGCCCATAGCAACCTGTTTATGAAGCTGTGTACTATTTGTGCGAGGACTTTGATAACCTACCCTGAAATAATCGCATAAAAAGTCGTGAAAAAACTGTTTCTGACCAAGGCTAGTGAAAAAGGAGCAACCGTATCAGAATCACACAAAAAGAACTTCATGCGAAAGCTGGTAAACATGTTTCCAGAAATTAATTTTATCACTTACCAGTATAACAAGGTGTTAAGGTTTCCAAACACATTAGTGGAGATGAGTCACATGACCAACACTACGCACCACCAGTAGCGAAGAAATGCAGGAGATGCCTACCAGCGATTGTGGTGATTAGAGAGATCCCCAAGTACATTGTACTATGGCAGAAAACTGGAGGGGCCAGGGGAACTGCCTCACGTTCAAAACCTCAGAGTAAGTTCTTCTTACAGTGACAAAGTAAAGGAAATGACATTGCAAATGACAAAGGAAATGGTCAGAAAGCTCGAAACGCACCCATTATTACTAGTGCCTGGGTGAACTGGCTTTAACATTAAAGTCCACGATCGTGTTGTGGAGAGCACAATTAGTTATTTGGACACGATAGACTCCCCTGCCATTACTTTGATCCACTGAAGAAAGCCAAGCTGAAGTCTTTTAAGGATCTGAAGGCTGTACGTAAGGTTGGCAACAAGGATCTAGTACTTCCTCTTCGAATTGATCGTGATGTATTTGCTCGGATGGCACTTCTCGGACATTTTCTTTGTCCTACTGCTTGCTCATAGCCGAAACCTTGTACAGTGTTACATGAAGAAGGGAAGAGGCGCGAAGACCATAATAGAACTTTCTATGCAGCTTGAAGAAGCAACTCGACCCAGGCATTGACAAGCACTGATTCATGAAAGCCCTAATCGGCGTACATGCGATCACAGGCTGTGATACAAGCTCTGCCTTCTCTGGCAAAGGGAAGTGGAAAGCAGTCCAGCTTCTCCAAGTCAAAGAAAGGTATGTCCGAGCTATGGTGAGTATCGGAGAGGAGTGAGCAGTATCTGAGGAGACCCTTAAAGATACGGAGGTACTTGTGTGTCAGCTGTACTGGAAGAAGTGCCAGAGTGTGGATGTGATGCGCTATGAGATCCACTGCGCCAGAGGCGGCAAAATCGAGCCAGAGGCTCTGCCGCCATGCAAGTCATCTCTACGACTTCACGTTACAAGAGCCAATTATCAAGCCGCAATCTGGAGAAGAGCCCTCGCTCCACTTCCGGTAATCTTCTCCCCTCATGGGCATGGCTGGGAAGTAGGCAATATCTCTAATGCGTGAAATTTGTGTGGCTTTGATCTAAGCCGGCTCCAGGAGAGGTCTGGAACTACTCTCCTGTACGTGCAAGAGAGTATGCTCGGTGGAGAACTGCTGCTCCATGAAGGCAGGTCTGAAGTGCACTGACATGTGCAGTATCCAGTGTGAGGATATGGCGACTGATGATGGCATTCAGTATGAGAGTGGGGATAGTGACTCTAAAGATGTAGAGGATTGATACGGCTAAGTACGTTCACAGGTGTGGGTTACTTGCAATAGCAAACAGAAAGATAGTTATTACCTTTTGTAGTGTCTTTCTTCAGGTTCAATACAACAAGATCTCTCTTGATGGGACACATGTTGTATAACGCTTTCTGCAACTCGTGCTTGGGAACATTTTTCGTTTTTCAGCTACGATGATCGAGACGGAAAAGCAGAGTACATAACATGAATGTATGTTTGTGTTATAGATCCCATATGCAAGTGACAGCAGTGAAAAGAGGACGTTATACGATCCTGGCGCTTCTGTTCTCAAACGAGCTCTAGACTAAAGTGTGGACCTAGTTATCTACTCTGTTTTGTGGTATACTGATTCATAGTGTAGTGTGCTTAACTAAACGTAGAAGAAGACGTTAGCAATAGCTTTAAGCGTGTTTTTCTAGCATTGTGATATAGAGCGCCTTAATGGTAATTTAGTTATTTCAGATGATTAAGATAGCGGTTGAATACGCAAGCTAAAAAACAAAATGGCGGGTCACTGTGACATCATTTATGACGTCATCATAGCTTGAATAACCGTAAACAATACTGAAATAATATCTCAGATACTTATTATTCCAAATATACCTTTAGGCAAAAATCATGTGCATTTACGAAAGAATTACATTTTTAAAGGTTTTCTTAGAAATCCAAGATGGCAACCACAAGGAGGGTATGAGGGGCAAATTTAAAATTTGATTTACAAAGTGAAAGCTACCGTTCTATCCTTGCTATCATACATTTTTATGATGCTTAATAGTCAAAGATTAAGATTATACAAGTTTCGTTTGTTCCCCTTAAGTGAGCCATACAACCCCCTTAGCTGATGGACTGAAATGCATGCCATTTATTACTGCATTGCAAAATACTGGAAAATAATGCAAGGGTTTTGGGAGAATTCAAAGGTTTAATTCTTACTAGCAACTATGGTTTGGAATGAAATTTTTGCAGGTTTTCATTTTTGTGTCTGATATATATTTTTTGCAATCTCCAAAACAGATCCCACAAAATTTATTCATTACACCCAACAGATAATAAGAAAGTTTTCTATTACTGCAATTTCAAATATCACTTATCAGTGAAGCATCTATTTATTTCCATCCCTATCCAGGATGCTTTGATCAAAATCCCACGTTATGAAGGCTGGTCAGCCTTATGGAGAGGATTACCACCAACTCTGTAAGCTGTGTTAAACTTTAGATCATAAATTTTTTCAGCTTGATAAATATCACACTAATAATGTATTTATTTATAAATAAGTGTTAAGTAATTTTTGTTAAAAGGTGTAATTTTTTAATGTTTACATTTAAGGTACAGCATCCAACCAAAACATGGACATTTCACTTTCCCAATTTTCTTTTTATATTGCCAAATGCCACCAAATAGTTTTTCACTAAATTGGATAAAATGATTCTACACAGCAAAAAAGGACAGTCAAGCAGGTTGGGAGAAAGTGCAGGGTTACAAGGATAGAAGTGGATCGCAGTTGTGAAAGGAAGACAAGAAATCAATTGAAAATTGTGATTCTGATATCTAGAACTTTGAGCTTTGTTTGCATAGTTTTGTCCTTCATGTTTATAGTCCTTGCATTCATCACTGCTTATTTTTTCCTATTTCAAGATCTGTAATAGAGTTGAGCTTACAGCAAATCCTTGGCCATACTTCAGAGAACAAGATATATCAGCCAGGATACTGTCCCTTTAAATACTAATAAATAATTAAAAATATTTATTGATCATGTGTGCCATTAGGCTCCCATTGAAGTGACAAGAGTAGGACTACCAAACTTACTGATTTTATTTTATTAGCAGTGATAAATTAATTTAAGCTTAAATCATGTTGTTCAGTTTTCCTGGCAACTCAATTGTAGCAATTGATCTGAATTTTGCTTTGTTTCCATTTTAACACAAAAAGAGGGGGGAAAAGATCAAATTAATGGCCTGAGTTATCAGGGGTGAGTGGGTGGGAAGGGAATTGGTTGAGATGTTCAGGGCAGCCAGGCAGTTGCAAAATCAGATTCCAGCCAGGAAAGTTGCTGGGTGCCCATGTAGCCCTAAATGAAAATCGCTAAAATTAGTGCAGGTTTGCCTAACCGCCAGGTTTATTTGAATGTAGTAACCAGGGTTGTCCACAACTTTTCAAGTAGCTGGCAAAAATTTCTAAATAGCCAGATAGTGATTATTGAGCGCCGAAGGCGATCCCTTCTAGGAGGGTCTGGGAGCAGCCCCGCCAGGAAATTTTTACATTTTAAGTCTCCAGAAACGGAATTTCCTTCATTTTGAGCACAAATTTCCAATAATGCCAGTTCCAAAAGTAATCGTAACTTTTCAATTTTATTTGTATAAACTCATGCCTTCAGTGGTTTTCTACACGTAATTCCCAGAACTCAACATAATGAACTAACAATCGTGCATCTCTGTGCCAACCAGATTATTTTTAAGTCAATAAACTGCAATGGGAAATAAGTTTCGTTTATATATATCTGCACCAGTAAAGGAACAAATAATTTGTCGTTAAAAGAAATAATATATATCACAAAAGTAACCGGTACAATGACCCAACTAGCTGGTTAATTCTGCCGGTTGCCGGCTGTTAGGGACAACCCTGGTAACCATTCCTTATGATTTTTTTAGATTTTAATGTGAATAATTTCTAATCTGTGTCACAGTGTGATGGCTGTTCCAAATACAATGATTTATTTCACCCTTTATGATCAACTTAAAGTAATGTATGGCTTTGTAGAAGGACAGGAAAACATTTGGTCACCAATGTGTGCTGGAATAACTGCTCGAAGTAAGCATTTGTTATTTAATGTAGTGTTATGTTGTGTTTATACTGGTACAAACCGTGCATGTGTGTCAATTGCTGGAAGGATTGCAAGCTAAAGATATTATTTGTAAGTGATTTACAAGGCCCATTTACACCACAGAAATGTTTAATAGACACTCCTCTGGCAAGAAATGGTATGCTTAGCAAAACATGTTGCACCGATTCTCTATTTATGTATCCTTTCCTCTGCTGTGGCAAGCATTGTAAAAATAATTACAAATTACACTTCAGCAATCTCTATTAATTACGGTAGTTTTTTTGCGTGCTCATCACCCAGGCAAGCATGTTAGATAACATACTTGCCTGATCAAATATTTTAATGAACTTTCAAAATTACAGAATCAGTGTTGTTTGAGACCTTGTTTGAAGGTGATTCAATTTTTAATGTAATTTCCTGTCTCTAGATGTGAACAGTGACCACTGATTTACTTGATAAACATGTTAATTAATTGTAAACTTTTAAGTGTCCACTTTACTGGGCCATATTTGTTGTGTTTTTGAAGTCTATGGTCTGTACATTACATAACCCTAGCCGAATCAAAGCAGTGCATCTGTGTCTGTACACTTTGAATTTGATGAGTTGACAATAATATTTTCTTTTCCAATTACAGCTATTTCTATTACGTGTATCTCACCTATAGAAATGATCAGAACCAAAATGCAGGCTAAGAAAGGATTCAGCTATAAAGGTACTGCAATGTATTGTTTTTGTTTTTCTAGTAAGTACACTGTAAATACTAGTCTCTGTTTCACTTTTTTCAAATTTTTATTGATTGATTCAGCCAGAGGTAAGGTCAGTCAAGTAGTAAAAATTAGCAAGACCTGTGTAATGGTCCTAAAATTTGAGTGCTTAAGGTGGCTCCCTAGAGTTTCTACAAAAGTGACTATACGAACGGGCAAGACTTGCAAAAGAAGCCCTAGTACTGTTGTCTTGTAATCTTTGTTCCTGAATTTTACCAGCAAGGTTACCAACACAATATCATGGGTGACAAATTGCTCCTTAATTTTGGTGCGAAATTTCAGCGTTAATTTATAATTTCACATGTGAAATTACAAAATTGCTATGGCAACGGGTCTACAGCTCAGCGCCAAGATGGCATCGAGGTTAATGATGAAGATGTTTTGTGCAGAACTAAAGCTATTCTGGAAATATTTATTGAGGACTCAATCGGTAATCTGTAAATTTTGACTTTTAATTGACTGAACTTCTCAGAAATCAACTGCGAGTCAAAAAGGAGAGGTTATTTGTGATAGTGTGACAGCGAAAGTTTTTGAACGGCGAGCCAGTTGCTGATCGAGTGATTGAGTGATTTGGGCACTTCTTCGAATGAAATAAAGGTCAGTTTTAAATACAAATTTGCTTCCGAACTTTACTTTCGTTTTCTGTGCGTATTTTGAATGCATTTGTGAAGCCTTCTGAGCTTTGCTCGATGGAGCAACGTGGTGCTCGATTCAGTGAATTTGCCGGATAAAATGCGGATAACCTTTGCCAAGCGATTTGCTTTGGTACTTTTCAAGTAAAAATCCAGCGTCTGGTGTATTTTGCTGTCGGTACAAATACACGAAATCGTCAAAGCGTGGTAAAAACTTCCCACAAGATTTTTTCATTATTTCACTCAGAAAAATGTGAACTTTAGCCAATCTGTGTGCTTTAATCTTTTCAATGCTTGGAGTT
>Ga0126336_10001686_pt1 | contig 11902 bp, 12 predicted proteins | sample SidCmetagenome_FD_92530 | JGI IMG/M metagenome (GOLD analysis project Ga0126336, IMG submission 92530) | Coral microbial communities from El Islote,Puerto Morelos, Mexico - Siderastrea C C metagenome | ecosystem: Host-associated > Invertebrates > Cnidaria > Coral | place: El Islote,Puerto... | reverse complement strand
GCTGCTGGACAATGGGATAAAATGCCCTTAAAAAAAACTTTAAACCCCGGAAAAGGAGCTACCCTGCCGCACCCCCCCCCCCCCCGCTCCCTCCATGCGGTCGCACAAGGTGTCTTCGTAAGCTTTCATACTACTATAAGTGAAAATGGGAGTGTCAGCATTGAACAATTCCCCACTTGATGCACAGGCTATGCTAAACGAATCAGCGCCGCTGAAGGTAGCATCTCTTCTATTGCTACTTCAAAAGGAAATAGCTGTGGCACGAGTTTGTGGTCTCACCTCATCATCTACATGTATAACTTGCGTAGAGGTCCCAGCCGACTCCGCTCTCGGCAACATTGAAGTGAGAAAATCATCTGAAAAAGTATTTGAAATTATTCTAGTGTAACGTTAACCTTTAAGTGAGTATCATGAAACAGGTATGCAATGAAAACCTATGCACTGCCCGTCGCCGAGCACAGAGAACTTTCTGTCTTAACAAAGTGAGGTATAGGAAGATGGGCAAGTTAGCCTGTGCCTGGCTCTCGGTCAGTGGAGACGAGGAAAAATCGGGCGAGCTGCGAAAAAGGAGGCGAGCGAAAAACGGCTGGCTCCACTCGTTTTTTTGCGCCGGTTTGTTTTCTCGCTCCGCTTTTCCGACTATCTTGGAGCCTGGAACAGGCTATGGGCAAGTGCGCTTAAGAGTTACGCTCGCAGTCTCTAGGCCTTAGAAGATCTGACCCTTTCAATAGTTAAGCCCCCAACAACACATCTACACGCCGCACTAGCTCACACATATTTATCTATATCTGGCGATTATTTTCATGGTCTATTTGAAATTACTTTTAAACAAGGCGTTTTCTCTCTCGTTCTGAGCTTCAGTTCCTTTCTGTTAACTGCTTAATGCCCGGCACAAACCAGTAAATATATACAACGTCACCTTTAAGTCCCAGAGCTGCACAGTAAACGTTACACCGGTGATGGAGTTTGAAATTGTCCAACGCAACCGTCGATAGATTGCCGATGCCAAACAAGCTGAAAAATAAAGAAAAATGACCAATTATGTGAAAGAACTGGAACTAAATTGACTTCAGTATGAGATTCCTCCTTTCTGCCCGTGAGTCCAAAAATGTGCTTGCATCGTCTAACTTCAGGTAGATTATAATTGTTTTTACCTGCTGTCAGCGGAAGCTATCTCTAGGTCAGTCAGCTTGAAGTCTGCACCTAAGAGAAAATGTGACACATAATAACAAGTTGAGCAACATTTCTCAAAATTACCCTGACAAAAATTACCCTTACCCTGACATGTTATGCCTTACGTTCAACCTCGAAAAAGTAAATTGGCCCCAATTGATTATTTCTCCAGGGATCCTAACGTATTGTTCCAGTAAAATACCTGTTCTGAAGGCCTTGCTAGCGCTTTCTATTCCCTACAATTTGCCTTCACTTGCCGAGTATGCAGCTAAACGATTCGAGTAGATTAAGGCTGGATAATCTGACACAAACATTCCTTTAGAATGTAACGAAACAACACGAGGAAACAGAAAACGACCTCAGAACTATTTCCTTATAAATTTCCACATTTGGCGCCCCTGTATTGGCAGGCATTTTTCTATTACGGCTCACCCGTGACACTTTCTGAATTCTTTCCATAGGTCTGTTCCAAATATTCAACAAAGTGTTCTCGGCAACTCGTGTTTATCTTTAAGCTAAATAACTTAGTGCCCCACTGACCTTGAAGATCACAAACAAAGGCTCTGCCTTTGAATTTGTCCAGGGTCCAATGGGCAAAGCTTTCTGCTTTCAGTTGCATCTCTTTGATTGAAGCTGGCCACGTGCCAGCTGACCCTCCATCTCCAACGGGAATACCGTCGTTGTTCAGGAACTTCAACCATGGCCAGGCTGAAGTTTCCAGGTAGGGCTCGAGTACGCCCCAAACGGGGCAAACGGCCGATGTCAGTCTCACATAGTAACAAGGCAAAATACTGAAAAAAAAATTAGATATTCCTATTCCTGAGAAACGAACGCATAGATTCCTAATAAATAGAAACGACTTAAGACAGTGATCGTTGCAGAAGTCACTAATATTTACGATTATTATCCAACCGTATTAGTTATTGTACAGAAAGCGCGTGAAACAAGTACAAATATCGCCCGATATTGCTATTGTACAGTTGGTTATTGTAAAGTACCGTGCGCGCGCTCATCCTGTTACTCTTGTAGTTTTCTTTCAAGTTACTGAAAAAGGTTGGAAAAGGTTAAGTTGGAAAACAAATCTCTTATTAGATGTTTCGGTGTGAGGTATCGTCGTATAATTGTACTCGTTGTTTGTATTTTGACTCGCCCTGCGGTTTCGTCAAAGTACAGCACAACTCATAAAAATATACTGCGATACTTCACACCGAAACATCTAATAAGATATATTTATCGTGTGGTTTTACTGTTTCATGATGCGGGACAAAAAGGATTCTTTTTCCGCCCTGATTCTGATTGTTTCCATGAGCGCGCGCAATTTTGATCTGAGGACCAACAGGTGAAACACCAGCAAGCTGATTTTGACCATTAGTAGAAAGAATTCGTCAAGAGATAATGTTTTCTTTTGAAAACGTAAATAGTCACTGCTACTTCTGCAATCAATCTCAGTTAAAATTCCAGAAAAATGGCCCGACGAAAGCACGTTGGAGAGTAACTTTTGCCTGTTAGTTAGTCAATAGAAAAGAAAACAGCTATTACCCAAAAGCTATTAGCGGAATTTTCCAAGAGTCGTGGCAATAGATAACCTTTCATGGAAAAGGTATTTTCAGTCCTTTTTAGGAAAAATTAGTCCAACCCAACCTTGGCAAGTTTCCACATGAAGGCAAGGACGACGTTCCCAAAATGGGCATTTTTTATTTCAAGATGACATCGTTTTACTGTGTGTATGTGAATGACGCAAGCCCCATTTCATGACCGTCGCTTACTGTTTTTTTTTTCCTTTCTTTGTTTTTCATACGCTAATATTACTCATATTGCTCTTATAGCCTTCCTTGATGTATGAGATTGCATTTGTTCAAACGCCTAGTCTTGGAACCACTAAAGGACCAACAAACAAGAAGTATTCAACGCTGAGTAACTGGCACCGTCATGACGATCCAAGAGTAATAAGAAGATTAGTACGCATTTTTCCACTTCCTTGTGGAATTAAGAAGAGCTTATGTTGACGATGATTATCATTATTTATATTGAAGAAAGAGAAACTAAGTACAGATCGCGTTATGGAGATTTTCATGTACCTTATTTTCCTGCCGTAGTCTGGAACGCGTTCGCACTCTTTGTTAAAATGGTGGCAAAGTGCGTTCGCAACAGCTGCAATTTGAGCTTCCTAGGACAAAAAATTTAAGTAAGTTCGGTGTACATTGAAACCGCGTAAGAGTGCGACGACAGAAAAACGCAATGAACCAATGAAAACCCGATCAAACCAAATATAGGCAGGCGAGTGCGGTAAGCACATATATGCGGTGTACGCGAGTTTTGGTTCTACATAAGTTTTGGAGTTATCTTTTGTTCATATTTTGCCAATCACTTTGCATTGTGAAGCAAAACGTAAATTATTCTCCACATTTACTCGATAGGCGCTCTTAGCTCTAAAGTGCAATCCTTGCATTTAATTTTTATAATGGGATAAAATAAATGGGTAGAGTATTTGTAGCCACGACCGGTAGCAACTGATGTTCTCAAAATGGAAATAAAATCAGACATTTACACCGCAGATTTCATACCTTGGCAGTTCTCTTTCGATTTGCCGTATTGATGTTTAAGATTTCATCATCGGTCAGGCTCTCCACAATATCGTGCTCTCGTAAACCGTATTCTTCCAATTTGTGTTGCTTGAAGACGTACATGTACGTTGGATCGTCTCGCAGCACAGGGCAGCTTCTTTTGCATTTGGCCTTGTAGGCCAACTGAAACGCCCCCGCCTGAAAAGGGTACCCAGGGTACCCTTCTATGGAAAGAATCGACGATTCGGGTTCCGATAGGCGAACAGATGACCAGTCGTCGTCAACAGCAAAGTTGAACAACTCAATGCTGTGCGTGATCCATCCTGCAATTCAATCCATCAACCAAGACAATTTAATACTTAGCACGAATACGATTAAAGTGGTATGCATCTTACGTGACCGAAAGAAGTAATTAAGACAAACAGCTTTCTTGAATGAGAGGTTTTCAAATTTTACGAAGTTTAAGGACAACTCATCTAAGTAATGGGGTTACCACAAGCAGCGGAAACAAATATAATAGGCACGCTGACATTAGCTCATTTTTACTACCTGTAAGCATGTTTGACCTGGAATCTGACAGCAAATTAAAGGGTGTATACCCTGCAATTTCTGCTCAGTGTTGTAATGCATTTCTTAAAGGGGTCAGGGTCTTTCCTTCTTAACCATTATGATACCTTGTTCTGATGGGACTGGCAAGGCTAATGATCTTCCCAGACCCAATAGTTTGGATGGATCCACTGGTGGTCTAGCCGGCGCAGCAGCTTTCATCGTCGCCCGTAACGACTTAAGAACCACGTTCCGTGATCTCACGGACATAGCAATAGCGCTTGAGAAACGAGGTCGTGTCGAGGTAGCAGAGAGTTGGGTTGATATATTCGCTGTCGTTGTCGATGAAATCCCCGCCAAGCTGGAGGTCGTTTTCGTTGAAATATCCACCGAATTATGGGAACCAGAATAAGTACTTGTTTCTGATGGACGTTCGCTGTCGTCTTTGTCATCTAGAAATTGCTTGATTATAAGAAGAAGACCGAAGGCAAATTAATAAATCGTTTTGTTCGAAGTATGATGTAATATGTGCATAGAAATATTAAGCTTTCAGCTAAATATCCCAGAGGTATGCAACCGACCGTGTTCTGTTAGGGTAAACTTAGCATGGTTATGACTTCCAATTTAACTAAAATGAGAGAAGGATGGTGAGATTACCGAATAAAATTACCCAAGGTATTAATTGCTTCCATCCCCTTTTCTTTACTTATCATAAGCACCAACCTCATCTGACGTGCTGCAGTACAAGTAGAAATTAGAACCAAGGATGTGATTATCCTCCTGCAGTCTAGGTCCTTTTAGTGTCTTCAATATATAAAATTCAATGTCAAAACGGACGGCATCCTCCCTTGTTATACCGAAGACGGCCTGCAAAGAGGTATCTTCCAGGGTTGCTAGTGTTTGTGGTTTGCCTTTGAGCGACACCTGAAAAAGATGAAGAAGAAGAAATCAATGTCAATGACACATTCCGCATCATCCTTTGCAAGGAACAGCAATAAACCGATAAACCGCGCGGCGCCCTAATAAGCACCACACAAAGGAGCACTGCACCGCTTACGGACCGTGTACGAGGCCTTACTCCTCTATTGATTTAGTTGATCGCGATGAAAACGGCGTTTCTAAAAGTGATTGTTGCTGTCGTCGTTGCTGTTATCCAGCATACAGAACAAAAAGTTAAGTAGTTTTGATTTCCAGAAAGAAAAATGTTGCTTTTAAGGAGTTGAATAAAGAAGTTCAAAGTACTTACAAAAATGCGTTTTCCACAGGTCGAGTATGTCCCCAGGGCACTGTTTTTTATTCGCACGGGGCAAATCTGTACATCCTACGCGAGAATACAAACTATTAGACATTGATCGAAATGCATTAGGTCTTATAAAGTCCTCCTTATTCAATGAAATAGAAGGGGGTGTTCAGACGTAAGAATTGTCGTCATGTGATGGGCAGTTTAGTTTTATAAAAAAACAAGTTGCAGCAAACGAAATTTAGACTTCATCTAGCTATAGTGGAGAACCACGGTGAACGCAAACAAGCAAGTGGGTTACTTTAGAAAGAAACTGTGTTGCTGCGTCGGCGGGGACGTGAAACACAAAATTTTGGATTTATCAACTGAGTTGATAAGGTAAATTGGCCACCCTAAAGAGGTTGACAACTGACGTTTCGAGCTTTAGCCCTTAGTCAGAGGACAAACAACGCAGTTCACTTTCTTTGACAATGTGGAATTCAATTTTTAAACACTACGTTAAAAAAAGCCATGATGCCCCTAGGACCGCTCCGACCCCTCTGCTATTTCGGTCAGGGTTGTGGAATCGTATACGCGTAACAGTGCGGAGTGGGACCCAATCTCGCCCTTTGGAGCTAGCCCTGCACCTAAAAATAGCATTATCATTATTTAAATTGGACAAAGTAGTCCCCACAGTAGAAGTGTATTTCGTTTTCATTCATCGAAACAGCCCCATTTGGTGGGCTTGATCAGAACCTGTGAAGTTATAATGTAGGTAATGCGATTCAATACAACCTTTTTGTAGATTGCCTTCTTTCTTCCACTGTCTGGTCTTTTCCCACCGTGTGCTTTTGCCTGAGGTCCACTTCTCCCGGGAGGGTGAGTTCCTCTCATTTTCTCGCGTTCGGCTCTTGCCGCTTTTGCAATTTCACCCCACACATTTCGCGCTAAGGATTAGAATGAAAGAACCCACACAGAGTGCATTTTATTAAAGTTTTTGATTGCCACTACCACGGTACAGTTTCCCCTTAAATCGATGGAAACTGTACTTGAATGTACAGTAAGTCTACCTATTAAAATGCACGCCTGACGTTATTGAGGAACGTCAATGCATTTAATATTGACGGAAGTTTTATTTTGCAACTTAAGACTGAATTTAAAACGCCATGCTTGCAAATGCCATGAAGGAGAAAAGTTTAATTAAAAATCAATTTCACATTCATTTACAAGACCTTGTCCCCAAAAGATACTATAAATCCTCAATAGTAACTCAGTCTTCACTGCGGCGCTAATTGCAGAGAAATATTTAAATAGGAAGCATTCATTCGATCGAGTTCAGTAAATACGGTGTTAACATTTTAATCAGTAATGAATCAGAATTACCTCTCAAAGCCTATTCTGAATGGAGAAATGGATCCGATGGATGTTACTTTAGTCTCCTACGTAGCCGTTTGTCTGGCTCTTCACGCACAAGGAGCGTTGCGTTGCCTGAAACGGCTGGGTAAGTTAAGATCGTACCCGAAACCAGGAAAATTGCGATCTGACGAAAACTCGAACCAATAAAATGCTTTAGGATTTAGTTAGTGGCCGACATTTTGTAACTTAAACTGGTGGAACCACAAAACTGGCCGGTCAACGAAAACACGGCCCAGGGAAAAGCACGTCCATGACACAATATTTGTGAAAGATCGAATCAGAAAAACTTACCCTCACTCGATTCATTTTGGGCAGATACTTCCACAGGGTGAGATGAGTCTGAGGAAACAATAATCGGTTCCTTCTGTGAGTACCAGAGAACGAATGACGTAAAACAATTAAAAACACGAGACAGAAAACAATTCAACTCCAAAATAGAACCAGATTACAGTGTCTCACAAACAAAAGAAGGACTATGTGCATCGGTAAAACTATTATAAATATTAATAATAATAATAATAATAATAATAATAATAATAATAATAATAGTACTAATAATAATAACAACAACAACTTAGAAAGGTGGAGGCTGGATGGTTTGCCGTTTTAATAATAGAGGCTGGGAAATTAGCATAACCCATGCATTTTAGAACCTTTATGCTGTTACATTACCTTGTCCGTTTGCCGACATCAAGTAAGTACAAAGTGACTATGACTTCTGGTTCAAACATTTTTCTTTCATCTGTTTTACCAGACACAAAGGACTCTAAATGGCCCTTTAAAATGTATAGAACGGTTTTGAATCGTACCTTTGAAGGTGGCGGCGGCAGCGTAGTAAAGTAAAGATCTCCTTTGCAGTGTTTTATAATTTACTGAGATTTTTCGAGACTCTCGACAACTAACCGCTAAACAAAGAGTGCCAGTTTACAGTACTAGGTTGCCTCTTTATAGGATTTAACAACATTTCAAGTCGAAATAAAACTTACTGTGTTCGACAGTCAGGTGCTGTTCCACAGTACACCCACAGTTGGCACACTCATCGGTGGCCCATAAGGTTTCTTCGTATCCCCCGCAAAAGGCATGCCTTTTACACTTGCCAACTACAAACTGAAAAAAGATTTTAGCTGACTACTTCCGCAGTATAGGTACGAACATTTTTTGTAAGTCGTCGATAACGTTCCATAGCATGCAAAGGCCGGGCTTATTCTATGCCTCTTAAGGACGTTTGCGCGCAAATCTTCTACAACACAGATTTTCTTATACTTTTGGTACAGTCAGATAATTAGGAGTTACAGTTACATATGCCAGAAATCCCCCAAAAAGTAGGAGGTCACAGACTTCGTTTTTGAAATAAAGCACGTGAAAATCTACCTTAATTTTGACAGATCGGTCCTCGTAACTCGACATGGCCTCAGTGGTTGTTAGTTGAAAAATATTAAAAATGATTAGCTGCAGACCCACTTTTTAGGTCAAATTTCATTTAAGTGGTTCTGTTAAGTAAAAAACTTGAACCGGTGTCAACTCAACCTTCAATACAGGCTTTTCCCAACACTATGCAGCTAAAATAATAGCGGAATAAATGCAGGGGCACAAAAGTTGGGAAAAAAACTTTCGCAACAAAGATTTTCTTCAATTTTTCAAAAAACGTAAACAAGAAACTGATCGGTCCAATGAAAATCCGGGGTCAACGAACACTTAAGAGAGTTAAACCCGTGCATAGATATTAAAATACACACCAGCGCTGATAACGGGGGCGCGTGCTTAATGCTTGACGCGTGCTTAATGCGTGCTGAATGTATGACGTGGCATTACATCGTGAATTGCGTGCGCAATAACAATGCGCAGAAACACTGAATTAGCGTGAACATGTGAGAAAAAATGTAAAATGTTGTGGCTAACGTTAACCTTGTTAACAATAGTCAGCTGGTGAGAGAAAGCTTCAGCAGCCAATCAGTGGTACACTGTGGCTCAAAATGTAATGAATTTAAGTATGAAAACAATGATCTATTTTAAAAAACAATAATCTAAGTAAACAACAATAGTTACAACGTTCATTTCATTCTGGTGTTCAAAAGATGTTTGTGCACGAGACGCGTGAATGCTTGGGAATAACACTCACAATATATCTCCGTGGATGTAGAGGGAATTTCTCTTGGTGCAATAGAGCATGTTCCTAATTTGGTTTATTTATCGTTAGAAAAACGCTTATCGGTGCTCATAATTATGTAGCTTCCCACGCAGTCATTTTTAAAGACATAGCGAATTATGCTTAAACCTTTAAGCCCCAATAGTGATCGGCATCAAACTTCTCCTTGTAATATCAATGCACAATCAAGTGCACAGGTGTGGAGAATTAAGGATCACCAGGGATGGACTCTTTTGATATTTAAACAACCTATCCCAACTAGCACTATAACAAAGGTATGGCAACATATGAGCAAGGAGAATTGATATGCTGACATGAAAAACGGGGTTAGAATGTAATTTACTGACTTGTTAATTACCGCTAAATAAATACTAGATTGATGCACAGTTATGTAATTCAATCCATTAGAAGAAAAGAACGTTTTAAAAAGTTCTACTCTCAAGTGTCCCACTTGAGATTTGTATGTAAACTTCATTAAACATGCGTGGAAGCCAAAAAACATTTTTTCTAGTCAGTTCTGTAAAATATTGATTCTGGCAAACCGTTTGGCAACATAACATGGCGTAACTAGCCCAAAAAGAAAAATGTTCCGCCGCCTAATAATTAGTCTACAAAAGTTTTCTTTAGCACATGTTCAGATGTCAGGATGGAATGTCTTTTGGTTTGGAGTAATGGCGCTGGTTGTAGGGTATAATGGTTTGTACCGGCCGCTTTGAGGAGAGTCCATTTACTTTGGCATAATTTGACACGGTTTGATGGAACTGGTTAATGGAGTCATATATGTGTTTATTACCTATTTTATCCCTTGCTTTAAATGCTCAGAAATGAGTGGGAAAACTACTTATTATGCAAGTATAATTCATCCAAGTATAACGTTTAAGGATCGTGTTTGGGCGAACAGGGATGTTAGCTGGCGAGGATCAGGTAATCGGCCAACAAATACAAAATGTACACTTTCACATGTATCGCATTCCACGGGCTGTGCCCTCTTATTGTCTCGCCCTCCTAGTGTCTACAAGTAGGGAATATCACTTGAAAAGAAACAGGTGTCAGGTATAACTTGCCATGTTATTTAACTGGTGTTGGAAAAAAGGAGATTCACTGACTTAAAATTACATTAAATCTTTATATGTTGATCGTTTTCTAGTCCTTCACCTTTGGGTTAGCTGAGCCTGTGACTCACAGTTGTTCAAAATAGGATATAAATGGCAACTGAAAAAACGAAAACAAAAACAAACAAGACAAAACAAAACGTGATTCGGCCTTGGCAGATTATCGCCTAGATTTGCTTAAGAAGGTCTGTATTTGTATAAGGAGGTTTGCATTAGGATTACAACAGATGAATATGTTAAAAGTAACCCAGATGGATACCTTTCCTGCAGTTAACGAGGGAATTCTGTAAAGGTTATAGCTGGTGATTACAACAGAGAACAGAAGGTGAAATTACACGAGCGCCTTGTTCTCAGCAGAAGAGCACACATAAATATATTGAAAAGGAAAAAAAAACATCGTTACTTACATGAGCCCGGGCTACGCAACCGCATTTGCCACATTTGTTGGTGCCCTCTTGCCTCTCATAACCTGGGCACCCCTCGAAGCGCCCAGGAGGGTGGCTTTTGCACGCACCCCGCCAAAACCCTTCGCCATCTTTAGTTGCCATCGTGTGAATAGTAAGATCGCTTCAAACACCTGATCGTTATCACTTTCTGCAAACGGATTGCGCATTCTCCATCCTATTTTCGCGTTTTTCAAGATTTTTCACGTTTTTCAAGATTTTTCAGTTTTTTCAAGATTTTTCGCGTTTTTCAAGTTACGTTTTTCAAGATTTTTCAGTTTTTTCAAGATTTTTCTCGTTTTTCAAGTTTTTTCGCTTTTTTCAAGTTTTTTACGTTTTTCAAGATTTTTAGTTTTTTTCAAGATTTTTTGCGCTTTTCAACTTTTTCGCCTTTTTCAAGTTTTTTTCGTCTTTCAAGATTTTTCGCGTTTTTCAACTTTTTTTCACGTTTTTCAAGATTTATCGACTTTTTCAAGTTTTTTCGCGTTTTTCAAGATTTATCGACTTTTTCAAGTTTTTTCGCGTTTTTTCAAATTTATCGAGTTTTTCAAGATTTATCGAGTTTTTCAAGATTTATCGAGTTTTTCAAGATTTATCGAAACGAAAGAAAAATTAAGTGATGATACTCATCGTACACGATAGTTTTTCAGAATTAAATTGCAGGAATAATAGGTTTCCTGCTTCATTAACTCGCCAACAGGGCTTAATAAGGCCAGACTGCTTATCAAGTTCACGTGCCGCACGCAATAGACAGTTTCTACTCTCGTTCCGCACGTGCTTTTGCGTTCTAGTTCCCAACATTCGCGTGACCAGATGTTAACAACAAAACTGCATGGCCAAAGGGGCATGCGCAAAATATACCCAAAGACTGACTGTATCCTGTTCGCAAGACCAAGATGTACCTAGAATATTTAACTTACGGGAGAAACTCTCGCAAGCGATCATTATTGTCATTATTTGAAGGGAAATAACAAGATTTTAAATCGCTTTTAATCTGACCTGTAGTGGTAAGGTGGTGACGTCACCAAAATAATTATTCCAGAAATCTCAGACATTTGTTATTACGTAACCAGTGCTCGCACCAAAAATCTTTGAATTCACAGTTTTGTAACACTGAGTTCATTTAACGAATCAATTTTCTCCAAGGCAAAGAAAAAAGACTGTGTTGATTTCGCATTTTGTTTTGAACATACTTGACGAAAACAATTGTCCCCAGAATAAATCAGGACTGAAAAAACGCTCTTAACTAACTACACCCTATGAATAATTTATTCACTGTAGGC
>Ga0126336_10001685_pt1 | contig 11903 bp, 7 predicted proteins | sample SidCmetagenome_FD_92530 | JGI IMG/M metagenome (GOLD analysis project Ga0126336, IMG submission 92530) | Coral microbial communities from El Islote,Puerto Morelos, Mexico - Siderastrea C C metagenome | ecosystem: Host-associated > Invertebrates > Cnidaria > Coral | place: El Islote,Puerto... | reverse complement strand
GACCTGTTCCTTCTTCTGGATACGTAATTCAAAATCGTCTCCGCCATCAGGTCTTAAGATTTTACAAAATATGACGAGCGGAGAGTAAACGCAACCTCACGCCGCCATGACTCGTCCCAGTCCCCAACTGCGATGTGAAAGAAACTTAACGTTATATAGCCTCAGGAAAAGTTTCAGATCGGTTGAAAGGTTCAAAGTATCGGTTGCGTCCGCCACACAGTTGAAGGAAATGATCTGATGTGATAAGACAATGCAACGTATAGTAATTACCACGCCAGCGATGTTTCAAAAATGGAACCAGTTCCTTGAATGACAAAGCATTGATATTGTTTTGTCGTCTAAAAAAGGGATGGAAACAAAAACAACTTTTGTGGCGACATATAGTAAGGTCGGGTTTTACAAACTACGCGGCACGTTTATATCAATATTGATTTGAACGGTTTTCAAGAGGCCACGACTGAGAGAGTGTTTGTACAAAACAGGGTTTACTGTCTTCCTTAGGTGTGACCTGAGAGAACGACTTAAGGAACGTTCACAGCTATATTGATCAAAAACATTGATTGTAAAAACTTTTCATCGAACACAAGAAGTGTTCTAGTTAAGTGGGAGACTCAAGGAAAAAGGTTACGCCAGATATTGCCTTTCGGTCTTAATAAAGGTAAGGAAAGCTATAAATTTTGCTGATGTCCGAATCAGGGTCAGGGGTTCAAGTACCGCGCAGCACTCGGCTCTAGTAATACTTCAAAGTTTTTCACTTTCTCAAAGTGTTTTGCTTGTAATCTGTTCACGTGTTTTCATGCAATGGCAGTGTTTGCGAAAGTTTAGAAATATTTTGCTATTTGTGGATAGTGCGGGCGGTCGTCGTTCAACTTTTTACGAGTATGCGTGTTATTGAAGACACATCCCCTACTAGCTTTAGACGGTTTCTGACGGAAAAAAGGTATGATATTACCTTCAGTCGGCCTGGAAATGGTTTGAAGGTTTGAAATATCAATGATGTGTCAGACTAAAAAGTCTGATATATTGGATCGGGGCACAACAATCACGCGACACGTCTACAGACAGTGTAGATTAGAAACGCTTTGTGACCAGGGTGAAAACAATGTATGATAAATGGCCTTTAGGTGTGAATGAAACTCGCTGTGTCTAAAAATGGTAAGGGGTTCTCAAACTGGCCGAAATGCCTATAAAGTTTTGAATGTTTCATCAATGCTTGCATTGACGAAGGGGAAGGGGGCAGTCTTATTCTTAACTGGAAATTTTGAGGGATCAATGGGAAACGAAGGGTCTGCTTGAATGACCAGATCCATTCGAAGCGTTCAATTTTGTGCCCTTCTTTTAAAAGGAAAAGTGAAGGTGGCAAAGCCTAAGTGCTGGTGCAAGCCCTCAGAAGGGCTGGAGTGCAAAAGTGGGTTTTCACCCACCAACGATCATTCGCTGTTACCATAGCAACAAAAAGCAAACTTACCTTAGTAAAGCCGGGGTATTTAATCTCTGTTTGTTATTTAATCTCCCCTCCCCCCACCGACCCGAAAGAATTGGGGTTGTATTCAAAAATTTTTATTTCCCACATTGTTTAATTGTTCAGAAAACTGCTAGTAAGAGGAAAGTTCTGGAAGGAGCTTGAGTCACATTATATTTTAGCTGGTATCTAGAATTAAATTTTAGATTTTTTTGCAACATTTTAGTCTGTGGTTTGAAATGTTATTGTAGCATTGTCAAATAGGCCATTTCGGAGATGCCCTTCGCCTCTGTTTTAAAACGAGGTGAATTGCGAAACATTTCACATGTATATTAATTTCCATTCACCTGCAAATAAAACTCATTTTCATATCAACGGTTTTGCACGAGGCCTCTCTTTCAAACAGAGGCTTAGAGCAACTCGGAAATGGCCCATTTAATTTACCTTTTTAATTAATTTTCGCATGTAATTTCTTTATAGGTTAGCTTTAGTTTTTTTTTTTTTTTGCTCTTATGATTGTATCATATATTTCGTATATTTTATTTTGTAGGGCCATAGGTTTATTATGTGCTTATAACCTGATTAAAAAGAACAGCCCTTGTGCTCTGGCTACCACCACAGGACTATCGACACAGCGGCGACTGCTTCGGGGACACTCGCAACACAACTGACATTCGCCAGAATCCTAGTCTGATCCTAAACACAGGATGTGAGAGCCCTGCTAAACCGCTCTTTCTCATCTAAGCGAGGGATGCTTGCAATCTCTTCACTGCGTCCGAGCGATATACTCGAATAGTAAACGACTTCCGATGACTTGACAAAGTTACATTGCAAATGTTTCTACTAACTTTCTAGTGAACGTTGCTTGTTAAATATACGATGCATCCTCCAATAACAATCTTGTCACAATCTTCATAGCCTAAGAAATGTTGAGAGAAACGTGTTCAAACGAGCATTATTCCGGGCCCTTGTGTTAAGTAGGACGACCATTAATTTGGCCAAACACAGCATAAGGTAAAGAATCAAAGAATCAATACATTGAGGGAAAAAGCATAATGCACAAAAGCCTAGTCTGAAATAAAAAAATTTTGGCGTAATGTATGAAGTCATGTTTATATTGCACACTTTTCTGCGTCACTCTTAGCCAATCAGAGCTCGCAAGAATTTTATGTAGGGTAGAAATTCAAAGAAAGCTCGGTTAACTTTTTCGTAGGTCTAACGATTCAACCACAGTAATTTTCTGGGGCTGAATCGTACGTAATCAGCCTCATCATTTTGTATGCCACTACCGCTAAGGACGTGACAGTGAGCTTTTATATTAAGACACGCCTCATGCGAAGTTGACAATGGTTATTTACACTTACAGAATAAAGGTAAATAAATCAGGCACCACTGTGACTAATATATGCCGTCAGTATACCTGTTTTGCATGCGGAGGCTGTGCATCAGTGACCTCCATAGGCTCACTGTCCGCTTGTTGTTTAGCCGCGATGTTGATCCGTTTGACGTCAGACATGCCGAACATGTGCGTGCGAGTGTGGGCTACGGCGGATGTTTCTAATTAAGGTAACAACAAACTTTGCGTTCGATTCCCTAGAAACAAAACAAGGTGACTCGCTCATAATTTAGACATTGAACTTATTGAGCTTGAAGAAACGCCGTTTTAACAGATCGAAATGGACGTTATTGTTATTCCTTGAATTATAACTAAAGCCGATATAACACTTTTATTCGCTCGGCAAATGATCAGCTGAAAACGAAGACTTAAAAGGTGAGGACTTGTTTCTATTGAACAGTAACATGCGATCGCTAATGCAGCACACCTGTGTTCTATACAAGGCTAATTCACCTGTTGAAAATACCAAATGTTCTTATTAACCGATTGGTCATTTGTAGGTCAACAGCTTTGACAACCGTGATGGTAACTGAACTATGAAAATTAGGTTATATACTGTCAACTGCATTAAATGTGGTGTAACAGCCGAAAATTAGTTTGATGGTCCCTATGTGTCATTCACTCGGTTTGATATTTTAGTTATAGATTATACGTTTCTATTATTCCGCGTTATCATTGTCGGTGAAGAAGGGATTTATTTCGAATTGATACCGAATTAATTATTATATCAACTAGTTGTAGCTAGTGTTGTAACAGTTACTTGAGAAATATAGAAATCCTGAATAACTTAACTGAAGAGCATTTAAACTGAATTTTCTTCAATCTCACAATTCAACTGACTTGCGTTCAAGCCAGCAGTGAGGGGATTCTGGCCTGATGTACCGGTCGATAATCGACGACATAAACATAAAATCAAACAATTGTGGCGATTATGCGGACACCTTGCATGAATACCTCAGAAACAGAGAACAGCCTTTGATAATCATGGCCAAGTCTTTAATGTAACTAGTGCATAAGAACCATAATTGGTCAGTAACTTTGGTAACTTTGGAAGAAAAAAAACAAAGACCGCAGCTGGCGTTTTGACTATTAAATTTTGATTCAAAATACTGAATACTTGACACCTCACGTACTCATCATTATTACTTGTAATTTGAATGGAATAACGAACTAAGAAAGCGTCACGGGAAAAACTAAATTTTCAAAATAAGAAGCATCTTATATTTTCCACAGCATCACAACTGAAACAAGCTTTGACGATCCGGCAAAACCAATTGTAGGCTGGATATTTTCGTCCCTGCCTCCGTTTATATTTTGAGTTGAGGCGGGGAAAAATAGATTACACCTGAGCAATATTTTAGAGAAGCAAGTGATGTCCAATTCATATCTCTGAATTATACTTAATACACCCAAGACGCACGTACAGTTAACGTTTTTTGTTTACTCAGCCGACTGTTCGTTGATTTATTCTGTCAAGTTAACGTGAGCGATTCATTAGCAATTCAACGCGATTTATTATTTTTCGGCAGAACTAACGTCAACAGTATTTCGTGAGGGGCCAATACGAAAGCCCGACATCTCTGTATAGAATCTGAAATCGCACACTGATTTAAGATTCTTTCAATTACACATAACAGCAAATTTTAAGCGTATTTTTTTTTGACGATGAATTATATCAAGCTATTTTTTATGTTTCTTGTTCTTGTCCCTCCGTGACATTTCCTTTACGCATCGTTTGAAAAAGAGTCTTTGCGTGGGGTTTATTGAAAACTAGCTCATTAAACGCTTTAAATTTTAACAAATGAACAAAGCCGTTACTACTAATTACAGGTGTTATCCACGAACAAACAAATAACGAAAAGCCAATGGGCTAAGTAGTGCGAAAGTTGAAATTAAAAAAGCAGATGTAATTCATTTAAACTACCTTCAGTGTCATAACATTCCTTGCTATTATTATTATTATTATTATTATTATTATTATTATTATTATTATTATTGTTGTTGTTGTTCATGTCAGCAATAATTAATCTATACAATCCAACTGAAGAAATCCGCAAGCCACTGAAATTGGCTTGGAGCCTAGTAGGACTTTGAAGTAAAATGTTTGAAAAACAAACAGCACCCAGTTTTCAACAGCTTTCTTTGGAATAGTTTCACTATTAATAGACTCTAATAAGTTATAGAACATGCTTGCACAGCGCAACAAACCTAGCTACGTACCACAGAAAAGTACTGCGCATTTGGCTTTAATTTATTGCGGAATTCAACTCTTTTCAGTGCTGCCTTGAATGTTTGTTTTCCATCCACAGAATCAAAAGCAAGAAACAGTTTAATGTATGCGTTGTTTTCCACATAGAGTTAACGCCATTGTTTACATTCTAAGCTGGAAAGAGGTTTTTTTTCTTCTAAGGTACATTGTTTTAGGTGGAAAACAACCATGAGGAAGACGCGCTGGACATCAGATGCCGGTTATTCAGCTATTTACTTCGAAAAAATTGATGTTATATATGTACCTACATGTATTGCGCTGTTTTACTTATCAAAGTTGATTCTTCTAACCGGTAAATATAAATCGAAATCAATAATCTAGAAAGCGACAAGCCCATCGCTGTAGATGTGCAGGTGCCTTTGAAAAAAAAAGGAAAGAAAAAGAAAAGGAAATTGATACAGTGATTGCAGGTGAAATAAAATGTCAAGGTCTTGACGAAATGAGCTTGCATTACAGTCTTAAGAGCCCCTACGGCGTTCTGGTCGATGACATCGAACAGATGTGGGATGGAAGAGAGTAATATTCTCTCTGGTGAAACTACAAGAAATGTATCTATCGCCATCGATCAGATCTGTAGGGAGATTAAATTTGCAACACTGGGGCTAAAGACATTAATGCCAAAGGAAATAAAGTTTTCCAGTTATTCACAAGGGCCTACGGTTAATTACGGCTTCTCTACACCTTAACCATTTGACATCCATATTTTTCCTCTTGCAGCTTTCGAAATACGCTTTTGACAATTGCTCCTGATACTTTTGGACTAAACTGAAATGTATTATTGATTGCTTTTTATGTTAATCATAATTTATGTTAACAGTGTCTTCGCAGCTATGCCCGGCCTAGTAGGCTTCAGGCATAACTTTACTAATCGTTTTATTTAAATCACTGCTCATGTTTATTGTGCCTCATATACAAAGTCACCTACAATAACAAAATCGTACTATATTAATACCTGACATCTTAACATTATTTTTTATGTATTGCTATTTAATTAACTTATCAATCATCAATCGAACTATTAAATCAGTTTAAAAACAAATTCTTATTTGGTAAGGTGTGGGACCACAAATATTAATCAACAATAAATGTTGTATGTTGTCACATCGTTTTATTGAATTAAAGCTCTTTAATTTAATGGACCTTTCAGCAAACTCCTCAATCAAATCCATAACGTTCAATTGATCATAACAAAATTGTTACTGAAAAGCTTGCATTTTTATATTCCGGAGGTGCTCTGTAGCCATGGAAACAACATTTACTCTTATATTGAAACTTGCACTTAACGTATCGATATGATGAATCTCTCGTGATAAGTTATATTTAGTAAAGCTAGTTTCTTCTTCTTGTTTACGGAATAGAGGTAGTTAAGATCTAGCTTGCTTTCGCCAACATTTTCGTCTTTACCTCCCAGGATTCTTCAGTGCTATTCTGAGACCACTAATATTACGTAAGACTAGCGTATTTTGTTGGTTTTAGCCCATAGCAGCTAAAAGACTTCATGCGTTAAAAATAGACAAAAGTTTAGATATAATTGTGTTCCATAGGGCTAATATAATATTAGAATATAATATATGTAAAGCTCTGAGTATTTACGCCATCATCAGTTATGATCGTCTGGCATTGTTCTTTAATTTTTCAGATCGACCCATAAACAAATGCCAATGCTTAAAGGCCAAACCAGCGAAACGGAAATGGCTTTTGTGATGGAGGATATCGAATCCCGTAAGAGGAAACTGGAAAAAGCAATGAGCTCTCACGGGGATCTCAAGAAGCCACAAATAGAGGAGGAACCAGAAGACCAAAAACAATACTCAGTTCGATTTTTGATTTTGGACTATATGGGGTACACTTCTGGTCACGGACCGCCTCGAATCCTCGCGTCAAAGCAGTTGATTAGAAAAATATTTTGGACTTTATTGTTTCTTGCGGCTTTGGGGGTGTCATCTTGGCAAATACACACTCTGTTTGAACGCTACAAGGAACGACCACTGTCCACTCACGTAGCGATACAGCATGAAACGGTAAGCTGCAAACGGCCATTTTAGTAAATAGAGAGTCGCACGGTTACTCGAGCATACTAGTTAAAAGAAAATAGTCATAAAGCACGCAGAACTTGTTTCGTGCATTTCTTAGCGATTTCGCCCTTAGGGATACGCAAACAAAGCACGATAGGTTTTAAAGTAGTATACATGTATTAAACAAGAGAAAGAGTGTTTCCTTAGAAAATCCAAACACCGAGAAGTGAGTTGAAAAAACGAGGCGCACCCGAGTTTTTTTTTTTAACCGAATTCGAGATGTTTGGATACCCGATGAAACACTCTTTCAAGTGTTTGATATAGCTTCTCAAACCACTTACAATTTTTGGAGAAATTCAAACTAAAAGTTCGCAAAATTTTAATTAAGATCAAGTATCCAAACCACCGTCACGGTAGTGATTTCCTTTGCTTTCTCTTTATGAATTGTTTATGAGTTTGAGAACTGTGGAGCAAAAAATGGAGGCGATTGAAAAAAGCTAATACGCTCAAAACCATTTTACCGCAAATCGGCTCAAGAAAATAATTTTTGTTGAAAACAATTAGTTATTGGCAAGAGTTTACTCTCTCCATACCAATATCTAACATTTGTATCACCCATACTTTTTAAACCTTTAAATAGGATAGCATATTCTATTCTATGGTTTTTCGCGTGACATCATTGACTTTTTGGCAAACCAAGCAATACAATGAAAGTTGTGTCCGCCATTTCTGAAAAAGGTCTATTTGAGCAACTCACTGATTGCACGGTTGGTGGTGCTTCTAACAATTCTGAAAATGCAAAACATCACTTATTACCTTGATGCTTGCAAAGTTTCATGTACAGTCTCTCGATCAACTATGGAAAAAATGACGATAAAATATCACCAATTATTGGGTCAGCAGCACATATGTGTCATCAGTCGCTTAAACAAGGCAATGATACTACCTTTGAATGCAATGAGAGGTCGCCAGTTCAAAAAAAGATGTGTCTTTTTAACATGTTTTCGTTTATAGAGCAGTTTTCAATTGTGTGTCGTAAAACCAAAACCAAAGGAATAACTCTGACCAATCACAACAGGCACAAAAGACACAATGAACCAATCAGAACTCGAAAGAACTATATGTAAAAGGCACCAAGCGAAGGAAAACACGGGAGAGTAAGTCATCATTGTTTTTTTTTTATATTTACTTCTGATTGGTTCAGAAAGTGGCGCGATCTTTTTTAACCAATCCCTGAGCATGGAAAGAAAAAGACCAGAACAAATTAAATGCGAGTTAATTTCGACGCTCGGTTAAAATCCGCTCATATAAACTTGCTGGCAATAATTGCTCTTTGTCTTGACACAACTAATCAGGTGTCCCTGCCCTTACGCAAGGACAAATCCAACAATACAGTATAGAGCCCCTAGTAAGCTACCACTGAAAATGCCACGAAAAGTGGCTACGGAAGAAAAGTAGTCGCTTGCAAGAGTTCCAAAATATACTGATTTGACGACTGAAAAATGGAAATTGGAGAACAAGACAAGTGGTCGCCTCAGAGAGGTGGTCCTTTCGCATTACGGCTGTTCAGGGTGGCTCTATTGTATCACCCGTTCTTCGTTCTTTTTACTTCCTTTGTAATTGTTTCTTGTAGAGCCTCGACTTTCCCGTTATTACAATCTGCAACTTCAACGCGGTGAAACTAGGCTCGCTTGCAGATTTTCCAGATGAACTGAGGACCGACATTGAGAAACAAATTGCGGAGCTGAAGGAGAAAGGTTTGGATTAACCCTTTTTTCTTTTGCGCAACCTGAATTCAAAATTCAAGAGGAATCACAAACTTCATGTTGTAGAATACTAAAGGAAGCAAATAAATGATATTACCATTGAATACCAGGTTGTCAGACATTAGTATATTTCATCCACAGATTCAAAAGTTAGAACTATTACATAAAAATTACTGAGTCCTTCGAAATAGCTTTTATTTGAATGGTCAAACACACTTGAGAAGTTTATCCACAGAGCCTAAAGTTAGAACAACCTTGCACTGCACAATAAACAGCATTACAGGAAGAAAATGCTCCGTACCTTTTCTTTCAATGGCTACACTTCTAAGATTCCACCCAGTTCAAAGTTAAAACCGTCTTGTCCAGAATGAAATACTAGCACCGCCTTTAAGTTCGAGTAATGTAATATACCCCGTAAAGTACTCCTCAAGAGCTTCCGTTTATATGGTCATATGAAGTATTCATTCAAGCAGATATTTCTTCCTATGACTTATTGTATTCTTGTTGAAACAATGAGTAATATTTTCATTGTTGATGTCGTGTTATTACTCTGTTAAATTTTTTAATATGGACATACATTATTTGAGAGCAGTTTAGGTTGTTGGTAATTAATCTTGTCGAGCACAGCAATGTGTTGTATCGTGTATCGTATCGTGGTCGTTGTATCGAGATATGTATCATATCATGGGAAAATGCATCGTTGTAGCCCTACTCAAAAGCTAGGTATCTGCTGGTCTGGCAGTTTTATGTAACTTGGAACTTAAATGTTTTATGATGTTGTTTAAAAAGGTGGAGCTGTACTCAAACGCCGAAAAAGAGCAGCTGGTTCATCCCCTACTGATTCCTCACAACGCACCAACCCAGCAGATCTTGAGGCGTTTGAGGAAGAGGAGGAAGGCTTTGAGGATCCCGACTTCCTGGATTCAGACTTTAGGAGCAGAGAAGAGATGATTATGATTATGGCCCAAGTGGGGCCCTATGAGCTCATGCCACTGGGGCATGACTTTGAAAACTTTGTCTTGTCCTGTACATACCGTGGAATTACATGTGGGTAAGTTTAATCATAAGCTACTAATAACCAACAGTTCTTACTTGTCATACAGACAGACAGCCCTTTGATGGCAGAAATCTGCGCCTTTACTGGCTCCCTTATTTTCCGTATTTATTTGTCAACTCTGACCTCACTTTAAATTTAGGACATGCACTCCTCGTTTGCTTTGTATGTAGCAAAATTGAGGAATACTGTAATACAATTAACAATTATTCATCGAAGTGGGCGTGAAACGCAAAGATCCACCGCTGTTCAACAACACTGATGTAAATAATTGTCTCAGCATACATCACACAAGTGAATAGCCCGCTCCCAAATTAAAGATATTTATTATATACCAAACCAGTGGATAGTGTTTTTCGCGCGCTCTGATTGGCTACTCAAACTCGGCATAGTATCTGCTAGTTACTTTTCTATTCGTTTTAGACCAATATTCACTTGAACGTCAGTTCATGAATATAAATATCTTTTCTATACCATTTTCTATTTTCCTAGAAATTTTTCGAGCAGGTTTTGGACGCGATACTGGCATTATTCATACGGAAATTGCTATGTTTTCAACGGAGGAAAAGACAAAACAGGAAGTAAAGCTCCAGTGTTCAAGTCCAACAAACCTGGCCCATCACATGGTAATGATATTATAATTATATCCAAGCCAAAATGTAATAAACAAGAACAAAATTGTATTCTACCACCATCACTGTTAAAAATAATGGCTTGTAGTGGTAGTGTTAAATTAAGTGCGCCCAAACCCAGGTGTTTGTTAGTGTGCATATGTCTTTAATTGTTCCTAGTGCACATCATTTGGCCAGAAGAAACTTTTAAGACCAAAAAATGTAGGGTTTACAAAGGCAGGTTCTTCGGTTTTTGCATTTTTGTGCTTTGTGCAGAGTTTTCCCTCTGCAAATAAACTAATCTCTTATGAATTTCTTGATAGTCAAGCCATAAGTAGTGTGTAAGTAGAGCAAAATATAACTATTCTCTGCCACATTTTACGGAATTTCACCGAAGGGAACTCCAGAAAATCCAAGCTGCTCGGCGAACATGGAAATTATCTTCGTTATTTCCTCTCTTAGGACTTGTTCTCGAGCTCAACGTCCAGCAAGATGAATACATTGGAGCCTTCACTGAGGAAGCCGGAGTGAAGATCGACATTTCAAATCAAGGCGAAATGGCATTTCCTCGCGAGAAAGGACTTAGCGCAGCTCCAGGATTTGCTACATCAATTGGGATGAGAAAGGTGATTTTCTAACTATTAAGTTATTTTGGTATTGTCTTGAAGAGAATACCAAGAAATCTGAAAGAAGACTGTTTGCGTGAGTTGAAACAAGTGTCACTTATTCCTGACTCACTGTAAAACATCTCATCACGTGACAAAACCCGAACAAGACATCAGTTAAGCGATCGGACAAAACTTTTTATTGAAACCCCGTTCGAGCAGTATTTTACAAAGTCTAAAGCGCTCTAACCAACAAATTCTGACAACTGTTTATCCTTACTTGCTTGAGTGGTGACATTAAGTGCGAATCAGACGATACGACTTTTAATTTGCTTAGGACTATCACATGCAACTTTTAAGCAGAAAATGGTATAGAACTCACAGCAGTTAAAATTTATTGTCCAAAGCTATGATTATCGCAGGGTGTTAAAGTCATACACAAAATCGTAAGCATATCGTAGGCTTCATTTAGTAGTAAGCATCTTGCGTGCTACAATAATCACCGTCTGACAAATTACTTCATTGACAGGTTGAGATCATCAGAGAGGATCCGTTCAGTAACAACAGGTGCTTTAACAGTACAGACCTGGATCCTGAAAATCTCTACAGACAAATGTTCCAGGTCTCGTATTCCGCCACGGTAAGTGCAGTCATTCTCTCAGGTCACCCATCCTGATTTACCAATCAATCAATCAATCAATCAATCAATCAATCAATCAATCAAT
>Ga0126336_10001684_pt1 | contig 11907 bp, 11 predicted proteins | sample SidCmetagenome_FD_92530 | JGI IMG/M metagenome (GOLD analysis project Ga0126336, IMG submission 92530) | Coral microbial communities from El Islote,Puerto Morelos, Mexico - Siderastrea C C metagenome | ecosystem: Host-associated > Invertebrates > Cnidaria > Coral | place: El Islote,Puerto... | reverse complement strand
ACCAAAACCCCCCTTAAAAAACAAAAAGGACCGAGAAAAAAAAAAAAAAAACCCCCACAAGAAATTTTTTTTGTTGTTCCCCCCCCCCCCCCCCCGGGCATTTGAACTTTTGAAGGTTGGATCGTTCAATTTCCCTCCCCTCGGGGCAAAAAAGCTGTTCAAAATTTGAACAGTATGCCCCACCAAATAGTGCTGAAATACCTCTCCTCAAAGACAATTTTCGTCTTCAATCAAACATTTTTCACAATTTTCACAGAGAGATATGTCGTGATTACACTCTCAAACTGCTTTTGAAGGCCCTTTTGAAAGAGTTACTCACTAACAAGGGCGAAATTCTATCTTGTTAATCTGTCAAACCTTGCAAAACCCGAAAAAACTCATGGGAGTATTACGCCAGAACAAAGATAAATCTGGTTCAAATTCCCGACCCTTCGAAGGCAACGTTCAAATTCCCCCCTTCCCAGGCACAATGGACAGTCAAATGCCCGGGGTATGCCCGGGGGGGGGGGGGGATGTTGAAGTTTCGAATTGATAGGCGCATAAATTCTCTTAACTAGTACCATGAGAAATATATGGAGAACACTAAGGAGAATATGCATATTGACATTGGGGCTTCAAGGGTTAAGCTCCAGCTCCTTTCGGCCACCTTAGCTTTTGAGTGACTTAACCCTACCTCAGTTTACTGAATCCAAATAAGTGAGATTCTTTTGTATCACTTTATATCGCGTCTTGTCACATCTTGTGAAGAAAGTATTAAAAAACAGGTGATTGTTCTTGGTCCTTTTTTTGTTTTTACGCAGAGGTATTTCCAGTGCGGGCCCTACCTTCATCAGGAATCATTCCTTTGCTTCAGCAGTTCTGTAACAACAAAGATCAAGATGCACATGGCTTCCCAGTACATCCCAATGCAAGGTATTCTTCATAACTGCAATGATCCATTTTTAATCCACAGGTTGAAGTGATGTGAGTGGTGCCATTTTTAACCTTTAAGGTCTGTAGAATCAAGTAATCAGTTTGTAAAAAAAAAAAGGCACAGTTCAACAGTAATGTTGTATAGCTCAGTAGCTTTCACTGAATAATCAAAATTTAGACTGAATGAAAGGAAGGATCCATAGATTACATACAGTGTAGATCTTTCAGAATTCAAATTTACAGGTAGATGAATTTTTTGTGACTTTCAGTTATTCATTTTTTTTTTCAGTATTGGTGCCGTCCTGGACCATATTGCAGACATTCTTTCATCACCTGGTCTTTCCACCGTTGATGACTTAAAAACGCTTCCTCAGGACTATCAGGACTTTGACAAAAACTTCCTCAAGTTTGTGTCACATGCTCAGAATGCTGACAGTAAGTCCACTTGATTTGAACTTTTATGTCATGTTTTTTAATCATTGTCATCATCATCATCATCATCATCATCATCATCATTGTCGTTGTCACCATCATTGTCATCATCATTATCATCACCACTATTTACCATCATTACTGTCATTTTTATCATCATAACCATCATGATCATTGTTGTTGTTGTCGTCTCCTTCACTGATACCACCACCACCACCACCATCATCTGTCACCATCATCATCATCATCAAGGCACCTTCACCATCATATCACCATGACCATCACCAATCATTCACTCACAGATATTTGTTAGCCCATCTAGTCAGCTCATGGCTATTTCTATCTCTTTGCAGATTTCACAATAAGGGAAATACTATCTGACCCCAGCAATGTGCAGCAGTTTATGCATAACTTGTCAATTCCACCGTCAGTGTCAGAGGAGCTGTTGAATACAACAGTTAATACAAGAGAGGTAATTTAGTCATAAGAAACATCCAGACAGTTTCTCATTTAGAGCTCCTGCAGTATGGAATTCACTTGATCATAATACTAGAAACGAAGAAAAGCTTAACAGATTTAGAGCAGTGTTAAAAAGAAATAAAACATGATTATCCAAAGTATCTTTAGACAAAGGAACTCTGACAATTCACAGTAAGGATCTTCACAATTTTGTATATTATTAATTTTGATAGCTTTTAATTAAACATGATTGTAAACACGTAGTGTCATTAGTTTTAAGCAACTTTAAGTAACTATTATAAATACGTGGTGTCATTAGTTTTAAGTAATTTTAAAGTAGGTCCACATCAACTATAATGGTTGCCGGTTTTAACCTATGTTAACAAATAAATTATGTATGTATTTATGTATGTATTTATGTATATAGGTAGGTAGGTAGGTAGGTAGGTAGGTAGGTAGATAGGTAGGTAGGTAGGTAGGTAGGTAGGCAGGCAGGTAGGTAGGTAGGTAGGTAGGTAGACCTGTCATTTTCCCATTAATAAACAAAAGGCCCAGACACGTGCAGCACAGCACACAGAACGTATTGCAGTAAATTTGCAAGAGGTGTGCCCAATTCATATTCTCAGTACTTCAGAATGTTATGCCAGTCATTCAATTTTTCCTGTTTCTTTCACTTGCTGCCACATCACAAAATGGCAGATTTTTGTCCTGAGTTCCTGTCCCCTTGTTCCACACCACTAGCACATCAGGGGCGAGCTAAGAAATCTCTATAATAGGGGCCCAAAGCCGGGCGACTTGTACATATACTTGCTACTTCAAAAGCCAGGCACAGAATGATAGCTTACTATAGATTATTAATAGCAAATTTACAACAATCATTTTCTGAGAATTCTGGTCTATGGTGTTTTCTTTTTTTCCTTTATGAATAAATGTGATTATTTCAAAACAAACAAACAAACAAAAAAAAGACAAGTACAGGTTTGAAGGAAGGGGAAGGGGTGGGGGTGGACTTCTTGGACCTCCACTAGATTGGCCACTGCACCCTGGCCATTAGTGATGAACTCAGACTAAGTCGTGCAGGAATTGTTTACTGCGATCTTCATGTCTTGTTCGCAAAGGGTTGCAATATTAACACTATTTCAATGGTGAATAAATTTTCATTTTCCAGCTCACAAAATTTATCAGTGCACATGGAAGGGATTTCTTGAAGCAACATCGTTTTGGAAGCCATCCAGTGGGTGGCAATCCACAGGGATTCCCACAGCAGGGTGCTTCACCTGAGACCAGCCTTCTGGGGCTTTTGCTCTTTAGTGCTATGAGTCACATGATTCCCACTCCGACTCCACCTACAGCTCCTGTATCACCACAGTCATCAACCAATGCTACTGTTGAACTGGTTTGTTCAGTTTATAATTATAGTTATTACTTATGTTAACTTTACAAGCTATAGTACGTGAACAAAATTGTGTGCTTCTGGAAACTATCCATACCCTCTGCATGGATGGTGTTTTAAGTTTGATACCCACCAACCCCTCCAGAAATTCCAGTTAAGCTTAATGTTTTCCATTTAAAATTTCTGTTCTTCAGACCCCCCAGCCCTTCAGAATTTCCAGTGACCTTCCGTGGGGGGAGGGGGGGTATGGGTAGTCCTTGAACTGCCATTGAGGTTTAATTTCTATTGGTTCAAAGTGGATAGAATGTGAGGGTGAAATTTCTGTTAATTTGTTGAGCATTAGGCCCAGGTTAAATGGGTTCAAGAGTCATTTCAACACTGTTCAATGTTGAACAAAAAAATGAAATTCATTGAAATTCATTTAGGCTCCTGTTGATGTGATTTTGAATGCTGATGAACAAAGGTTGATTGCCATCAAACATTATTTTGTACCACAAGGTGACAAAGTTTTTTCTTCATCAACGTTAGATAATGTTGAATCCCACTCCAGCTCCACCTACAGGACTGAGGCCATAAGCTCAATGCCCAATCTATTCAACATAGCGTTTATAAAATAATTAGAGCATTTTATCTCTATTTTTTTTTGTTCTTTCTGCAGTTGTCCACTTGCATACTTGCAGTGCAGTTTAGCAAAAATGAAAACACTCTTGCATAACCAATCTAGATTCTAATGTGCCTCTAACATATTTATTGGTCGTTGTGAGCTGCACTCACAGACAAGCTGTAGCTCGAGTTTAAAAGCTCGAATTTTGTTTAAATACAACGAACTTGTTAAGTGTGAGAAATGAGACTTAAAGCGTTAATTCTTTTCTTTTCCAGCCTTCAGACACTCCTAATCTGCAGCTAAACTTTTCCTCCTGCAACACCACAGAGTTGGAGAAAATTTTTGTATTCAAAAGTCCAAATCAGAAGGTACTTACATGGAACAATCCACAGTTAATGAAGCCTCCCACGCAGACATTCTTTGGGCTCATCACGCATTCCTCCCCCACATGGGGGAGGATTGGATTGCGTGACAAGCACTAAAGATGTCTGCTTTGGAGGCTAAAGTTAATGAAGCAAGTCAGTTGGATAGGCTCTCTTACTTGCAAAAAATCACTCCCATTGACTTGTTTGACACCTCAACCAGGTTGTTAAAAGGCTGATTATTTTAACCAAAATTGTTAACCCAGGTTTATAAGTTAACCAACGATTCTGTTTATCTTGTTAAAACTTTTCCATTGCTAATTTTGAGTTGCAGTTTGAAAGCGGTCATAGTCAAACCTAGTACCAAAAAGAATTTAGAGGTTAAGTCATCGAACTGAATTTAAAATTTGACGCTAATTCTGGGTTAGCTTAATGCTCCTCTGAACAATCAGGCTCTGTTGCACTTTGTACATTCAATTCTGCACATTCCAGGTAGCTTTTCATTAATAATTTTGCTGTTGTCATAAAGGGCTTAGTACTTACATTGTAACCAAAGGTGACAGAGAACGGCTTAACCCTTGAAGCCGTGATATAAAAATGTATATTCTCCTTGCTGTTCTTCATACATTCAATGGAACTAGTAAGGAGAATTTGTCTAAATTTCAAGACAGCTTGTCCTTGGTGATCACTTCCTTAATTCTCATCACTTGAATGTTTGAACAAGTAGTGACAATGTAAAGAGAAATTTCATTTTCGTCACTGTTAGGGCTTAAGGTGTTGATCTCAAACGCACTGATGTTGCCTCCTTTGTTTCGAAAAATAATACACTCGATACATTTGTTTGAGACTTGATAGAGTTTCTGTGTTGAACCGACAAACAAAAAAATTCAAAGGGACCTTGCAAAGGAGGGTATTTTGCATGACAATATTATTTTAAAGTTATATTGGTATTTTTTGTGTACAGGAGACACTGAAGCATTTATGCAGTTTAACACCTCTCCAAGCACAGATGTTGGCTGGATACTTGCAGCACCAGATAGATCGCAATGCTGCCATGCAAAAGGTTGGATGTACCCAGATTTTGTTTACCTCTCTTCCCACCGGCTTGATCTTTTTAATAGATTAAAATATTTTGTAAATTCAATTTTTTCTCGAATTTTATGTTTTACTGTCGTTCCAGATAAGAATGTTGACAACCATAACCCATCTTTAAAATGTTTTATTCCAGTGGAAAAAGGACAACAAAGGCTAAATGTTCGTTCCGCAATGCAGTTTCCTGCTTGCAAGAGAGACTGCGTTGTACAGTTTCTGTAAACACAGTGTTAGGGCTGCAACCATACACCGATGCAACGGTGAACCACGATATTTTTCCAACGATACGAACGTCGATATTTTAATAAGATATCGCGATATTACGATACAATAAAATATGCTTACATCAACGAATTCGGGAAATCACTGGCTTAAATATTCCTTACCCAAGCTCTACATTTTAGCCCCTGTAAGGCGATTTGATGTTGTGTTATTACTGTCAGTGTTAAATTTATTATTATGGAAATAAATTATTTAAAAGTAGTGTAAGTTGTTGGTAACTAGTTTTGTCACGCACAGTAATGTATCATATCGTGTATTGTATCGAGATATGTATCGTATCGTGAGAGAATATACCGTTGCAGCCCTTCACAGTGTTGGGCTGAGAACTGATAGAAGTCTCTTTTCTTAAGAACGACAAGATTGCATATCCTGCGCAAGTCCCACACCCTCAATTCAACCTTCAGCTTTACTACACCTTTATGTAATAACAAGGTTTCCCATATAGTAATTTAACTGTGTAGCATTGCTATTGTTTTGTTTTCAGCTGAATGTCAGCCATGAGGATTTCATTGCTTACAACAGGTCATATGAAAGACTTACAGGAGATGTAAGTGTTTTAAATTAACTGTTGTAGCGTGGTTTGAGAAAACAGACGACTTTTTGCAGTGCGCCTCCCGGCAATCCCTCGAAGCGGCGTATGGGGAATGACTTAGTGCTGCCCATATCTGGGGAGTACTTCTGATTAGTTGAATCCAGTTTCATGCGCAGCGCAAGAAAAGTTTTAACTTTGCGGCTAGACACTCACGTGTAAATATTTTTTCTCCTGTTTATGTAAACGAGTTTCTTAGAAAGCTAAAAGATCTTAGATTTCTAAGGGCGAAATGATCTTACTATTTACTTGTGGTAAAAAAAAAAAGAAAAACTTTGCTCAACTATATTCACGAAAAATATTTTCCCCCTATTTTCATCAAGGAATTTCGTATAGCTAATACGCAAACTACATGTATAAGCTAACGGAGCGTAGATTGCTATAAGTGAAATGATTTTGATCAGTTCCCATTTATACATCTAGGTGGAGAGAGACAATGGCGAGCAAAAATTCTTGAACAATTAATTAGTGCTCCCATTAATTCTGTTTCAATTCTCAGCTGAAAAACCTGACGGAGTTTGTCCACCTGGTACAAGAAGGAATGGAACTTGCGCAGTTGTTGCGTCTTAACCTGTCCTTCACCGAAGGTCTGCAAAACAAGTCACGGTGGGAAAGAAACAAGATATTTCTCCACGAGGCGTGGAAGAATCTGGGGCCAATCATTTGTGGGCCTGATCCTGCCGCGCAGCCATCAAAGAAGGTTGTGGATCACATGTACGACTATCGCTGCCGCACAACAGCTTGTAAAACAAGGGCCATGCGCCTTATGTTGTATCTTCTGCTTCACAATCCTAAAATTCTGTACTCTCCGAATGGAACCGCAGCTGATGAGATCATCAAAAAGGTGATTTGAGCAATTCAAACATAATTGATAAACAAAAAAACAGCCCTGAAAAAAACAAACAGATAAACAAACAAATAAATAAATAAATTAGTATGAGATAATGCTCTTACTGTTGTTTTATCTTTGACTTTGTCTAACGCTCACAAATTATCAGGCAGGGTTTACACCGGACACGGTTTTGGATCAACTCGATTCATGCCCTAAACATTTTAACGAAAATGTGGCGTTACCTTTCAAAGCAAATGTATTGCGTCAGATTATAGAGGCATAGTGCTAGACTTAAGTATTGACTGTTATATTTCCCTGGACGTGTTAAAGGTAGCATTTGAAACTACAGGATACATGGTCACTTTCAATCAGGTACTGAACGAGTCGGCTGGTTTGCTCGTTTGATAACTGACTAGCAAGCGAAACAATCTAAAGCGTACAAAGTTCCAAAAGTTAGCGTGCATGTCATTTCTTTGTTCTATACATCCAGTCCCGATCCAAACGAGCTGCAAAGACCATACGTCGTTAAACGTGGCCCTAACTTGTGTGGTTGTTTTACAGTGGCTACGAGAAGGCTTAAAAATAATGATCTTCCTTCCTAGCTCATTGTATCTGAAGGAAAATAATTAGAGAATGGGATGTGTTTTAGTCGAACGTAATTTTGTCAACTGTGTCGAATTTTGCGTGGCTTCAACCTACTACAGTGCGTATTATTGCTAACCAGGTTTGGTAAGCTTAGTCGTCATGTTCGGTTAGTCGGCATTTTCAAAGGCGTTCCTTACTTTGAAGCTCAAGCAAAACAAGTTTCTTTAATGATGATGATGATGATGATGATGATGATGATAATGATGATGATGCTGATGACGATGATTGAATTGCCCACTTTCAGGCAAACAGGTCGTTTTCAGACATCGAAAAACTCCAGCACCTAGCTGAAGATTGGATGAACACCTCTCAGGAGATTCGTGCAGTTTTACAGCAAAACGACTCACAACATTACCTTGGACTTGTACTGAACAGTGAACACAAATGCCTGCAGCGTTACGACAACTTGTCGTTCAATGTGACAGGATACAGACCTGCAGACAAGCTCAGGTGATTGTTGTCTCGGTAACACGTGATGATTGTTTTGAAAATAATTGTAAAAGACTTGGTTAAGGTAAAGTAAAGTCGCGCTCGAGCCACAGGGCGCCGCCTCTCCCGCCACCTCTCCCGCCACCTCTCCCGCCACCTCTCCCGTCCGGTCCATCTCCATCATTCAATCTCGTACCCAGAGCCCTCAGGCTTCTTGGTCAGCGGGTGGTCGCCGGGAGAGACTCTGGGGTAATGGAAAAATTGATTTTTTGATTGGCTGTTCTTTAGGTTGTTCACTGAAACAAAACTAAGAGCCGTTAACCGCGGGATTCTTGCAGTAATAATTTCATTGCCCCAGAGTCTCTCCCGGCGACCACCCGCTGACGAAGAAACCTGAGGACTCCGGGTACGAGGTCTACGAGGTTGCCTACATTTGGAAAGTTTTCATTAAGGCTTGATGCTACCTGAAGGTGGCTAACCATTACACCATCAAATATCCACTGCAAACTAATCAGTAATCGTTGCTCAATTGTTTTGCTGTATATTCTTCACTCTAGAAACGAGTAGGGGCCTGGAACCGAAACGAAAATACTGGGGCAATCGACTAATTATTAATAAAGAAATGGTTCGTCACAAGAAAAAGCATGTCAGAATTATCAGCAGTGGCAAGTTTGAGAAAGTTTGGATGAAAATTAAATGCTGTTTATCAAGTTTCTTATCGACTGATTAGTTCCAAGCTTTGCAGGGTTACCATTTTCCAGGTGCTTTGCCGGTTTGCGGACGTAAATGTAATAATTTTTTGATCAATCGTAATTGATTTTAATGATTCGTTTCCAGTCCTTTACGCGGTTTCAAATTAGCCAATTTGGACAGAACTTTTCCTTTGCCGCGAAAACGTTAGAACGCCGTAGCACTTTACGTAAGATCCTTTCTCCTTATAAGACGAAAAAGCTGGGTAACCTGTGAGACAAAAACCTGGGTAACCTGTTAGTGGTGAATCAATGATTCAATAAACATAGTTCGTAGAGGAACAGCGATCCACAAGATATTTTAACTAGCGAGAAAACATGTAGATTCTGTTTATAGTTGTTACTAGGCACGATACTGCATCAGTCAACGACAAACGTGACTCCTAATAAAACACTTCACATTCATTTACTCCACTAATTTATTGCAAATTGTTCCTCTAGACCTTCACCGCTTTCTGAAATCTCTAGAATCACTTCAAAATTATCGCCAAAAATGAAGAGATCGTTCGCATCGTCCGATATTTTGTTTTGACGCTGTGCACGGTCACAGTCACGTAACGGGTTGACTCAACATCCGAGAGCGCGCTATTGTTTGTTCTTTTGAAGTTTTCCGGCTTTCACAACCAGGCCCCTCTACGAAATATGCAATAAACGAGATCGAAAATTTAACTGATAACATTAACTTATTTCCCATGCATCATTTCAGAGAATATCAAGGTCTCGATGAGCTACTGACTCGCAGTTGTGATAACACCAATCCACTGATCAAGCAACTGGACACCATTGACAGTGTTGCTCGCCTGTGGCTGGAGATGGCCTCATATCTCAACCTTAATATCTTCAAAGGCTTCAAGGATGAAAAATCGTTAGTGAATTTTGCCCTCAACATCAATAACTCCAAGGCGGGAGACACCTCTAAAGTAGTGGCAGGTTAGTTGTACTTGTCCTAGGGAGATTGACTAGAGCATCACTGAATAATGACTGGTACAGGGTGACCAACGCGGAAGCCAACATTCGCGCACAGATTAACCAACAGGTTGCTGAGAACAAATCCTTCCAGGAAGTTTAAGGCCAGCATAGTACAGAAACCACCGCGTTGATGACCACCACGACAACCAGCACAGAACAGTACAGTAAAGTGTCGATAAAAAATCCCAAAGACAATGGTAATTTGGTATCTTCAAGCCTAAGAATTAAGAATAAAATGTCTGACCTGACCATAAGCTGATGTTGTCTGAAAATCCCGTTTATAAAACCACTCCGTTAAAAACGTTAACTCCTTTTGCTCAGTAGGTATTCGTGTTAATGGGTTTCCACCGTGATAGTATGGGTTTCCACTGTGATTGTAAGCACGCTAAGGCCAAATACACATTTGTAAATAATTATTCCATTTCTTTCAGGTATCGTGTTCTTGGATCTCAAGGTGAATGCCAGCCTGCCACCGCACGTCAAATACAAGATTCGAATGAACGCATCGTATTTCACGCCTGCAACTGACAGCGTCCGGGATCGTTACTGGATGCCAGGTCCGCAGAGTTGGAATCAGCGGTATTATGACCTAGGATTCACGTGGCTGCAGGACCAGATTGAGAGAGCCATTGTTGACCTACATGCTGGACGAGATGTGGTGAAACCCGCTGTCTACCTCCATGAGATGCCATATCCATGTTACGTTAGAGACAAGTAAAACTTATGTTGTTCCTGTTGTTCAGTTGCATGAAAGATAGTTTTCTTTCCTTGTAGGCTAGGAGCAGAGTCCCTTTTTAGAAGCAAATACACGCGCGCGTCAATCAATCAATCAATCAATCAATCAATCAATCAATCAATCAATCAAACAAACAAGAAAGGTAGTCACATTTTTAAGTTTTAACATTTCAGACGTAATCACAAATTATGTAATAAAATCGAGTAAACTAATCAACTTGTTTTTCTTTGGTTGCAAGTATGTCGTTACCATCGCTGGCTGTTTTGTCTTAATCACGATAAAGCATTCGCGCCGTGCAAAATAAAGCGGATGGTTATGAAATAGATAACCCATTCTCGCTTGCTGGTGTATTGAAAGATAATGCCCTCGGTGAAAGATTATTCTCGAAATTTCACAGTTGCCCACGAAGTTTCGCTTCTCGCCCAACCGTTCATTTTTCTGATATTATGTACGACTGGATTTCATGAATAATTGAGAAATATTTTGCTGTTTACTTCTTTTCTTGTAGTTTCATGTTCATCATCGAGCACATGATGCCTCTGTGTATGACGGTATCGTGGATCTACACCGTAGCGCTCGCAGTACAAGCCATCGTCTATGAGAAAGAACAGCGTTTAAAGGAAGTCATGAAAATGATGGGTTTGTCTAATGCCGTACACTGGGTCGCCTGGTTCATCACCTCGCTTGTTGTTATGTCCATCACTGTGACGTTGTTGGTCGTCATCCTCAAGGTAAATACAGTACGCAGGAAAGTATTTGTGCATTTGCCGCGGTTTTGTTTCGGATAATCGCGGGTCAGGGCTGCAGTTTGGCAAACCACGGTTGAAAACCACGGTTTTTACCACGCTCTTTTGCGGTTGACAAAAGCGCTGGACGCGTTAGAGTTTGGGTAAGTTACTAATAAACATTCGTTATGTTTTCAACTTCATTTCGTCGGAAGAAATATCTTTCTTAACTGCCTGTTTGTTGTCTTTCCAAAGCTAAAGACATTGTTGCTTGTCTTGTTATACGTAGCCGGGTGATTTAACCGGGCCAAAAGACAGCATACAATAAAACACTTCTCTTGACGTTCAAACGAGGTTGCAAGAAGTAAAATCTCGAAATGCGAGAAAGTGGCAAAACAAGCTTTTTAGCGGAACTCCATTGCGGCCGAAGGCCGCAAGAGTGTAGCCTGTTCCAGGCTCCGAGATAGTGGGGAAAGGGCGAAGAGAAAACGAGGGCGAAAAAACGCGCGGGGGCTGGGAAGAGACAAGGCGGCGTTCGCGCCGACCCTACTATCTGAGAGCCTGGAACAGGCTAGCAAGAGTGGAGCCCCATACTCATACTAAGAGGCATGCTGGCAATTTTTTATGGTCATTGGCAAGCGGAATGACTCGCGGGCGCGTCCGTACGTACGTCGCATTTCATGACATTCTTACATGT
>Ga0126336_10001683_pt1 | contig 11909 bp, 1 predicted proteins | sample SidCmetagenome_FD_92530 | JGI IMG/M metagenome (GOLD analysis project Ga0126336, IMG submission 92530) | Coral microbial communities from El Islote,Puerto Morelos, Mexico - Siderastrea C C metagenome | ecosystem: Host-associated > Invertebrates > Cnidaria > Coral | place: El Islote,Puerto... | reverse complement strand
TTTGTTTGGGGGGGCGGTGTAGTGTGGTTGGGGGGTTTTGTTTGTTGGGGGGGGGGGGCTGTAGAAACGGAGGGGCTTATATGCAGGGGGGCTTATAAGCGGAATTAAAAAAAAGAAACGTTTCGAAATGAGCCACAGCAGTGTTGATCGAAATACGTTTTTAATTTACCAGTTTTTAATGTCATAATAAATCGAACTCATTTCAATTTTAACAACAAAATCAAAACTGTAACAACACCAACGTAACCGGAACGTAACAAAACAGAAGCTCAGAGTTAATGTTCGCAGTGTTTTGTGAGAGTGCTTAATATTAAGGAAACAAGGCAAACTAGAGGGGGGCTTATAACCGGATGTATTTTTTTGTTTACAGGTAGATAGGCCTAATAACCGGGGGGGGTTATAAGCGGCAGTTTACGGTATTGCACATTGCCCACATCACAATGTCTAACAAATCTTTTCACTTGGTGCTATTTAAACCGATGGATGCATGTATAGAGGACTGTAGGCATGGATTTAGTCACAATCACAAACAAACCAACCTAAGACTGTAACAGTAATAGTGGGAGATTTGCTGATAGTAATTTTTTTTAATAGTTTATAAGAAAAAAAAAGTGTGATGTAGTTACAGAGATGTTAATTATATAGTGTACTTTTGAACTTTTTTGTAAAGAAGCAGCCATTGTTTCGTTTTCATCAAAAACTGAGAGAGGTTTTCATTGGAAATTTAAAACAATCACGTGAATGTTCCTCTGCAGCCTCATGTCACTTCGGTTTGCAGATGAGTCACGAAAATAAAATGCACCCAGTGGTAGGAGATAGTAAATTAATAGACTCTGTATTCCAGTTGCTAAACGTTCCGGCTTTTTGAGAAGTCATTTACGGAAATATATTAAACATTGTAGAGCTGGTTAAGCTTGTTTGTGCAGCGATGTTAATTTGGCAATATGGTGGGCATCGATTATCGAGTAATTCTTAAAATCCTTTCTTCAATGCACTTTTCATTCACAGCATTATACTGGACTGACACAAACAGGGTAATTAACCCAATTTTGTTTTCGATACTAAACAGCTCAAGATAAGACGTAGCATGCTTTACTTTAATATCAGATCTCCTAACCAATCAGAGAAAACCTAATTTTTGTTCGTTTGTTTCCAACCAATCAGTAGCAAAACTACCGGAAATCGTGACCCAGCTTACGCTTATTTTCCGAACTTGCCACCCATTGCGTGTTTTCCCGCGCTTGACACAAGTTGCATGTTGCGTGGATTCCCGCGCTTGGCATCGGCAGCGTTCTTTGGCGCTGAGTTCCAATTGGTTGCTTGTGTCACTTACGTTCATTTTTCCGCGCTTGGCAGCGGTCGGTATTTTTGCTTCCCGCTCTGATTGGTTCATTGCGTTACATTTGCTGTTACATTGGTTCATTGCGTTACATTAACGTTGCGTGACAACAGTCTAGAAACGCGTGGCGTTTGCTTGATTACGTGAAATTAAACTGTGGACAAAATTGCAATTGTTTTGTATCTATACTGATATAAAAATTTGAGGAACTTTAAGCTTCCGCGACGAAGGCATCCTGGATGTTTTGACCAGAAAATGTGAAAAATTCACCTCCCTGATTCGCGTTCTCCACAAAACAAAATTGGATTGTTTCACGTAGTAGTAAACGTGCTTTGCTTATTAGAACTTCAGTTCAATGACTTTCATGTCGCAGTAGCCGTTGTGGTTTTCTTATCAATTTTAAGTCAAGGTTGGGTTATGAAATAAGTATAAGATTGTATGATAATCTCCTTATTTGTAATTGCCTTGGCAGAGTTAAAAGCAAATTGGGACATTCAAATTTGTAAGTTAAAGAACACCCAACCTATTTTCATGGTCGTCATAAACATTTTCAGGGCATAAAAAAAACTTTTCCTCAGCGTTGAAAATTTTGTAGGACTTAACTTATTTGTAAGTCAATTTGCAATTTTGAATAAAACCGTTAGTTGACTCGTGTTGTCTTTGTTTTGTATCATAGTTTTTGGCTGATTGTCTTACTTTGTTTCATGTGCTCAGATCATGCATGGGGAAAGAAGGAAACGCGATCGCTAGTCCTCTCCGTTTTTCTGCCAGAATATCTTTTTTTCTTAGTTCGCCACAAACTGAATGCGCAAGGCCAGTTGTCTTAAACAAAGGTGCTCAACTGTGTAACATTGCGCGCTATTTCTAAATTGCACGACTTGTCCACCCGTGCATTTGTTGTGTTAACTTTCCGAGTGACAATATAAATTCCGAAGTAGAATTGTGAAGTACAATTGATAACGGGTGGACACGTGCTAGACTTTCAGTTGCGCGCAGTGTTGTACTTAAGTGTTAATCAGGCAGGTGACCTTAGAGTACGCTTAGTTATTTTTAATCTTTTGAACTAGTCCATTTTCTTCAACTCGAGCCTCTCGCACCGTCTCCTGCAAAAAACCCGTTTCATTCAGATGCTGTAGTTAAGGAAGATGGGTATCTCGAAAAACCGCTTTCCTTTCTCTCTTTGAGGGCTCGAAGTTGCAAAATATCCTTTTGAATGCAACCTTGCGCTCCCAGCATTACCAAAGTGACAATACTGAGGCCCCGTCTACAGTAATGCGTTTTCGTTTGAAAACGATGCGTTTTGGCTTTGCGTCCACACTAAAACGATCCGAAAACACTATCGTTTTCATCGAAAACGCATACATTTGCAAACGCTCTCCAAAGTGGAGACATTTGAAAACGCATCGTTTCGAGTACGCAGCGCTTTCAGTGTGGACAGCGAAAATGGAGGCTTTTGGAAACGCTGACGTCATGTTTGTTCCATGCGCATGCGCAGATGACTACTAAAGCGAAGAATGATCTTGTAACAGCGTATTCGAGCGTTTTAGCGTGGACGAGGAAAAGGCTGCGAAAACGATAGTTTGGAGCCGGAGCTTTTTATGCGTGTCGGTGATACGAAAACGCAGCGTTTTGAAAACGCATTAGTGTGGACGGGGCCTGAGACCAACTTGGGTCTATTTCTTATTTGGCGACCTACCTATGAAAAACTCGCATCAACCCCCGTGCGAATTTGAGCTTAATCAAAGTGAACAAAATTGCTCCCAAAGGCATGCTGGTAACGGTCGTTAACTTGGGATTTTGTTTGGCCAGGGCTTTGTAGTAAATAACATTTGTTTTTGTCCTGCCCCAACAGGCCACGTTCAATACTTGCGAATTTAAAAGGGTGCAATCCCAAATAGCCAGCTGCTTACGCGCGTTGTAAACGTAAAGGGTATATGTAAGTACAAGAGTTTGCTTCCTAAAAAGCGAACGTAAGAATAAGTGGAAGCACAAGAAAAGAAAGCATTTGTGGTCCTTTCGACCAAGCTTGGGTCGAGTCTGTTTTCGCTATGAAGCAACTTTTTTCCCTTGCGTTTGTGATTGCGTTGCCCGTGACTACGTTAGGTTCATCTGTACACAACCCACCTCCAGCAGATCTTTCCGCCGAGTTGTTGGAGCGTAAAAGCGCTTCCAACCACCTACTGCTCGCGCCGTAAAACCTAATTACACGCTCTTTAAAATGTCAGGTTTACAAACAACGTACATGAAAGTTAGCCAAGGGTAGAATTGTCGATACGTTCTACTTAGTTTACCAATAACTCTTTTAGTCAGCACAGTTCGTCCCTTTAGTGTCTTTTATTATGCTGCACAAGATGGTTCTAACTTCAGTCTGTGGACGAAATCCTAAAGGTAAAGTATGACCGTTCAAAGGAAAGCTTTTAAAGGGACTCTGTTACGGGGATTTTTACGTTTTGGGGTAAAATGTGCTGAAACTTAAATTAAATACCTTTTCTCGTAAACGGAATACTCCTAATACGTCATCGAAGGAAATAAAATGATTTTCGCAAAAATAAACCATAGTTTCTGGCGATTTTTCCAAGAAACAAAAGAAAAACTTGAAAACATTAGCCTAATGTTTTCAAGTTGCAATCCATTTCCATCCCAACGATCCTCAGCCAAACACACTTAATTATAGTCTCAGAGAACTGGAAGAGTAATTTTAAGGGAAACTTAACCAGTATTTCTGGGTTTCCTTTGATTGGAATACGTCTTTAGCTTTTCAAAGTTATCCGAAAAATTGGTGACAGTGTTAAACAGTTCCTGTGGCACTGTTTAACATTTTTGTTGTGCAAGGTAGTTCTACTTTTCAAGTCTTTGGATGAAATTTCGAAGTGTGACCATTCAAACAAAAGCTATTGAAAAGTACTTTGCTGTAGTACTGTTTGTATTTAGCAAATTGAAATTTTGCGGAGCTTTTTAAAGTTCTAAAATTGGACGTTACTAGAATTAGTGTGGTCCTTGCAGTAATATCCAGTTATTAAAGAGCCTCGAGGTGGTCTATGAGGTCAATTATAAAGAAATTAATGGACTTAGAAAGCTCTTGAAACTTCCGATTTTTAAATTCCTTCGTAAGTACATTTAAAAGTGAAAGCGTTTTTCGCGTTTCGCTGCACATGAGCAGTAAACCGTATCCGAACCCATTGCGCGTGAGAACAGTCGAGAACACTGTCTTTTGGTTACAACTTCTTGCACATTAAAATGATTTCATTGTTTGGCTTTTAAGACTTGGTAGAGAAAGCATTGAGTTTTTTATTATTGTTATTACTCAGCAAGCGCTCAAGAAAACGCTGTTCACTTGTTATCATTGTGCAAAATAAAATTTGGGAAAAATTGAGTTGTTTTTTTTTTCACTGTGAACTTGGATGGACTTGGTAGCGTGAGGAATAAATATAGCAGGAGATAACAGTCTCAGCTTGAAGGCGAAGATATATATATTTTTTTCATACTAGAAACGTCTTCAAATACTGCATTACAATATATTATATTGCGTCTTTGCTTAAAGAGAGGGGAGGGTGGGGAGATTAGACAGAGAAGTATGCCTTTATTTGGGTTCACTCTGTCCTTTATTTGCCTTTATTTGTGACAGTAATCAATTTAACTCTTTCACTCTAATAGAATTGCACTGTTAGAGCTCTGCTAGTGTGGTTTGAGCTATACGAGCAATTTTTCCGGCGTTTGTAGTAAAAAACAGCTGAACCAGGCCTACAAGTATATCTTGCCGGTCTCGTTACAGCTAAAAAGCGGCATAAAAACATCAAACCCATGGCAACAGTTAGTTTGCACGTAACGTCGAAACTATTCTGTAATATTTACACACACAAAACACGAGTAAATAATATCACAGTTCGACTTCCAGTTGTCAAGGACCCACTAATAGAAGAGACGATCAGGTGACTTTTGCCGCCTTTTAAACAATAGGTTTAAAATGTTTCGGCAATCATTTACAACCCTAGCAAAGCGTGGGAAAAGCAGATGTCACGGTTGAAAGAACTACCTTTAGTCAGTGTAATGCTAATTTAAAACAAAGACAGCAACTCCGTCTTTATTTGTTGACAGTCGTTTTCGTCTAATTGTTAAGGAGAATATAGACTTTGATCAGGAAAAAGAATAAGATTGAAAGCATTCCGCATCTTATCAGTGAGTTCTTGGCATTGTTTTGCCACGATAAAGATTCATTTTTCACCGTTATAATGAGATGAGAGGTGACTGTGGCGTTATATTGACAGTCAGAAATCGGAAATGTTTTAGCAAGCAGTACTTGAGACGAATGTAGAAACTTCTAGCTGTGGTAATTATATTTGGAAAAGTCACACTCGACTGATCCTTTGGTTGTTTCCTCCAGTTGGAATCGTTCAGAATATTTAATTCCAACTATGCTACTTTGCCTTGGTGATAGCTGAGTTCAGTATTGCGAGATTCACTGCGTGTCGTTTTACTTTTCATATTTGAGAGTACGCTTTGGTATGCAGGACTTTGCAAGACGCAGCTCGCTCCTGAAAACAAGGTAATTCATAAGTTCTATCAGAAACTATCGCTAGAAAATCTTAGTGGTTCAAACATTTGAGTCTACAGATGAAATCCTAAAGTGTGACCATTCAAAAGAAGACGTTTCATTAGTACTTTCCAGTGGTGCTGTTTATTTTTCAATATTTACCAACAAATTTGGGACCTTTTAGCCTTGAATAAATCAGCACTCTTGGGACTAAAGAGTTCAATATTCATTCAGGGTGCAACATTCATTCACAATGCTTAGAATAAAGCACCATGGTCGAACTATGATCACGTCTCTTAAATACATTAACTGTTTTCGTCCTCTCTTAAAAAATTAAGAAAGAGCCCTTTGGAATGTATTTTATTTGCTTGTGTTAAGCTGTATTTTAAAAAAACCTTCGATTCTTCACGCTTGATAAGATAAATGCATCGGCTTTCATTATAATTATTCTCGATGGAACATAGATATACATATAAGGGAAAACAAAGAAACACGAAAATCAATTTTTTGCCAGTTGTTGTTCAATTAGTTGACTGTTTTGACAGTAAACTGGAATACTTCTTTCAATTTCGTTCTCTTTTTCCTAACGTGATGGTACGTTGTAATTTGGAGTCTGTGGCTAAAATACTGAAAATATAAGAGGTAACATTGAACTGAAATGAAAGCTGATGAGCAATACGTTACTATAGTGCTACTAAGTGTGGCCATTTAAATAAAAGCTACTGAACAGTACTTTCCGTTGCAAGTACTGTTTGTTATGCAGTACAGGGTGTTTTTAACTTCTGAGATGGGGGACGAAATAAACCCTTCGACGGTTTTTTCAACTTTTGACAAGAAGCAGTTAGCAAAAGTTTATCGACACTGCTAGAAAGATCGCCTTAAAATCAGTACAATTGCCGAGTTTGAGAGTGATATGTCAGAAACGAGCGAAGATATAGCTCCGCAAAGTCGCGAAATTTTACAGACGTTGGTATGGTGGAGGCGCCAACTTGCCCCCCACCATAAAAACGTCTATAAAATTTTGCAACTTTGCAGAGCTATATCATTGTTAGTTTTCATCCTATCACTCTCAAATTTGGCAATTTTACTGATTTTCAGGCGCTCTTTCCAGTGGTGTCGATGGATTTTCTCGAACTGGTTCATGTGAAAAGTCGGGAAAACCGTGGAAGGGTCTATTCCAACGTGTGACCATTCCAATGAAAGCTATCGAGCATACAATACTTTAACGTGTGAAGCTTTTCGTTCTCCCAGCTTTCCTAAATTGGAATTTTAGATAAAATTATCAAATTTGAACTAGAAGAGAACCTGAAAATTTCCTCCAGGGACCAACATCAAAATTAAAGAGCTCTTCCAATCATGCGTAAAATAGCAAACTAAAACAAAACCAACTTTTACTTATATAAACTTAACTTCCATTCAGAAAAGTTTTGGAAATCTCTCAGAATCGCATATTTAAGTGAGAGTATTAGTGCCGGAATTTCTAAAACAAAAATTTGTTTATGTTTGCTTCCAGTGAATTAATAGTCCGTCAGATCTATTTTTGTCCAAACCCTCTGGCAACTGAAAATAATTTAATATCAATTAGGAAAGTAACTGTGGGAAAAAAGCTTGTTCAGTTTACAATCTCGTTCTTTCTTTGGAGGTCAAGAATATTCAGATGAGCTTCTGCCGTAGGTGGTTTTACGTATGCTATGATTGAGCATGAATTAAAGCCACGAAAACAATAAAACGTCTGGAACGATAACAAAAGAGAATTAACAAGTCAATTCAGTATAACCTTGGGCCGTAGGCCATAACTGTCCTTAGAAACAAAAACGGCAAAAGTTAACAAATTTAAATTCGGCAGACTCATAATTACGTGCTGAAGCAACAAACTGAACTCTGCAGATGTATGAGGGCTAAAACGTACCGTTGTTCAAAGGTTCATTCACTTTGTTAGCCCAGTCAAAATACTTCACTTTACTTTTCCAAGAACGCTCTTTATTCAATGTGTTTTAAAAGCACCTTTTCTATAAAAACGTTAAGTCTGAGAAAGGTCAAGATTGAGGCTGAAATTTTTCCGTTTGATTTACTAATGAAAGGCATACATACAACGTATCATGCAGTGAACGACTGAACGTTCTTCGTGAAAACGAACTAGAAAGTGACAAACGTGAACACCGTATTGGAATTTAACAAAGCATGTAGCTTGGTATCGGTAGGAAACCTGTTTTACAATTGGTTTCAGAGTCATTTACTGCAAAACACCTTTTATTCCCATTTTTCAATCAAACTTATTCTCATTTTGCGTTTTAAAAATAGCGATATTACGCAGCGGCATAAAAGTTGGAGTGAGTTAACGCAGGAAGCAGACAAAAAGCTAAATGTGTTCACATTCATTGGCAATGAGGTACATTTATTACACGTTTTCCACAAGACAGCCGAAATGAGTACAAAACTACTAAAAAACTACCGTCAACGCTGAACGGCCTGATACAAGGCATCATATAAACGGACATGGCTATATCTACATCTACAACTGTAACTTGCAAGATCCTTGCCAGGACGGTTCTCAATTGCGAGAAAACGTTTTTTACGGGTTTTAGAAGTATCCCAGTGAAAAGTATTTTCCGCGCAAATTAACTTCACTACAAATAACAAAATCAATATCGATCATTAATTACCAATTCAATACTTAGGAGAAACATAAGAAAGTTATAAATAGTTGTCTTAGATTGAAAAAGCGATTGAGTTTGATTGAAATATGCAAACGTGAAATTTATTTTTTCATACGTTTTTAAAAGATAACTTACTTGACTCACCAAGCACCAACTAGTTGATACTTTTGAGCTTTACATTTCATGATTGTCCTCGTTTGAACGATGAAGAGCGAACTAGGCGTCTTAAACGTACTTACAAAAGTAAATAGTATTTTCCTCGTAGTGATGAACGCAATTAAAGCAATTCCAAATATAACCACACCCGAAAAAATTTTTCAGAATTCGAAGGGATTTGAAGCCATGACCTCACTTGCCGTTGCGATGCCCAACCTTCTTGTACAACAGCACGCCTCGGGGTTAAGCTGGTGCATCGCAAAGCCGGTACACGGGGATCATGGGGTCACATCCCTTTCAACCCTTAAAATTTCTTTCAAGGTTTATTCGCAATTGCACTAATTTTGTTTATCATTGTGAGCATCACTTCTTCTACGGTTGACTTCAATCATTTACATAATATACATTTTCTCTTTTTCCGCAGCTAAACATCGTGTGATTACGGAACATATCGGAAGGCGCTGAAGTTGTAAGCTTCACTTCGAATACGACCAAAATGTCTCAAGTGGGAACACGAAGAGTTGTACTGCATTCTGCACCAGATCAAAGCATCAAAACCACCAACGGAGAGACGTTAACAACACAAACCTATAAAACAGACGACACACCATGGCCAGCCCTTCATTCTGGCAACAAATACCCAACGGGTGAAATTGTCTTCAAAGCTAACAGCGACAAAACCCCTGGTGATTATGCAGTTAATGCAACAAAAACGTCCACACAAGTTATCGGGACACATCATTCAAATGGAGGCGAACCAACCGAGGTTACAATTCAAATGAACCCAGTTGTAACAACTTCCGTCTGTGCTGGAAACAACAGCCAAAAAGACTCTAACAACGTAGATAGAAATAGTGGAACGTTTGACACTGGAAAAAGAGGTTCTAAGGTTTACCAGAGGGCAAATATCACACAGGCCCCTACGTTCAGTCAAATGAAGTCCGTGATGTATTCTCCTATAGATTATGCTGTGCAGAAGTCAACAGCAAATTCAGGACAGGATCAAGAGGACGGTTCTTACTCTGCACAAATATCAAAAACCTCCGTAAAAATTGGATCAAAAACCAGCTACACGTACAAACTTCAGGGTGGTGTCGCCGTCCTGGAAAATGTCACAAGACATCCAGCCAAGACAAACAACAACAACAACAACATATTAGGAGCACAAGAAAGCAGAAAGAAATCTGAAGACCAAAAGGAACTCCATCAAAAAGAATATCTGCTGACAAACAGAAAACCATACGAAACAACAAGAATCGAACATACGGTAAGGGATCAAACCCCAAAACAGGGAACAGATGGTATTTATTTCCAAAAACGCACTCAAGCAACAGCCCAAACCCCAGCAGAAGAAAAGGTCAGATCAGAACAAGCAAGGCCAACAAATAAGCTACAGACGACAAAAATCCAATTTCTTCAAAAGCAAGACAAAGAGCTCGACAAACCCAAACGTGACTCCACACCAACCAAACTCGTAAAACCCGACTACACCACACAGCACACTTCAATAACAGTTCGGGAAGTATCACCCACTACAAAAGTAGAGAAACGCAATGTAAATCAATGGATGATGCAAACTACAAAACAAGAACAGATGAGAACACAAATGCCTCCTTCACCGAACAAGCTATCAGCAGACAAGGTGCAATTTCTGCAGAATCAAAAACTTGAAAAAGGTAACGTGGCATCACCTGGTCGGTTGCTCATTCCCGAACTTAGCCAGCACAACTCAACCACAGAAGTCCAACAGGTAGTCCCTCCTCCTAAAGTGGATAAGCAAAAGACGGAACAATGGATTACGCAGACCATAAAACAAGAAGAACTCAGAACTGAACTGCCTACTCCACAGAAAAACCTGTCAGCAGATAAGGTGCAATTTCTGCACACTCAACAGCGACAGAGCGTTGAAAAATTACATATGACGTCACCTGGTCGGTTGGTCATTCCAGAATTTAACCAGCACAGCTCCACCGCAGAAGTCCAAGAGGTATCGCCGCCCCCAAAAGTGGAGAAACGCAATGCCGAACAATGGATAACACAAACCACAAAACAAGATGAGCTCAGATCTGAACTGCCTCCTCCACCGAAAAAGCTTTCGACAGACAAGGTGCAATTTTTACACTCTGAAGAACAACAAAAAGTTGAAAACATCAAGGTGACGTCGCCTGGTCGGCTGGTTATCCCCAAATTCGGTCCCCCCAGCTCAACCATCGAAGTCCAAGAGATAGATCCTCCTCCTAAAGTGGAGAAGCGAAAGACAAAACAATGGATTACGCAGACCATAAAACAAGAAGAGCTCCGATCTCAACTGCCTCCTCCACCAAACAAGCTGTCGGCAGACAACGTACAATTTCTGCACACTCAAGAGCAACAGAGCGTTGAAAAAATACATGTGTCATCACCTGGTCGGCTGGTCATTCCAGAATTTAGCCAGCACAACTCCACCATAGAAGTCCAAGAGGTATCGCCGCCCCCAAAAGTGGAGAAACGCAATGCAGAACAATGGATAACACAAACCACAAAACAAGATGAGCTCAGATCTGAACTGCCTCCTCCACCGAAAAAGCTTTCCACTGACAAGGTGCAATTTCTGCACCTTCAAGAAGAACAGAACGTTGAAAAGATGAATGTGTCGTCACCAGGTCGTCTGGTCATTCCCGAATTTACTCAGCACAGCTCCACCATAGAAGTTCAAGAGGTATCACTGCCCCCTAAAGTGGAGAAACGAAATGCAGCACAATGGATAATACAAACCACAAACCAAGAAGAGCTTAGATCAGAACTGCCTCCTCCACCAAACAAGCTTTCGACAGACAAGATACACTTTCTGCAGACTCAAGAAAAACAGAAAGAGGAAAGAGTAAATTTGTCGTCACCGGGTCGGCTAGTAATTCCCGAATTTAGCCAGCACAGCTCAACAACAGAAGTCCAAGAGGTAGTCCCTCCTACTAAAGTGGAAAAGAAAAAGATAGAACGATGGATTACGCAGACCATAAACCAGGAAGAGTTCCGATCTGAACTGCCTCCTCCACCGAAAAAGCTTTCGACAGACAAGGTGCAATTTTTACACTCTGAAGAAACACAAAAAGTTGAAAACATCAAGGTGACGTCACCTGGTCGGCTGGTTATCCCCGAATTTGGTCACCCCAGCTCAACCATCGAAGTGCAAGAGGTAGTCCCTCCTCCTAAAGTGGACAAGCGAAAGACAGAACAATGGATTACGCAG
>Ga0126336_10001682_pt1 | contig 11911 bp, 5 predicted proteins | sample SidCmetagenome_FD_92530 | JGI IMG/M metagenome (GOLD analysis project Ga0126336, IMG submission 92530) | Coral microbial communities from El Islote,Puerto Morelos, Mexico - Siderastrea C C metagenome | ecosystem: Host-associated > Invertebrates > Cnidaria > Coral | place: El Islote,Puerto... | reverse complement strand
GGCATATGTACGTTTGAAATATGTACGTTTGGTGTGTGTACGTTTGATATATGTACGTTTGGTGTATGTACGTTTGGTATATGTACGTTTGGTGTATGTACGTTTGGTGTATGTACGTTTGGTGTATGTACGTTCGGTGTATGTACGTTTGGTGTATGTACGTTCGGTGTATGTACGTTTGGTGTATGTACGTTTGATATATGTACGTTTGGTGAATGTACGTTTGGTGTATGTCCGCTTGGTGTATGTTCGTTTGGTGTATGTTCGTTTGGTGTATGTTCGTTTGGTGTATGTACGTTTGGTATATGTTCGTTTGGTGTATGTTCGTTTGGTATGTCCTTGCTTGGTGTATGTGCGTTTGGTGTATGTTCGTTTGGTGTATGTACGTTTGGTGTATGTACGTTTGGTATATGTTCGTTTGGTGTATGTTCGTTTGGTGTATGTACGTTTGGTGTATGTTCGTTTGGTGTATGTTCGTTTGGTGTATGTACGTTTGGTGTATGTTCGTTTGGTGTATGTTCGTTTGGTGTATGTACGTTTGGTGTATGTACGTTCGGTGTATGTACGTTTGGTGTATGTTCGTTTGGTGTATGTTCGTTTGGTGTATGTACGTTTGGTGTATGTACGTTTGGTATCTGTTCGTTTGGTGTATGTTCGTTTGGTATGTCCTTGCCTGGTGTATGTACGTTTGGTGTATGTACATTTGGTGTATCCTCGTCTGGTGTATGTACGTTTGGTGTATGTACGTCTGGTGTATGTACGTTGGGTGTATGTACGTTCGGTGTATGTTCGTTTGGTGTATGTACGTTTGGTGTACGTACTGAATAAACTCTTGTTGTTGTTGTTGTTAAACTATTCAAATGAAAACTTATGAGCAGTAGTTTCCTGTGTGGCTTTTTGCTGTGCTGGACAACGCCTCTCTCCAGAGCCTTGATTGCACGCTTGGAAAAAAAACGCGCGGAGGCTGAGAAGAGGAGAAAATTAAGGCTTGCGGAGTTCTAAGGCAGAGGGAAAAGGCGTTTCTAACTTTTGAGTTTGTGATCAAAATTTTTGTGTGTCCATTCAAATAGAGGCTACTGAGCAGTACTTTCCTAAGAAGCTACTGAGTTGCAGTAGTGGTGCTGTTTATTGGGCTGCACAAAGTAGTTGAGCCTGTTCACGATTTTCCACAATTGTTACCAATAAAACAAAAAAATGTTGAGCAGTCCTGTTCTTGTTTGTTTTTGCTAGTTACCTACTTTGTGTGTGTGTGTGTTTGTTTTTCAATTTCTATCCTGACAGTCAACAGCATTTTTATCTTTAACAGCTTAAGATTTAATTCTCTCAATCTCCAAATCCCCTCTGTCCTCTCTGAAAACTAACAAGTGCCAAATGACAGGACTAGAACTAAAAGCAGACGATTCCGAGTTCCTTATTCCGATTGTCTCCAGTCACGTTTAAAAAGGAAATGGATGTTTCCTTTCTTATTGTCATGCGCGATTGTGAACAACTGGATGACCAAACTCCGAAATTGAACCACCGTTCTCTTCATTGAAAAAAGGGAATTGTACTTTGTATCTCAAATGTAGTGTGATGATCGTTCAGTGTAACAAGAGATTAAGTTTTGAGTGTAGCAATTTATGATAAAAGCACTGAAAAATCTTTTGTATTCGATGACTTAGGCATGACGAAAATTTACGATTTTGTTCTTAATACGCTGTATATTACTTATATAGACGGCTCTGAATTTGGTTTGCTATATCTTGAGTTGCACTGTAGCTGTAAAATAAAAATTTGGTCCTTATTTGATTCCGTTCCTTTTCGAAGAATTAAGGGGAAAAGTACCGTAATCTGCCGTATTTACCCTCATATTGCCTACAACTGCGTTTGGACCACACGTTAAATTTAGAGACTATTCCCAAAAAGAAACTATGCATGTGTGATTGGGCACGCGTTTGAGCCGTGATTTCTTCTACACATTGTAGCCTAACTGGGGGTGATTACGGTAAACGTTTAGCTACGCTTTTCAAAGTTAGTTTTTCTACCTCTACTTCTTGCTTAAGTTGGTTGTCTTTGTTGCTTGCTTGATTTCGCCAACACCTGAAGGTTCCTTGCATCTTGTGTCCTAGAAAACAAAATTATATTTGTTTTATTTTTCTTTTCTTTTGGTCGCTAGATTGAACTATGACCACAAATTGACATCCAAATTATCTCAAAATGTTCACTTTCTGGATCATTCACAATCCGAAGAAAAAAAAATTAATAAACCATAGAATGACAGCATACAGCTCTTACAAATTTTACAATGTTTTAGGGATGGGTCCAACTCTTTCTCGCTTTCCTTCCAACATTAATATTCCGCAAAAATAGAAATAGGTAGGCTTGCCTTGCCACCAACCCTATTCTAGGCTGGAATAGCTGAAAAAATGCAACTTTTTGGGGCAAATCCCGTCACCATCATTGTTTGCAAAATCCTTAACCCTTTAAACCCCAACAGTGACAGGCATCTAATTTCTCCTTACAATATAACTACTTAATCAAACATACAGGTTACGAGAATAAAGGAAATGATTACCAAACATGTGTTGTCTTGATATTTGTGCAAATTCTCCCAACTAATACCATAAAAAATATATGCAGAACGCTAAGGAGAATATGCATATTGACATTGAGGCTTAAAGGGTTAATTAATCAGTACCAGTAAAGAACGAAGTCAGTAAAGACACTAGGCTAGTTAACTCACCAATTTTTTTTTAACGAATGACACGATTGGAGTTGATGCTGTCTTATGTGCCTTTCCGCATGTTTAACTGCAAGGAGATAAAAATTAATTAAATGAAGAAATGCTTGGCATTAAAGTTAAGACGATATAAAGGAGAAGGTAAAGAGATCACCATCAGCCCCTCCCAGTTTCCTTTCCCGTCCCTCCTCGCAGAAATTTGTTTTGCGGGGGAGGGGATGGGGTTCCATTTAGTAGGTACACTGTCCCTGGTTGGAACCAGGGTCTAGATTCACGAAGCCCTCCTAAGTTAAGATGCATCCTAACTGTTGTTTGTTGACAATAGCCTATTGTTATTCCAGCAATAGGCTATTGTTAGGAAACAATAATACTTAAGACTTGAAAGGGCTTCGTGAATCCAGCCCCAGAACAACATATTTTGATCACATCCTACATGTATTCCACACCTAAACAGGGCCGGCTTCGGCTTCGATCACAATATCAATTCCATCACAATTTGAAATCTCACCTCTTTTAAAGCAATGTTATGGTATGGTTGATGTTACCTCCGTTCATTTTTTCCATTCTAAGGCTAATATTTACCTGGAGTGAGAAAAAACGTGGTTAATTGAGAAATACATGTTAACTTACTCGACTTGAATAATATTAACATTTAGTAAACTTAACTTGGCTCCTTATCTTGCTTACAAAAGATTTATACGCCAGAATAAAGGTACGAAAAAGCCACCGTCCTCCATCCTCTTGAGGAACGTTTTCGGGGGACGAGGGGCTTAGCTCAGTTCTCAAAAAAACGCGTCCATTTGAGCCGAAAGATCGCAAATATCGTTCCCTTTTTTCAGACTTGATCCCTAAAACCAGTACCCTATTTCAAGTGTAAACAGATTTGTGCAGCACATTAGAGTTCTGTACTAAACCTCACCTGTTAAAATATGCTGTGTTGAGGTTGATATTTTCTCTGTTGTCTTCTATCATTCATGACTTTTCTTTTACTTGCAGAAATGCAAATTAAGTTTAGACGTGTTGGGTAACTTGTCTGTTTTCACATACATACACACGTCGAAACACACCAGGGAAAGGCCAGGAAGGTCCCCCTTCTTGATACAGAGATTGGGTCCTAAAACCAAGAAGAGAAAAACCCATTTATTTAAACCCATTACATCAATGGCGTTTATAGACTTGCCTATAATTACAACAATCGTAGCAATGAAAGGGTGGGGATGAAAAGAAATTTTGAGCACACACACAAAAAAACGGAATTAAGTAAAAAGGAAATGTTTCAAAAGGAAAAAACAGAGAACAGGTAGGGTGGTGTCACCTAAATCCCCTGTTGGAAAATCTCTATATTTTGGCCCACCTCAATTTCATGATTTTCTTAAAAGGAAAACGTATTACGCTTTTTGGAATTTCTCCCAGATCAAAAGAAATTCTAAGAATAAAGGCAAACTCTCCCCTTAAAAGGAAAGTCGTTCTTGTTATACATACGTCATGGTACTTGTTCGTAAAGAATCACCAAGTGAACTGAGATGTGGAGATTAAACTTGAAATGACATATAAAGGTACCCGCCTGCACACAGGAAAAATAAACACACTATAATTTGAAATCTAACTGCTAAGTAAAGCAATTCAGAATTTTTACTGTAAAGCTCCATGAGTAATAAGTACTTTTATTGTGTTGTTTAGAAATGAACTGATTTACAAACTGCGAGTCGCTATTGATATCTTGATTGAACGTAAAAAGTCCACACTACATGCAACTATTACTCAGAAAACAGACAAAAATGTAGTTCATGGTATGAGCCTGTATTTCTGGAAGCGTTCAAAATATCTATTACTTGAATGCACACATATAACGCGCAGGTGCCAAATATGGCCCAGAATTTAATCTTCGAATAACAAATGAAGCTCAATAACTGTCAAGCGACGGTGTGTTATTTTTTGACCGTCGAACCTTAGCTATATCTAAATACGAACGGTAATGAATGCCACGAGTGCAATAAAGAATATTATAAGAATGTTACAGCTATCTTACCTGAAGATTGATGAACGGGTTTCAAATTTGTCGTTGCTTATTGCTTATCCATTCAGGGAACGGTCTGACAGCGAATAATCTCTCCAAAGACAGGGGTGGCCTTCAAGCTGACTCAGCTAACCATTTTCCTTGTTCCAAACATATCTTAATGGAGTTTAAAACTGTTGTTTAACTTTTTTCAGCGAAATAAACTGACTGCAATGTTATATTTTGCTGTTGCGGCCTCATTCGCTTTCCTCGTGCTGAAGGTGCGGAGAAAAAAATGAATATTGAATAGCTTAATGAGCTTATCTGCAATTTAAATAAAAAACCTACATTTTTCCTTCCAAATTGGTCCCGCGTGTCCGTTTTTCCTATCCTAAACATAATTGTAGCTGGTAAGAATTTTAGCCACTAAATAGACTACTTTGTGGTTTGCTTTTCGTTTTCGTCATTTTATAAGGAAGAAAAGGTGGGGTGACTAAATTTTTTGTAACATTCAATGAACGTTTCCATAAAAAAAAATCAGTAAGGCTTCGTCCAAACAATATCTTGAAAATAAGGAGTACATGAGCCTGGGACATTATATCGCATTCCCGAAAACTGTTAAATATATATACTTAGTATAATTTTAATGCTGTTTTCACCGCGCTACCTGGTGAATATAACATTTCAAGGCGCGGCTGCTAACCTAAGTTACTTTTTTTTGTGTTGTTGGCCTCAGGCTCAGTAAACATTGGCGAATATTTACTTCGCCTTTGGCGAATAATTATTAAATATATTGTAAAAAAAGTCAATTCCTGTATTTTGAGCATCTCGTTGGATTGGGATGTTGCACCCCGCACAACACTCACCTTGACCTCACCCCTGTCTGCGAGACCACAACTCCTTACAAATGGAGGGAAGTAAAACATTTTTCCATGTAAAAGGAAGTACACCAGGCAGATGTGGAAAAACCAAACTAAATGCCAGACTGTCCGGCGTTTTGAGCAAACTTTTAGAAAGAGATATCGCTAGGATACGATACCACACTGTCGCATTTTTTTTATAACGTTGGTCACTGCATTAATTTTAGGGCAGTTTAATTTAAAGGAATCTTACTATAGTTACACTGCCGAAAGACAACAATCAAGCAAATCCCAAAAAGTATCAATTCCTTCACCGTTAGCTCAAAAATCTCCTAGACTGGTCCTTTCTTTATGCCCGGGACATTTGTCAGCACCAAACTCTCACCACTTTGAACTTTTGTTGACTGATAGCAAAATGATTTTCTGTTGCAACCTTCGGTGCTGATCATGATGGTACACGGAATGTTTTCGCCGACCCTTCCAAGGTACAGAGATCCTTCGGGTTCACTCACACCTGTAACGGCAGCATGAGGAGGCACGGGATCACCAGCTTTGGCTCGAACAAATTCAGTCATGGCCATGACTGATATCATGATATCACCACTTTCGTCCGACGTGAGAACACCAATTAGTTTCTAAATGTGTAACGTACCACCACTACTGACACGGACACTGCAAGGTACACCGCTGTAGGAAGATCGACCGAAATAAACTCAAACCATGGGAAGCGGCCGTATAGACCGGCAAAACCGTATAGACCTGTATTAAAAATCTCCGGTTTAGTCCGCTTTTATCGTGCACAAGTAAAAGATAAATTAATCTCCACTTTGTACAGCGTTTTTGAAATTCTCTGATTTCTGAGCGTTTTCAGTCATTTTCGTTTTAGGCGTCGTTTAGTCGTTTTCGCGTGGACGAAAGGCTTGTCCAGACGGAAAAAAATGTTTTCAAACAAAAACGACTGAAAACGAGTACGTGAAGACAGGGTTTAAGTCATGAATTCATTACGAACAGAGGCACCGACATAATTAAAGCTTGTAACAAATCGGATAGAAATGTTTCTTTCACTCACGTTAGCCACAAAACAACACAGTCGTAGCACTCATATCTGAACTTTGATGGCAACACGAAACAACTTGACATTTTTTTTTATTAATAACACACTATTAAAATAGGACCACAAATACAACCAGCGATCATTTACTCGGCTAAAACACAATGAAATGACAATTGACAAGTTGATCATCGATTAACCTTTAGCCTCAATTTTAGCCCATTTCACTTTGGCTTCTCGCAAGGATATCACGACTTTTTTCGGGAGGGTGATCATTATATTAACTGACTGCCACTAGGGGCAATGACACCACTGGTAAGCTGGATCATCGGAAAATATTGCAGGAAATGTTTGTGTGTTCCCAGGTTGCTGGTCGGTTTCTCTCTTGTCCGCGGGAAGACCCAAGAACGAGCAGAGACACTGGCATACAAATAAACGCACAGAAATGTTCCTTTCAGAAATAGACATATTTGCCGAATATAATGTTTTAAAAACTTAGGTAAAATTGTTTTTTAAAGTTAAAAATATAAAAGCCTTCAGTATTTTTAACTTTTTAAAACAATTTTTACCTAAATTTGTAAACCTTCCTTTCATTGTTAGTTGTTTGTGTAAGAATAAGTCATAACACTTGTCTGGACCTTATGAAGCATGAAACATCCTGTTTTTCTAACAACAAGGGAGTTTTGTTGTCTATCACTCACGACAGGCTATTATTCAGATGCCTTTCGATGCACATGAATGAGATCTGGAAATCGAATGGAAACGATTAAAGCTTCTCAGTCCACAGTGGAGCAAAAATATAAAAAGTTTATTTTCCAATATTCTCCTACAAATATTTTTCTAACGGAAACGTCTAGAACTAAATGCTGAACAAATTTCATCTGGATTGAAACGGTGCATCAGCACAAACCTCCTAACTGCAATGTTTATTATGCCATGTATATTTTTAGCTTAAGGGACTATTGTTCATGCATTTGACGCCATACCTTGTTATTGACATTACCATATGGTCGCTACATTAATTTTAGAGCAGTTTAGCTTCACAGTAAGAGGAATCGTATTCTAGTTACACTGCCAAAAGATAAAAACCAAGTCCTGTAAATAATTCTAAATAGTATCAGTTTCTGATGACCGTCCAGTGCTCAACGATCTTCGAGACTGGTTCTATTTAATGTTCGGGTCATTTGTCAGCACCAAAATCTCACCACTTTGAACTTTTTTGGCCTCATAGCAAAAAGATTTTATGTTGCCGCCTTCGGTGCTGATGGTACACGGAATGTTTCCGCCGACCCTTCCAAGGTAAAGTGATCCTTCGGGTTCACTCACACCTGTAACGACAGCATGCGGAGGCACGGGGTCACCAGCTTTGGCTCGAACAAATTCATGGCCCCTGTCGTACAAGACATGACCGCTTTCGTCGGACGCATGATCATCGTTAATTGGTTTCCAACTGCTAAACCGACCGTCTCTGACACTGACACTGCAAGGTGCACCACTGGAAGATCGACCGAAACACACGTCACGGCCCTCCTGAAAGCCGACCCATACGATGTCGCCGATGTTTTTAAGTAATGCGTTCCCCATCTTTGCTGAAACCCAGAATGGCTTAGGATTAACCTGCTCAAAATGAAATGTCTGCTGGAAGACCACCGCCACATTTTGGACGAATAGACATCCATACCTCATGCAATTCATTTCATAGTCCATATTCCACAACTTGCCTGTACTTTCTTCACACAACGACGCAAACCTCCAGGGTCCATAATTCACTACATCAACTGGAAAAGGCATGGTCTGTCCCGAATAGAGCAAGCAGAAGCCCCACCGAACCAAGTATGAACTCAGTTTGCCCTTTTTATTGTCACCTTTCAGCTTGTCTAATTCGTCGTGAAAACTTGGATTAACAGCAGAAAGTTTTTCGTGCTGTAGGCGAATATAGACTTGCATAAAAGTTTTGTTGGTAATGTAGATGCTGTACATCATGGCATTAATCCCTGAATCGAAAATAGAACACCAAATTGTATTAAGTCAAATATTAAAGCGGGTCAAATATTAAAGCTGTTTACACGACAAATGGACGTATTACCTGAAGTTCACGTCGACGCTTACGAACGGCCAAATTGATAGCGACGAGGAAGTGACGAGGTGAAAAATAACTGCTCGTTCCCAGTTGCCGCGCCGGCTAAGATGGACAGGTGGTTCTAGGGACAAGTGCATGCTGATGACCTACTCTTTCTTGCAGGTTTTGAAGATGAAATGAAGCCAAGCGTTGCATGTGATAATGAAGCAAAACCCCTAACGTAATAAGAACATTTTATCAATATTTTCTCTCATCTAGTTTGTGTTTCTGCTTCTCGACTTGACGAGGTTTCTTACCCCTTCACAATTCCAAGTATTTTGGGAATATCATTTAATTTCCATATCATCTTGTGATATCAATGAGACAATGACAAAGAAGATAATAATCGATTGGGGAATTAATTTCGTGAAAAAAAGTAAAATAATTCGGTGGTATCGTTCAAAGACACCCCCTATCCTCCGAAAACCTGCTGCAAGCGAATGAGACGCCAGTAAGGAGCAGCTGAATCTGCCGTCCTGCCTTGTCCCCAGGCGTCCTTCCTTATTATATGAGGCGCGTGGCGTTGTGGGATAGATGCACTGCAGCCGGTGGACCGCGTTTGCATCCTTCCCACGACGCCCCGCGCGCCCTGTTTGCCCGCGCTAAACCAGCGCCTGGGGCCGGACAAGGCAGTCCGCCATCCGCATCAATGGCGAGGAGCATGGGTGGCGCAGTGAGAGCACTCGCCTCCCAGTGTGACCCGGGTTCGACTGTAGGACTCGATGTCAGATGTGGGGTTGATTATGAGTCTGTTGTTGGTTCTCTTCCTTAATCCGAGAGGTTTTTCTCCGGGTACTCCGGTTTTCCCCGCTGCTCAAAACCAACATCTCTACTCGCTGTGCGGTTCCCCTGGCACGAATAAAGTGTAATTTACTGGTCACAATGATTATAGAAGGGCAATACCCTTAATCCCCAGGGGCACCCACAATTCCGACAGAAAAGTGGACTGCAATGTTTGAATGGTGACACTTTCGACTCATAGATTAAAACCATCTTTTACAGCAAAAGAAGAAGTTTTACAGAGAGGCACTGCTGCTTTATAGCTTCATTTGAATGCTCACACTTTTGGATTTCATTCACAGACTCAAAAGCTAGATTATTCTAGCACAATGGTTTTGTATTATATTGCAAGAAATTAGCGCTACTTCCAGATACAACGACCACAACCAAATTTCAAACGTTTTTAAATATTTACAAGTTTATTAGCAACTGGTTCTACTGGAATATTATTTTTACACACGTAGGATGAACATTTTTACATATGTACAGCCAAGGATTGATTCTTTGGAGCGGTGATTATCTGACGCAAATGTGTCACTCAACGGGTCAGGGAGGGGGAGGGAAAGCTCGCAGTGTTTTATTAGTATCTTTGTTATTTGTAGTACCTTGGAATTTTGCAACCCAAGCGTGTGGATCATTCTGGCATTCTGAGAAATTGCGTTTTTTTTCCAGAATCCATGAGCTACTATAAAACAAATAGAAAACAATTCGACTCTTCGCCGTGTCAACGCCTACATAAAAAGAATGTTTCGAAAAAAGTTTTAACTAACGCTAGCACTAGCATCCCTTTCTCCCTCCGTTACAAAACCCAAGACATGTGCCGCAAAGTTTTCAGCAGTGATGTTCTCTGGGAGATGCTCTCTTAACAGTTCGCTGGCGTTGGATGCGTCATAAGTTCCAGTCTCCGCGCTGCCGCCTAAATCTCCTATAGCCAGTAATGTGGACATGAACTCGGCCAACTCCGCTTCTGTCATATGCTCACCTAGGAGAGGCAAAACATAAATTATTTATTGAGATTGGCAAAGACTGGAAGATTGTAGACAGATAATAACATACAGTGGTACCTTTTTCTTTTATACATAAATAAAAAATAGGATTTTTTTAGACAGGATAGCACCTCAAAGAGGCCGATCTTTCCCTATTAACGCAGAATGCAACCACAGTGAAACAAGAGTCCTCGCCCCAAATGATTCTAACAGAGTTAGTCTTTTCCAATCCACGAAGTCCCTTAGTTCCACTTAAGGCAGAGAAATGGGGCGCCAGAGAAAAGCTTCCTCTTTCTTTTTGTTAAACAAAGAAAGAAAAAAAAAGGAGAATCCTTTCTCTGGTGTTGCTCTCTGGTAAAACAACAAAACATTGGAAATAGAAATAGTAAGTTTTATTACACATCGTTCTGCCCATCTGCAGATCACAGTTTCTTAAACGTATGTTGCCGGGAAAAGGTTGATTTTCAATTGCCCATACAGTTTTTATTCTCAGTAGTTAATCCAATCCAGTCCGCCTCACATCACAGGACTTTGACACGAGGAGTTACTGCTAATTCAGTTTGTTTCCTACCTTTGTTCTGCAGCAGAGAAAGAAGTCTGTCTCGGTCAATGGCGAATCCCTCATCACCCGGAGTCCCAAGCTTGGTAAATGCTTCATGTAAGTCAAACGGTGATAAACCAAAAGCTGGACGATGGTTGACATACACGGCAAAATTATAACAAATCAACTGTTTAACAACAGTAACCCTTTTACCCTTTGTATACCCCGGCTAGTCTACGGACATGAGGCAACTTCTCCCAGCTACTGGGAATGATGTGAGCTGGTTGAATTCGCAAAATAAATTCCAGCCGAGTGATGAAATTTTTGTTTTGCTTGGCAGGGCGAATTTCCTTTAAGACCTTCATCGGAAATATTGCAAAATTGAATTCGCAAAATCACCTGGTCCCAGTACAGTGACGAATTATTATTATTATTATTATTATTATTATTATTATTAGTATTATTATTATTTTCAACCAACACACAATCCATCACCACACACAACGTATTAACCAACGTTGGCCATTTTCATTTGTATGGACCTTCACTTAACTTGAGAGAGTCTTTTGTAGCAAAAGAAAAAAACATGGAGCAAAATGACTTCTTATTTTCCGTGCTTTTAGCAGCAAATTTGGCCAACTTAACTAATTTATAGTTGCCATGACAGCTACTTGTATTCAAATTTCAGTATCCTCGTGAAAAGACATCACAACTCTACAATGTTTCAGGAGCACAGCTTCAATACTTACGCTTTATAAATTCACCCAGATCGATCTCAGTGACGTATTTTCCCGTCGCAACATAATTACTAAATTTAACTTCGTTGATCATGTCATCGATCTGAAGAGAGAATAAAATG
>Ga0126336_10001681_pt1 | contig 11921 bp, 5 predicted proteins | sample SidCmetagenome_FD_92530 | JGI IMG/M metagenome (GOLD analysis project Ga0126336, IMG submission 92530) | Coral microbial communities from El Islote,Puerto Morelos, Mexico - Siderastrea C C metagenome | ecosystem: Host-associated > Invertebrates > Cnidaria > Coral | place: El Islote,Puerto... | reverse complement strand
TTGTATTTTCATTGGACCGCTATATGTAGCAGCTCTATTGTTTTTACGCCTCGTTCTTTGTTTCTTTTGTTTGTTCTATTGTTTAGCGGACTAATCGTGGAAGACCTTACGACAGCTGCTACAAGAAATTATGAACGACCACCTGCATCACGAAACAATTATTATTGTACCAGCAACTAGTCAAAACAAACGGCTGGGATTAACGGTAATGGCTAAGAAGGGAACCCATTCAAATATCAGCATCGCGCTTACTAAATTTCTAGCTTTCTCACTGGTTCATCGCACATCGGTTATCACCAAATAACCTTGTCGATCGTCGGGATTTTGCCTTATAAGGAAATTGGATGCCACCGGCCAAGCCATGTAAAGTGCCGCTGCGTTTAGTAACTCAATGTCTCGATGTATCAAAACAGAAATAAAAAAAAATTAAAACTGGAAAAAAGTTTCAATAAATGCTCTCCACAGCGGCATGCTTTTAAGGTGTAATGAAGTCATTTCAGCAGTTTCCCATTGTATGTTCAGGGCAGGATCGAGTTCCTGAACGAAAATCAGCCTAAAAATTAGGCAGTCAAATTCCGATACTAGCAAGGTATCGGAAGGTTCCCAGACAAATGAGACTTGAGTCTAGAGCTTCTCATTTACTATTAGTTTTTAACGGCTTCATCGAAATTACAGATCCTACACTTCCAGCTGTTCTAAAGCGTATTCACTGTAATTGCTGAATTAGCCTTGATGCCCCGTAGGGCTAATTCCACCCTCTGAGACAGGCCATTTTGATCAGAATTTAGCCAAAACAGTCCCATCCAAAACCGTTACAGCGAACCTTGGAACTCAGTGATCATTTTAGCCCTCGGGAAAGTATCTTCACAGTCAAATTAGCGGACAAATGGTTTCGAGATATATGTAAAGACGTAATGAAAGTGACGGTCAATTTTTACCTAAATTCTTGAACTTATTTTTAAATGTTTGTCTTCCTGAAGTTCTTGCTAATTTTCTGAAATTTATATTATTTATTAGTTAATTTTCCCAAAAGTTTCCTATGAAAAGCAGCACACACCAAACAACTGGCCAAATTGTTTCTTTCTAGAGGTAGCCGTTTTTCATCTCAAATTTTTTTTATGTTTCCTTCCGGCTTAAAGAAACGAATGGTTTTTTCGTCAACATCACATTAGTTGTAATGAGGAATAGGAAGGAACTGCTCTTTTCTGAATCGGTGTTAATTTCAGTACTCGTCGGCCGACGGATTGTGCTCACATTACCACAATGATCAAAGCATAAAAGGTACGTACCGCACACGCCAGTTTGGTGTAGACATCACTTTGTGTTGAGCAGCTGATAAATTTAACACCCGACCCGGTTACTAGCACTTGTTTTCTGCTACCAATGACGTCTACTATAAAATCTTATTTACAACATAGAAAGCACCGAAAGACTCTCTTACTTTTTATTTTAAGTGGCTTCACACTGAGAAGTTTGCAAAATATTACAAACGAGAAAAAACAAGGCAGACTAAACAGACACACGTCTGACTAAAGAAAAGCGAAGGAGCAGTGCCTAAAGTTGAACCTTTCCCAGCAGAACAATTTATTACTTTTCAAACTTTTTTATTCTTGTAATGTTTTCGAATCAAGAATGGTATGCCCAAGTCTTTCTTGGAAAAAAAGTGATAAACATTATTAGCCAGAGGACAGAAGTCAGCAGCGTATTCAAAATGTTTTCAAACAAAATGAACATACCAGCTGGCATCGTTATCAAAACACTTAGCTTCTGAGTTGAGGGCGTATTTAAAAACACCGTTTCTAAGCTATTTACATTTGGTTCTCTGTCGTTAAGACGTAAACAAGCGATAATAAAATTTTGGCTATTAATTAAAATCAATGGACCACTAATTCTAAGAAATGGGGTTTGATGTAAATATCCATCTTCTCCTTGGCAACCAATCACCTTTCCTCGAAGTTAGGAATGTTTCCGAACGTTACGTTCATGTGCAACCGTCCGGCTATGTCAGTGAGGCATTGAAAACCCCTCCCGTTTTCATTCGTTTTAATGCTCGTACATTTAAAAACAATATCAATAATGTGGGAGAGGGTGGGAAAGTTATACAATACAAAAACATTTATAGTGGTCGTTCAGTCAATTGAGTGAATTATCAGTGGGTCACAGGTACATTTATTCAATACTATTCGAGCTCCCTTTTTAGCCATAACCGTAAACTGACTTTTGTTAAAAATCTACTGCCAACTAGGCGATGGGAACCCTAAACAGCTAAATAGAGACAGCAAAAACATCCCTGCTTCACTTCAGTGATGCTTTAACGTCGTTTTTAAGTTCTATATCTTCAAGTAACCTGCGATCAGGGTTCTTTTTTTCCGTTTCTTGCTCGCGGGTTCCTCCCCCCCCTCCGCCTCACAGAAAAAAAACACAAACAAAAAGGAAAAAAAAAAAACGCCTGACCGCAGAGATACAGAGATCGTGGCCGAAACATTTAGTAGCTTATTGACCACTTTCGGAAATATCCAAGCCTTTACTTTAGAACTGAATATTTAGAAGGTTCTGACTTGATTTTTTTTTTAGCTCTACGCAGGGTGGATTAAAATCAACATACTTGTATGTCGTTTTGCTGGCTAGAGCATCAGAATACTGACATAGACTACTTTGGTAGCACGTATTCGAAAGGAAGCTTGGTAAAATATGGTATCTGCTGAATACTGTTTAAATTTCTTTGGTTAAATAGTAAGGTTTTAAAGCTCTATATAAGCTTTCGAATTCTTATATCTCTTTTCTGAATTGACAAAGTGGTACGAACAAGAAACAGCCAAACTCTTTACAACATCTACAAACATCAATACTAAGTGTAGGTCACTTTCTCTAGAAATGTAACCTTTTACAGTTTAAAATAAAGTTACCTAGCTGTAGCTTAGCTAAATAACCTTCAATAAACTCCATCAATTAAGAGCATACCAAGTAATCAAAATATCCCTGTACGGTACACTCAGTAAAGGTTTGCTAGGTTCCCGCGTCAAGCTCTTGTCAGAGAATTGAGATTGATACCATAAGGATACCACTGAAATACACCATATTTATCTTTAGTTATGTACAAACTATCAAATGACAATTCAGCGAGGAAGCGCTCTAATTTGTCAATAGTTTTATGTTGTGATTATTAGTGATTTTCAAGCAGAGATTAATCCTTCAAAAAATGTTTTTCTTTTTCAAGAAATAAATGAGGGTATTACAAAACTGACAGAACATATAAAAATAAAACAATAAAGAACTTAGACAAATAAGATGCAAAGCAGAATAGATAGAAAATGAAACGAGCTGCTGATTACTAACCGGTCAACTAAGCCTCAGCCATAGCACTGTAATTGTAACTTCAGGAGATAACCAACGTATTTATATTTAGTGCCTGTGCGAAGTGAAACGTCCTTATTGTTGTCAATAGAGTCATCTTTCCCTCCAAAAAACACGTGTCCGTAGAACAAGCAATTAAGCACGTGGTTTACTAAGCCTCGCAGGTGTGTTTAGTGTTTGCGGTAAAACGTGCAGTTTTATCTCAAGATTAATCACCCCGCTCTTCATGACATTTTTGCTATGCTTCACGGACCACGTTTGTCACGTTAGGCATTGTTTGCTTGCGCGTTTGAAGCTTTTGTGTCGTAGGAGTTAAGTATGATTGTTCACATAACAAAGCTCTCTCCGGGCACATCATTATATAGTTCAAACTCTCACAGGTCTATTAACCATGCGGTGGCAAAGTGGTAAACAAACTGTGGGAACCAGATAGCACGTTTTCAATTTGAACTAACGAAAGTACAAGTGATCAGCCTGTTTCTTGGTTAGCGTGCAAAAACATTGTGAATTGTAAACTTATTAAGAAATTTTTACAATAAAAATATATTTTTCTTCTTCTATAAAGCACCAGTTCTCTTAACTACCAACGTTTTACCACTAGAAAATTTTTGGAAATAAGCTCAGTTTAACCGTTTTAGTGCGTATGTCTAAAGCCAGAACAGTCGTTCCCTTGAAAAGTGAACAGATCTAGTTGTCGCCACCGACATCAGGTACATGACGCTTAAAGCTGCCGACGAGATTATGACAGTCATAGACCGCCGCAACTTTGTTATCACTTAATGGATTGGAACTATATGAACTATACAAATACAGTTGCTGAACAAATCACCAATGCTTTCTCGGTAACCGTTGTTAAGTGAGCAAATCCACTTCAGCGCTTGTGGCTAGTGATCTTTGATTCTTTTCCTTATTTTTTGTCGTTACAGCATTTTAGGATTTCAAACAATTTTAGAATATATTAAAAAGAGATTTGAATATATGATAATGAAATCTTTACTGTGAAAACTTACCTGAACTGAAAGTCAAGCCGAAAAACCTCATCATTGATCCTGAACACGCAGAAGGAGTTATATTCTGGAAAATTCACGCTGGTGCTGTTACCGATGAGGTGAACTCGAGTGGAACCTTGTGGGTTGTAACGTCAGTCAACAATTATCGCTACAAATAGAACCATCAGTGTAATTAAAACTTGCTGAGGCCCAAATTGCAAGTTAAGTATTAGACGGCGAGCGCAGCTTCAGTACATTCCGGGTTTTACGAGCTGGTTATCTTAAAATTAATTTCAGTTAAAAGATCGTGTTGCACACACTGAGGAATTCAAAGTGGGCGAAAAATTAGTACGGTCCTAATCGGACCTGCCAAAACATGCCTTTTATTTTGAAAATAAGCAAACAGATAATAGGCTTTTAGGAAATTCCTTGCGACAAAGTGGAACAAAGAAATTTCCGTACTTGTGGGAAAAAAGCGCCGCAAATTACCATAACAAAAAATTATGACGCTTTTCGTGACAGCAAATTGACGACAGAAAGTCTGCAAGTGCAGATAAACTCGCTAACAAGCTCTTGTATATCGCAAGACAGCGTCTTAAGGGTTATTCAGATACTGGTTCTTCTTTTGAATATTTTTTTCCTAAAATAGAAAATGTCAAGTATCAAAATAAGACAAGTATTCATTTGTTGGAAGGTCACTATCGTGTTGGGACATGCATCCCTGTTGGCTCGTAACAAATTTGCGTGATCAGTGTTCTTCTGCTAACAATATGAGTAATATGGCGACTAAACATCAGCCAACCTTAAAAGAGGTACTTGAAAATAGGTCAACGCATTGTCAGAAACGGAATGTTAAACATTTTCAGGCAAAGAACTCAAATAATCCACCCACTCTCTTTAGGCATTGAAACCTTGTTCAACTTTGTTTGTCTATGCGGTAATTTTGCAAGCTGTTTGTAATCTTTGTAAATCCTTACCATTTACGCAATTATTCGAGCAAAGATATGGATATTCTAAATGTGTTGTGCTATTAGCATAGGTCGGCAGCCAATTTCATACTTTTTCTCCTGACTTTGAGAGCAATGCTTAATTAAGTCTCTTCAGTGGCTTTGGTAATGTTTAGCTGCTAACAGGTATACAAAGGCAGCACTTAGAGGTAATTTCGTTCAAGGGACATTCCGTGAGGATTACATCATAGGAATGTTGACACGCTGACCTCCTCATGGGGGTGACGCGTGCTCCCGTGAGAAATTAGTTAAGGCTTAACTGAGTTTCAATTTAGGTAAATATTCATTGCTAAAACCGGAGGAAACTGATTTGTGGTTTGTTTTATTTTCAAATATTTTGACGAAATACAAAGCAGAACATTTTTAAAAGCGTAAACAACATATATTTACTCGAGCTATGCTAATGCCCAGGGGTTAGCCCGGGGGGGCATGGGCGCAGCTGGAATTGACTGATGCTCCTGCTGATGCATAACCCCCGGGAGGGGAGCGGGGTCCTTCAGTACACCGGGTCAATATGTGCGCCTTGTCGGACGCTGCTGAGTCGTCTTCTACTCCATGGAATCGATACCACAAAAATGCCGGATAATGCCGACTTACAACTTTCAGATATCCAGGCGTATTTTTGTTAGCCAACGCAATGAAAATTTACCGGATTAAAGTCTGAGCCCTTAAGCTTCATTTAATTCTCATTCTGTTCTTTAAAATGATAACTGTTTTCTTACTGATGTCTCATTTGTTTACCTATTTATGTGATGGCTCTAAAAACTAAAGAGCAATAATCACCTCCCTAAACCTACCACTTAAATCAGTTGGGCACCATACATGAAAGTTTTAACAAAAGAAGACAGAAAAATATGCTTGCAGTTGTATTCAGGATTTTATTTGCTACAATCTTTCATTTTTGAGTTTCTGATTGATCTTGACAGGTTCTGCTACTTTTGCACTTTGGACTCCAGCGTTGCCGGTGAGAACATCGGAAAAAATGCGATTAACAAGATTAGGACCTGAAAGAGTGATTGAAAAGAAAATAAATGGGTTGAGTTACTCTCACATTTAGCTGAGTCAGAACATGTATGTTGCATTGACCATACACTAGTTTTTAGCGAAGCTATAGTGAGGATAATTGATTTCATAACTTAGATAAAAAGAGATAATCACAGAAGGCTAACGTAGTCACGCAATCAAATTCAGTACTCGTGAGCGGCAATCTGACGTTGTCGAGCGCCGTATATTAAACGAGGACTTCCTCTAAAGAGTGCGCAATAATCTGATGTCATCCCAAACCTTGTCACTTCTTTACCAGGATCTCTACTTCCCTATATCTTCTCGAAGAAATCTTGCATGAAGGACGTAAAAGATAGAGCAAGAGTTCGGTTCATGACTGGCTTTCACCTCGAGCAACTGACATGAAAGTTATGCTTCTCCAAACCTCCCGCGTGTATCCATAATTCCATAGACGCACGCGAGTATCCCACCCTTATAATGTTGCCTTGGTTTTTGCGATAGCTTGTTGGGGGGCACTATTCAAACGCCCTCAAAATGATAATCAAGGAACACATAGGTTAATTAAAGAAGGATAATTTCCTTGCAGTTATGTAAAGAACCACACTAAGCTAAGAACCATGTAGGCTTGTTGATACGGTTCAGCAAAAATTACTGCAGTCCATGGCGTTTCTAATCAATCCCAGTGTTAGTGTTTCAAACTCATAGTTTCGGCCTTGAGCTATAAATCTGAGATCGTGCGGCAAGTTCGGTCTAAAAACTTTCCCCCTTTCATCACCAAAGTATTGTCCTATTACTTTTTAGAACATTTGACTAATATTTCCTTTCTGATAATCAAGCCACGATTCATATGATGTGATTCTTATTTGAAAGGCCTCTAAATGAAAATGGGATTCTTCATATGTAAGCTGTGGGGGTAGGAAAGGGCGCAAATGAAGGCTGTTCCTTTCTTCTTTTTGGAAATTTGTTCAACGGTGAAAATTTTAACAACAAAGTAGTACTCGAATGTTGAAACCGTTAATCCTTTCTGTGTCGTCACTGAAACAGTCTTTATCCTTTCAAGACAAAGAAAACCAGATGGAATAACAACGTAGGAGGTACCATCCTAATACACTTACTGCTTTCAGCAAAGGGAACACGTTCTTCTGCAGTTCATGTACAGAAAAGCAATGTTTCTGACTTCATCGCAGCGGGATACTATCATCTCACAAATTCGGGGGTTTAGATCCATACAACCTAATGGAAAACATAATTGAAACAGCGTGAGGATTAGATAATCGCGTGTCGAGGAAAATGATACTGGTGTCAATTCCTGAGTCCCACGCACTCTATCCCTTAGAAGACGTCTCCAGCATTTCCTTCTGTCTGCACGCAGGCTAATGTTAACATACAGATCAGACGAAACAAAACCTAGCAAAGGATCAAATGAGCAATCCTATGGGTAATGCGTTGTCTGCTAAACTTGGTCATATTAACCTTGAAATCTTGATTGTTCTGTTGCTTAGTTATACCTGTGACCTTAGCCAATTTCAACAGAAGCACATTTTTGCTTACCGCTAAATCACAATTCTAACTTGACTCCGGAGATATTGTGCTAATTGTTGCCCGTTGAATATAACGAGAACATATAAAACAGTTTTATGCGTATTGTTTTCGGATTCATTACACTAGACAGATAACGAGAACCGCTGTTTTGTACGGTTGCAAGAATTTACGCAAACAAGGGCTCAACCTCGCTATGTAGCGAAATTGAACCGTCTGTTCAGATGTATAAGAAAATAAGCAAAGAGTCGAAGGAGGTTGTAACTGCACTGGACGAAATGCTTTTATCAGAATATACCTTACCGTGAAATGAACTATCCGCTTTTTCTTGGACGTCGACAAGTGCCTTGCTTTGGTCAGCAATCAGAATTATTGTAAGTACAGAAGCAAGACAAATGGGCAGTTTTAACATCTTGACTTAACCTACTCCTACTCGATTTGTCACATAAAATAACTGTTTCAGTAAATAAGCAAACTGTCACACTTCTCAAATTCCCGAGAAAAAAGTTCTCCTTTTATAGTTCCCAATTTTCATTTAAAGAGATAAAAATTAATTTGCGGCTTCCAGATAAGTTTACTTGTAAAACACAGCCGGCCTTTTGGGGCCTCGAAAAACCAGAACGCTAGTGGAGACAAGTGTACAGAAAACAGCACCATGAATCAAATCAATTTAGGCCAGTTCATTAAAATGTACGAATATGAGCTATCAAAGCTAAGAAATAAACTGAAGTATAATTCTTTCTGAGTTAGCCACTTTTTTCTAACAGCTATTTTGACTGGATGTTTTCTTTGGAACCCACGCTAGTTTGCAAAAGAAAAGAATGCGTTTTATCTAACCCAACGTGGCCTTTGTGCTAGTCAACTTAATTGCACAGTTTTTTTTTACAGTTTTAAATACGCAACGTCAGAAATACTGATAAGGATCTTCCACAACCCCCTGACTTGATTTTGTTGTCATTAGTCTGATTACTTTTTAATTGGAAATATGAAATACGATTGATATGATATACATCATAGATGTATCTGAGCATGAATTATTGATTGCTTATTTCCCTTTTTGATCAACTCAACGTTCTACAATGTCACAATACTGAGGTATGACACTGGGGGACCGAGAAAATTCTAAGACGCTTTTACAACGTACTTCTGGCGTTTAAATTTCCGGTTTCATTCTACTGTACTAAATTATTATACTTCCGCGTATTTCGTATCAGGTTGGTAGTAAAACAAGAATACACAGAAATCACCTAAATTGAAAATATTCACATGGTGTTGTGTTGGAAACGAGCAAACGAGAAACATATTGAATGAGATATTATTGGGATTTTGATAGAAACCATTTTTTGATTTTTTTTTCCATTATTGGAATTGCATGTATATTGATTAGAAATACTGATTACCCTGATTCTTGCAAAGTCAATGAAACTTCCTTGTTCATAGTGATAATGAACTTTATAATTAAAATAACACGAAAGCGATTTTCAGCTAAGATTAAAACTGAACTAAAAAGTTTACCAGAGTTTAATTGATTTGATAAACGTTTTCTCATACGACTTGTATGGACATTGCTTCTGCAAATTTTCAAAGCTTGCAGAACGTTTATCTCCATGAGAAATTTTGTTCTGGCTTTGTAAGCAACTGGGCATTCACTAGGGCAGTGGAAACAAACCGTAGAACCTGCTATTGTTACATGTAACACAGGGGCGGTGAGATATGAGAGACGGCTGTTTTCGAAGGATGGTGTACAGTGAATTTGGCAGTTCCACGTTTAAACGTTTGCCAAACTATGAACATAGCGCCTGGAAGGCCTTCCACCAGCTGGTCAAATCGTCGATACTGAAAGCTGTTGAAGGAATGACAATAGGCGTACAAAAAACTCGGCAAATCGACGGACTGTCTTCCTCTAACCCACATCATAGAAAAATCGAAATCGATCGTGGAGAATAAGTTTGTCGCTGGCTATTTTGATACCGTTTTTCCTGGCATTTTGTATAAAAGCTGGGTTGTTTGGGTGTTGCAGGAAATTCATGATCAGTTGTGGTTGTGGGACAATCTTACTTATCGACGTCAATTTGTGAGGGTAGACGGTGAAAATTTGAACGCTGCACGTTGCCACACCGAGTCCCCCCATAGACTGCTTGAGATCATGTATTTCCATTTGCCCTTCTCATACTCTCCAGCCTCCTTAGGCGGGCTCCAAGCTTATGCCGGCGCAAACAATTTAGCCTGCGTCGCTGGTGGTTTTGTTGGGGAAACATCCCCTCGCGGCTTTGCCACTTTTCGTTTTCGCGGCTTCGCCGCTCGCGCACGCTCCCCAACAAAACCACCAGCTACGCAGGCTACAAACAGTTTGGATCAGGTGCAAAACCGTGTTTATTGATTCTAATATCAAATAACTGGTGTTAAATATAAACGAGACGCCACAGGAAGAGAATTTGCCGATCTTTTCTGCAGACTAAATAATGACTGATACTATTTCATGTTCTCAACAGAACGTCCTTAGTGTGCAAACTTGGTGTTCATGCTTTTATGTCGCAGAATTAACACATGCAAGTCGGATGTCAGGCGTACCTCTAACGTAAGTCGACACTTGTTACCCCGGAGCTACATGTAAGAAGAACGCTCGACGTAACGGTTCACAGTCATGCGGCCAACTCTTATGCAACCGACCTGTGATCAATTTGAAGTCATTCCGCTTGATCTAGCTGGTCACGACGTTTAGCGCTTGGAATGGGCCAATAAAGGTTTTTCTGTGCATAATCAGAGCCTTGCACTCATTTGGCTTAGGAATTAACGAATTTATGCTGTATCAGGCTTTGATCTCAGCTAGCTGTCTAAGGGCCTCTGCCACTTAGTACTGGTCTCTGCAATTCATTGCATGGACAGTGGTATCATCTGCTTAGACATATGTCTCTCTCTTAGTAGTACGACGGTCGGAAGGTCATTTAGTGTAAAAAGTGAGCTCAACCTTGCTCTTCCAAAAAATTTGGGTCTTTTGAAATGCTAGAAATGGCTGGAAATACAGATAGCGCCCGCTGACACGTAAGCAAGCGTCGGTTTTCACGCATTGCGTCATTATAATTTGTGCGTTATCACGCGTAAACTGTCAGTTACAAATGTATTTCGATTTTTTTAAAATCTTGTTGGCTGATCAATTAGGGACGACATTCTCAAAATAGCCTGCCGTAATACGAGAGGCAGGTATTCTCTCCGTTTCCAGTAACAATGTTGCTATATTTTCCGATTCATCGTCCGATTCATCGTCCGATTCACAACGTGGTGGAACCATTTCTTCTTCCGCCATCTTGCCAACCTTGGCAGAAAAAGTTGAAGTAGTCTGGAAATGACTACGCCCAGTCATAACCGCTTGTCAACCAAGAACGGTTGAAAAAGTGTTCTCCTGGCAACCAAAACCGGTTTCGGTTGAAACAGTTGATCCCAATAGAACACGACCTTGGATTCAAATTTGACACACCCCTTATCTGTTCTTGCGTAACTAAGTGATCCCGCTTTTCGTTCATCTCGCCGTCAACTGAATCATTCTTCCTCCGAAATCCCCGCACTCCTCCCCAGGCAATAAATAAGGATCGGCCCGTAACGGAAAACTGAACCCAAATTTTCATACGGCGAAATTCGCCAAGTAGTGGTCATAGTATCATATTATTATAGTCTTTAAGTAGAGAAGTCGAGTTTTTTTTCGGTGAAATCAAAACAACTTGTTTGTTTATGAAACAAAACAGCTATTCCACTCAGTGTCTTTAGTCATAAATGACCGTATCAAACTCGATCAATGCTTCTCGCAGGCTCGTTGGCTATGACCACATGTTCGCGTAGCGATTTCGTGTAATAAGTAACGAATGGCCTCCCAGACTCTGTGGTACTGGCGTCTAGCCTGGAAGCCTTTAAGGACCGGCTGTGGTGCCACCTTGCCAATAGCCACTGACCATACCCTAAGTGTTTATTTTTAAGCGCGTGTACAATTTTGAATGTAATAGCACGCTCACGAGAATCTTTACTAAGAAGGAGG
>Ga0126336_10001680_pt1 | contig 11926 bp, 7 predicted proteins | sample SidCmetagenome_FD_92530 | JGI IMG/M metagenome (GOLD analysis project Ga0126336, IMG submission 92530) | Coral microbial communities from El Islote,Puerto Morelos, Mexico - Siderastrea C C metagenome | ecosystem: Host-associated > Invertebrates > Cnidaria > Coral | place: El Islote,Puerto... | reverse complement strand
TCTCATAGATAGCGCTCATCTGCCGAGTTGACACTTGGCAAAAGCTAAGAAATCTACAAATCCTTGTGGTCTGTCTTACCTTGGGTATTTTTCGAAGGCATCCCTGTGATTCGTTGCTTCAACCCGGAGGATTGTCAACGCAACTTAAATAAACATTTAAAACACTGGTTGGCCTTTAGATAGTTTCTCTGGAACTAGCGCTTTCTATGTTTCTGCATGTCAGAAGTAATTAAGCACCCGTCACTAGCGTACAATGGTGAAAGTATTTCAACTACGAGTAATACCCGACGATTATCAGATACATTGGATAATTTGAGAAAGGTTATAAAATTATTAAAGAATTCCTTCTTTTAAGAGACAAATACGCTTAAAATACCTTCCTTTTTCACAAACAGCCCAAAGAAAGGCGAACTGAAACATCCTTAACCGATAGGAAGCTTTGACACTAACTCGTATGTCTGTTCACAACAACAGGCAGTGAACAGGTGAACATGCCCGATGGTGACCTTAAGTTCATTAATCAATTTTCCAAATTTTGTTTTGTAGTACGTTTGAATGCAAACCCCATGAAATTACTATTTTCCTTGGCTCTCAACTGTATGGTCAAATTCAAGGGTTTCAGTCGAAAGACGGAAGGATCGCGTTACAAGATTCAAGGGGAAAATTCTTCACAGTGACAGCTGAATGCAGAATTACGTATGTTAATTAATTGGTGCAATTTGTTTCGCAAAAGACTAGCGTGTGCGTGTCACCAGTAGGGGCGGAACTACACAGTTTATATTGTCATTCACTGACTACTGTAGCTAAATTGGCCAACCTTGATGTTACGGAATACTTGTAAATCAAATGTTCTTAATTGTAGTGTACTGAAAGAAAAAAAACTCACACATGACCGTCACAATTCATGTGCACCTAGATCTTTGTTTCCTATTTGGACCTTCTGTACCGCTACACGCATGTTTGTTTTGTTTTCGAATCAAGTTGTGGGCGTGGAAAGTAGCATGTTGTTTTGCTTCCCGTGCAACATTTCTGGAAGCAAGGGTCTTAAATCATGAAAGTTAGATCTTAAACCATTGGTATGTTATGATGGTGGGATATTTTGTTAAAGCCGATTTGTGGTAATCCTGCAATATTAACCCACCGTGTTGCGGGCACTGCTCAGGCGAAATGAGAGTGCAAATCAACACAGATGCACTTCTTATTTGTATAAAGCACTGTCGACATCAAAGAATCTGGAAAAAGATGCATTTTATAACAGTATATATGTGGAGACACGGATCATTTAAATTTTGAGAGAACATCGCGACCGCTTGTTTTGCAGGCTTAACCTGTCCCGTGATATTACTGATGAACCACTTGGAGCTTTATCAGTATTTTTGTGTGGGACTAAAGCTATATATAGGAATAAACATTTTCAGGTAGATTAGCGATACTGATGATTCAGAACTGTCGTCATAAAGGCAGTGCATTGAACTTTAGCTGTATATCAGAAACATCATTTTTCTCAAAGTGCGAGCAACCTCATATGATTAGGTCCAAATCGTCGCTTCGGCGGTATGGCGATGGTTACCGTTTTACTTGCACTACCTCTAACAATTTTTTCAACTTCGTGTACAAATCTCATTACAGTATGCTGCAACCGACGCTGAATATCTCATTTTCCTTTTTTTCGACAGCTCAGAGAAGTCGGGATCGTCGTCAACTTCTGCGATGCATGCAGAAGAAGATAATTATATTTGTGCCGAAAAACGTATTAAAAGTGACACACTACGACCCTATTGCCCTCAATCAGTTGCAACGTGTTTCTGGAGCTTTATGAATGCCTTTTTAAAAATATACATATGGGAGATTTACCGAAAGGGTCATGAGGGCGTATGTTCAGTGGTGCACTCAGCGATACGAAAATCTCCAAAGAAAATGTTCTGTTTCTTCATCTTAACTGTAGCAATTCTTACCTTTTTTCGGTATTAGTAAAACGCTTCTGGTTACTGCTCTGATATGTCTTTTTGCGTCAGAGAGTTCCTTGCGCCTCAAAACGGTTCTGAGATCGCAGATCAATGCCACACAAATCACAAATTTAAACATTCGCTAATGATAAGACCACCCGCTTAACAAACGTGATCATAAGTTAACCTCAAGTGCCCATCTTTTATTGGAATGCAGCTTATCTGATTGACTTATTATTAGAATGAACTGAAGTTGCCAGGATAATGTTCCTCTTCTCCAAGCAGTCTATAAGACCAAGACAGTTTTATTTCAAGATTTTGGTTTCTACAACATGAAGGTCAGCTCCCTTTGAGAGAAATGACGTGAGTCCCTTTGAAGATGTGGTTTTAACTCTCCAGTCTTTGGCCAGAAGAAAACCTGTAGGATCCTGAGATGTAACAATTTGAACTATTGAGCAGTGCTTGATTGTGCCTCAGTTATGTCAAAAGAGAAATGTGGAATATTTTAAAGAGTTGAACTTCTCACTACAAAGACTGAAATTTGAAAGACTAAACAAATCAAAGAGCCGTTTATCATATCGTGAATGGAACCACCTTAACACGGTCATTTTTGGGCTGTTAATAAGGAAAGACAAGCGAATAGTTTTCAAAGATAGCAATCTTGGAGAAATTGAGTCCAGCAAATCATGTAAACAAATTAAAATGAAGTATTCCAAAAACGTTTGATAAGAGGTTGTTTTTTACATGAAGCCGTAAAGCATTTTAGAAAGCTGCCATGCAGTTGTACGCCTTAAAACTGGAACGTGAAGTCGACTAATTAAAGGCGAATTTGTCAGGACGAAGACAAAACTGTTACAAGTTACTGTAACATTGTAAAGTAACCAGAGTAAAAGGTTTAGAGATATTGTAAATATTTGCTTGGTATGACAGTCAACAAATCGAAGAGAAAGACAGCCATGATTATGATTTTTGCGATTCTATTGTAAAAATGTGCCCGACAGTCGGCAAGCAAAAAACAAAGGCAACCTTTTCCAAAAAGTACTCGGTAACAAACTAAAGCAACCAAACTCAGTTAACTCAGCAGTGTGGCCAAGTGGTTAGGGCGCCGGACTTGAAATCCGGACGTCCCGGGTTCAAGTCCCGCTCTGAGCATTAGCTGGAGGTGTTCTTAGTAGCCCCGAGTTCAACTCCTTAGCCACGCTTGTAAATAGCCAACTGGTCTGCCTCCCCACCAGTTTGGGGTCTTAGAGCTGTTATGTTCATTTAGATTATTTCTTTCATTGTCCCTGAAAAGCCCCTCATGGGGAGTGGCCAATTAAGTTATTATTATTATTATTATTATTATTATTATTTTTGTTATTATTAATTTATGGGAATGAATGAATGAATGATTGAATGAATGAATGAATGAATGAATGAATGAATGAATGAATGAATGAATGAATGAATGAATGAATGAATGGGAATTTGAACTTATATTTGTCTTCATTAGAGTGAGATTTTGACTCGGGATTTCGACGTTAAGTATTTCTGGCTGACTCGGGATTTCGACGTTAAGTATTTAAGCTATCGAATTTACGTCAAAATCCCGGTAAGAAGTCGCGGTAACTGAAGAAGCTTTTCTGCCAACGTCTAAATCTCTTTACCCTTAAGTCAAGTTGTGATCGTGGGCGCAGCTATCTTTAACGTTTTTAACTCAGTTTTGTTCACATAGTTCACATAGACAAGACCAAGTAACTGTACTACTAAACAACACACATTCAACCTAGCGACACACGCATTTGGTGATCAACAAACAGTGGAACTGCTGTGACGCACGGTGCAACAATTGTTGGTCAAAAAAATGCCGAGGTTGCTTCACAAGAAACGTTGAACAGTGTACCTTTTCTTTGTTCCCCGCAATCGCCATTTTTCATAGAGTTGTTCAATTCGCCTTCGATGATCAGTTCTCTTGACTTAATGTATTATTTTGCGTCGATATTTTAGGACAAAGAAGCCTTTGCTCAATTGTGTACCACCGGCGCTATTAAGGCTTGACGAAGCCTTGCAACTAGACAATAAATTTTTACGACAATAAATTTGGAACTTCGGAGCTCTTCATTGGATAGAGTTGACAAAGGGAGCTATGAGATGTTCTAGTGCATATCGAACAATTTCTGTTTTCCACTGCTGCTAGATTGGTAACGCTTTTGAAATTATTACTGACAGCAGAGTCTGACGCAGACTGAGTGATTAGGTCTTGAATGTCATTGTTAGAAGCTCACAGTTCGCGTGTTAGTTTAAAACGCACCGAATAAACAAACAAATTACCTCATAACTACGTAAATTTGTACTCACGCGAATGATTGTTCTTACTGGCGGAAACGTTTCTTGACGCCGTCTTCTTCATAACTTAAACAAAACAGATTGCGAAGTTAGTCAACTTGTCAGTTTGTCTTTTAAAGAGTCAAATCCCTTGTTATTTAACTGGTACTGGCTTTTGAGCTCGTGGATAGTGCGAACATACTGTTAATGCTGAATGCTATTAATGTATTTCCAAATGGTAAGCCTCGTTAAGCATGATTATTCGACTAAAAGCAGCTGAGATGTCACTTCCAGATTATGCTGTACATGGTAGTTCTGTGGATGAAATCCTGAAGTGTGACCATTCAAATGTTTTTTTTTCTGTTCTAGAAAGTGGTCCTAGCTTGGGAATGAAATCTTAAGGTGTGAACTGAACTCGGTTGTACATTTGGTAATCTCGATTGCTCCATCATAGTTCAGTGACAATAATCTTTAGCTAACTTTTTTTATCGCGAATAATTTTAATTAATTTCAATTTTAATTAATTTCAATCCCTAAGTCTCACTTAGGGATTATGAAGGGGTTAAAAATAATTTCAATCGGGTAAGCCTCTTAAAGAGATGAACATGATAATTTCTTACGCATGTCAGTATCTGGTCTTCACGAGCGACAGGATTTAGTTTTGTGTAAGCCTGATCGCTTGGAACATAGAACACTCTTTAAAAACACGAACAAAATCGACCAACCGCACATTTTATCTGTCATCAACAAAGATCAGAACTGTACAATGCGTCCCTATTAGCTACCACACTACGTACACAAGTTAATTTAAATCTGGCTACAGACCTTTTATTACTATTACTTTAACATGTGATAACAAATAATGCGCTCAAAGGAACGGGCTTACCTCAAACCTGGAACTCTGTCGTGTGCACAAACTGAGCAGTGCTGGATGTTCGCACTCGGCCGTTCTCATCAGAATGACACCAGTACATACTCTACACCGTAGAAAATAAACAGCTTATTAAACGGTATTCAAGACTACAAGGGGATGAATTGCCATTTTTAGAAGACAACGAGATAACCTCTGGCTGTTAATGCTGGTAAGATAACATGAAAAAATGCCACTCATTTCGCCGTCTTTTGTTTGGTGGTTCTTGCATAAAAGACGGCCACGCGTTGTAAAGGAGCACCCTGTTGTGTTATTTACAGTTGGGTACCATGTTGGGATATTAGCTGATATTTACTGCGCCTTTGTTCGGAGCAACACAGCGTTAACTGCTCTAAAGAATGTTGCAAAAACAAGCTTAGTTCTCTGCATTAAATCAAGTCTTTACTAAAAAAGTCAATGATCATTTACATACTTCATCTCATGCAGAGTTATGATATCCACGTGGACAACTAAAAAAATATTTGTTCTGGTTATGGAAACTATTAGCAAGGGTAACTATCGTTTGAGGAAAGGGTGGCTTGCTCAGGGTTTAATTTAGCATCAGCGCACAAAAGGAAACAAGAAAAAAGAAAAACAGGATCGATTTTATTTGGTACACGGTTGTTGCACAAGAAAGTTATTAACTTACACTGAGTTACGACTTTGTTGAGTTTCAGCGCACAAATTAAAGTGATAAGAAGAACAATTAATGAATGAACAACGATAATAGCTGTTATGTATTATAGAATCAAATATACGTTTAAAGAAAGTTTCAATTTCGTTTCTTTGTATCCCAGGCCGGGTAAAACTGACACGTTCATTACCTTAAAAATAGTGTACTGAGACAAGTTCTCCAAGAAGACAATGCAAACGGAGAGGTTTCAGTGAGGTTTTAGTGGTGGAGTTTGGTGGTAATAATGCCGTTCTCTTAGGATCTAAGGCTATAGATTAAATGCTTCACATTCTCCAGAGCAATTGACTTGAGAGCTTTTTCACTCATTACTACAAAGACAGATATACCTTTTCATTTTTTGACGGATAACTGTTGTTTAAATCTCATAAAAATTCGCTACAAGCTGACTGATTTAATTGTTTTGCTAACAAATGCATTATGCTGTTTGCCTAAAGCCAAAAGCCAAACCTGAGCTATGTCACGTTGTTACGAGTTTCTAGTTGTCATACGGTGTAAAAATTAAATGAAAACTTTTGAGATCTATACAGTTCCAGTTAAGGTGCTGTTTCGTTTTTAATTTTCTTAAGTCAAAGTTTGAACAAATCTGTCGGTAGTTTTTTTACTGTGGAATCCCGTTTATCGCATTAAGAGGAGGCACGGTTTCACCGGGATGAGCTGAGTGTCGGCCAAGATTCACCGCTCAAAACAGTTTACTGATCGTAACGATTTGGATCCGTTCACAAACCAATTTGATGACCTTACGGCGGAAAGCATTTTTGCATTTGCTTTGTTTAGTTATTGTACACTCTCTGATTGGTTAACAAAACTCGAGCCACTTTTTCAACCAACGAGAGTAAAACCGAAAAAAAGGTATTTGACGGCACTCATTTTCCCGCGCCTGACGACGCGGTAATTGCTGCAAGTTGTTATAGTTGATTGTTGTTTGTTTTTTTTCCGTGAAGCCAAAACCAAAGTACGAAAAGCGACAATTGTCTGGCGTTTTTAAAAAAAATTTTTTTATTGAGATAGCCTGTTGTAGGCTCCAAGAGTAGTTGGAAAAACGGATCGAGAAAACAAACCGGCGGGAAAAACGCCGTTTTTCGCTCGCCTGCTTTTTCGCTCGTCTCCACTGACCGAGAGCCTGGCACAGGCTATCATTGAGACAAATCATTGACACATTACACACTACGTTCGCAGCGTGCATGGTCAGAAATCATATACGGCCTAAAATCATTGACCGCACCATTTTTAATTATTACTCTGGAGTCGAACCAGAAGATTGCTTAGTGTATTACTGTCAAGGGTTTGCTTTGTTCCTTTAGTGGATTTACAGATTGCATGTTGATGTTAAAAGACACCCCTTTGTAAGAGAAAAGTGACAAATCGGACAGGGATGTGAAAACGTTTTTACATTTTTAAACCTTTTTTAGTCGAACAACTTTTAACCGAAAGACCAGGAGAAGACTATTTTTAGCAGCGACACCTGTTATAAGCCGATCTCAATACTTACCCGCACTAGTTATTCTAACTTAAGATTTATACGGTGACGATTATAATTACTGCTTGTACGACTGACAATTGAAAACGTTTAAACCCATGGGTTGGTTCTCCATCAAATTTGATGAAGCCCTTCAGGTATGCGATAGCAACAGAGATAGAAACAGGGAACCCAGGTACGCCCATGGAATAAAAAGAGAATAAAGCGATCTAAAGGATGGGAAACTTCGAGCCGTGGAGTTCTCTTATGAGATCATTTTGCCCCCTCCCCTCTCCCCCTTGACGTCCTATGGTTAAGTATTTTTGAGGGTTCAGTGCATGTCTGAATTCGTGACAAATGACGCAGCAAAACAAACATAAGATGAAAAGCGAAGGATCACAAGGCCAAGGCTAAAGCAAAACTCCCGTGGAAACTAAGTTAGTAAACAGAAGCAAGTAGAACGTTCTTGGCCTACTGAATTGAAGTAAGTCAGTCAGCCTCCTATTATTTGCTAACTTCTAAGGTGTTGAAATGTAGTTAGAGCTAGTCAGGTTTGTCCTTTATAGATTAGAGAGTCAGTTTGCAATCATCCTGCTTCAGCCCGCATAAATATTGCGAAATGCGAAGCTCTAGATGCCTCTACAACGGCTAAGCTGTAGCGAGATCAAAGATTAATTTTTTTGTACCGTTTTACTGAGCAGTTGTTATCTTCCGAAAAGCAAAGGGCTGTGCGTGTAATTTAAGCAAGAACCTTTAAATAGTGCATATCTCTGAGTTAGTACGTGAACTATTATGCTCGGGCATAGTTTCAATGTGTTATCGTTAACTTGGCTGTAAAAGACCAAAAAAATGAAAATAGCAAGCAAAACTCCACAAGGAGTGGCTCTGGACCAACATACTTGCTTTTAGAAATCTTTGAAATCATACGCAAGTAGTACCCGCTGTTTTGCCTAATCTTTTTGCACATCATCTTGGTGCCGTGTTTCAAATGATATGCAAATCCTTGTGACTAATAGCTGGGACATCCTAGACCTACTCATGCGGATCACGACCTCTAATTGAAACTATAATTACTGTACGTTTGAGTAAGCTGCCTCACATTTTAAGAACCAGAATTTGTTCAGAAGATGCACCGAAGGTTTGCTGAGAAACTGCTGTCTAGGCGTAAGGAAAACGACGGTCAGGTTCGATTTTCATCAGTGTAATCAAGGATAAATGCCCTTATCATAATTTACAATGAGCTGTTGTTTGCTTTTTTGTTGTTTTGCCCGAACCAATATCGCGAAAGCAAACTCTCGTTTCTTAGTATGAAGCGTTAAAAATCATAAAAACATCGGGATAGACAACAGACAATGGACAAAGTTTAATTTATCCATCATAAGATTTAAAATACAATGGATTTACAATGACGAAACTATGTACATATCCGTAATAAAAATTGAAAGAAAAAACTGGAAAAATCTGCAAGCTGTAAATAGGTATTTTACAGCCTAGTAACCCTTGGCAAACAGCTGTATTTTTAATGTCTTTTAGTTCCTACGCAGTTAACAGTTCCAGATCACTGGTTGGGTTATTAAAAGCAAAATTATTCAATCATTGATTATCGTGATAGCATTTAGCTTCACAGAAAAGAAAAGAACTCAAGCTAGGCCTGAGCTCTGTCTTTCTTTTTCTTTCCTCCTGTGTTCCTTAGATTGTGTCTCTTGGTGGCTTATACCGACTAACGCATTGACAAGATGCCTCTGGAAAACCTTCCCGTTTGGAGACGTTACTTGACAGTGGAACCTGTCATCCTTTTCTACGCATACGGTCTTATGACCAGCATGCCTCTGTTTCAGCAGTATGTATATAGTGTTATCAGTGAGAAGAAAGGCTTCCCTTACAAACAACTTGTGATGGACAAAGAAGGGCCTGGGTGTCATGAAGATGTCATTGGTCAAAACTCCACTTTAAAACTGCTGGAACAAGAGGTTAGATGGATGTTGCATGCTAGTGTGAAACTTCTTTGCGACTACAAATGTTTCTTTCATTGTCAGCGAGTCAGAATAAGTTCCGATTGATTTTGAGGGGAAATATTTAGTTTTTGCCCTGTGTTTGAAATTCAGAAATCTTTCATATGCAGCTACAAAGGATTATTGCAACGTGTTTTTACTTTTTCCAAACAGAGGTCATTAATATGCTCTTTTGTCAGTCAGTTGAAAAACCAAGATCAATTGATCTCAGTTTGATTCATGTGTTGCTAGTGGTGACCTCATTGGTTGCATGTTATTGTTGGGTATCAGGCCATTTGTACGAACGGAAACAAGCAAACCATGAAGCACACAAACAAACAAACAAAACTGGAGGAGACCTTCTTCGTCCCCCACCAAACGAGTGTATACTCCTATATCCTTCGTTAGACGCTGCCTGCACATCCTGACCATATGGAAGAGCATGGGCGTCAGGTGGAAGTTATTTTAGCGACCTCCAAAATCTTTCTTTGCTTGTTAGAGGACGAATAAACAAAAAAAAAAACAAAGTGGTAATTTCAAATATCTTCCATTAGGTACAAAGCCTGGCCGCTAAGATAGACTTGGGAAACTCATTCTTCATGGCCATTCCGTCGCTAATCGTGGCACCGTTTTGGGGACCTTGGACAGACAAGTCCGGCCGCAGAAAACCCGCCCTCATTACTCCTGTAATTGGAGCTTTGTTAGAAAGCATCGTCATACTTACAATCATGTACTTCGAGTTGCCTTTGTATGTTATGTTTGTGGGCTCAGCGATCAGCGGTTTCTCAGGGTTCCTGACGACCCTGTTGCTTGCTGTTATGTCGTATATCGCTGATACAACGGAGAAGAAAGGAATAGCCTTCAGAATAGGTGAGTTTAATGGGCACAGAGAACTCTTATGCGTACATTTGGTCTCTTGAGCGAAGTGATTCAGGCCAACATTACGATTAGAATATAATATAGCTAAAAGTGTTAGGAAACTCCTAAAACTCGGTCCCTCTGTGAGTACCGGATCACTAATGATGTAAAACAAAAGAAACAAAGGCAGAAAACAATTCAACTACAAAATAGAATCAAAACATAATGTCTCACAATCAAAAGAAGGACAATGTGCTCTGGTACCTTTAGAAAGAGCCTAAAACTTTAACAATGAGTCTCCACACAAGACATGTGAGAGCTGTAGCTGTAAGTTGTTGTATTCCGCGAGGATTAGTTTTTAGCAGTTTGTCCCATATGAACTTTACAAAATGAACTGTAGCTCACCACGTGTCTAGCTGTAACTCAGTGCTTAGAGTATCCACAGGGTATGCGGAAGGTTATGGGTTTGATTTCCGTCAACTTACATATTACTTTAATGAGCTTTACATTTTCTTTCTTTATCTTTCTTACATTTTTACTTGCAGCAATCATTCAGATGCTTGTCTTTATGGGTGGAGTCTTGAGTCAGCTGACCAGCGGTTTGTGGATTGAACACTTCGGATTTATCGCGCCATCTTGGCTCGTCCTCACCTGCCACGTGGCAAGTGGTCTGTGGGTCATATTTATAGTACCTGAAAACCACGAGAGAGTCACAAACATCAAACACAAGTTTTTCGATCTTAAGAACCTAAAGACCTTAGGGAATGTCTTTTAGAAGGCACGCCCCGACGGTGCGAGGAAATGTCTGCTGTTTCTAGTGATCGCTGGCGCAATATTGACCTTAACTGTTCAGGGACTTGGAGGTGTAACGGCTCTTTTTGTAATGAGAAGCCCCCTTTGTTTTGGTCCCAAGCTAGTGGGGTACTTACTGGCTTACAGAATGTTCCTTTCCGGATTCGGAGGAGCAGTTGGTGTGAAGCTGTTCAGAACGTTCTTTAGTGAGAAGGTCACTGCAGCGATAGGAATTGTCAGCCAGATTGCTGAAATGGGACTCTTCGCGTTTGCAGACCGCACGTGGTTGGTATTCACTGGTAAGTATTTTAACCCGTCATTGCTAAAAGATACTGCACAGTCTAACGATCATGCTGTAAACCCCTCAGCTATCCAATGTTAAATGTACGACAAAGGGGTCGTCCATTACCTCTTTGAACACTGCACACAATTGGCTCACGAAGCAATAGATACCAGGGCCCCCAAATAACAAAGGATGTAGTGTTATAAGAAGCCAATAAAAATAACGAGTATAAAGAGGTGATGCTTTACTGAATTTCCGACGAGCAGTTCAGCAACTTTTATCTAAGAGTCCATGCAATAACGATTTTTTTAAGTATTTAGGTCAGAGCAAAGGGGGTTGAAAGTACATCCTTTGGCGTAGTGCAAACATATAAAACATATAGAAGGGAGTCTTCCAGGGCGTGCAACAGCAAATGAGGCGATTTACTAGCAACAGATTGTACGATCACAGCGCTTTGTTTTCTTCACTTGCAGCTCCAGCACTGGGATTTTTTAAAGGTTCCGTCACTCCCGTTCTTGTCGGTATTATGTCAAGGATAGTAGGAGAGAACGAACAGGGTATGTGCCTATGCACGTAAATAAATGGCTACAATCACCACCACCACCACCACCACCACTTCCATCACTGCCATTATCATCATCATCATCATCATCATCATCATCATCATCATCATCATCATCATCATCATCATC
>Ga0126336_10001679_pt1 | contig 11927 bp, 8 predicted proteins | sample SidCmetagenome_FD_92530 | JGI IMG/M metagenome (GOLD analysis project Ga0126336, IMG submission 92530) | Coral microbial communities from El Islote,Puerto Morelos, Mexico - Siderastrea C C metagenome | ecosystem: Host-associated > Invertebrates > Cnidaria > Coral | place: El Islote,Puerto... | reverse complement strand
CTAAAGATGTCAATTAGAAGAAGAACTCGAACTGCTCGAACTGTTCACACTAGAAGTCGAAGGAGTTGAACGAGTCTTTTGTGGGCTTCTGAAGTTAATATGCAAAGGAGAATCTTTCACCTCGGCTGGATTGAACCCACAACCTCTTTTTCTCTAACGTAACTACGAGGTTGAGGTGGGATGGGGTAATAGGAATTAAGATATATATTCGTTAAAAGTAGCGGCAATGCTCAATTGGCTAAAGCGTTGACCTGTAATCAAGCTCCCTTGTGGTATTACAGCGACAGTGATCTCGTTAGGAGATCTTGGGTATAAATTGGGCTAAGAGATAGGTCACTGGCCCGAAGCCATTCTAGCACTTATTGTAAACATACACTGACAAATAAGTACAACCATCGAAAGAAGAGGAAGCGTGGCCTCCTCTCAGACCTCATGGATTTGTTTCACGGTAGTTCCGTGTTCAAATCCTAGACCATGTTTTTACATAGCCAACTGGTAAGCTTCCCATCATGCAGTTGGGGTTTTTAAAACGTTTATGTTCCACTATCATGTTACTTTCTCTCATTTACATTATCCCCAGTTGCCCTGCAGTGTGTGCTAAATACGTCGACACTTCGACACTGTATTACTGAGCTAAGGTGTACTGTTTACACTAAGATATTTCCTTGTCATTCTACGAAGGAGGCAACCGATTTATGATAAGGAAGAGTGACTGAAAGAAGCTGCGTTTACATGGTGACACAGCTCATCACCTATTGAGGTGCCGGTGTACTGTTCGTATTGATCAGGAATGAGAATGCTTCTACGTAAGGCCTGCGTCAAATTAAACGGCTTTAGCATCATCCAACATTGTCAAATACAACTTTGTTGCACGAATGTTTGATGGCAATCAAACTTTGTTCAACACCTTTCAAAATCGTTCAACATTCTTACATAATAGCAGAATCAATAGACACCATTCAACAGGGAGCCTAAACGTGTTGGCTGAATTGAACAAAGTTGAAGGGAAATGTTGAACATGTTTAGCCGGGGCCCCATAGTCCGTTTTTAAATACGCATAGGTAACGCCCACTGTAAATGTCATTTTCATTCTTAAGTCAAAAATGACCAAAGAAGCTGAGGGAAACAAATTTCCGTATAAAAACAAACAAACAAACAAACAAAGAAGGTTTGAATACAGTTAGAGTGCAAATAAATTACTCATATTCAACAAAGGACCGATCGCTATTCATTCCACTTTCAGGTCATGTCACTACTGCTTCGTTCGTATTCAAAAACTAACATTCCAGGTACCTGCAATTCTACCCATTTTCATTACAAACAGACCAAAAACACGACCTTTGTAATAAGGGATAGGTAAAGAAAATAGAAAGAATTTCGCGTAAAAAGGGCGTGGTGTTTGAAACTCGTTGGCAGTTCGTGAAGCACATTTAAATCTAACTTAGTTTAATACATTTGTTAGTACTTTTCTCAGAACGACGGCCGGTGGCCATGCCACCAGATTTAAAAACTAGGCAGCTATTTAGTTAACTTAAGTCAACTTTTGTTTGATCTCCCACGTAAATAGTTTTGTCAACTTGAAACTCTTATTTTTACTGTGAGATGATGACGCCATATGTTGCATGCATAATATAAGATCAATGCAAAAAAGGGTAATTATCAGTATTTCCTATGTCACTTTTTGCCATACTCCTAATAGGTTTGTAATTTACAAAACGTTCAATATATGATAAATTTGTACTAGATTGAAATTATTCTTTGTAATTTAACATACAGAAATGAAACTCTGGCAATCAGACGTTTCAGAGAATGTAAAATGTTCAGCTTTGTCGAAACAAGGCAATTGAACTTAATGACACTTTTACGCTCAAGATAACTTACTTCCGTAAAAATACAGCAAATTTAAGATAAAAGTAGTTGAATTCATAGGTGAAATTTTTAATATAAAACAAAGTATTGGATTTATGTTGTTGTGTATAGTGCTTCACTCTGTATCTGTGCCACTTTTTGTGAAGACCAATTAACATTTTGACATTTCTTTGACGGCTTCCGTTTCATTCGGCCAATCAAATGTAACAACGAGGCGAAGTCGGATGTACAAACATGAAACTCGATAACTCCGTCATTTAAGCTGGAAGTTATCAAGCTTGTACTAAGTTCTTAGTAAAAGGTAATGAAAAGCTTTATTAAATAACAATGGAACACGGCCTACTGATCGTGCTTGTTCAAACATTACTAAAAGTAGTACGTTCATTATCAAATTCAAGCACTGACTGTTACAAGCAAGTAGAAAAATTAGGATTTTCTGCCCTGCAAATTAGAACAAAAATTAAGATGGGCCAAAGATTTCGAGCATTGCATGATTTAGTTCAGTATTCTGTAACTTACATATCTGAACACACAAACCTTTACCCGGGCCTAACAGATGTTTATTATTTCAATATGCTTCTTTGTTTGTATATAAGTTATCAAGCTGTTATCGTTTCTTAGTTAAGGTGATCAGTACTGTGCCATTTCTTTTTACTTAAACAAACCTGCAATTGCATACCCAGCACACTTTTGTGCAGGTGCAAAAATTGCCAACCTAATTTCGTTGCAGTAAAAATTGGAAAATCATTTTCCATCTAAATGGCCTTTAAGCTTCCAGCTAGAAGTGCGGAACATTTTGCCACCATGCCAGCGAGATGTTAAGCGACTCATTTGACCAAAGTGACAATCACCTCAAGAGAGATTATAAGAATCCAGGAATCTTAGTTTAATCATAGCATGGCCTCAGAGCTTTCTACCAGAAGCGTGGAGGTAGTAGTTGCCGAATCGACAATCTTGATTTTGATAAACGTTATCAGTCTCGTGGGAAATGCATTGGTTGCTTTAACAATATACAAGAGCCCAAGACTTCGAAAAACCTCAGATCTTTACATCTTCGCCTTGGCGGTCACTGATCTGTTGTGGGCATCTTGTGTGATGCCCATGACTGCCACGACGTTAATAACTGGGAAATGGATTTTCAGTGACGCAGTCTGCGAATTTCAGGCGTCTATCGATTATTTTGTTCTATACAGTTCACCTGTTACGATGGGGCTCGCTGCTTTCAACAGATACATAAAAATTGTCAGGCCTACACACTACAAGATTATTTTCTCTTTCAAGCGTTCGAGGATGCTTCTAATGGTTTCGTGGCTTTTTCTGGTGCTGTACATTGTCATAGTAAGAACCACAAAATGGCAGATGTTTGAATTCATCTCGACGTACGCCCTGTGTGTGCCTGTCTACTCATCTGAACAGAATGCCTTGATTCATTATTGTATTACTATCTCAATTTTCTTCCTGTTTCCCTTCACCGTGTTCGTATTTTCATACTTTCATGTGTACAAGGTAATACGGCGGCACAATCGAAGGGTGGGGGTTATTTTTCATAATAGGGCGACCCACACAAGAGTAACTGTCCAAGAGATCAACATAAGTAGGTCACTGTTTTTCCTCATCGCAGTATTTGCAGTCTGCTGGCTGCCAACATGGGCCATTGCGCTTCCCAAGCGTCTGCAACCGACGGTAAGATTACACAGAAGTCTCCAGCTTCTTCCAGTTTTCCTCCCGTTTCTAAGCAGTGCCATAAACCCGTTTGTATACACAGGGAACAATCCATTATTTAAGTCCGAATTTAGAAGGCTCTTTTGTCCATCGAGGGAACATAACTCGAGTATCAGATTGAAGGTCTTACGTGCTAAGGTTAATCCTGTTCATTCCGGAGACAGACCTTGTGAGATACACTGAGTTCATCCAAACTACTGAGTCTGTTGTTCGGTCAGTAGTATCCCTTGGCACCGGCTTATTATGCTGTGTAAGGTCATTCAAACTTTTGGGTTTTGGAATAAAACAAAAGGACACCACCTGGCAGAAACGAAAGCTACGCGTCTATTATGCAAATACAAAATAGGGAAACAGGGCCTTACTGTGCCTTAAAGAAAACCATAAATGTGTCACCTATGCTGAATCAAGTAGCGGCGGACTTTCCTGGTAATGCAAACTGAATTATTAATAAGACTTCTGGGAGGTGAAGCCCGATTTTTTTGTATAATTCGCTTTACTGCGTATTTAAAAATTTCGTAAAAGGAAATAAGTATCGCTTCGATTCTGCAATCAAAGTTCATTACAGAATCGGAGATAAGAAACAACTAATGAACGGGAAGTGCAAAATATATCTTCACATGTTATGTTACCCGGGCAACACACAAGTGTTCTTTTCCTCATCTGACACCCACCTGCTGTGAATATCAATTCTAGTAACTCTTGTTGTCATTCTCGCCAGATTTGTAATTTTAGGCTTGATCAACTGATTTCAGCGAGGTTTCCGATATATTAAAACCATTGATTTTTTTGGGTGGTAATAAAAAATGTATACGTATTATCTTTTCGTTGCTATTACGCTGCAGTCTTGAATCTTAAAAATGACAACCAAAAGTGAATTAAGCTGATGTAATATAGGTGCATTTACATGATTTTTAATCAATCGACAACTGTTTTGATTTGCAAGAAAAGTTTTGGAAAAATTAAACAAACTTGAAAGCGTTTTTTTCTCCATTCCTGTTGTTTTTCTCAGGTAAAATTGACCTTTTACCAATTTTTATTTTCTAATTTTTCAGATAATCGTTTCTTCTAGGTCAGTGTTGATTTTTATGAAAAAAAAAACATTAATGTACTAAATATTTTGCTGGAAGGAGACCAGGCAAAAAACGTTTAATTTTATGCAATCGCGCTTAAATCAACTGAATTGTGTAGGAAGTGACAAAACATCTTTTGATAAAGTAAACAGAACGACGTAAAATCCACTCCCTCGTTAAACATTGCAAATATACAAAAGAAATAACAAAAGAAATTGTGAAACCACTAAAATATCAACTTCGATTGCCTTGCTGTACTATACTATACTTACGAAGCAATACTTAACTTGAAGATGTCCTTAAAACTTCAAAGTCAACCACTAGAAATGACTGCTTTCGAGTCCAGCGTTTTCATTTCAATGAATATCATTAGCCTTGTTGGAAACTCAATGATCTGCTTAGCGCTGTTAAGAGCCCCTCGATTGAGAACCACAACGAACTTGTATGTCGTTTCACTGGCGTGCTCCGATCTTCTTTGTGCAGTTTTTCAAATGCCGTTGACTTTAGTGACGTTAAACACAAGGCGATGGATTTTCCCACAAGAGGTCTGTGAATTTCAAGCGTTTGTCGATTATGTTGTTGTTTACATGTCTCCAGCGACGATGGGCCTTGCGGCATTGAACAGATATTTTCGGATCGTTAAGACAGAATACTACAACGTGATATTCTCAAGTCGCCGATCTCAACTTCTTCTTGGATCAGTATGGACTTTGCTTTTGTCCTACATTATTATTGCTCGAGGTACTGGCTGGCAACAATTCACTTTCATTCCAGGTTTTGCCACGTGCACAGTAATACACTTGTCTGGCGAGAGAGGCCTTGTCCACTATTCCATAATTCTCTTGTTTTTCTTTGTTCTTCCTTTCTCCATCGCCGTTTTCTCCTACTACCATGTCTACAAAAAGATCCGTCAGCACAATCTAGAAATTGTCCCATCTTTACATCGAAGGATGACTGAAGCTGGAATTTCCATCCATGAGATTAAGATTACCAAGTCCTTGTCAGTTGTGATCGCTGGTTTCGCCATGTGCTGGCTGCCAATGTGGACTTAATCGCATTGTTGAAGCGTTTCCATCCAGGTCTTTTGCCCGAAAAGCTGGAACTGTTGTCAACATTTCTCATTTTTTTGAGCGCTACTATTAATCCTTTTATCTACGCTTGGACAAGCAGGGGATTTAGACTGGTGATTTTGAAAATGCTATCCTGTTTGAAGGTCTGAATCAGTTTAACCCTTTGGACAAGCCCTAGAGTGACAAGCATCTAATTTCTCCTTAAGTTATCACTTGTTGAACAAATATACAGGTCATGAGAATAAAGCAAATGATCACTAGACATGAAATGTCTTGACGTTTAATCAAATTCTCCCAACTAGTAACATAAGAAGTACATTAGAGAACAGTGAGGAGAATCTGCTGGTGGATATTGGATATTGGTGGATATTGGGCCTTAAATATGAAGGGTCAATAGAGCTATAGTTGAATAATGGGCGGGTATCATAACTTTTAACTGGTATTATATTCTAAATAGTTTACTGTCAACTATGATCTTATGATTTTGGCGGAATTTATTTTAAACTAATAGCTGAGAAATCTGACCATCTGTCGGCTGAAATGGTGAAAATTTGAGTGAACGTATTATCGCAGAACGTGTTAACCCTATTTAGCCTAGATGGGGAGGGGGAGTTCCCAGACTGACTTTAAACGTTTATAACTTTCTTTATAATTTATGGAAACTAAGGAGCCAAACTTTGTGACTTTTCCTCGGATTTATCTGGGAACAATTTAATGTAAATTTTGTTATTCATAGAATTTAATGTTGCCAGAGCACCATATTTTGACAGGTATTTCTTCCGAATTTTTTTTCTGTTGTCAATGAAAACTATTAACATTATTGTGGTAACGTTTATATTCCTAGTTCATTTTAGTGCTCTTTTGTTAGTCTTAGCCTCTTTTTGACCAATTTTAGTGGATTGGGAGGTTTGGAAAACCAAGAAATCCAAGATGGCAGATCCAAAATGGCCACCGTTTTGGAACTCGTGACATATTTTCACGTCATATGACGTCATCAGCTCATGTTACACACCTCATAGAAAGCATCTTGCGGCATACTTTGTGCCTTCGAAGTTTCGTTGTCATTGCTTTAATCCTCTCGCTGTGCACCCCCCCTTATAGGATCAGCAGCTCCAAAATAAGGTTAAATACGCGGTCAGCAATATTTGTACAATTTTGGACTGGTTTATACATCCCATGAAATCCATTAGCTACAGCGGAGTTTATTTTCGTTTACTCTCTAATTGACTTTGGAATTCTTAAACGTAGTCGCAGGGATCTTATTTTACTACTCTTTAGCCAGTGACAAACAACAATAATTTATCTCCGCGCTTAGCCTAGACACAAACTCCTACTCTCTTTAATAATTGTTGAGTCTGCATGGTTGCTTTCGATGTAAAAAATTAGCATAGGTGAAAAAACATGTGATGTGGAACATGCATTCTCTGTTCTTTGCGTGCATTGTTATTCAAGCTATGTTTACAGAATGAGTGGTCCTTGTTCTATTCGATTTTGTATTCGAACTGGATTTTTCGCCACGGAAAACACAGTCTAAAATGTTCGCGTTAATCGACTATCTTGACAGTATCGATCATTTTAGGCGAGTAAATTAAGCTGGAAAGTTTGTGTAAATCAGGACAAAAATCCGTATCTGATTTATAAATATTAAACATTTTAAAACATTAATGTTGTTAAGAACATTTAACATTAGTGTTTATGGAATCAGATTAAACATCAATTCCCTTTTGCATTTTCTTTGTGAATTATTGGTGAGTGTTATAACTGAACTTGCTAGAATAAATACCGGCCGTTTTGATTGGCAACTGGATCTACTTCAAGTCTATAGAAAAATACACCGAGAAGACAAACCCATTCGTCTAATTAGGGTGCATAGGACACAACTGTTTTCTTAACTTATCATCAGTACAAATTTTACTTATTTTGAGGACAAGCTTAGCCTTACTGAAAAATCGATCCAGTTGCCGTCTCAGGCAATTTGCCAAGGTAGCATTTGTTCTTTGAGCCTGATGAGAATCCGGAACTTGGAAACGAAGGTATGATTTTCCGTTGTATTTACTAGAGACAATTCTTAGTTCGTTACGTTGCAAATGAAACGTCCATGATGGATAGTTCGCAATTGGATTGACTTCGGTTCCAGATGTTTTATCTTACTTAAAATCAGCGACCTACTGACTTAAATCCTATCAAAAGTTTAGGTCGTTTACTGTTTTATATTCTTTTGTTCTAACTAGCCAATGAACAATCTGAATGCTTTTTTTTGGCAAAATCCAAATCAGAATTCTTGGATCTAAAAACGGATTTTGCGTTTTTTTACTAAATCCAAAAACGGATAATTAATCCAAAGATTACACGCTTCGAGTGGATTCTTTAGATGAAATCTAAATCCTGATTTTTTAGATTATATTCATGATCCAAGCGTTTCTTTATTTGGGAAGGAATTCGAAAATAGTACATCTGACAAGCGGTCTTCCATGCAAATCTTGAGAGACAAAACATTCGATCGTGCCGTGAAAAGAAAATTCAGGTGTTTTTCTGTTCCGTATATAATTCTCCAGAAGTACAGACAGAAGCATTACCCCGTCAGGATAACTTCATTTGTGTACCATTTCTATAATTCAGGGACTGATTTTGATGATTGAGAACGCAAGTAGTGAGATCAGTAAATGAACTACTGCAGATAATGTGCTGTTTATGAATTATTTGTATTAAACTATAGTCGAATCCATATGATCTGGGATCACAAATCCCTTTTCGGATTCTCCCAAAAAAACGCACCCTTAATCTGATTTAAATGGTAAAAAGTCACAAAAGCTAAATCAGGTTTGTATTTGGACTTCAACTGTGATTTCGAACCCTTGGGAATGAATGTTGCTTAACCAGGCACGTGGGCGGTCAAGGAGTGCTAACTGCCACACGTTGCACAGTGCCCTGCTTCGTTTGCCTTCGGACAGGCTTCCAAGTGAACACGATCTTTAAGAACTCCCTTCTAAAGGCACGGTTAGTGAAAGCGTATATGAACGGATTGATCGTCGAGCTCAGAAACAGAAGCAACACGGCGAGCATTTGTATATCTCGATAAATCGGTGCGAGAGAAAAGCGTTCAGTGATAAGAATCACCCAAAATGGTACCCAGCAAAGAAAAATACTCGCAAGGACAAAAAATAGGGACTTGACCATCTTGATTTCATTCAGTGTAATCTTTGCTCGGCTCAGTGACTTCTGCAAGTGAGGGGTGATCATCAAGTTGTGTCCATGAATTTTTTGGAAGACCTTGAAGTAGCTATAGGATGAGACAGCCAGTGGGATTATGAAACAGAACAGCCCCAAGACAGCGTAGTGAATAAGTTTTCTGCGTTCAGATAAGTGTCCAATGATACATGTAGCATATCCAGGAGTGAAAACAAACTTTTGCCACCCAGTCGATTGGGCTACCACGATATATAGGAACAACAAGAGCCATACCAGTGACAAGAACAGTTTGGAACGTCTCGGCGAAAATATCTTGTTATAGCGAGTTGCTTTCACTATCCTAACGTATCGGTTAAAAGCTGTGAGTCCAATTGTTACTGGTGAAACATAAGTCACAAAAACATCCACAAAAGCTTCCATTTGACAGGTGGCATCACCAAAAATCCAGCTACCAGTTATTAAGGTTGCTGACGTGAGGGGCATCTCTATGGCTGCACAGGACAGGTCACTAACAGCCAGCGCGATTATGTAAAGGTTTGTTGTTCTTCGAAGGCGTCTGTTTCTGTAAACTGCTAATATGACCATTGTGTTTCCAGACAAACTCACGATGTTTAATATGATACACAGCGCTGATTCAAGAATGACTTGTAACGAGCTGCGATGGGGAAGAAAGAGCGAATGACTTTCCATTTTCTGTTCAGAACTGCTATGTGAGCGGTACAAGTACAAGATTTTTGCTGAATTTTCCCAGCTTAGCTCTGGACTTGATTTCAAAAGGTGCCCTGAAAATCAAAAGCAGACTGTCGGTGTCGCGATATATGATTATATATTGAGTATTAAACTTAACATCCTTCCTCCAGCCTCTAATTATCAGCAATCAAGATTGAGTGCGAAACAAAAAAACTTGCAATTAAACCGTTTGTAGACTCAACAGTATCGATTTCACGACAAATTTGCCATTAATTTTTTAAAATTACAATTCATTTGATCATCTGCATTCAGGTGCAAACTGCTGTACCTACCTACTTATAAAAGAAGTGTAATATGTTATGACGATTTATTGTCTTCGCAAAGGGAACAAAATGACAAGGAAATTGGTTTCATTCCATACTTTCTTTTTTTTAAATTCCAATCTTGCGGTGCAGAAAATCTTAAAATTGAATTTCACAAAGGAAACGTCTTAAATGTCAATTTGCCGCCAAAGGAACCCTAAGGTACATATTTGGCAAATTATTTTCTTGCATTTCAATTCCCTAAAATCAAAAGGTTTCGGCACCTGATGGCAAGACTGGAAATTTGACTCCACAGGGTTTATTACAATGTTCTCTTGCTACTACCAACAAAATTGTATGAAACACCTCCATCTTTACACTTCTAGCTTCGAAATCTCACCATTGGTGAACAACCGAGCCTTTCATTCGCTATGAACCATTCGGTATAAATTAATTGTAAAGATGCTATGTTTAGCATGATGCCTAGTTGCCAAACTGAAAACCCTATAGTTTCGTCCTATTTCCGATGCAAATTTAATTTCCTGTGAAGTTGATACTCAAACTAAGTAAAACCGTCAGTGATATAAATTGCACGCAGATGGCGCCATTCAGCGGCCATTCGCTTTCAATCCGAGACGCAGGTGACCATAACAGAAAAGAAAATAGTATGTCGGTTATTTTTACAAAAAAATGCCCGAAAAAAAGCAATGCTGAAAAGCTTTAAAGTTTGGATGGTCATACTATTATAGCGTTTCATCTTCATTCGTTTAAATCTGAGTGAGTCATATGTCGAATTTTGAAACTGGCATAATATTGAATTAAACTTGAAATGTGACTTGAAAAATGGAAAGTTTTTAAATGTTTAAATACGGAATTAGAAAGAGGTGGATAATTTTTTCGAGAGCGGATCACCAAAAAAACTTTGAGTTTCAACACGCGTAAACATAAAACGCAAAATTTGAGATTTGGGTGATTTCGGTGGTATGATTTAAATTATCCTTAAATACTTCCCAGCCCTTATATGCAGAAAATTACGTCACGTGAAGTGTTTGACAAGTGATTTTGACCAATGACAACCGAGAGGAAGTGGGGAAATATTTGATGGTCATAAGAGTTCAGTGAGAGAGAATCAATTACTGATCCAGGGCTAGTGTACATGATAATGTACTTTATTATATACACAAGAGTGTTTTAGTGGAAAATAGACCACTCGTAAAGTTCATACGAAACCACTTTCGGGACTCGAGTAGCGTATTTTCCATATCCTCACTAGTGAGGATATCGATGACGTCATTTCCCGCTTTTACACTGTAAGTTTTCTGTCCAAAAATACTCTTGTCTATATAATAACAAGAACATTACACGGCGGCTCCCTACAAATAGAAGGTTATCAGCTCTTATAATCCCTTGCGTGAGTGGCCAGTGTTCTTGGTTTTCGTCATCATAATAAAATGAGGTTTGTTTGCATGAGCAACATTCAGAAACAAATTAAAGGAGTAAAAATAGGTAAAAAAAAATAAAAACAGACAAAAAAAAAAACGACAAAAATTTTCGGGTCTATAGAACTCTTCAGAAGAAAGTTCTCGAAAAAAATATAATTTTCAGAAAATTACAAGATACAGTATGCGTCCACCATGTTTGTGTCATCTTTGGGGCACCAATATGGCGGTTATCAGTAGTCAGCTCTCTCTTCCGCAGAAGCTCCTGTTAGTAAACACCAGAGAAAGAAACGGGAGCGGGAGCGCTGGAGAGAAAACGGGAGCGCGGGGAACGATGGGAAGAGGGACTCTGCCAGATAATATTTTCAAACTGGCGCCCGATTTCCGAGGGAGGCTGGGGCTAGTCATATCCTACATAAATACTGAACAAGATGGCGAAACATTCACTGCAACAACAGCAGCAAGTTTTCTCTCTTTCCGCGCGACCGTTTCAATAGACGAAAGAAAGCAGTAAAGTAATATGTTTTAAATGTTTTGAAGACGACGGCTTGGTCAATTTTTTTGCCGAGGGAGTTG
>Ga0126336_10001678_pt1 | contig 11928 bp, 6 predicted proteins | sample SidCmetagenome_FD_92530 | JGI IMG/M metagenome (GOLD analysis project Ga0126336, IMG submission 92530) | Coral microbial communities from El Islote,Puerto Morelos, Mexico - Siderastrea C C metagenome | ecosystem: Host-associated > Invertebrates > Cnidaria > Coral | place: El Islote,Puerto... | reverse complement strand
CTTTGATCATTTGTTGAAAAGGTGGTGTAGTATCAAGGAAATCGAAGTTTATCTTCTATGCGAAATTTTGACTTCAAAAGATACACTCCAAGGCCAAAAAAACTGTTGCGAGCCTCCTTAACGCAGTGAAATTGTGCACAACTACAGCTCTCCAGTTATAGATGCAATTATGGAATACGAAATAGCCCTGCATTGTATCACTAAGAATCGAGATTAATGGTGTGAACTGGTGACGCTTCGATATACCCCAAAGGGTTACGGTTGAGGCGAAGCTGCCTAAATAAACTGGAAACAAGCTGCGAGACCTTGGAAAGTAAGGCGGGGGTACAGCTAACATGCTCCACTGAAAATCAGAATTGAGAATTGTTCCGTTTGCATGCAAGCTAACTATTGATTTATTTGTTTTAGCTGACGAAAAACTGGACAAGCTTCAAGAAAAGATCAAGATACTCGAAGCAATGAACAGCATGGTCGCAATGAAAATTGATAAGATCAAGACAGAACAGAAATATGTACAAGACAGTGAAAGACAGCCCGATCAGGTTCGTCTTGATGACCGACAGGTGACCAACACATAACCGACAAACCTGATAACCGATATACCATTTACTGAACGTGAACGATATTGCAAAACCCGCACAGTAATCCGAAATGTATATTCAACTGATCCTGCTCCGCTTGCTAAATGAACTTTAATATCAATCTTGTTATTTACAAAATCAGAAAAACGTTAGTTGCCACCATTAAAACAAATTTTCATACGATCGGGATGAAAGCAGACAAACAGAATCTGTCAAAAACAAAACATTTGTAAGTCAAGAACAAGGTTTTGCCGGGTCGTCCATTATCAATCATCAAGATTGGTTACGTAGTTATTTTAAATCTATAACTGTTTTGTTCGGTAGTTGCCTGTGTGTGCCTGGTCTTTGGTTTAAAGTCACCTATCTCAATCCAATCGTAATGTTTCCCTGCTGGAGACCTCGTGGGTGTAACTGCTACAAAAAGGAAAGGTTCTAAAGTTCGAACTAATTTTTGTTCTAAAAAATGCTTTAAGTTTCCTTTGCTGCGTGTCCCCATTCCCCCCCTCCCCCCCTAAAATGGTAGAATTACTTGAAAATGCATTTGTGTATGTTCACTAAGTCCAAACGCCGCATTTGGTGAAATGATGCATCAAGGCTCTTCTGGCTGGATGGGTCATTAGACTGTTTTAATGTTTTAATCTGGCATTGTCTTTAGGGTCCTGGTGAGGTAAAGGAAGTAGAGCAGAAAGAAAGACACATGGAAACCGAGCATGATGGCAATCTGGTAAACGAGACTGGGAGGACAAATTTAGCTGGTGATGCGAAACACGAACAGGCACCTGTAATAGCTTCCAGTACGGAATAGCTACCTTGGCTTTATAATATGTATTGTTTAATTTTTCTGAGACGCCCATGTTAGGTTAACAACGATAAGTTGAAAGACCTGACGGCAGTTCAGTCTCTTTGAAAGCACAGGTTAGTAGCCTGTTCCAGGCTCTCAGATAGTTGAGACGGCACGAAAATTAGAAAGGGAACGCGAAAATAAGACCTTCGCTTTTTTTTGGCGTTCTTTTTCTAAATTCACGCTTTCCCCACTATCTCGGAGCCTGGAACACGCTAACAGGTTAGTGACGGGACTGTCAAAGTTGAAAGTCATTTAAATCCTCCTTTGAGCAGTTTTTAGATAATATTCGAAATTGGTACTTTTCGTTGGGATATTTTTAGTACAGTTCTGTTTCGTTTACTGCAGCCAATTGTGTTGCATTTTGTACATGTTTATTTTTTGTTTTCTGCAGTTGCATCTGATTAATTTTTGGGCGTATTTTATAATAATAGCCCTCAAACGGTCTCTTTCATAGTAATTTTCAATTTGGATCCGGTTTACGAAAATCATATGGAAACTTTATTTCACTCGTGATAAGGAGGGATAAGTGATTGGATAGGTAATAATGAAGTGAGGATTGTAATAGTAAATAACACTATTCATAGACAATTTTTTTACATTTGCATCTTGACAGTAAAATTCAAGATGAACTAGAGACACTTTTGGGCACGTTCGATTACATTGTTATACCAAATGAAAGAGTTATCTGTGAATAGTACTAGCTCTTTGCGGTCCAACTTAGAATTAATACGTTTAGGTTTCGCGTGAGTGGCTACTAACAAACACGCTGAGCTCTTTTAATGTATCACACGGTTATCAAGACTGAAGTTTAATTTCATGACCAGCTTGAAAAAGTGACATTTTCAAAAGATAGTAAAAGACAATGTGTATCTAACATTTTGCATGTATCTGTAGAATACTAGTGTGCAACACGAAGGTTGTTCAACATATCGCCCATTTAAAGAGAGTGTGGCGATATTTACGTTCCAGCTTTAGTAAGATCAACACTTTTTAGGAAGTGGCGATGATAATAGGTAACGTGGACTGAGCTGCAACACAGTCCGCATTTTTGCTTGCGCTGGTCCTGGTCCAGCATGATCTTGGACTGCTGTTTCCTTGTGTAGAAAGGTTGTGTATTTTGGTTCCGTGCGAGAGAATACTAATCACCGGCCTAAGGTTGCTAAACGTGTTCTAGCTTATCTGTAGTTATCAAGTGGTAGAAAAAATTTGCGGTCTTATATTAGGTAACGTGTGTTTAGGTCTGGTTTACAAGTGCGATGCTAGCACAAACGCAGATGCCAGAACCAATGTAAGCGATGTTCACAAATAATGTAAATGCTCGAGTGATACGATGAAAGTATACGGATGTGATGAACTTGTGGCAAAAAGGCGGGGTCTCGTCTTGCTTTGGGTTTTTTGTAATTGAAAATGTTTCCTAGCGTTTACGCTTGCGTTCTCTTTTCCAGGGTTCACAAGTCAAACAAGCGTAAACGCAAACAAACAAAAAGGGAACGAAGGAATTTTATCCATTTTGTTGCGTTTGCGCTTTCCAGGTTTTTTTTTTTTTTACGTTTTCGTTCACATTGCATCGCACTAGTAAACTAGGCTTTTAGCTTCATCAGGGCTGCAGCAAAGCGTAGATGCTGATAAAAAGTGTGCTTACATTTGCGGTTCATGTAGGCCTCCTTGGTTCGTGTGCAACTTTATTATAATCGGCTTCAAAACGTCCAAGTTATTTAAAAGTTTGTTAAAGTGTGAACCTTAGCAAAAAATTGAAAAACCAGCAAGGGGGTTAGTTTCTAAAGAAACCGTAGTGCTGCGTCGGTGGGGACGTGAAACACAAAATTTTGGATTTCTCAACTGAGTTGATAAGGTAAATTGGCCACCGTAAAGAGAGTGGTGGAGCTACGCTATTGGTAGGAACATAGCAACGTGAAAAACAGGTATTAATTAGTTCACGTTGCCATGTTCCTACCAAAAGCGTAGCTCCTCCACTCTCCATATAAACGAAGTGCAACCCACAATTCCTTTTGACGAAGGGCTAACGCTCGAAACGTCAGCTTTCAATCTCTTTACGGTGGGCAATTTACCTTATCAACTCAGTTAATTAATCCAAAATTGAAAAAGCCCGCCGGCTTTAGATATTTGTTTTTTACGTCTTGTCCAGAAGCACTACTTAACCCCGTAGTCAACTGAACTGTTAAACTGTGCATCCGGAAAAATTACGTCATTATTCCCAGTTACGCAAGGTAATAAAACTTTTCTTTTATTCAGCAAGCTTGATTAAGTGTGTACTACTAAAACGTTTCTTTTTGTGCTATGACACGAAAAAGCCAAAATCCGTGAAACCTATTTCTCTTAGTTTACAATAGTTTAATCACATTTTTTGACATGTCATATAATACACTGATTATGGCAAATCATACGTTATATGTATCACGGGAACGAGTCTATAACCCTAGACTGAATAACTGTTGTTGGATAAAATAGTAAGGTGCTATATTGTATTACTATATATTATTATATTTGTGTTCTGAGCTTTTAAATGTATAATACTATGCACTAAGTGTACATTTAACTGAAGGCAATTAAAAGTAGAAGTAATGACTGCTGAGACAAGCGACCGTATCTGTTAACACAACACTTAAAACGGAAACTTCAACGACGAGTATTCCACTGAGAGAAACCTTCCCCCTGCCACATCGGACAGTTGATCCTTTATCAGAAACATACAAACATTACAAAATAACACGTGTAACTTTGCAAGTGCGTCACCTTCTAAGCGGATCAACAGTCTTTGATTGCACACACACCGAAGCTCAAGAGTATTATAGGATACTAAGTTGTGGATTCAGCAATAGAAATACCTTAAGGTGGCTCCCTAGGGTTTCTACAAAAGTGACTATACGAACTGGCAAGACTTGCAAAAGAAACTCTCGTTCTGTTGTCTTGCAATCTTTGTTCTTGAATTTTACCAGCAAGGTTACCAACATAATAACCCTTATTTTTCAGGTTTTGTTTCTTAGGCATAGGCCGTTGTCATGGCAACAAAGCATCTAAAGAATGACAGATATTTCCCATTAATTCGTCTTTTTTCTTAAATATTTTGATTTTCCCTAGGTGAAATTTTTTTAAACTTTCCTATTTTGTGAAAATGATTTTGACTAACAGTTTGCAGGGTAAAAATATAGGGTCGTTCAGACGGATTCACCGATATCACGTGATTTCTTATTTTTAACCATTAAACTGGATTGCTCTGACAGAATTTTTCCAAAAATAATATGTGAAAGGTAGCGTTAGTATCTCAAAATGTGCAAAATTTAAGAAAAATTTACCGAAGGAAACGCGAGAAAATTTACTGTTAACTTTGCTTTTTTTGGCTATGCTGACGTCACAAATATCCGGAAAACCTACGTTTTTATATGAGCGCTGACAGCTCGCATCATCAGCGCGCGCGCGGACATAAAACTATAGGGAGCCACCTTAAACAAGTGTAATGCACATGGTTGTTCATTTGCGGAATTCTGTCTCGCGCTGGAGCAGTTATCTAGAAACACTGCGCTGCTGTTAGATTATCATCCAATAATTATTTTTCTGCTTCGTTATTCGAGATTCCAAATTTTATTTTGCAAAACAGCGAAGAATTGAAAGCAGAGTCAACAAATGAAGCCTGAAGTTACAAAATGATTGTAACAGTTTCCTTTGAATTACTTATCGTAGGGCGCGCGGTTTCTTTCCGCACCTTTGAAAATGTTTTCGGAAAATAACATTACCACCTTCTTTTTGCTCGTGCAGTTCTATGTGAATCCGTTCATGGTAACCTGTTTTTCTCGACGTTTGCTCAAAGCAGTTTTTTTATTGTAAGAATTGTCAGTTTCTGAGCCTTGTGTATTTTGTTGTAGCAATACTTATGTTTTAAGTTCATTTCGCCAACAGAAAATCCATTGCGAGCAATATCAACCTCAACTGTTTGTTATCATGTGAAAATTCCCTAGTAGACGCGTACCACGTGATCGAGTTCGACCAATAACGTCACAGAAAAATTATTGTTGGATGCTTACCGTGGATCGTACACGACGGAACGTGGCATTCAGGGGCACCCAACGCAAAAATGTAAGCCAAAAAAACTTGATTTTTTTTGCGTTTTTATTGGGATCGTGTCAGTGGCCGGCTTTCAAAGAGATTTTCTGATTCGTTCGATAAAAATTGGAGCGGTGGAAAATTTTAGGGGACAAAATCTTATCCCCCGAATTTTCGAGCTACTGACTTGGTTTCCTGAAAATCCTTGCTGATCTCTAAACTTCAAAAACAAATGTTGCGAAATGTTTGAGGTGCTTTTTATCCGAAGAAAGCTCTGGCAATTGGATTCGAATATCTCAAACAACTCGGGCCTTCCGAAAGAAGACATTCCGTTAAAACGAACTGTTGGGTGCCCCTGCATATTACTCATTCCAGTGCAATAATAGAGACCACTGCCGTTGAATAGAGTTCTCTATGTCTCGCCCAGAGACAAAACAAAGTTGCATACACCAACATAACTAAACATAAGAAAGAACGACACCGTCGGTAGGCGGTGTCGGTAGGTTGGGGGAAGTGCTTTCTAAGTTTTCAGTTTCAGCAAGCGGTGAAACGGTAGATTTACAATCTGTATCCTGCTTTCCTATACAGGTAGCTCCCAGCTCCTCTTCAAGATCCTATCAAAACGAAACAAGGAGAAGTGCCATTAAGTCTGGTCCTTAGTACCCATCTTTACTGCTCTTTAGGCCAGAATGACCATTTAGAGACAGTTGTTACCTGTTCGTATGCTCAATTCATTCCCCAGTTTTGGTAGGATTAATTAAACGGAAAGCTATCGGTACAACGAACATGTTGTCCAAGTGCAAACGCGTTGAGAAATGAGAGCTAAATATCTGTAACACTGCATTTGATTACATTTCTTGTATTCATTTTGAGTAGAATAGAGCGTTGTAAACATTTCGTGTATTACGTTTATTCCTGGAGAGGCGAAGACCGATGTTGATAGTACAGGCAGTTGCCTGACAACGCAACAAATTGGTGCGTCTAGCTTCTTATGATGGAAAAATTGCGAATGAGCCGGTACCCCCTGGCAAACAAGAGACGTTTAATGCTCTAAAAAGTTGTATTCTCTATAATTTTTTAACGCTTAATTGCTAGCATGCAAAACTAATATTTTTCAGGTGCTTTCTACTCGATGAATTCCTTTCTGTTTATCCGGTAGTATTTATTCACAATGATCGTCTATGTGTTTTATCGTGAATTATAGTTAATAATTTTTTTTTTACCTTTTCCCCAGACACATTTTCGGCAGAGGACGAGACTTTTAACTTGGTCATTATGAAGTCGATCTTTTCTTCAACTGTACAAAAAATATGAGTTATAAAATTATATAAAACGATAATAAAAAAATAAAACCCCATAGCACAGGTTTACCATTCCCTGTTTGGGTTGCGGACGTGCTAGCTTTATATTAATTGCAAGCCTTGTGAGTATACATATTATAAACTAAAGTCGATTTTGAGACGACATTACGGCTTTATATTGACGGCTAGTTATTAGACGGCATTATCGCAAAATAACGTCGTCTGAAACGCAATCAAAAGAGACCACTGGATCGCGATAACTATATTTATGGAGTAGGTCAAACTTCGAGTTTCTAAAACCGCCTCTCGGAGCTTTAAGTCGACAAACCAAGCCCATAATAACAAACGTTAACACAGTGTTCATGTTTCTAAGCGTTTTCATTTGACTTTCATCCGTTCAAAAAGCCGTAAATATCTTATTTACAAAATCCTTTGTTCACAACCGAAACGGCTAGTAATATACAGCTAGCACAGGTCCGCAACAGAAACAGAGGATGGTAAGCCTGTGCCCATAGGGTGGAAAGTTCAATCTGGGAACAAATAATGTCATGATCATAAAGAATTAAACTAAGTTGAATTTATGAAAGATAAGCATGTAAAAGATAACACGATCGGTTGATCAATCAATCTCTCTCCGCAAAAAGGGGAATATATATTTTCGCTTCTGTAAGCATTTTTAAATTCCGTGTTGTGATGATTTTTAAAATTCTTAAAACGACAAAACAAATTCCATCTCATCAATTTTGAAATGCTTACCTGACAAGGGAAATGATCCACCATATTTCTTCTTGTAGCGTTCCGCGATTAGCGGGAACAGCCGCTCTTGGTAATAGCTCTTGTATCTTTTCTCAAGATCTTTTGCTTCCTTAATAAACGTAAAAATTCTAAAGTTAGAGAAACAAAAATTCAAGAACTCTACTTTTTGGAAAGATTTGCTTGTGGTTTGCTGTGAATTTCAACTGCAATCATGTGATACTGTTACGATTGGTAAAAACGTTTACTTACAAGTGTTTTTAATCACTACTACCTGAGGGCTTGGAATGATTAATCCGGGCTGTTGTCTTTTCTTACCATATCCCTTAGCCGATGCTTAAGACATACAAGCTATCAAGTTGTCGAATAGCAATATTGCCACCTCTGAAAACTATTACAACTCCAATTCACGTTAAATGACAGAGTTGTCGTTGGAGTAAGATGAGGAAATAATATTATACTCTAAGTTGATTATGACTGCCAACAAGGTTACCAGTTTGTTATATTACTAAACTTCAACAGCCAGCCGTTAAGAACGGATAGCATGAAGGTATATGGCTGTATTTTAAAGAGCAATCCATAAGAAATTTGAGACAAAATGAAGCGTAACTTTTGGTGTTTTAGGTAAAAAATTTATTAAAAGGCGTAATCTTTCTCTATAACCCAATTCAAATAAAAAATGCTAAGACTGTGCTCTGATGAAATGAAATTAATATCCCTCAAGGTTCAAAATCAACGAACTAAGAGAATTGTAAAGTGACTTTACCTCTTTCCTGGCATCTTCCTTTCCTCTCAACAGGAAATACATTCCAGGTACCGAAAGCAGATTGAATGGCACTACAACGGGGTGCAAACTCCTGTACTCGTTTTCTACAACAGCACGTGCAAACTTCCATTCAACTTCTGCATTCGACTAAAACAAAAGAAATTATTACAACAGCTGTACATGAAAATACGTCATTTTTGGTTAACAGCTAGGTTGCTGTCATTGGTTATGGAACGGGTTACAGCCAGAAGCGTAACTTGTTATAGCTTTGCGTTTACATCACTCCACAGTGAAAACCAGGCAAACACCCCCATTTATATTATGGGCGAAGAAGCTGATGAAACTGTACTTTCATTCAGACTTACCAGCACAGAAGCAAACACAGTATCATGCCGTGAAAGATAAGTTTAAAAGTATTTCAGTGTAGTGAAGAGGAACGTTGTATTTTAACGAGCCAAATTCAACCTCAGGATCCAAAAGGAGGGCCAGCCAGTGGATAACGTCATCGTAGAATCGTATTGTCTGGCTGAATATTGCGAATCCTTAAACCAGTGTGAATCGTCTATGCAAAGGGAAAGTAAAAGAAAAAGATGCCAAAGAAAGAGAGCAGAAGAAGCCAACCAATTCAAAGAAAGCACATACCAAGTCTGCGGATGCAAAGTCTTTTAGATGACGTGGCTCTCCGCACCCAAAAAATCAAACTGCAGGAAGTGCTCCAAAATAGGTCATTTGGTAGGTAAACGAGAGTTGGTGAGGTGAACTTCTCAGAGACACAGCATGAAAAGGAATTCTTTCTGGATGAAGTTACCGGAGCAGCCGCTGTTCAAGGAGATGAATGAGACTCATGGAAAGCTTAAGTGTCAGTGATACTGGAGCAGATGCTACAGTAATTTCAATAAGTCCGTACCACAGTCTGAAACCAACACCTTGCTTTAGCCGAGACCTCCAACTTGCTTATGGGTCCATGCAAACAAAATTTGACAACCTAGGAACATTCACATCAGAGTTACAAGTGAGTGACAAGGTTGCTAAGGAGCGAGCCTATGTGATAGAAGACTTAGACCCTTGCTTGGAAGAGAACCAGCCGAACGACTGAGGCTGATGAGCAAACTTGATAGCCTGAGCAGAGATGAATGCTAAATTTAAGTGGCAGAGAAGTAACACAAGCTGTTTCATGGACTGGGGGTAATAAAGGACAATCACACCCTGAGAACTGAGGCAAAGCCCTTTCACATGACCGGGCCAAGGAAGGTACCACTGCCTCTGTATCAGAAGACAAAAGAAGGGTTAATTGGCATTCTGGAATCAAGTGTCATATCTAAAGTTGTCCAACCCACTAGTGATGAGCATCCATGGTGGTAACTTCCAGTGTGCAGACAGAGGAAAGTGTACTGCTACGAGAGATGGCCACACAATAGTACAATAAGGCAGAGTTTCTCCTTAACACAGGGAGAAAAAGCCCGAGCGCCTACAAGACCTCCCTTGGCAAATTTTATCAAGGGAGCTCTTCGAGATGAAACGTTTGCATTGTCTGATTGTTATAGACTACTTCCCAAGGTAATAGGAAGTAACAGCCATGGAGAAGACGAAAAAATCAAGTTAGTTCATCAGAGCGCTCAAATCCATATTTGCCAGGCATGGGATCCCAGAGCAAGTTAGATGTGACCATGGTCCTCAGTTTTACAGTGCAGATTTCTCACAATTTGCTGAGAAATGGAGATTCAGTCATGTCACAAGTAGTCCAAAAGTGAACGGCGATCGTGAAAAATCTGCTTTTTAAAGGAAAAGACACCGCTAAAGAATTACTTGCCTACAGATCAACACCACTCGTATGCAGTTCTCATTTGCGCAGTTGCTGATTAGAAGGCAAATTAGGAACAGCGTTTCCTCACACCCAGCTTAACCCACAGTAGCCTGACTTAGAAAACCCTGCGTGCACGAGAGACCATGAGCAAGTTGAAGGATTCATTAGTAGGCACAGAACCCGACCCTTACCTCCAATATGTCCGGGCACAGAAGTCTATAGGAAAGACTTTCAGCGTTCAGGAACAGTGGATAAAGCGGCACCAACACCTCGGTCATATGAATTTAAAACACCCACCAGTACACTAAGAAAGAACCGTTTACACTTTACACCACTGCCAGAGCAACAGCAGCAACAGCCGCAGCAGCGACTGACCTCACCAGAGAACAAAGCCGTAACACCTATTTGGGTGGGCATTTCGGACAGCATGACAAACTAACAAGGCCCCCCCTCCCCCCGTATATCACCTATTCTTGCTCCTAGGCCTAAGACAGTTAACCATCACTGGAAGTTAGCGAAAATCTAGGTGTCAGTGACATTACTGATAAATGTTATTCCAGTGGCTTTTCAGGGTCTGTTTACATTCTGAGTCTTTGCCAAGAGTACGGAAGATGTAGTGCTAACTGAAATAAAGTGTATACCTAGTCTATGCTCGTAAGGTATTTTTGGGTTTTCATAGATGGCCCTTGTCGAGCACGTGTACTTAAAATGAAGACTATTTTCAAGCCACTTTCCAAGAATAACCCCAAAATACCTGTTACATGTAAGTTTTAGAGTGATGGAGATATCCTGAGCAATTTCTCACAATTTTGAACAGACCAAAGTCGCGGGGAGAATAGTGGTTAAAACATCAATTAAAACATCAAATTTCTCACCGAAGCCTGGTCGTACGTTGTTGTCAGTAAAGCCACCAACATGTTGACAAGCATAATAACGGACAAAATCAAGAATATGCAGAACAGAGCCAACACAACACCAGTCGTTTCGCCGGTGTCTGCTTTCAGATCTTGCAGGTCTGTTAAGCCAAACATAGACCAAATGAGCTGCCCGGATGTCTTGATAAAACTGTTGCTGTAGAAATGAAATACACTGCTGTTAGGCCGGTTACAGGGGTTAGTAACATACACTTCGTTTATTGATGACCAACTGCTAACCACTAGTATTGCAAGTAATTTCAATGTGTAATGTCGCATTCTAAGTGAGATATATTGAGCCCGATCATTTAAAAACATGAACATACATCACTCCAATCATACATAAGTGCCCTCTTCCTCTTTTATTCCTGTTTACTTCAGTCTTACGTTCTCAAGCCCATTTGTTACTCGGCCTTACATAGGTCACGTCAAATTATTGTGTTAATCCATCGTACAAGTCCCTCATACTCATAACACTGTAAATACAGCGAATTTTTGAAGACAATATTACTGTTTGTGCTGCGTTCGTGCAAAACGTTAAAGGAACCATTTTGCGAAGGAGAGAACAATAGGGTCAACCATCTTCGCGTAACGCTGATGAGCAAGCCTGTGACTCCTTCATTTTTTCTATTGCTTTAATTATTGCTGGTGCACGCTACTGTCGGAGCACAGAATGCCGAATTGAAATCTGGCGGGTAAAGGATGGAAGAACAAAGAGGTGAGTAGAATTTAATGGACCAAAAACATTATAAATAAAGGCAATATTCGTGATAAACTTTGAATTAAGAGTGAATGTCAGTAAAAATCAAAGGAAAACCGTAAAATCGCGGCCACGGTCAAAAAATCGATTTCGCTCATTTTTTGTCTACAGCAAGTTTAAGGTACTAAACAAAATGAAATGGGGTT
>Ga0126336_10001677_pt1 | contig 11930 bp, 5 predicted proteins | sample SidCmetagenome_FD_92530 | JGI IMG/M metagenome (GOLD analysis project Ga0126336, IMG submission 92530) | Coral microbial communities from El Islote,Puerto Morelos, Mexico - Siderastrea C C metagenome | ecosystem: Host-associated > Invertebrates > Cnidaria > Coral | place: El Islote,Puerto... | reverse complement strand
GGCCAAAATTTGGCCGCCGACATGAACTTCTGTGAGAGATTGTATCAGGCCCTATTTTAGCGAGCGACCCACGTAAGAGAATATGAGAGCGATGCTAAAATTCGGCCTGATCGCAGGTTAAGTATTACACAAAGCACTCGCCGCAAAGAAACATCATCAAGGCATCGTCGTGCGCTTTTTAGCACTAGCAGGCAGAAAAAGAGTTGTAGTTATTTCGTGTACGTCAATGAAGGAAAGGTTTGTTTGCAAACTACAAATTGATTTACTGCGTTGGAGATTATCATGAACTGAGTAAATATCGGTATGCATGAAATCCGTAAATTCTTACAAGTTACAAGTTGTATATCGGATAAATCTGAACGGTAAATTTACAATATTATTCCGACCAAGTTTCTTAGACACTCTGATATCATGAAGGGGACGCTCATCAATTGTACCTGGGAAGAAGTGATGAACAGGTACATCCGCTGATCCTATTTTTCAAATTGCATGAGTAGCACAACGGGTTTATTGAGACCACACACACACACACAAACACACACACACACACACACACACACACACACACAAAACATGTTTGTCATGTATTACATCAATTTATGACTAAATAGTTATGCGTAGGCTCATTATTTCTGATTCAATTCATGTTCAGAGTTCAGCAATACTCCTATTTTTTAATAGCTCACTGAGCTCAAATACTTGTTTCATGCGATTTGGCTGACGGACTGGATTCTTTCAGCAGCGTAGCGTCATTTAGCTTTATCATCTGCTAACGGCAAAAATAAGAGAAGTAAAAACGTTGACTATTACAACTTCCTCTTTGTCAAAAGAAGTTTCAAAGCAGTAATTTACGATGACGAGCTTTAACCAGTTCGATAACAGGAAACACGGATAAATAAGCAAGCGAAAAGCTATTAAATTGTATTCAGTTTACAGTCTGGCCTTTACGTGAAACGCGATCGGTTTGGGCGTCTGGCACTAAGTCTTCGATTGCATGCTTCAAACTTAAAATCTGAATGGAATATTCAAACTAGTAGTGAAAAATGACGTGCTAAGTTACAAACAGAGAATATTTCTTGGTGACTTTCGCTATACTACAATTCGATTTAAACTACGTTCACCGGCTCATTAACCCACACGATCAATGCTGGAGCAAACTGATGTGGTTCTACATTTGAAGTTTGCGGATGATTTCCTAAATTATCATCATTCATTTAAGAGCTGTTCTAGCAGCACACTCCTGTTGTGCTACTTGTTGCTGTATCCTAGGGTGTTTAACTTTTAATTGTCACCATTCAAATGGAATCAGTGTATTCCCGTAGAGGTGCCGTATATGTTACGCTGTACATAACCTGGGTAGCAAGAACTTCGATTGTTCCTGTTTTTCTGCGCGTTGATCGCTTTTTAGCCGCACCACAAAAATGGGTTGAGACAAGAGCAGATTTCTCGCGAACATAATGCACATTACTCCTTCAATGCTCGGTAAAACGCACGGGGATGTTTCCTAAGCAGGCTGGACAAGGTTGGTGATAACGTTCGAGTTTGTGGATGAAATCCTATGTTGTGACCATTCATGAAATAAAAGTTGTTGAGCAATACTTTCTTTCGGTGCTGTTTATTGCGCTGTGGTATAAAGCGGTTCTAAGTTTACAGACTGTGGATGATGTAGTTAAGTGTGTCCACTCAATTGCAAGTTACTCAGCAATACTCAGTACTTTAATGTGAATGCTGGTTGTGCTGTGCGTTCTTTTTTATTTTGATTTAGAACGGCTGTTGGAGGAAAAGAAAAAAGAGGGAAAGGGTTAAAAGTTCCTGTTTTTGAAATCTTAGCTGCAATATTTCGAAAATACCCTTGAAATTTCAGTCTGGTCTGCTTTTACTTAATTAATTTATGAGTATGCTATACTGTTGTTAATTGAACATCGTTGTTGCTTGATGTTAATACCTGAATTATAAGTGATTGTGGGTAGTTTCAAAGGCTGAGGAATGAAGTAGAGCATAGTTTGATAAAGTGAAAACAAAAAAAAGAAGAAGAAAAGAAAAAGAGGTTACGCCATGGCCATGGCTCAAGAGAGCTGTGCGCATTGTTTCAGAACTACTTTATAAAACTTTGAGCAGGTGTTAAGGCAAAATGTATGTGTGTTTTTATTAGCTCTGTTAACTGAGAATCGGTGAATGAAGACCTACTGATAGACAAATTTGTGAACCGATTAGCTCCAATTAGTCGACTAACCTACAGGTTTTTAGTCGACTGGCAAGGCATTGGCAGTCAAAGAGGATCGGAAAGCAATCTAATCAACTCAGCTGCATCGGTATTAGAGTTTCTTTATCGAGATATGTAAAGCCACATTTCAAGGGCCGGAATTTTTCGTATTGTTTTCCTTACTACTTATTGTTACTTTTTTGAATAGGCTCTTCAAATTGCGTTTTATCTGCGTTGTTTATCACAATATTTTCCGTGTTTTTAAGACTTCCTGTCGCGAAAACTGTTATGTACGTGCAAGAGTCCTGAAAAGCGCAGATAGTTCAGCCACCTGCCATATATGGTCATTCTCAATGCGTTCTGCGTCGAGTATTGTAGGTATAAAAGAACCCGTTTTAAGCTAAAGAAGCTCACAACCCTGCTATATCAAGTCTTCACTGTCAAGTTTGATGAAAGAACAACAAAGTCATTGTCTAAGGAAAAACTAAAACCGTGTACGTCGAGATGGAGCTTCGTGTTGCCGTAGCTACTTTTGCTGCCCTGCTTTATCTTGCCAGTTTCGCTTCTCCTGTATCTGCCGCCTGTACCTACGTCGAGTACACCAGCGACAAGTGCAGGAGCGCTGGCCACATCTGGCTCAGTTCGCCAGCCTGGCGGTCTGTCACAAAGGGCGGTTGGGCCCGAATCAACCTCCGATACTCTGTGAGTCAAATTTACTGGTACTGTGGATCCTCCAGAGAGCGCACTGCCTGGGGAAAATTGGCTAATCGGTTGGATGTAACTTTCCAAAGTGACGGGACCATCCGCTGGTGGGTTTACAAATGTACCCGTTGCACAAAGGTGGACAGTACCAACGACCGCTGCAGATCTTCACATTTCATCCAGGTGCAGGGCCAAAGGATATACAAGAACAGCTACAACCGAGTGATCAAGCTACCAGGACTGCAGAGCCAAGTGTACTGGTACTGTGGATCCAGCCGTGAGCGTACAGCATGGGGAGGTTTGGCCAACGAGCTGAGCATCAAGTACTTCAGTGATGGCAAGATCGAGTGGACCATAAACAGATGCGGTTAGCTCAGTTTAGTTTGTTGCAAACAGAACTATATCATTCTGTTCCTTAAAGCGTTGTTGTGTTGCTAGTGTGTTTTTGCAAACATGTTTACTTGCCATTTTAATTAAAAAAATCAGACTTGCTTAAGAGTGTGTGTAAGAGTTTCTGTAGTAAGTCTAGTAGATGGATCATTCCTTTTTTTCATGTATTGGTCGCACTGACAAACGTCTGCTACAAATCATGTGTTTCTAGCATCGCATGGCCAGTATTGCCTCGTTATGACAGCGTATTATTCATGGTGTGTGTAGTGCCACGTGAAAATGATTATTGAGCCTGTACTTGCATAACATCTCTATAAGAAGTTAAGAATGTAACTACCAGGGTGTTTGTTATCAAGATATTACGAGAAAAACTTAAAGAAACAACTGACAATCGTACAGGTGACTAAATGATTAAGCTAAATTGCATGCTTGGTTTATCAGAAAACTTGTCCTCAATTGGTTTCATTTTCATAGGGAGAACCCCTAAGAATAATACCCCCGAAAAAAACCTGCCGGAATCTCATATTTTTTCAGAGCGTATCGCCATACTATTTGGCCCACTATTTCTTTAAAACAACAAGCCCTTTCAGTTTCGGTTTATGGAATTATGATAGAATAAAGGCTACCTTTTAGAAACAAACAATTGGTTGTGATATTTAGAATTTTTCTCCACTTTTTTTTTTCTGTTTTTAGAACTGCGACTGTAGCGTAAACAGCTTCATCAAACCTTTTGGAAAGACAATTTTCTAGGAAACGTCATAACGGGAAAATTTTAAAGGTCCAAACTTCCAAAACTCACATTTCAGTAAGGAAAAAGAAGCCCTCACTCTAATCAATCTCTTCGTTAGCCAATGAGAATTTCAATGAGAATTTCGGTGCGAGGTTGTGAGAATGCTAGTTTTCTTTGACTATTAAATGCGTTTCTGCAGAGTATATTTTCAGGTCCTTTAATTTCACATCCAACCTTAAGATCTAGAATTGTGGTGGGCGTTTCGCTTGTTGCTTTTTAAGCTCCCAGTATTCATGCTTTGTAAACCAATTACAATCTGTGTTAGTTTTTGCTCCACAAACTTTACCAAGTATCCGCTTTTTTCTCGCGGAAATAGAGTGATTTGTTAAACGAAACACTTAGACAGTGGCCAATTGCATGTATCAATTAGGGTTAGTGAGCGTAAAATCTTGAAGAATTAAGCTTAATTGTCTGTGCAATACTATCAGCACAACTATGGAGTGTTTTAATCAATTTTAATAAAAGTGTGAGGTGCAAATAAAGATTATTTTCACCGAAATCTCGAATTGTTATTATTCCGGATGCGAACAGGTACATGATTACGTAGAGAATGGGAAAAGAAGTCCGGCTGAGTTTTAAGTTTTATCATCTTTTGCAAAGTGTCGTAATTTAGTGCAACAATTGTACGGGCAAAGGTTCACAGCTTGGCACATGTGCCTGAATCAAATAACTTTTACCGATTTACTAGTAATTCTGTCGGTTAATCCCACTCACATGTATCTCAGCGAACACATACTATAGTAAGCCCTAGTAGAACGGCGGAGGTCTAAATTCGATGGAAATATTAGTGGATTGCACCAACACTGCCAACGTCGAATTTTTCTTTGACCCGAAGGTTTTACTCCATGGTTGATGAATTTACCGCTATTCGCGCCAGTCCCTTACAGCGGGAGTATAATTAAGACCCCTGCATATCATTTCGGCCCACTTCGCGTTAGAATCTTCTTGCAACATTACTGTTTTATGCAGTTATGGCTGACGCGCAAGATCCTCTTACCCTTATGTTTTTGCTTGGGCCAATTGGCTGTCAAGTTTATGTTGTGCGTACTTCGCCTCGCAAACACCGGGTTTGTGCAGTGCTTCTATCTTCGGCTCCCTTTCCCTTTTGCACACGTTTGAAGTCTGCCCTTGACCGTAGAAATCGATCGGTATCGACGATCGCATGTGGCTTTACAGCCTTCGATTACATGCTTCAAACGTAAAATGTCTCAATGGAATATTGAAACTTATATTGAAACTACAAACAGAGGATATCTCTTGGTGACTTTAAAGGTGCCGTATTATGCTGTCTGATACTACGACAGCAAGCAGCAAGCACTTGCGCGGGTTTTTCTGCGCGTTCGTCGCTTTATGCCGCGCGAAAATGAGTTGACTGTAGAGCAGATTTCTCGCGAACATGACGCGAAATACTTGCACATCGCTCGGAAAAACGCACGGAGATGCTTCCTTCACAGGCCATGCTGGACAAGGTGGTGTTAACTGTCGTGATCCATGAACTAAAAATTGTTGAGCAATATACTTTCTGTCGGTACTGTTTATTGTGCTGTGCCGTAAAGCTGTTCTAACTTTAGAGTCTGTGGATAAAGTAGCAAAGTGTGCCCACTCAAGCGAAAGATATTCAGCGGTACTTTTATGTGAATACTGGTTGTGCGGTGCGTTCTTTAATATCAATATTTTGCAACTAAAAAGACAAATTTGTGAACCGATTAGCTCCAATCAGTCGACTGGCAAAGCACGCAAGGCAGTTTCACCGATTAAACGATACAGCACAGTCAAGAGTGAGGGTCGGAAAATGATCCAATCACCTCAGCTAACGACTTTTTTGAATAGGCTCTTCAAATTGCTTTTTATCTGCGTTGTTTATCTCATCCTGTCAAGAAAACTATACTTAACTTTTTAAATTTCACACATAAAATAATACTAAATGCCTGCACGCAGTCTAAGAGGAAAGGCAACACAACCACCAGAGCTATTAGTCGAGTGAAGAGCTTTCTAGGAAGCTTTCGAAGAACGAGCACTGTCATGCAACCGAATGGCGACAATGGTCGACATGATATCTAGCTCCCGGGGGGGGGGGTACTCCCCTATACACGCTATATAGGTATGTGCCGCCTGATAGGGTAGGGTTTTTGAGGTGCTCAGCCCTTAAATAGGGTATCCTTTTTGGTATTTTCTGGTATTGTGATCCTTAGATGTTCCTTAGATAGGGTCACTAAATTGCAGTATCCACCTCAACGCGCAAAACGAAAAAGATATGGTCTGTGAAAACGGTACTACACGCCCGAATACACGTTATAAAGTTTAACAAAGCCATTTTAAAGGGAAAAGAAAAAAAAAGACCTATATCAGTTACACAATTATAATTTATCTTGTTTCCCTTAAATAGGGATGCATTTCTGGGTTTTGAGCCTTTAAAAGGGTATCAATTCTCGATTTTCTGCCCTTAAATAGGGTCAGGGTTTGAGAACCTTGGCGGCACACACCTATCCTAAATTGACGAGAGTACCCCCCCTCCGGGTCTAGCTCATTTTGTGTGAAATTATTATGGTTCATTGAGTGGTCAGGAATCCGTATTCGCACGTGTTCATGACGCTGTAAATAGATACAATTCTAGTTTCAAGTTTGCAGGTTATGAGTTAAGTGTATTTGATTGCTTTGTTACCGGGATTCATCCAGTTTAAGAACGTCACTGTTAACAACCACGTTCACGTAGCTTTGAGATGCGGAAAAGCTGAGAAATTGCTTCCTGTCGTTCCCTCAAGTCCATCCAAAAGAGGAAGGCATTAGGAGTGCCTGGGAAGGGGAGAGCAGTTTCGCATAGTTTGCGCGAAAGACCCTGTTTTAACACGACATTAGATATAATTGGTAAATGTATATTCTATCTACACTATATTCATTAGTGTCAATTAAAGTATAACACAAAGCTAAAAGCACTCGCCGCAAAGAAACATCATCAGGTCATCGTCGTGTTCCTTTTAACACTAGGAGGCAGATAGACTACGAGCAGTCTCTCTTTCCCGGCCTCAGGGATAGTCAACTGGGTAAACGAACAACCGAGTGAACGCTAAATCGCCTGCCGCGTTGAAACGTGACGCGCGTGTCGAGTCGACTAGCGGCCTCGACACGCGCGTCAACGCCGCGGGCGTGATTTTCGCAACCGCTCGCTTGTTCGTCAGCCCTCGACTACCCCTAAGCGGAAAGAGCGACTGCTCGTAGTCTAAGAGGCAGAGAAAGAAATTGTGTTCCTGTGATGATTCTGGGACTTAAGTTGTAGTTATTTCATGTACGTCAAACAATGGATTAAACCTTTGCAAACTACAAGTTGATTTACTGCGTAGGAGATTATCATGAACTGAGTACATATCGGTATGCATGAAATCCGTAAATTCTTAGAAGTTGTATATGGGATAAATCTGATTGACCAAGTTTCTTAGACACTCTGACACCATGAAGGGGACGCTAATTGTACCTGGGAAGAAATGGTGAACAGGTACAAATTCCGCGGTCCAATTTTCTTTTCAAGTTCAAAATGCATGAGTAGCACAACGTGATTTTTGAGACCACAAAAAAAATCCAAATTTGTCATGTATCACATCAATTTATGACTAAATAGTCACGTGTAGGCTGATTATTTCTGATTCAATCCATGTTCAGAGTTCAGCAATCACTTGGCAATACTCGGCTCCTATTTTTAATAGCTCACTGAGCTCATATATTTCAGTTTCATGCGAATTGGCTGACCGTCTAGATTCTTTCAGCAGCGTAGCGTCATTTAGCTTTATCATCTGCTAACGGCAAGAAAAGCAAAAACGTTGAATATTATAGCTTCCTGTTTGTCGAATTGAAAGAAGTTTCAAAGCAATAACTCACGATTACGAGCTTAAACCATGCAGTTTGATAACAGGAAACACGGATAAACAAGCAACGAAAAGCTACTAAATTGTATTCAGTTTACAGTCTGGCCTTTACGTGAAACGCGATCGGTTTGGGCGACAAAAAAATGGCACAAAGTCTTCCGGATTACATGCTTCAAAAACTAGTAATCTGAACTGGAATATTCAAACTAGTGGTGAAAAATGACGTGCTAAGTTACAAACAGAGAATACTTCTTGGTGACTTACGCTATACTATAATTCGATTTAAACTACGTTCACCGGCTCATAATAGCCCACATGATCAAACAGGCTTGCATGAGCAAACTGATGTGGTTCTACGTTTTAAGTTTGCGGATGAAATCCTAAACTATCATCATTCATTTAAGAGCTGTTCTAGCAGCACACTCCCGTTGTGCTACTTATTGCTGTATCCTAGGGTGTTTAACTTTGAACTGTCACCGTTCAAATGGAATAAGTGTATTCCCGTAGAGGTGCCGTATATGTTATGCTGTACATAACCTGGGTAGCAAGAACTTCCGTTGTTCCTGTTTTTCTGCGTGTTGATCGCTTTTTAGCCACACCACAAAAATGGGTTAAGACAAGAGCAATTTCTCGTAGACATAATGCAGATTACTCTTTCAATGCTCGGTAAAACGCACGGGGGTTTCCTAAGCGGGGACAGGGTTGGTGATAACGTTCGAGTTTGTGGGTGAAATCCTATGTTGTGACCATTCATGAAATAAAAGTTGTTGAGCAATACTTTCTTTCGCTGTTGTTTATTGCGCTGTGGTATAAAGCGGTTCTAAGTTTACAGACTGTGGATGATGTAGTTAAGTGTGTCCACTCAATTAAAAGTTACTCAGCAGTACTCAGTACTTTAATGTGAATGCTGTTATGCTATGCGTTCTTTAATATCAATATTTTGCAACTAATAAAATTGAGAAATCTTTCCAGTTTGATTCAGAGCGGCTATCGAAGGAAAAAAAGAGCCATATCTCGAAAATACTCTTGAAATTTCAGTCTGGTCTGCTTTTACCCATCAGTATGCTATACTGTTGTTAATTGAACATCGTTGTTGCTTGATGTTACTGTCCTGAATTAAGTGGTTGTGGGCAGTTTCAAAGGCTGAGGAATGAAGTAGAGCATAGTTTAACAAAGTGAAAACAGAAAAAAAAAAGAGAAAGAGGTTACTCCATGGCCATGGCTCAAGAGAGCTGTGCGCATTGTTTTAGAACTGCTTTATAAGCAGGACCTATTAAAGCAAAATAAGTGCGTATTTTTTTAACTCTGTTAACTGAGATTCGGGAAATGAAACTTGTTGATAGACAAATCTGTGAACCGATTAGCTCCAATTAGTCGACTAACCCACAGGTTATTGGTCGACTGGCAAGGCATTGGCAATCAAGGAGGATCGGAAAGCAATCTAATTAACTCAGCTGCATCAGTAAGTTTCTTTACCGAGATATGTTAAACCACTTTCAATTTCAAGGACCGGAACTTTTCATATTTTTTCTTTATTACTCAACATTGTTACTTTTTTGAATAGGCTCTTCAAATTGCTTTTTATCTGTGTTGTTTATCACAATGTTTTCGGTGATTTAAGTCTTCCTGTCACGAAAACTGTTATGTACGTGCTAGAGTCCTGAAAAGCGCAGATAGTCCCGCCACGTGCCATATATGGCCATTCTCAATGAGTTCTGTGTCGAGTATTGTAGGTATAAAAGAAACCGTTTCAAGTTAAAGAAGGTCACAATGCAGTCTTCACTGTCAAGTTTGAAGAAACAAAAGCAAAGTCACTGGCTAAAAAGACGCTAAACCAACGTACGTGGAGATGGAGTTTCGTGTTGCTGTAGCTACTTTTGCTGCCATGCTTTATCTTGCCTGTTTCGCTTCTCCTGTATCTCCCGCCTGTACCCACGTCGAGTACACCAGCGACAAGTGCAGGAGCGCAGGTCACATCTGGATCGATTACCCAGCCGGGCGGTCTGTCATAAAGGGCGGTGGGAAGACCCAAATCAACCTCCAATACCCTGTGAGAGAAATTCACTGGTACTGTGGATCCTCCAGAGAGCGCACTGCCTGGGGACAATTGGCTAATCGGTTGGATGTAACTTTCCAAAGTGACGGGACCATCCTCTGGGAGGTTTACGTATGTACCCTTTGAACAAAGGTGGACAGTACCTACGACCGCTGATCGAGTGGACCATAAACAAATGCGGTTAGCTCAGTTTAGTTCGTTGCAAACAGAACTATATCATTGTATTCCTTAATTGTTGTGTTGCTAGTGTGTTTTTGCAAACATTATGTTAACCTGCCATTTTAATTCAAAAATCAGACTTGCTTAAGAGTGTGTGTAAGAGTTTCTGTAGTAAGTCTAGTAGATGGATCATTCCTTTTTTTCATGTATTGGTCGCACTGACAAACGTCTACTACAAATCATGTGTTTCTAGCATAGCATGGCCAGTATTGCCTAGTTATGACAGCGTATTATTCATGGCCGTGTGAATATGATTATTAAGCTTCTTCTCTAAGAAGTTAAGAATGTAACTACCAGGAGTGTTTGTTATCAAGATAACGATAAAATTTTAGAGAAACAACTGAAAATCGCACAATTGACTAAACGATTAAGCTAAATTGCATACTTGGTTTATCAGAAAACTTGTCCTCAATTGGTTTCATTTTCTTAGGGAGAGCCCCTAAGAATGATAACCCCGAAAAAAACCTGCCTGAATCTCATATTCTTCATGCGTATCGCCATATTATTTGGCCCACTATTTCTTTAAAACAACAAACCCTTTCAGTTCATTCTCACGGTTGAAGTACCCACCAAACCTTACTAACTCTACCATCAAACGTTTTGTTGAATCAAAGGTTTGCGACCAGCAACCCTTACCACCACCTAAAGAAACAGGAGATATTGTTCGAGTGGTCTTACCATTTTTAAAAAAGAACAAGTCTCAGCGGATACTGTCAAGAAACAGTTCAACGGGCCTCAGCCTAAAAGTGCAGACCACTATCCAGCCCGTGTTTGTGAGCCTCAAAATTGACCAAGAACTCAAAGTGCAAGAAACAAAACCATTGATTGTAAACCAACAATGTATCGTTTATAGATTCTAATGTGACCTGTGTGATGCGGGTTATGTGGGTTACACGCGCGGACATTTACACGAACGTGTGAAGGGACATAAACACCAGTCATCCTCTATTTCCAAACACGATAATAGCATGCACGGGAAGATCCCTGAAGACCTACTAAGGCGTTTCGTCGTTCTCAAGAAATGCAGAAATAAGTTTGACTATTTAGTGCACGAGGTGCTTAGTCATAAGACAACTAAAACCTAATCTTAACGTGCAATCTGACTCTATTCGTACGAAAGTATTTGTGCGATTTTTTTAATTTTCGCACCCTCTGTTATGTTAATTTTAGCACCAACTCTGCTTTAAAATACTTGACAATGGCGTCATGAAGACACCGAAACGTCGGTTTTTATCGTTTATTTTTGCTTGTTTATAATTGCAGTAATGCTACGCACGTTGATTTCTTGAAAACATAATGCACAATTTAGCAATGAAACTGCAATGATGCATAAAAGGAGCTTGTAACTTCACAGGGTCCAGAGGAGTTACATTTGTACGCAAGAACTGTCCTTCGTACATCTTACCCTGTAAGATACATAACCTCGTCATTTTCATCAATACATTTGCCCAATGCAACCTTTGCGAAACGAATTTGAATGGCTTTCTTCTCGTTCCATACGCTGTATTTCTCGTTCTCGATCTTTGCGCTCGCTTAGTACGCCATCGTCCGCCATATCGAAATTTGCTATTACCACCATTTTCACTACTGCGCGACTTTTCTTTTCAAAACACCTCTGAGCACTTTGCAATACGCTTCCGTCAATCATACCTTATATGGGAAGTGTGTGATGTTACCGCAATTGAATTGAGCTCGAAGGAATAAGGATGGCGC
>Ga0126336_10001676_pt1 | contig 11930 bp, 5 predicted proteins | sample SidCmetagenome_FD_92530 | JGI IMG/M metagenome (GOLD analysis project Ga0126336, IMG submission 92530) | Coral microbial communities from El Islote,Puerto Morelos, Mexico - Siderastrea C C metagenome | ecosystem: Host-associated > Invertebrates > Cnidaria > Coral | place: El Islote,Puerto... | reverse complement strand
TCAGGGTTCGAATCCCGGAAGCCTGATTTTTTCAGGCTTTCTTTTCGCAACTGCATAAGTTGCGTTAATAACTGCGAGGATCTTCTTCTTTACATTTATTTCTTCATTCCGCAGTTCAAATATATATTTATATATATTTCATATATTCATAATTTCAATTAAGTTTTTTTTAATCCATTCCAGATGCCTTCAGAACGGTGGAGCGCTCTTCTCACAAACTGAGTGGTGCGTGTCTTCGTGTGTCCCTGATTAAAGAGCCGGAGGACGAAAATCCAGATGATTTTGAAGAAAATGAAGAAGAACTCGAAGAAGGCATTACCATAATTGTTAGCGGTATATCGCCCTCTACTACAGAGGATGCCGTGAGTAATTACTTCGAAAATGCACGAAGATCAGGGGGAGGCGAAGTTTACAATATCGAATATAACGATCATGGGGATGCTGTGATTAAATTCCTTGAGGTGAAAGGTACGTCTGAGGTTGCAGCTATCCATAGCTACAATTGTTGTCATAGGTAAGCGGGTTACTTGGCAAACAATTCAAGATAATTGGAACCTAGTTGCTAGATGCTTTAAAATACAGGAGAGTTTTTACCCCCATCTCTTCCCTCCTCCTCCTCCTCCCCCCCCCTCCTCTCCTATTTAGCCCAGCTAAAAGGATAAACAAGTGAAGTCGTTTGAAAACAACTTGGTGGGTTGTTGTAGCTCCCTTTCTGAAGTAGGGTTATTTTTCTGGTACAAGCCCCCGGTACAAGCCCTTGGTTGGGACATGAGCAATATCACAAACGTTCGTGTGAAAGACGCTTCTTTAAATGAGTCAGCTGATTGTCAGGATCGAAAACAAATAACTGGTTCAGTTCACACTCTTTATGGTGGCCGAACACAGTATTATTAATAGTACTTGTGGGCAATTAGTCATTTTTTTTTCAGCGGTCAATCTCTGAGAACCTAAAATTAGCCATGCTCAATCCTAGCTACAGGTGTTCGGTTTTTGAGGTTTCAGTTGAGCCTTTTTTTTCTGAAATTCGTGTGTGTAATTCTTATTCAAAACTGCTATGTCCTATCATTTTTCTGAACGCAGTTAAAGCTTTAACTCGTATTTAAGCTAATTTTCAATCTACGTTTTAATAGATCTGAAACGTCTTCTGGAGGGTAAACACTCGATAAATGGAAAAGCTGTAACAGTTATACTGCAGCCACCCAAGAAAAAAATACCACCAGATCCCGTTAGAGTCCACGTGCAAGGACTTAGCGAGAAGACAACCGGTGACTGCTTAAGCTTTTACTTGGAGAAATTCAGTGGCGATGTTGAGGTTGAGGAGGTGCATTTTGGTCCCAGCAACAACGCCCTTGTTGTTTTTAAAACCGAACCAGGTGCGTGAAGTAAAATAAGCGTTACTGCCTTTTCTTCCTAAATTTTGCTTGATCATATAGGATTTTTATCCACCAACAACATTTCATAACTGTTTTCAAGAGTTTAATTTATTCGTAACGTTTCCAGAGCATGACGTTTTTCCATGGCAATCATGTTAACAGGCATGTTTACCTAAAAATTCTATTGAGCTGGTCGTTACGTCCATTGATTTTTTAATGAAATTTTCCTTCTTGCGATAAGTGTTCAGATTTAGTTTGCGTTAGCATCATTTAAAATCCAACTTGATCAAGTCAAAAATTTAAATTGAACGTCACATCTTTTTAGGATACACCCACTAATGCTTTGGATGAATTAAAAATAACCATGATATCATAGATATTATAATATCTCGTAAAGAACGCATTCATTTCACACAACAACGCAAACAATGGCGGGTCTGAAAAAAAAAAAGACTGTAAATTTGTTGTCGTTGATTCAGTTTAATCTCAGGCTATCTTCGTTCTCATTGATTCATGTTCATTTCGTTAACAACTGAATAATCCAACTTTAATCATGCCTTTGCTGTCTCTTGTCAGACTTTCAGTTGCTGTTCAATAAAGTGCACAAAGACACCAAAGGCCTTGAAGGGAAAAAACCTCGTTTGGAGCTCGTGCCAATCTGCACCAGCATCCTGGTAACAGGACTGAAAAAAGAAACGTCAGACGATACCATACAATTGTATTTTGAAAACGAGAAAAGAAGTGGCGGAAACGATGTCAGCAAGGTAGAGAGAAAAGGGAAAGACGAAGCCTTAGTTCATTTCGAGGACCCGTCAAGTAAGAATTTTAAATTAATATTTGAAAACACCAAGGTAATTTCTTCAAAGTTAGTCCGCAAACGCTTAGGGGCTGTTTACATGGAAGGAGGAAGATCCTAGCGCTAGGAAGATCCTAGAAGGCGGATAATCCTAGCGCCATATGTTTTCTGTATTCAGTTTACATGCAAAATGTTGTATTTGGCCCTAGCGTTAGGATCTTCCTAGCTGAGAGATAGGAAGATCCTAGCACCATGTAAACTACCTTCGCTCGGAAGATCCTAGTACCAGGGACAGAAAAACAAACATGGCGGTAGCCGGGCGTTCAGCTGCTAAATGCTGACAGTTTTATTTGATTTCCAGCAACCATCCCGACCGCAATTTCTGCATGTAAACTAAACGAAAATTTTTTTCGCCTTCTAGGATCTTCCTAGTGCTAGGATCTTCCTCCCTCCACGTAAACAGCCCCTTCCTTTGTACATCGGGAACTGTCATCAAGTTTTTTTGGAACAAAACTGAACTAACACAGCACAAAACACGCTTGAGCTACTGGCTAAATTTAATCTTCAGACTTCACAGTATTAGTGAATTACTTGACTTGTCAAAATTAGTGAATTAGATGGTCTTGGCTACCTATATGCTATGTAGTATGACCTTTCCCGTGAGACAGGCGCTTGTTGTCTTTGACTTTCGTTTGAAAACCTGGAGATCGAAAATTATCCCTAGAATCAAGGGTCGATAATACTTATCAAACCTGAAGTGCTCATACTGGGGTCAAAACTCGTTTACAAGTGCTTAACCACTGGACGTACAAAGGAGGGGGTAACGGTGATTTCTTCCTGTCGTTTTCCATTGATGTACGCTTATACCTCAAAGACATTTTGGTAAAGTGTTTTGGTGAGAATCAGTTGCTGTAGTTACGAGATACTCCGTCATAGGTAGCATGAGGACAAGCCACTCTGGGATAGAAACTCCTCACAGGCTTTCTGTTAAATGTAAAATCTTTTCGATTTTTTTTTAACATAACAATAACCTAAAAAAAGGTCCATCAAGCGCCTACCCTTGTGTACCGCGACGGAATAAGTTTCCGATGGAATGAGTTTGCTTGCACGTCCGAAGGTAACAATAAATGTGATGTTTTATTCCCTACTTTTATTATTCTACTATCATTCACCACCAAACTAGTACAATACACAAAAGTGCAAAAGTATTGCTATTGTATTGAAGTTTTCACTTCCTTCTTATTTTTCATATTTACTTTCAGGTGTTCAAAATGTAATCCAAAAGAGACACACCCTCGAAAGTAAACTGCTGACTGTGAAGCCGCACTATCCGTTTCTTCAAGATACGATAGTAAAGAAAACGGAGATAACGATTGATCCAGAAGTGTTTAAGTATATTCAGATGAACCACGAACGCGAACTGCAAATGGTGCTTGAAGAGTGCAAAGTGCAAGTTGAACTTTCAAAAGATCTCCAGGCGTCCGTTATGACCGTCTCTCCTACAGACACCAAAAAGGACACTGATCAGTTGTTGGAAGAAAAGGCAGGATATTTGGAAAGCTTCCTACAAAGCTTCAAAAAATCCCAACTTAATATTGCGTCTGAAATCTTTGATGAGATAGCACAGAGGTGGAAAAAGCAAAGTTCCGTTGATGGGTCTTGCAATTTTCTCGTTTCCTTCGATGACCACAGACGACTAGTCCAAATCATTGGCAGAGTGGCACATGTCGATAAAGAACAGCAAAAGTTGCAAGATTTGATCCAAGAAGTCAAAGAAGATACCGAGCTCATGAAGTCAGTGGTCCAGGTTGCTGAGGATAACATCCCTAAGTCCAGGCTTACTTTGTTGGAAATGTCAGGAATTTGCAATCGCCTTCGAAATGACTATCGACATTTGAGCATCGCTGTTGACAGCAATGGTCAAAAGCTAAGTTTAAAGGGCCCTAGAAGCCTTATTCAAGAGGTCAAGGCTGAAGTATTCACGTTTATTTCCAAGATAATTGAGCAAACCACTGAACTGCCAGCTAAGGTAATAAACGTTCTTAAAAGACCTGAAGTTTCAAGATTCATACAGGATCTCCTACAGCAAAAAGGCATTCAAGCAGTTGTACTTTACGGTCAAGGCCAAAGTTCCAACGAGGTCAAGGTGGTCGGGGTTGATTCAAGGAGCACAAAGGAAGCAGAAAATGTGTTGCAGGATGCCGTTCAAGAGAAAAGCCATCATTTAACAGCTGAGAATGCCCAAGTTCTTGAAAACCGTATTTGGAAAGACGTCCAGACGTCCATTGCATCGAGGTTTAAGGTTGGGATAACAGTGGATACTCGTTCTAGTACTATCTGGGTCAGTGGTATAACCCGAGATGTTCAGGAATGTTTTGAAAAGGTTGAAAACTTTTTTAAAGAGAACACTATCTTACATAGCGTCATTCCACTTGAGTACGGCACGACAAGATTTCTCTCTGAAGTATGGAAATCAAAGCTTGACGGTATTAAGAGAGAACTTGCCAATTGCTCCATCGACATGAGAGTCGCCGCTGACAGCGAAGGAATTGAAATTTCTGGCACCGCTGAGGGACTCGAAAAATGTTTGCCACAACTTAATGCCCTTGTTGCTGCTGTTCAGAAGGACTCTGTTCCAATTGACAAGCCAGGGATGAAGAAATTCTTTCTTGGGGAAAAAGGGCCAGCCCTACTAAAAGCAACGGAAGAGAAACATCGTTGCATTATTCTCCCTAGTGAGCGAGCCGAAGAGGATATCTCAGTCATTCACAAAGTAACGGAGGACGACAAAGTGGGATATGCACCAGAACTCATTTGCAGCTATGTTACGAACGAAGAAAAGAAGATATCCGTCGTCAAGGGTGACATCACAAAAGAACGTGTTGATGCAATTGTCAATGCTGCTAATGGTGAGTTAAATCACATTGGAGGCCTTGCAGCAGCCATTGTGCGAGAGGGTGGTAAAGAAATTCAGGATGAATGTACGGCTTATGTAAGAGACCACGGTTCTCTTCTTGAAGGCCAAACAATGGTCAGCGCGGCCGGAAAGTTACCCTGTAGTCAAGTTATCCACGCTGTTGGGCCCAGATGGGATTATACGGCAAGTAAACTGCTGAAAGAAGGGAAAACGCCAAAACAAGAACGTTACCTTAAGTATGCAATCACAAGCTCTCTTAAGGAAGCGGCAAATTTGAGATCAGTTGCTATTCCAGCAGTCAGCTCAGGTGTGTTTGGCGTTCCACGCGACCTATGTGCTAGAGTTATCCTAGATGCCGTGCTTGATTTCTGCGCGGAAAATCCAACTTGTAAGCTATCAGAGATACATCTCATCGACAGTGATGATAATTCAGTGCGCGCTTTTACGGAAGAAATGAAAAGAAGATTTGCTGAAGAAGGAACTTTTAAGGAAGAAAGAAATCGCAGCCCTGTTGTAGCCTTCGGGTTTCAAGCTAAAAGCAGAGCAGCTGGAGTGGTAATGACAAGAACGGCAAGATCCTTTACCTCCCACGGCATTCGAATCACAGTGAAAGTTGGTGACCTTGCAAAAGAACAGGGATCAACTGCAATCGTTTTATGCCACTAAGATAACCCTTTCCGTACACGCTTCACTGGGTGCATTCAGACCTCAGAGAATACTGTTTTCCGGCCTAGAAGGACTATACTTGTGAGACAAAATGTATGCTTAAATTTGATACCTTTCGATAACATATTCGAGCACAAATATCCTCGGGAATTATTTTGGATCCAAACTGTCTTCTTGAGCGCAGAATGATTAAAAAGAGAGTTCCAATTGCCTTTGTGAATCAAATTGGGCTACGTTTTACTGCTCTGCTGCCAATCCATTAAGACTCACTCAGTCACTCAGTCACTCAATCCTGTTCGTGCCCTTGGGCACAAAAGGCCATTCCATTAAGTATCAGAATGGCTTACAAAGTTTACGAAATGTAAGGCTGATTTCGTTCTGTATGTTATGGGTACTAGGGAGGGCTTACAGGTGTACTTATTATATGGTGGTTCTCATCAGGCAATACACATAACTCTTTTTTTATATTCTAGGCAGACATCATAGTGGGGACGGCGGCCGCGAACCTTAACTTGAACCAGAATCCATGTGCAAAGGCCCTCAGCCAAGCAGCTGGACCAAGCCTGCAGCAAGAATGTGCAAAAAGTGGTCGTGTGGCTGTTGGTGATGTTGCCGTAAACAGCCAACCAGGAAATCTCAAATGCAAGGCGGTCATCTTTGCTGTCTGCTCTGAATGGGATAGCGGCAAAGGGAAAAAGGTAAACAACAGCTTTTACAGTACTGTTGCTTGGTAGGAGTAATAAATCTGTGGTTTTGGCGGTAGGATAATTTGCCTAAATACAAGTAAAATGTTCAACAATGCACTCTTAATTTGCTTTGTATGAGGAAGTTCCCGAAAGTCCCATCCACTGAAAAGTTCATCACGGACGGAAAAAGAACATGCAGTCTCTGATAGTGTCACTGTCAATGATTATTGTGATTACTGTGATATGTGATTTGTGATTTGTGATCACTGTGATTACTGTGATTATTGTTCAAATATGTGAATAAGGATACTGCATGAAAATGAGTAAAGACGACTGATTTATTAGTTGCGCTTTGAGAGTGATTCTCCTATAGTCTAAAAAATGATATACTGGGAGTCAACTACTGGATTGGCACATACAATGTGTAGCAACTGACCCTAATACAGCCATTAATGTAAACATGTTGAATAAATCCCTTCTCTGCTTTTCTGCTTTGCCAGAGGCGTGATTTCTTTAGAAAATTATTCAAGGATTAATCATCGAGTTTGATCATACTGCAGGTTCTGAAGAGGCTTCTTACAAAGTGTCTTCAGGCAGCCTCCGCTCAAGGAATGAAGTCCATTGCATTTCCTGCTATCGGAACTGGTACGCTTCAATTTCCTCGTACAGATGTGGCCGAAATATATTTTGATGAAGTGATCTCGTACAGCCAGAAAAATCCAAGGACTTCAATCAAAGAAGTGAGGTTTGTGCTCTACGATCAAGATGATCCCACTGTCCAGGCCTTCGACGCAGAGTTGAAGAAAAGAGTGGAGAGCAACACATCTCTTCCGGGGAGTAAGCGCGATTTTTCATTCCAAAAAATGGGTAATAACCTTGCAAAGGAACCTCGAGCCTCTTCACCTCAGACCACCGCTTTCTCTCCGTTACGAGAACGAGATCAAGATCAATTGGAAACAAACGTAGGATCGATGTGCTTTAAAGTCCAACCAGGTGATATCACAAAGGAGACTACAGATGCTATAGTCGTCATTTCGAACGAAGATCTAGACATCAAGAGAGGTAGTGGAGCAGGCGCTGCAATTCTTAAGGCAGGCGGTCTCTCCATTCAAACAGAATGTTCTCAGCAAGGTCCCCAGCTTCCAGGATCTGTTGCCGTTACAAGTGCAGGCAGCTTGAAAGCAAGGTTTATCTTCCATATTGTCCCTTCAAAACCTCTTGATGACAAAAGCATCAAAGGGTCTATCATGAAGTGCCTTCAAGAGGCCGAGAGGAAAGGCTTATCATCGATTTCGTTCCCAGCAATTGGAACCGGTAACCTCGGTGTGTCTGCAAGAGACTGTGCCCATACAATGCTGTCCGCGATTCGCGACTTCAATGTCCAAAAGCCTAATTGCATGCAGCTTATTAAGATGATGATTTTCCAAAAGGAAATGATAAAAGATTTTCGATCGGCAATCGAAGAAGTGTCCGGACAAGTCTCAGAAAAACCTGGCATAATTCGGCGCGTTGTTTCGCGGATGGGAGACTTTCTCGGTTTGGGAGATTCCGACAAGAAAACGTTATCTTCATCCGCTACCCTCACTGATGGTTATGACAAGACGCTTGACCTCATTATCCTTGCTAGCAGCAAAGAAGATCTTCAGAGAGCTGTAAAAGAAATTAATGAAGTTATGAATGAGAAGTCAACAAAACAAGTTATTGAGAACGAAACGATCACCAATTTGTCCGAAGAACATCTCCGAAAAATTCACACTCTTGAGTTACGACACGATGTTAAGGCATGTGTCGAGAAAGAAGTAGGACGCATTGTGGTACGTGGACAAACAGGTGATATACTTGACGTTGCGGGAGAAATCCACAAAATTTTGCATCAAGTAAAGGAAGATGAACACGAACGAAAGCAAGCTGAATCACTGTCAAAGGATGTCCAATGGATGTATAAAGATAGAGGTACGTTTGTGGATTACGAGCCTTGTGTTAACGCAAAGATTGAAGCTCCCTATGATCAGAAGAAAACCAGAGTGATCATAGAGGGAGGACGTCACGAAATTGACTTCAACTCGATGACTGAGAAGGACATAGATGGTGGTGTCACTGAAGTTCGAAGAATTGACCGTAGGGGTAAGTAATTAATAAGGAATAGCTCATGGCTGGGTTCCTATACAGCTGGAAAGACGAAATTTCTCTTTGAGTGGAACCCGAGAGAAACAATTCCAGTATCTTCAGGCGGCCACATATTGTTGAATTTGTTTTTATGTGAAATTTGTCCAAGTTTGCCGGCGAGAAAAATCTCAGGATCTTTTGACCAAATACGAACAATTTTTCTTTGATACTGACGTACAGGCAATTCACATGACTCCCACCGTGGTATGTTGCAAATCAATACGATCATTAAAATCACATAAAATTTGAGATTATCCTGAAATGAGCATTAACATTTTTAACATTTTTAAAATTGGACGAATCGCCTGCTTGGAAATCCGCATTGTATGAAGAGAAATGCGCCACCGTTTGACGCTTCGTTTTAACTAAATTTTTAAATATTCGTTCAAAAAGTGGATCCATTGGAATAGAAGCACTGTCGATATTGTAGTGACAACTTAAACGACCACTGAAACCCAGACTTACTTGAAGCCTAATTGAACGTGAACATAAAACTAAAATCACAGCCAAAGGACGAGACGTTGTGCAGTTGAACGTCTCTCACGGACTCCAGCCTTCCGGTAATTTGAAACCTATGCTTGGTCGTAAGTTTTTCCGCTAACAGGAACATCGACGTAAATATCCTTACTGCTGCAGTTTTCCCACACCATAAACACCATAGCCTGAGGCATGATTTAAGTTAATCTAGCATGCGGCATAACGATGAAGGATAATAGAACAGCAAAAAGAATAAATTCATTTGTTATGTCACTCATGATGTATTACTACACACACTACTGGTTTAAGACACAAAAATGCGTATTGATGCTTTCTTGGTCTAGGTTCGATAGGCATTCAACCCCCGGATTACTGGGACCCTCAACCGCAAGATCAGAACGGGCGAGAGATCAAAGTACATCCTGTCCAGCTTAACCCCTCTACAGAGGAATATACGAAGGTCAGCGATCTGGTCAAGCAATCGTGCGCCTTGGCAATTGTCAAAATAGAGAGAATCCAAAACCCTACACTGTACGGTCTGTATGCGATTCAAAAGCAAAAGATGGATGAAGCAAATGGAAGCAATGAAATGTGGTTGTTTCATGGAACTGCAGGGGCTAACTGTGATCCAATAAACCATGGAGGTTTTGACAGAAGCTATAGCTGGCAAAAGAGTAAGTCACTTGAGTCTGGCTGTTATTAAGTAACTGTATGTACATGTTCAACTTCCATTCGCTCAAGTTGTACGAACGGAGTTCATTTACTCTTGCATTAATAGTATATAGACTGACTGACTGACTGACTGACTGACTGACTGACTGACTGACTGGCTGACTGACTGACTGACTGACTGACTGATTGACGACTGATTGACTGCCTGACTGATTTTGTCAGAAATGGTTGATGGGTTGGCTGGTCACAAATTCCTCCTTTGTTTACATGCACGTACTACCCTTCTTCACTCAGGAAGACTGAAGGTGATGCTCGCCCAAACTCTTCGGTAATCGGTGGAATGATCGTTTTAGCTGTGAATGAAAAGACCTATCTGATGAGGATTTGTGGTTCAAAATTATAGTTTCCGAGCTCCGGATAAATATCTTCCAGATTTCGTTATGTAACCCTTTCATGCAATTCACTTTCAGATCCCAATTATGGAAAAGGAGTCTATTTTGCTAAAAATGCTAGTTATTCCGCAAGATCTACATATTCTCCAGCAGACCCGGGTACTGGACTCCGACACATGTACCTTGCCAGGGTCCTGGTCGGTGAGTATACTGTGGGAAAACCAGAATTTGTCGTAGCTCCGAAGAAGAACGCAGCTGATCCAACAGATACCTATGACAGCGTGGTGGATCAAATTCCTCATCCATCAATCTTTGTCGTATTTCGAGACTATCGGTCGTATCCTGAGTACCTCATCTCCTTCACGTAGGTGTTGTCTCTTTACTCTTTAATCCCAGCATGATAATAAAAATTCTCCTCACTGGTCGCCATACATTTTGTTTAGACATGTATGTGTTGTAATTCACCGATCAGTGATGAGGAGAAATTTTATAATCTTCATGATCACTACTGGGGCTTAAAGGGTCAAAGGGGCATAGTAGGCCAAGCTCACTGCTGTTTAAAAACCGATCTCAAACTGGATATTTCAACCTCCAAATGAAGTTCTGGAAGGATATAGCTATAGAAGTGTATAGGAAACATTTTACTCAGAAGGACTGATGGCCAGAGAATCAAAGGATTGATTAGTCTATACAATTTTGTGTTAGGTTGACAGAACAGTTCAAACCAATAGGTTTCAATTTTTGCAATGAAGTTTGAAATATTTTCTCCCTGAATGAGTCAGATTGGGTTGCTTTTCGGCAAGGTTAATATTAAGATCTCGTAAAATGTACTGCGACAAGAATAGCTAAAAACTGTGGCCAATACAGAGGCCAAAAATGTTGCTATTACAGTTTGGTGCGTAACCTATGTAGTGTATATGTATAGAAAAATCGTCTTCTTTTAGTAAAGCAGCTTAGGCCCAATAAATAGGTCTAATCTAGGACTCATAACGTAAGAAAGGCCTCATTAATTAGACCTAATTTAGTTCCCAGGTACGTTTTAGTCTGTTAACTGCAGACTGCAAACTGCAAATTGGAGACTAAAGCTACGCAGGTTTCTGAGGACTAAGGTAAGCCATTCAGACATCTTTAACGCCTAGTACTAGAAGGCTTAATTGGGCGCAATCGAGTGTCTCAGTGGGGTTAGTTTTAGTCTGCAGTGTACTGTTTACAGTCCTAGTCTAGCCGGAAGGAATTGCAGTGTCATGGTGCCCCAGGTTGGTTTATGTAAAGGCCGTTTCTGGAGTGACTTAATCTCCTTTCACACTGGTAGAGAATTGTCACTCTCAGGTATTACGGTAGAAATTAATACTTGCTGTAGCTCTCAAAGTTGGTCACCAACGAAATTAAGATTAACTTGATAGATCAGCTTTACTTTCAAGTGTACACACAGTTCTGTTTATTAATTGCGACAGTCTTCTCCCTCTGACACCTCGCTCCTGTCTGTAACGACGCAGTGTCCTTCAGTAGTTGAAGTCCCATTTTTAGATTTTCTGAGCTCTACCATAACTTCTCGATGTTTTATCTGTTCAAATTCTTGATGAGGAACATTAATTGCTAAAAATGAATGTATATTTTTCAACAAACTGTAGCCTCCTTTCTTTTCTGAGATTCTGAGATTCTAGCGACAGACGGGGAGCAGTTTATAAAATCAACTGCTGCGACTGCCAGGCCACTTATATTGGTGAGACCGGCAGAAATCTGAACGTCCGACTGACTGAACACAAACGAGCGACTAGAAATGGT
>Ga0126336_10001675_pt1 | contig 11932 bp, 10 predicted proteins | sample SidCmetagenome_FD_92530 | JGI IMG/M metagenome (GOLD analysis project Ga0126336, IMG submission 92530) | Coral microbial communities from El Islote,Puerto Morelos, Mexico - Siderastrea C C metagenome | ecosystem: Host-associated > Invertebrates > Cnidaria > Coral | place: El Islote,Puerto... | reverse complement strand
CCTATTTATGTAAAATGGTTCCTATTTAGAAATGACAGTTCCTTTGTACATCTTGTTCAACAGAAACATTCTTCTTTTCTTGCCATCTATGATTTTATCGCTTTTTAATTGGCAAAACGTTTGGTGTTACGTGTTAAGTTTCAAACAACACGAAGCAGAGTCAATAGCAGATTGTAAGAGACTTTTCCAGGCGCTTATAGACTTGTCCGGGCAAGGTTGAACATAATGGCACCTACGCCATTTCTCACATTGAATTTGAAAATGTATTTAAGAATAATGAACAGTGGGCAAGCAGAGGCATGCCTGAGCAAGCAGGGGCAAGTTGGGGCAGGTTTGGGTAAGTTTGAACTTGCACAACGCAGCCATTGTTTTTTGTCGCCTCTGTTTTGTTCACTATTTATGTAAGCGGAACAAACTGTGTAAATTACACAGCTGTCAGAAATTAACAAGAAGGGCGAAGTTGACTGGTCGAAAATTGATGGCTCATCACCAAAACCAAAACGGCTTCACTTGGCAAAAAGATGAAAAAGATAGTTCGTACCACTGTCCAATACAGGCGTGTGATCACGATGGATTTAAAAGTCAACGCGGCTGCAGGAAACATGTGAACACCAAGCACAGTTGGTTCTTTTTCTTTGACAAAAAAGCGGACGTTTCAATTACAAAGAAGCTAGCCGATGATGATTCATCAATTGAAATCACAAAACAAACTTCCAGAGTATTGCCTTCATTCTCAGTTCCAGCCAAATTGGCGAATTATTCACGAAATGGTTGATTGGAAGTGGTGGGGGTTGCAAGAAAGATCGTGCTGCTCAGCAAATAGTCAAGAGGTGCTTTAAATTTCTCAAATTTTGCTGCGAAGATGAAGAGGAATTGAGTTTTGAAGTGCTTGACTTTAGCCTGGGTTCTCATAGTCTGTTGTTCAAGTTTATCGACTGCTTGCAAGATGAGTGCAAGCTCGGACACGGTGGACGATTGGGCTACATTGATGCCATCTCTGAATTGATCGACATCAGAAAAATAAACGGCGCATCAGACACAATTTTTCGAAACTTATCCTCGACAGAGTTGTACCTCAAAAGAGCGCGCAAGACAGTTGCAAAGATAAAGAGTGGACACAGTGGACACAAGATCTAGACATTGAAACTCTGGATGCTAGGGGGCACTGGGCAACCATGGAAGAACTGTTAGAAGTGGTGACTTTTCATTTACCGCGTTACGAAAACACCGTAAAGACGTGCAAAACAAGTCCAGGTCAAGTCAATCCCACGGACTTAACATTTGCCACGAAATTTGTCGCAGTGTATTTGTTCATCAAGGTAAAGGGGTCTCGCCCTATGACTTATCAGTACTTGACAGTCGACATGGTTAGTACGTACAGCGAAGGAGAACGGGGGATTCATTGACCAGAAAAAGTTCAAGACTGCTAGCAAATACGGATTTGACTCCTTGATTCTGACCAATGCAAGCATGCAGGTGCTCGAAAGCTACATCAATTTCGTAAGGCCATTGCTAAAATCCAGGTGCGAGTTCGTTCTGGTCACGAGAAATGGAGGCCAACACAGCAAATTGGGCGACGTCATGAGTAAACTAGTATTTGACACAATCGGAAAGTACATTCACCCGACTTGCTATCGTCAAATCGTCAAAACGCAAAGCCTTAATCAGCTCACTAGTAAAGAGCAAAGGATTTTGCCGGAAGATCAGAAACACAGTTCAGCCGTCGCCAAAGTTCACTATCAAAAGCAGTGGTTGCGAGAAGTTGCTGCGGTGGCCCACGAGTGTCTACAAAAACTACAAGGTACCAAGGGATCGGAAGTGGACAAGGAAGTCCACACGAGGTTTGGCTGTTCAACTTCAAGCTCGTTGCCATCAGTTGAAACTGTAGAAACAACAATCATGCCTCCCACAAAGGTTGTCTCCTCAACTACGCCCTTGCCCATTCAACGGAGTCATCGTTGGATCTTAAAATTTACGGCCGACGAGGACAAATGTCTACAAGAAGGGATAGATAAACACGGATTTGGACAGTGGACTGCCATCTTGAGAGACTCAAGAGGGAAGAATAGCAGACTCTTTAAAGAAAAGGGCCGAGCTCAAATTCATACAAAACGAATGGCTTTAGTGTACGTGCTGTTTGTTGGAAGCTCGAGATTGTGAGTAGCTCAACAGGAAGTCTTTATTGTGGACTTAGGTAATTATGTAATACACTCTCAATATCACTTAATTCTTGGACCCAAACAAATTATTGCAAACTTTAACCCACAAAAAAAAGACGATAATAAGGAATGAAAATGTAAGCTAAGTTTAGGAATCACACATCAAATTACAATATTAACATTTATAACGTCAATATGATTTATCTAATAATTGATTCGATAATTCCACTGGATGTTTCTTTCAAACTTTCAAACTAAAACACACTATATTTTTTTTCAAACTAAATTAAATTACATTGTTTTCTTACTTTTTACTTGCATAGTAGTTGAACAGCGTGTTTCGGCGCTTTGGGGTTTGAGCCTGACTATACGAACGTCCTCTGCGTCTCTTGATGCTGTGCGCTACACCTGTGGTTAACTGTGCACCACTTGGTTCGGGAGTCACAAACAACCTCTCGTCTTCACTGTCATCTTCAGGGGGTGGGACTTCCTTGGCGCTTGAGACCACGAACGGTGATGGAGGCCAGCACTGTTCTGCGTCTTGGTGTGGGACGTACGATGGCGTTTTGGGGGTGAAAAAAAAACCTTCGTCTTCTTCACCGAAGGTATGTATCACGCTTGCAAGTGGGAGGGGCTCCGTCAAACTAGCCACTAAGTCTTCGTCTTTTTTGCTTAGCAGTCCCAGCGCCCTGCAAACTCTCTTTCGTTCGTGTAAGGCTCCCTGGCACCTAAGAGTGCCGAGGTTTCGGTGGTGATTTGCAAGCTTGTCTTGAATCACTTCTCGAAGTGCGTCCATCGAAGCTCTTGTGTCAGGATCTATGCTGGATTGCTAAACGTGGTAGTGCCTTTAGTTCCTTGGCTGATTAGGTTTTGTTTTGTGTTGATTGCGAAAAACGTTATCGCCAACAGTAAGGCGTTAACGGATGGATGACTAACTTGAGCAAAGTAAGGTTGATCACTCACCTGAGGCAATGTTGATAGGAAGCCTCCACGAAATTCATCAGGCAACGATTTTTATGATCTTTCAGAACTTGACAAAGCTGGTTAAGGTTGTGGGAATTTTTTTTCCTTTGTGCTCTTGAAAGGTAGAACTCGAGGCCACATTTCCGGAGAGCCCGTTGAACTTTCATCGGATTCACAGCTGACCCATTGTGAGTTTGGCATGCCAGCCAATAACAAATTGCTTTGAAAATTTGTTTTCCTGGTGATGAAATTTGAGACGGATTTATCGCCGATTCGTCGTTCGAATCGTCGCTTGCTTCTTCTGATGTTCCTGCTCTTTCCTTTTTGCTGTAAAGCTTTGAGGTGTTTATTGCCGAAAAGAAAAAGCAAACCTCGGATATGGTCTGAATTACATTAATAATAATGAGCATTAATATAAAATTAATAATGATAATAATAATAATAATAAACAATAATAAATAATAATAATAATAATAATAATAATAATTATTATTATTATTATTATTATTATTTTTATTTTATTTATTTCTTTTTCTTGATTTAATTAATGTAATTCAGACCATACCCGCTGTCTACGCTTATCTCGCTTTACACTCTAAGATCGGTAAGTAATTTCAAGACCCTTGTCATTGGTATTCAGACCACACCCGTGGTTTACGCTTATCTTTCTGTACACTCTAGCATCAGAAAAAACGTCACGATCTTTGTTATCAGGACTCAACCAAACCCACGGGTATAGGTCTAAATACTAATGACAAGGGTCTCGAAATGACGTTTTAATGTTAAAGTGTACAGCGAGATAAGCGTAAAACACGGGTATGGTCTGAATTTTAATACTAATGACAAGCGTCATGAAGTTGCTTTATGATGTTAAAGTGTAAAGCGAGATACGTGTAAACCACGGGTATGGGATAGCAAGGATCTTGAAGTTACTTTCTTATGTTTAACACTTGACCATCATAGAAAAAAAGGTGTAGAAGTACCAGTTAAAAGATTCAGGTCAAATACGTTGAGGAACAACGAGGACCGAATTATGTCTGTTCCCTTTGGTGTGTTATATTAACAGCAATATCTTGAAACCAATTGCGTTCTTCTGCTCGATTTGCCATTTCAACATCAATATGAAAACTGACACATCATGCCAGAACATAACAAGTAATCAGTTTCGAAAACAAGTCGCACCGTGGCTTCAAAGAGGGACTGAGGAACAAGAAGTTTGGGAAACGATCTTCTTCTTCTTCTTCTTCTTCTTCTTCTTCTTCTCCTCCTTCTTTTTATTATTATTTTCTTTATTTCCCTGCTCCTCCACAATTTTATTTTCCTTCTTCCTCCTCCTCCTCCTCCTCCTCGACTACCACCACACCCACCACCGTTCTATTGTTTTTACCACCACCACAGCCTCCTCCACCACCTACACTATTCATGGATATTATTCATTCGTCCTGTACCTTTCCTATACCCTTGCTCTACCCCTACTGTGGCTGGAAGCTTATCCAGAATTAAGGTTCCTTGAATGCAACTCGTAGTTTCAATTATTTTTGGCACTCTTAGCAAGGGAAATCAGGGGTGGATCCAGGGTAGTTCAAGTTGTTTCCAGAAATCACTCCAATTTTTTCAAATTTGTGTGAATTGTTAAGATGAAAGAAAGGAAACATAAGAAAACGTTTCATCTCGTCATTCTATCAACCACAGGCAACCCGTTTAAGCGTTTTGGAATCGCATTTTGCCAGCTTACAGCCGCCCGTTCTCGTATTTCATCGAAAAATCGTCGGGACAGCTCGTATTAGCGACTGTTTAAAATTTGCACGTAGTGGAGTAAACTGGGCCCTGCCAATTTACCAGCGTTCTCGTTATTATATTTCGTCCAGAAACTACTCAAACACTTCCCTGATTGGCTAGACCCTTGGTCATTGACCCAGAAACTACTCAAAGTTCATTCTGATTGGCTATCGCTAGCCAGAAACACCTTCGGAAACACCCGCAAAACTATAAAAGGGCCAGCCACCCCTGGACAGTGCTTTTGATGTTCTCGACTCCGGCTCGAGGTAAGCCAATCCTTCAGAAGGAGGACAACTGTCCTTGTGACATTGGTTTAGTTTGTTGTAAGGTCAAGGCAAATTCCGATTCCTGGAGAATGTGTGGAAACCAACTGGGCTTTTTGAATTCCCGGGGTCAATCGACAATGGAAAATCACGTACGTTTAACTTTTCATGGCTGAAGAGATTTCCTTGGCTAATGAACTCCAAATACTTTGATGGCGCATTTTGTCTACTCTGCATGTATTTTGGAGTAGAATGTGGACGAAATTCGCACAGATTAAACAAATTATTCACGTCTCCGATTACAATCTGGACTATTTTTTTAAAAAGCTAAACTAGTGAGCAATACTTGCAAAACTTGTTTAATCTCCTACGCTTTTCGTCCGACTAAAGCGGACTTCATTAGGGAGTTTTTCAAGTAAGAATTACAAGCTTGCATTTATACACAACAAAACCACTAGAACTATTTTGCGGATTTACGTACGTATGGGAAACAAGCTGTAAAATTTTTCGCAAGGCGTAACTAAAGTGTAGGATATGTGTGACATATTTATGTAATTACATTTGCGTGACATATTTATTTTGGGGGGCTACAGATTTAGTACCAATTCTGTGGGCCGCAATTCATGCAATATTATTTACAGATAGAACGGTTCTCTGAGAAGTGTTCAAGCCAGACTACATATCTACAACTAGAAGGGTCTGCAGCTCAACATTTTTGAATTGGCAAGAGCACTTGTTGTGTTTTACCATAGATGCCATACTAATGCTTAATTTTTACTTGGAATTTGATCGTTCTGGTGATGTTCTTTTCATGCAATTAGTGGGTATCCAAATGCTCCTAGGATGCAGGGAATAGAATCTCTGGGAAACACAAAATACAAATTTTCTCAAGGGGGGGTAGTGGGCATGCCCCCAAACCCCCCTAGAGGGTGCACATGATACTGGAAACAGGTCATGAGAAATCCTGGATCCACCCCTGAGAAATGGACTTTTTGTCCAAATGCTTTGGGGTTAAGTCCGTGTTTTTTACCGGGCTTTTAATTTATCCCATAATTCGAAATCCCTGTTTTGTACCGACCGGTTTACAATAGAAAATTTAAACTTCACTCGTTACTTTTTTATTTTGCCATATTGACTCACCAGCGAGATTTTAAAATAATCATATTTTGCCGTCGGCAAAATAGTGCTGTAATTCTAAGAATGGAGGATTCATATTATCACTGGCATCAATATTAAGTTGGACTTAATTAATACCTTTGCTTTCCTTTGCTTTCGACATAGATTGACAAAATAGCAATTCCAGAAGACTGCGTTCATTTGGGATTGAACAAAAGACGAAATAAGGTAACGTTTATGCTACAATAATAATAACAATAATAATAAGTCTTTATTCATCAGATAAAAATATGCTTCAATAGGCTATGGCTCAATGATTTCCGAATTAAAACAAATGGACAAACAAATATCTAGTCTTTGTCATAATAGTTTAATATCTCTTTACTATCCCCCATACTTGGAATGAGGAAGGTATATGTGGTCGTTATCTGCTGTTTTCTTAAAAAACGGAAGTAGCACAACTCGACAGATTGGGACGCAATAACAGATTGGATGGATCAAAGTCCACTGGGTCCCTCCCAAGCTTCGACGCTTCGCGTACTTTACAGACCTTTGGTGAATATTTGCCGCAGAATATGGAACAGATTGCCAGCTTAGCCTTAATTAAATAAAGCCTGTTTTACAAGGGCCCGCTAGGTAGCTATACGAAGTGGCTAGAACTTACCAGAGTGTACATCCCATACTGCGGATGACAGCTCTAGACGATTACTTCCTTCAAGTCTTGCTAATGTTCAACCAAGGCATTGACAATTTCCTTACGCTTAATGTCTGCTGTACTTCTAAACAAACACTGGCTACTCAATTTGCGTTTTTCTTTGGTCTATAAAAGCTTAAAGAGCAATGGGTTGTGCGTGTACATCGGGTATTATTTTCTCCGAATTTGACTTGACCTTTACTAATGTTCATCACGTGGTTTGAGTAATTAAAAAAACCTTATCCGAAGTAATCGATACTGGTAAGCAAACGCACAGGAGACAACTGAGCTGCGGCGGAGCGAAAGGCTCCTCGAAGACCAATTTTCGTTATTGCTAACATTTATCAAAGGTCCAAAAAGCAACAGAGGGAACGTCTCAAGTGGCCCATACTCGGTGGCATCCGTTTCAACTGAGCAGTTGCTGCTTATCAAAGTATCAGAATGGGGTCTGGAGCAAGGTAATTGTTTGAGGCTAGCTATATATATCTTCTTAACTAGTAGGCCAATTATTTACCAATCTAGGTTTCAGCTATAATCAACCAAAGATATCTATGTTGAACACGATTTTGTATTGGGTATTATACTCAGAAAGATTAAAAAAGGAAAGGATTTTTGGCTTAAAATGACCCACACCTGACCAAGGAAATGGAAATCTTACAGTTGTGCAACTTCCTTGTTTTCTAGGAAAAGAACAATGGCAATCAGATCTCCCAAAATCAGACCTTCCGAGTCAACGCAATTCGCGAATTTGCACTTTCTCTCGACTGCTTTCTTTTTCTGTTGTCACAGACTTTTGATGTCCACGTTAGGACTGGCTGTAAATACAAACACCATACCTTCTAGCTAGGCGTCAGTGAAATATCGATCAATATGAAATACAGGCACTCGTTGAATGCTCAGTCTCTGAGAATTATATCACTCGTGATTTATATTCCCGAAGGCTTTTCATTATCGTGTAACCGCAGCCTTTTAATAGATTTGCATTGGATTACTAACAGTTCGATTTTAAGTTAAAACGTCGGTTTTTCACCACTTAGTCAACAATTGACGAACATGTATCATGCAAACTCAGATTAAATAATCGGTGTTGTCTCGATTATTGAAAATGGCAGTAAGATGGTTGGATGGTTCATTGATTTTCTTGATTTTCACTTGTTGAACCTTTTCGGAATTAAACATTGATAATTTGATATGATAGTATTTCCTTAAAGATCTCCTCTTCGAGTCTAAGTTGTAGTCGATTCGTACGTCCGACATATTTTGTCGCGAAAACCCTCCGTGGTGAGTTTTAGCTGAGTGTGTCCAAATGCGTACAAGGGAGTGCTTACAAGGTTTCGTGGAAGCGGAATATCATTGTGGGTATTGACTGATCAGGGAGTTTGTTGCCGAAATGACTGGCTACTATCAGTCACAGAGAAACTAATCATTATCATTTCAGTACAATTACACATATCTGGAGCATACGTTTTCTTTTATTAAGCACTGTACATCTAGTAATTCACATGTGCATTCTCCTGTCGCGACGCGAGCGACGCCGGCTCTGGTCGAATTGCAAAATTCTGTTTAGGTGGATGAGCTGACAGTTCGCTTATAACATTAAATATATTAGAGCGATTGGCAATAAACGCTCTAGAAAATACCTAGAAGTGGTCAAACCGTTTCTTGAGAAGGTCATGAAGTCTTGTACGTTGAAAACAATTTGCTTGTGCTTAGATTTGAAGCTCAGTTGCGTTCTTCTTACTAATAGATTAGGTCAATTAGTTACCAGTCTAGGTTTCAGCTACAATCAAGGAAAGATATCCATGTTGAAAAAAATTTCGCTATAAGGATATAACGGCGGTACTCACAAAGAATTAAGAAGGAAAGGATTCTTGGCTTAAAATGACCCCAACTCAGCCGAAGGCGATGAAAATGTTGCAGACAGTGTACGACTTCCTTTTTTTCTAGGAAAAGAACGATGGCGAACAGAGCTTTTCAGTGAACTCGTTAAAATCTACAAAACTGACTTTATTTTAGGAAACGAGGCATGTATTGCAATATATTCCGCTATGTTACGATGTTTCTTCTACAAGAAACGGAATTTCTGCTCCTTTTTTACTAAGCTCTCGGGCGCCTTCTTTGTTCTCAGTGACAAGAACCTCGCATCAAATGACCATCTCTCGGATAAATTTGCATTTTCTTTCGACTGCTTTTTTATACTGTTCTCACAGACTTTTGATATCCACGTTAGGACTGGCTGCAAATGCTGACAGCATTCTTGTAAGCTAGATGTCAATGAATTATAGATCAAATACTCAACCTGTGAGAATTACGACTCTCGTGATTTATGTTTCCGAAGGTTTTTGTTTTTACGTAACCGTAATACTTGATTAGATTTGTGTTTTGCCTACTAACAGTTAATTTAATTCTAACTGGTAGAACGTCGGTTTTTCACCACTTAGTCATCACTTGAGGTACCATACAAACTGAAATTAAATAATCTGTATTGTGTCGATTATTGAAAACGACATTAGTAATGGCGCTTGTCTTTGAGGGAGATAGTAAGATAGTTGGATGGTTCATTTATTTTTTAAATTTCTATTTGTTCAACCTTTTTAAATGAATTAAACTTTGACGATTTGATGTTTAGCAGCATTTTACCTTGCTATTTGCGGCGAGGAACTTATTGCCACTAGCAATTTGAAACCTAAATTTAACTGACACACAAATATTCAACATTTCGATCAGTATCTTTTTTTAGTATGTATTCTTTCCAGCATGAGACTGCACTAGACATTATAGAAAAGTTTTCGATTGTCTGATTGTCCATTGTTGTCATTTCCTTACATGCGATCTTCTTTGCGACACCAGTCATTGAAGCTATTTATAAAGATGGCGTTGTTTTGATAATTCTCATTACCCTGATAATGGCATTACGACATTCTGAAAGGTGTCTTTATAAAGTCTGCTATTACTAGTAAAGGTTACATTTGCAAGAAAAACGTTATTTATTAGCTCTTTTTTTTCTTTAAAATTACCAGCAAAACACAATCGAAGACGAGCCCAGATCCATCCTCTGAGAAGCAAGAGGGTAACGTATTCTACGGTTATGAAATTGACTCACTTAATACGTTTTCAACCACACGCTTGTCGCAGTTAGACTTGTCGCTTGTGGTTCGTGTTTCACCCAACACTTCTTTTGTGCTTTCGTTACTTCCTTGCATGCTTTCAACAGGAAAGAAAGTCGATAGGCTCTCGTTAACTACAATACAACATAGTGCAAACTGTCAACAAGTTAAGTACATCACGAAAGAGCTTGCACTTCTTTCAAATTTTACCGTCAGGCCTGGTCCGTTAGGATCGGCGCACCAAAAGTTCGTCGCTTGGACTAGGCTTGGACCTTAAATAATCATGCAAAAAAGCTATTTCGTTTTAGTTTTGTTGTAAAGTTATACTACTATGGCTAAAGAAGTCGATTAACGAAAAACGTTGTCTCAAACCCTTGACAGGCGCAAACCACTACACGCTATTGTTTACTGATGTAATCATTAACAAGCTATCGAGTTTCCATTTTCGGTAAAAATGTTTCCCTTAATTTTGGATAAGGAGTCTTAATCTTGATGCCGCTACAACCTTTCAAGACTCAAACCCTCAAACACTTTTATTTCCCTCTTCAAAGGGTCTTTAAACAATGGCTCATTCTTTGTAAGGTCATGGACACCACGAAAATGGTCGCAATTCAAACTTTATACAGATCACATCCTAAAAATATCAGTTAAAAAAACATAATGTTGACGATATGGCGTGATGTTTCGACGACGTGCCCTTTTTGGAGTACCGAAGTTCAGTGAAACATCAAGGAAATCACACGAACGCTTACGTGGCGCCAGTTATTCCCACAAAATCTCGCTAAGCAAAATCTGCTTGGCCAACCACGAGTTAAATCAAATGCTTAAAGAAAATGATATTTTGTTTCAAATGTTTTTTTCTTTCATTAAACCTGATCAATTAACCAAAATCTGTCTCAAAAGAGTTAGACGTGTCATGACAAACGGTTTTAGACTGTTTAGTTAACTCTTTCCCGTCAAGAGTCGTATTTTCCCGACGTTGGAGTCGGGAAACATTGACCCATTCTGACGTCATCATTTTCTGACGACACCAGATTGTTTTGATAAGCAGCTAACATAGCAGGAACAGGTCCATCCATACGTGTGTCTATTTTGAATATCGACCAAATCCTGGCAGAACTATGGCAGAAAAACATGTCCAATTTTGGTACAAAATTGGTGGTGGAATAGGCCAAGTCACCTAGTCGATCAATGTTCCATTTCCGGGTTTTTTGAAGGGCTGAGGTCAAATCTTTTTCAGTGGATAGAAGCGGGATAAAGGGTAGAAGATAAAGAAAATAAAAAGGGAGTGAAAAAGGAAAGCAAAAGAAGGGAGAAAAAACATTGGAAATGAATCCGCTAATGCGCATGCGTGAAAGCAAAATATTGCACAATTTACAACAGAAGCTGGCTCAAAATCTAGCTAAATTGTAAGAAAACGCTTTTTTAGCAAAGTTTAGTGGCATTTGGCAACATAGCACTTAAGAAACCGCTTAAACGGTAAAAAAATGCGTTTTTTTAGGGAAAAAAGGCTGACGCGGAAGGGTTAAGGCTACCTCGTGAAGACGAAATACTCTTAATAAATAGTCCGCATAGGTAGAGGTATGTTTTAGCATTTTGATCAGAGTTAAATTTGAATTTGAATGGTTAATTTAATTAATTTAGTTTAATTTAGTTATCAGTAAGGGTTTTTAAAAACAATTGACAATAAAAACTAACGGTAAAAATTCATGACGTTTCGACCGCTCGTCGGTCATTATCAAGCGAAATGTTGAGAATATGAATTTGCATAGATATATAAAGTGACAAAGGGGCAAAAATATGTAAGGAAAATGTATGAAGTAAAAATATGTAAAAGTAGCTAAAAGTATG
>Ga0126336_10001674_pt1 | contig 11935 bp, 7 predicted proteins | sample SidCmetagenome_FD_92530 | JGI IMG/M metagenome (GOLD analysis project Ga0126336, IMG submission 92530) | Coral microbial communities from El Islote,Puerto Morelos, Mexico - Siderastrea C C metagenome | ecosystem: Host-associated > Invertebrates > Cnidaria > Coral | place: El Islote,Puerto... | reverse complement strand
CTGATCACTTGCCCGGTGGCTAGTGACTCAACTCAACAGATATCGAACCCTGCTAATGTCGTAGAATTTTGTCTGAGAGAAACAAAACTTCCACTATGATATGTGAATGTAGCCGACATAACACAATGAAATGAAGACTTTCGTCCATAAGTGCCGTGGCTTTTACTTTTAATAAAAACGCAATTTTCTCACCCATTCGTTACTACGAGTAGCGCCAACAGAAAGAAACATTCGAAGGTACACCCTCGAATGTAATAAAGAACGGAATCAGTAAAAATAAAAAAGGGGGGGAGAACAACAGGGAGGAAGCTCAAATGGTTTAAAAATCTCCGGGAAGAAACGAGATTGAAATTCAGCTTTAAAATGAGACAAAATAGGATACGATACTTTCCCAGCACCAATTTACAATTTTGAGAACACAGTCAAATAATACTGTTGAGGAACCGAATCTGCAACTCGCAACTCGCAACTCGCAATTCGCAACTCGCAACTCGCAATTCGCAACTCGCAACTCGCAACTCGCAACTCGCAACTCGCAACTCGCAACTCGCAACTTGCAACTCGCAGATTACCCAGTCCCTTTAATAACACAGACGATAAAGAAAAAATCATTAATTAGAAGGCTAAGAGTAGAAATAAAATGAATAAAGATAACTTTGTAATAAGGCCAGTTTGTACAGAACATTGAAGTTCCTTATAAAAAATAAACTGCATGCCTAAGCTGAGAGAAAAAATATCAATTTAATGTATAAAACATATAAAAGATATCAACATCTTCCATAAAACCTATGATAAACATTATTCACCAAGAAAACATTCAAAAATCTCTTAAAATTTATCCTTATTCGAGTTGAACCTGGCGATATAAAATTCTTTAACCTTTTTAGTAAACAAGGATAACTGTTCAGTGGTTCTAATGGTTACTGGCAGGCTGTTCCATAACTCTACAATACGATTAAAGAATGAACATTTGAAAACAACTGTTCTAAAACGACCCTTTAAAAGTACTGCTTCTGTGTTTCTCATGCTATACCTATAAGATTTAAAACTAACATCAAAAGACTGAACGTTGAAATTGATATGAAAAAACATAAGTCTAAAATCTCCCGCCCATACCAAGAGGCAAAAGACCGATATTACCTACTGTAGATACTTGATGTATTGCCGGTGCCAGATAAGTCAGATAACCCACGTTCACTGTAGTCACACTGGCGATGAATTAGGTCTTTCCTTGGTCAAATGTAGTCTCTTTTGTGAGTTAATCAATCCGTGGAACAAACTAAAGGCAAACAAACGTATTAATGAACGTACCGTATTGTTTTTGCATCACTTTTTCATTAGTGTATTCTTTTATTCCAGTGTACAAGACTAAGTGCATGTCCAGAATTTACATTAATTCTTTACTAGGAGTGACCAGCACCTAAATTCTCCCTAAAATTACACGCGTTAATCAAACATTAAGGTCATGAGAATAAAGGTAATGATCACCAAGTAGAAAAGAAAGTGATTGTTAAACAAATTCTCCTCATCAGTACCATAGGAAATGTATGGCGAACAGTGTGGAGAATATGCAAGCTGACATCAGGGTTTAAAGAGTTAAAAAAAAAAAGAAAATGAGGCGACTGTTTGCACAACCTCACGCAAACAAGAAAGGGAGTTTGGAAGAACTGGAAAGTGTCGGCACAGGCAAGGGGTTACGGACACGCATTATTGAAATGTCATAGAGGTTTTCTTTTTCGGTCAAAAATTTCTTATCATTATTTATACATACTTTCCGTTAAAGACGAATTGCTTTTAGTTCACCAAGGAAAAATATCGTTTGAAGAAGAAGAAAAAGCCTTGCATGAACTTCGCGCGCGCGCCTTACGTCGCGCACCATGATAAATTCTCCGTCTTAACACAAACGCAAGGGACCACTCGACGAAATATTCTATTTTCCTTCCCAGATCTGTCTTCCACAAAAGAGGTGGTCGTGCTAGACGTAGATCGTGACGTTGTTTAAGAATTGACAATACAGCGCTAGCTAAACACAGAAACTCACTCTCAAGCTTTGTTTTGGGAGCAGGCGGTTTATTAATATCCTGGACATACAAACACCGAGTAAATCTACTTCTACTAAGAGTTTTGCCATCCCAGGGTGAACATCAATGCAAGCTCGGCTCGTTGGAGGTCGGCAACCATGGCAACAAGGACGCAATGAATAGCCATTTTGTTATTTAGAGCTCTGGGGTGAGTTGCATCAGTGTTGCATAAAACCTAACGCCTGACGTTGAGTCTTTACTTCGAAAGTGGCCAACCGAAAATGCACCTCGAGCAATTTATGTGTAGTAAAACTAAATCATCGAAGAATTAGTCACGAGCACTAAATGCAAGCTCGTCAGAGGACCTTTTCACGAGCGCTATATTAGCTTCTAGTATTTGGGCCTTTCCGCTTTAGAATGATCGCTGAGTGCCTAAACAGACTCCCGTCAATCATGAGGTCGCCAATTGCATTACTGAGCAGCGTACAGAGGCGCATTTATTGGAGTAAACGCATACGCCAAACTTGTTACCTCTTGTTACGTAGATGGTCTTGAGTTAGCCTGAGTATCAGGTTTTCTGGGGGCGGGAAGAAGAGAGATAAAGAGAGAAGGTGAAAGGAAAGCCCTCTTCCCTTCTCGTCCCCCCGCCGAGGCTAGTCTAGTCTTGAGTAAACAGTGATCGCGTGACTCCTGGAAATCAGCAAATCCCTTTAGCGTTCAGAGTCGCATTCCTTGATTTCGACGTTCAAAGCTTAAAAAACTGCAAAATGGCAATCGTGAATTCTCCCGTACTTCAGATAACAGATGGTGAATGGACATCAGAAAGATATTTTGATATTTTGGGCGACAACGTTATGGCATTTTTCACCAGCGATCCTGCGTTGTTGACAGACTATGTTTCCAGTTTTCAGACAAGATCGGACGACGTTTTCGTGGTCACGTACCCGAAGTCAGGTGGGTGGAAGGGCTACTAAATTTGTAACAGATTTGTTGATAGATAATCAGGTCTTATGAAGCGAATTCGTTTGAGATGAGAGTAATGCGAACATGTTGGGCATTGATGGGGAGTACACGACAGATGAAGGATTTGTAATAGCGCTTCGTTCCCGACTTGCCCAGTAAACGAAAACCAAAACTCGATATATATTATCCATCGTCAGTATTGCATTGTTTTCGAAAGAAGATGAAAATCGATAGCTTTGATTTGTATCACGAAACCTTTGCTTATATTGATTTAGAGCGATTCTCATCGATTTTACTGGAGTTTTTATTGGTCTGGTTCAAACCTCGAAGTTTACATATTGAACTTAAAGGGGCTATGTCATGCTATTTTAGTATCTTTTTAAAAAGCTAAAAAGTGTCTTGGCATCAGTTGAATTAAAAAAATAATGGTCTAGTTTTGTTGTTAAAGGCTATCTGACATCACTGAAACAATTTATTTGATATCTACCTCATAGTTTCACAGGAGCATTTTGTGTATGAGTGAAGACACTAGGTTATGATTTTAGCACAGAATTGACCCAAAATAGCAAAATCCTCGTGACATAACCCCTTTAAATTAGCATAGCGATCCGAACAGGATGTCTCTAAGACGAGGAATGGGGAATGGGGAATGGGGAATGGGGAATGGGGAATGGGGAATAAGGAATGGGGCATGGGGAAAGGGAAATGAAACCGGGAAATTGAAAATGGGAAATTGTAAATTTGAAAATGGAATTGTGAATGCTGAATTAACTTATCCAAATCATCTGCCATCACTGACTTTAACTTTAAACATGAAAGATCCCGCAATTAAAAGGAATAATGTTCGCCGGGCGGTACTTAAAAATTAGTAAATGTGACACAAATATAAATCTGATACATTAACGATTTTACTTGCTAACGTAAAATTTCCACAAAACTTAACCAGTTCATGGGTATGATCCCGAGGATATGAAGAATTACTGAAATTTTTGATATCAACTGTGAAAAAAATCCAAAGTGTAAACAGACAAAATCCTCCAGTGTCACATTAGACATTCACCGTCTTCGTGAAACTCAATGATGCAAAGAAGACTAAAGAATTGTGAGATTACTATTCGTTCTTCTTCTGTCTCCTCAAATTATAAGAGTTAGTCGCCTTATTGGGGAAAATAAAAGACTTAGTAGAATAATTACTGAATAACTACGTTTTAAATGGACTGAAAATTACAACAATTGTTTTTATCAATGTATGTTCACGACAGCAAATTATCTGAAATTATATAATCTTACTAACACGTTAATAATTTTACCATTTTATCTAGGGACAACTTGGTTACAGGAAATTGTATGGCAGATACTTAATGAAGGAATCATCAGCAATGAAAAATTCTGGTGCGATTTCCATTGCTGGAACTAGCATTAAATGATGTTGTTCCACATACTGACCCCAAAACTATGCCAAGCCCTCGACTTATGAAGAGCCACCTTTCTTACAAAAATACACCTAAAAGTGCAAGCAAGGACACACAGTGTAAATACATCTACGTTGCCCGCAATCCCAAGGATGTTGCAGTATCTTATTTTCAATTTGTGAGAAGTTTGATCATATTTAGCAATGGATACAATGGGCCATGGGAGTTCTTTCTCAAGTTATTCATGGAGGGAAATGGTAAGTTTGTTTAGGGCCTGGTTTTCATCACTGTAAGACTATATTTTTCTTATCTAGTTTCATTTAACATAACCAGTTTTTACCATGTTCTTTTTCTCTTATCAGCGGTCTAGTATCTTTAAGGCGCCAAGCGCAAATGTGTGAACTCTGCCCACAGTGAAGGAGCAGACAAGTATCTTGCAAACTTAAGTGGAAGAAAATTCGAACAAAGATTTTGGGCAACTACTTTATTCCACCACCCCCACAACACAAAGCGTCCATGATTCGCATACTTTCGTGAGAGTGGCTGGCCAATCAGATTTCGAGTATAACTTTATCAAGGAGAACCATCTGAAGCTATTATCGAATTTTGATTGAGCAATCGCTCCTAAGAGAGTAAGCAAATAACAGAAAGTGTTCACACTACTGTTTATAATTCTTCTTTTGTGTACAGTTTGTTGTAACTGTTGGAATGACCACGTCCTTGGCTGGTGGGAACACAGAGATGATTCGAATGTCTTGTTTCTCAAATATGAAGATTTACAAAAGGTTTGTTGCAGTCAATGCAATATTTAGCTATTCCAATTTGTACTACGGAATATATTATATATAACATATTCCTATAAAATGTTTCATTTTGATTAATATTAGTTGAGCAAATGGATTGCCAGCTCCGAGACGACATTGAAAAATCCAGTTTCCAGTAATCACAGGTCGTTTACCAAAAATTCCCGAAATGTTTTGTTTAGAGATAAGTGGATGCCGTTCTTTTCGTTCGATTCACTAAAAAATTTCCCAGAGTGAAACAAGGTCTGAAAAGGTAGTCCCGTTTTTCCGCTTGTAATGTACCGAGTGGAAAAAGGCTTCTAGGAGCCCATCCGCCGGGCCCTCATTTTCACACCATTTTCGGTTCTTTTACCTTCTTTTCCCCGGAACCAAAAGTCGGGAGCTTCGGGTAGAAAGCTCTAAATATAACGCGTTCTTCCCGAAAGGAAATTATCGATCGGAAATTCTGCACCTTGTTCGAAAATAGTAAATAAACAAATCACTTTGTTTAAATTGACACTGCTGCAAGGAAAAAGTATTGTTTTCTGAACCCTTCAGAACAGCAAAAGATAAAGCTGGGGGTTTGATCAATTCCGTGTCTTTGACAATTCAGAGTGTCTATGAGAAAACCAGGAAGAAAGTGATAATATTCAAATCATCGATTTGGCTCAAACTTGGCACAAAGGTTCAGTGTAAATTCAAATTTGAGCAAAATCGTAGCCTGTCAAAAAAGCCGACGTTTCGCGAGGTCGCCACTTGAGGCGTTTCGCGAGGGCTTAAGTGGCGACGCCTATTTCCCTTTCGTAAACGGTCGTTGCCATTTTTGACGGTCGATGCCATCATTGGTAACCAAGCCTTTAGTGATGGTAGAAGTAATATATGCTCTGGATTAACGTGCAATAAGGCAACAAATACACTTTTGAATAGTCTTTGAAAGAACAAAGTTTAAGCCTAAGTTGAATTTACGTTAAAAGTTCGGGAAAGGGCTAGGGTCACCTATTATAGATGTATCAGTTATGAAAGACAGTTAATTATAATCTATACTTTAATTTTTCGGAATTGTGGCGGATTGGCGTGGTAGTGTAGTGGTAAGGGAGAGAGATTAGCATACGAAAGGACTGGGTTCGAATCTGGGCTGTGAATATCTTTCTTTTTAGTAGAAAAACTTTCAATAATAGTTCAAAAATTTTCTAAGTGTCTTAAAAATGGCAACGACCGTTTACGAAAAGGAAAAATTGCAGTGGCGACCTCGCGAAACGTCGGCTGTTTTAATTTCTCAGGCTAGCCAAATCGGTGATTTCAAAATTATCACCTCCTGTCTGGTTTTGTCTTGGTCATATTTCATTTGGGTACATTGCTTCTTGTTTGCATGCCGCTTACTTTTGAACCCTGCTTTTCACTATGCCTTCCATTATCTTGGTCGCCTAACAGAAAAACACTTCGGAGCAGTCGGGACGATCTGAGCTATTTCTGGTTTCCATCATGATCGTCTCTCTACTACAAAGGCAGAAGTTACTTACCACCATTTTGGAATAGAGTAATCCTGTTCAATTCATTCATCTTTTGTAGGATCTACCTTTCCAAGTTCGAATGATCGCTGAGTTCCTGAACAAGCCCCTGACAGATGAACTTATCAATCGCATTGCCGAGCAGTGTAGGTTCAAGGCAATGGAAAACAATCCAAGCTTCAAGGTTACGGACGAAAAGGACAGTCCGAGTTTCCTTCGAAAGGGTGTGGTCGGCGACTGGAAGAATTTCTTCACTCAAGAGCAGAATGAGAAATTTGAGAAGGAAGTGTTAGAAAAATTAAAAGGAAGTGGGTTAGAGTTTGATTTTGAGATTTAGAACACATTTGACAGTATAGAATATGACACCTAACTGTCGAAAAAAGGTACAGCCAATATGCATGTAGAGGTGACGTCATTTTGTACAACTTTGCATGCTCAATTTTCACGTAAGCTTTTCAAATAAGTTTTTTTCACACAAGGTTGATCCAGAATGGCATTGTGTTCAGTCAGAAGTTTAGTCTTAAGTTTAAAAAAAAGTTTTGTAGATTGGGTTTTGTTAAGCCTTAGCTGTAAGCGTAAAAATAAGGTTGTTTACAGGTTGATGTGTCGTTGAATATTAAGTTTCTTAAATGCTAAAGCAGTTACGTAATAAAACAACTATTGCATTCGGTTTTTGCATGATAGGGAGAATTATCAAGGCCTCGGTTTTCCTCATCAGCCTCAGCCTTCGGCGGATAACACAAAGCAAGGCCTTGATAATTCTCGCTATCATGCTCAACCTTATCCAATAATTGTAAATTCGCTTTAGATAGAAATGCGTCCATCCTTGCTCAAAGAAATGGAGTACTCTTTTGTGATTCGGTCGCCCTGCGAAACAAATTAAATGCAAAAAACTGTGTTGTACTGTAGTGTATCGTTTGCATTAGTGTTGTCATAAGTGTATTGTTTCATTCCAACGTACAAGGTAAAAAATGTACCGTGTTTATATAACGAAATGGTGCATGTGCTTATATTTATCAAATAGAAGATGGTTTTCCATGTTTTCTAAGAAAATAATGCACGCTTGAGTAGAAAGAATGCCAGGGGATGGACGAGCAGAAGGCGAGTGCGTTCAGCAGTTTCTCGAGACCTCAAAAGTGCATTACTTTCTTAGAAAAGATAGGAACACTATCTTCTATTTGGTTTAGAATATAGCATTCAAACCAAGACTTGTAAGTCTATGTAGTTGAGCTGCCGAATGGAAAAAGGGAAACTGCTGACGGTTGTTTACACGGACAGTCAACTACAAATACGAATTAAGACCGCCAAAACTAGTAATAACTACAATTTCAAATTTTAATTAAATGCAAGCTGCAAATAAATTTTCTTAAGTTTTTATTTTACGATCCTTAGAGATTTTCTGAAAGTTTGAAAAACAGTTTGAACCGTTGACAACATTTCAGCGATTTACAACTTTTCTCTTTTTACGGGACTCAGTTAGCTGGATAAAGGAAAGCGATGGCTTCGTTTTTTTTTTGTAAATCTTGACTAAAAGGTGATCTATTTTGTAGACAAAATTGGATTAGGTTTTTCTTACCTCGAGCACTTCGGAAATTCGTCATGGTTTGCTATAAATCGCCGTCGCTATTTGTTGACAAAGCCACTGGTTTGCGCTGTTTGTGACTCTTTCGTAGCCAAACTCCATTTTTTCCTGCTCGTGTCGCTTTGTAAAACACGGTTAATTACTTCTTCCTCAAAACATATTTAACATAGGTATAAAAATCCCCGGCAATAAATTCAGCGAAACAGAGCAACTGGAGAACTCAAAGCTTGTGTATGAAATCCCTCCGTGCTCTCGGTATTTTTACGTGCTTTTTGCAGTTGAACCCAATGCCAAGCAACATCTGGGACACACATGCTCTACAATTTCCAGCCGCGCATCTATAAAAACAATGCACGTTCAGATCCCGCCAATGGCGCGTATACAGCAGCTATATTCTGATTAGCAAAGGCTGGTTCACACTTGTGTCATAACCATAAGCATAAACAAAAGCATATGCATAAGAATGTTCGCACTTATGACATAAGCATAAGAAACGCGACATACGCAAGCGCATTGGGCTTCAGATTTATAGTCCTGGGGGAATGAGACGAGTTGTAGTTTCAAAATGGCGGAAGAAGCAGAAACGAACTGAAGCGCGGCAAAAAGTGCTCCTTTTGATGTTACTGTTCCGTAGACATCGACGGCGGAAGGAAAGACAACCTGAAAAAAGACGGAGGTCCTGTTGGGTAAGAGTAATCTTCACGAAGAGAAAACAACAAGGAGATTATCACAATCATGTCCTTGAAATGCGACTGACGGACCGACAATTTTATTTCAGGTAGTTGAGGTAGTTAGTACGGACGGACTCTGCAAGTTGCTCATTATAAGCTATTATAATACAGCGTGTTTGAAGACGAAGACGCCATTTTGAAACTGCTAATTAGAGCAGGATTGGGAACTTCTATTTTCGCTTGAATTTCTGCTGACGTCAAATACTGCTGTTTCGTTATGCTTATGCTTATGTTGTCCGGTTCACATTTGCGATTACGTTCATGCTTATGCTTATGCTGATGTTACTCCGGTTCACACTACGCTTTCTTATGCTTATGCTTATTTTTATGCTTATGCTTATGTCACAAGTGTGAACCAGCCTTAAAGAAACCCCTTCCGGTGGCTGGTATATCGGAGGATAATGCCCGAGGCTGAAGTATTGTCCGAGTTGAACAGTTGGCCAATCTTTCAACCAAGGGCATTATCCTCCGATAGCAAACCAGGAAGGGTTTCATTTATTTTATTACCCTCCGATTAATTTCTACAAAGAGCGTGGTTATTGTGGCAAGGAGACAAAAAAGTCAATGGGGATCACAGCACATTTGCGGCTAAACAATCCAATTTGGTTACTTTACTCGATTTTATTACACCGTGATTAGATCTGAAAAGTTAAAACCTGAAAATGTGACTTCCTTTCCTACTTTTCTCTGGTCAATAAGATCGAACAAGGGATATCAAATCAGACGACGGGTATCGCCTGATACCCGCCGTCCGATTTTGTACCACGTGATGTGTTTCGACCAATAAGCAGGGTGGTAACGAGGTATGTTTTCTCAGCGCTGATCCCATTTTTGTAGGCAAATTTCTGATCCTTGATTCCAAACGCATGACCAATTTTCGTCCCTGATTCCACACATGTGGTAAGCCTGATCCCTAATCTCTAAGAAAGTCTACTGATCCCGATCCCATAGTCTGTGATCCCTGATCCCAGGGCTGTGATCCCCGATCCCACCCCTTTGATCTCTGATCCCACATACCTCGTTACGAAGCGCGTGCGAAAATTAAGTGGTCGGTCATTAAACCTAACGGAAACGCGACAGAGAGTTAGCTGCTATCCCTTTCAGGTTAAGGTGTATTTCGGCAGCCCTTTAAAAAGTTAAAATAGCCGTTTCCACGTACCTGTACCCACTGAAGACGGCTGACGTTTCAGCCAAATTTCCCAACTCTTTAGCATACTACTACCCTGCTCCCAGAGATTTTTCTTAATTTTTCTCCACGAAATAGAGCTGCGACGCGGCGAAAAAAGCCGATTTCGTTCAGAGAAATTAAGAAAAACCTCTGGGACCAGGGTACCATACTACAGGCGCTAAAAAGACACATCGTTCCGGCGGAGCCTCCCCACGCAGCCAGCCCACTACAGGGAGTCTCCCCAGGACTTGACCCCGTACCATTCCGCCTCAAAATGTCTAGAATGCACCTCGCATGTACCCGTTTTCCTATTGTTTACCCACACCTAATTTGGAACCTCCATTTAACAAATAGGTTCCATTTGGCCGTGCGTGTGTATTCTGATAACCCACGAATGACGGCAAAACCTGGTAAGAAGAGAGAAGTGCGCCAAGAGTCGCTGCGTGTAGCGAGACAGATGTTCTTACTACGTTTTGATCTCCTTTGTGCGTTATCAGAGTCCACACGCACGGCCAAATGAAATCTATTTGTTTTATACATTGTTTTCATATCGGTTATCTTGCACAAAATTAGAAATGTTATAAAAATCTTCGTAGTGAAGAGTCGTTAACCTGACAAACGTTTAAATGCAAGGAACCACATTACACAAGATTTGCTTATTACCACCCAAGGGATGCTCGTACAAGACGTCGCTCGAAGCGCATCGAAAGCGCAAATAAAAATACAACGGAGAAAGGTGTAACGAGATTTATATGCCGATATTTGGACAAGTAGGACTAGTGTCAGACCTTATGGATTTAATCCACTTGTCGAAATATTAGCCTTATACCTTCTTCCGTCGCACTGCTTATAGCCTTGCATGCATGGTATTAAATTTTGCAAATTACAGACGACTGCTACCTATACCGAGGCTACGTCTTATTGCGTTCGACGAAGGAGAACGCATTGTGTTACGCATTCCTAAGTTTGTGTTGGGTGTCCTGAGTTATACAGGCAGAAAAATTCACGATTTTCTGTACTAGCCCCCCCTCCCCCCCCCCCGAAGATTTTTGCAGGGGCCTGCGCTCGGCCGGAATTTCTTCGCGTTTTTTTAGAAAAGTTTTCGAGTTTGTCGACAAGGTTCAGTTTCAAGTCCACTATAAACACAAGCGGCGTACCTAGGATGTAAAGCAGTCGAGAAAGCATTGATTATTCGTACGGACTCTTGAAGAATTCGTACGGACTCTTGATTTCTGCCGAGGACCCTACTGAAAGGCTTTCACAAGACTTTTCACAAGACTTTTCCGGGAAACCTTTCATGTTTGTTGACAAGACACAGTTTGAAGCCCACTTACATCGGCGGAGGTAGGATGTACAGCGCTCGAGAAAACATCGATTAATCGTACGGAGATTTTACTCTTCCCTGCTGCCGACTTTAAAGAATCTTAAAAGTGATTTCTGCTTACTTTCAGAGCGAGAAACTAGAACTGGTTATGTTGTTGTTACAAGTCATGACGATAAAGACTGATGGGAAGGCTAAATATTACTTTAATTGCAGGATGAAAGTGGACACTTCTGTTAGGATATTTGTGCCCCATGCACACCGGCAAATTTTCTATGGCAAACCTTATTTGCTCGGGGGTCTATTTGCTCATGTAGATCTATAAGAAAATTTTGTCAATTTGTTTTGCTACAAATGTCTTTGATTATTAAACTGGCATGTCAGTTTCATTTGTCATAGAAAATTTGTCGTGTGAATTTGCTCTTGTAAATAGGTAATCAAAGATTG
>Ga0126336_10001673_pt1 | contig 11936 bp, 4 predicted proteins | sample SidCmetagenome_FD_92530 | JGI IMG/M metagenome (GOLD analysis project Ga0126336, IMG submission 92530) | Coral microbial communities from El Islote,Puerto Morelos, Mexico - Siderastrea C C metagenome | ecosystem: Host-associated > Invertebrates > Cnidaria > Coral | place: El Islote,Puerto... | reverse complement strand
TCAACCAGTCCTGGTACTTCACTATTAACTGCTCATTTAGCTTTCGGAGAAGTGATACATATAATTAGTCTGCACCCAACTCACCTTCTTGTCCAGCGTCACATAACTTAACAATGAGTGTATCCAGTAACTCCGCAAAGCGTTCGAGATCATTAGCATTTCCCTCACGTACTCCACGAAACTTGTCTAGTTCGTCCAGTCCCATTGTGAGTTCCCGTCTATTTCCTCCATATTTTCGCACTAGTCTTGCTATGGCTATGTCATATGCAGCAGAGGAGTAACCCAAATTCCGAATAGTACGCAATGCTTCTCCTTCAAGACAGCTGTACAACCTCAGTAGTTTTTGTTCTGGAGGCACCTTCTTGTGTATCCCGACTATCTGGTGGAACCCAGCATACCACGATTCAAATGATCGTTTGTCTCCCCTGAACTTTGGTATTGGCAGCCTCGCTAGGCCTTTGAAAGGATCCTCATGATTCTCTGTTGAACCTGTCTGAGGGGGAACTTGTCCAGCATTGCTTAATTCATATGCTGCTGTTAGAGAATCTTTCGCATTATCAGCAGGAGGTGGTGTCTTTGGAGTTGAGCTCTTTAAGACGTTAAAGGTTCTTTCTCTACTAAAACTTGATTGTGCTTTTTTGCCAGCATCTGGAATCATCCATTCAGGTTGTCTAGTTAAAGGTTCTGTTTCACTCATCTGGATAGGTAGCTCAGGGGAACGATTCTTGGGGGTTGCCAGCTTGCTGTAAATATCCCTCTGTTGTCGTCCAATTTCAGCCAAGGAGTTCTCCAACTGTGAAATCAATTTATCAATCTGTTGAATTTCTGCTCCGCCAGGCTTCTTTTCTTGTAAGATCTTTGTTTCATCTCCCTCTTGGTGTGTGTGTAGAGTTACTTCCTGTTTTCGAAGGAAGTCCTCGTATTCACTAACCAATTTGGATGTCTCGTCAACAACTCCATGCACTTGATTATATTCTGCTTGTAGTCTTGCTTGTTTGTCGATTTCCTTATACACTTCCCACTCTTGATTTAGATCATTGCAGACATCCTGACATTTTAGGAAGAGATCCAACATTTCCTTATGTAACAGCTTTACTTCCTTTTCTTCTAAGACCTTATCCTCAATTCCATTGATGAGCTTGTCTCTTGTGTCATAAATGGCGTTTCGCAACTTACTCTTTTGATTCCTTAATCCACTCATCTCCAGGAACCTCGCTCTGCTACCAATGTTTCGCAGGGTTTTATTTGAACAAGTGGAAGCGTGATCTTTACAAAGAGCTTGAACGTTACAACTTAACCAATGTCACTGAACTTGACCTTCTTGAACAATAAATCTCTCTGTAAACTTCTTAGCCGGGAACTGATACAACTCTTGAACTGAACTAACTGGTAACTGATCACAAAAGACGATCGAACAATTAAAAAACAATGATTTTGAGGTGTGATCTAGAACTTTCTTTCAAGCTATTTTTAGTACATTACATATTTGCTATATAAAACATCGCTGAGTCACGCAATTCTAGAACTTTCTAGCAATTAGCATTTCAGGAACATCTGGAATCGTCCACAGAACATTCTGGAAATATCCTACACTGCATAAGAACATTCCAGTCCATTTTCTCTTCAGAACATCTTTTGCCTTTCGAAAAATTCTTTGCTACACAAAAACGACATTTGTATATCTCCGAAAACAAAATTTTTGTCAGGAAAGTTTGAGGTGATATTTTTAGTATTAAAAATACATCTATTGCTTTTCCAATACAGTTAAATTCCCGAATATCGGAGTCCATATTCAGGTGGTATTTCACTGAATGTCCGTCTGTAAAAGACTTTCTCTTCTGTCTAAACAGAATCTGCTTGAGTTAGGAAGAATTACAGTTAAGAGCCACTTAAATTCTGTAGATGCTCAAGGATTGATAGACATTACAAGCTGTTATTAGCTTTAATTAATAAATTGGTTTAAGTAGGACCCCGGCAATGACTGCACGCAACTGGTTTGCCCAAATGTAAAGAGATCAACTTCTTAACGAGCGTGACACAAGTATTACTGTTGAAAAACCTGTGGCTTACAAATTCCACGGATTTCGGATTGCAATGTCAGAAAGAAAACCGTCAATGCGTGCAACAGTCTCAACCCACGTATTCGAACGCGCCGCGCCGCGTGCACACTGATGCAAGACCAGACAATGCCATGTTCTCAACTCGTTAAGACGCTAGGTCCCGTTCATACTGGGTTTTTTCTTACTCACGAAAATGAGAGATAAAAACATGAAATAAACTAGCTAATACAGTTTATTTTGACATTTAAACCAGAAAAAAAAAATAAAGATGAAATTCCAGCACTCCCTGGCCCATGTGCAGGGGTTAAGTTTTGTTCTCACTGGAGTCAGTTTGAGTCCGTGATTACATTGAAGTAGAAAGTCTAATTCATATCGAAAGCATAGAAACTTGAGAAATCTGATAAATCCAGTAAACGACTTCATATATTAATGTTCAGACTAGTATTCCCTTAGTTATCCATCCAATTCTCGTCGTTAATTAAGACGCGAAGTGAAACTAGTCAATCCAGAAATCTGTCTGGAATTAACATTTGGCAAAGGAAATAGAATAGGAAAAAAAACTGATGCTATTCAATTTACATTCGTCGTGATTTTAAAAGTCAGTCCTACCCGTCTTAAATTTATCCGTAGTACTAGACGATTATCCCTCAGGCACATCCAGCGAAGACATTCAAACAGAAGACTTTGTGTCGCTTTTCTGTTTCCCATGACGAATTCTTCAGCCGAACGTTCATATGGTTAGAGATCGGAATCTTTAACCAGTGAATTTACGAGTTGTCTTTGCCTTTCTGAAAAACTAAGCTGGTCGCTTTTGATTTACAAAACGAAGTATTTACAATGTAACAAACTGAAAGCCAAATTCCACTAAACAAAGCTCTGACGTTTCATCAAAAATATAAACCCAAATGTCTTCTGAGACAATTAACTCGAGGAAGATATTTCACCAGAAACGACCCTCCATAAGTGCCCGGAGAGTTCTGTCCATAAACCGGTTCCTTCCCTCCTGATGAAAATGAATGAATTCACGAAAGGGACCATGGCTTCACTGCCATATTTTGATGGAGCAGAATGTAAAAATATCTAATGAAAAACGGCAGCAACTATCATACTAAGCACATAATTTTTAGTTTGTACAGTAAAATTAGAAACGTTTTCTTCGTATTTATAAACCGTCTGCAAAAATGGAGACATTAGAGTTTAGTGTCTGACTCTATTTGGATTTTACTAGAAGCTCTTAGCTTTATCCCCCAAGACTAGTTCTGCTGGTTGAAATATTGATCATTATATCCGCTGATAACATTTGTCCGGTGTCTTTTGACTATGAGTGCGTTTTTTAAACTTTGTGCATTTGAATTTTAGATCAGTCACTTATCTTAACTGAATCTGGGATGCCCTTTTTCAGTGCACGCAGATGTTTATTCTGACGCTGTTGAATTTGAATTTGAAATAAGTGAACTCGCAATCGGCTACGATATCAACTAAAACGGGAGAAAAATTTGACGTAAGTTGACGTATTGCCTGAGTCACTCTTAGGTGAGCCCGACTATCGGTAACTGATACGGCTATGTGCGACCAGTCTAATGATAGTACTCTCTTATCTTCTCTTTAGCAATTTGTATCTCCTTCACCGTTAAATTAAGCTCGAAGATTCATCCGCAAAATCGTTAGGCCGTTTTCAGTTTTGGCAAAATTCACAGAAAGGTGGAACTTTGGTGCCTATAAGACCCTGCAGTAAAGAACAATAAAATTAAACAGTAACTCAGTGAAATACAAAACGTCATAAAACCGATTGGAAAACAAAATGCGAAAACCTCTCTACTTTTTGTTGACCAACAAGGCCTCCCTTATTGAATATGATCAGTAGGATTGAGCCGTCAATTTCTATAAATATTAACATGTCAACTAGTTGTCTTTTAAAATACCAACCGTGTATCCCGAACCATTTTCAAGGTTATGTGTAAAGTGATTTTTCACAGTCCCAAATTCTGATTCGTTGTTACGAACAACGGTAAATGTACAAGAAAAGAAAACACGAAAAACCTTTAACATTTTAACAATTTTCTGCCCACCACGGTGAAAAAAGATCTGATTCTATGTTAATTTAAACTTCAGAATATTAATTACAGCTTTCCAGGAGTGCATCAAATATCTCACTTCCGTATAAAAACTAAAAAATCCCGTGGTTTTGTTTAAAAACGGTTTTTCTATTGTATTTCAGTGTTTTAAATCACGCAGGGAGATTTCTTGTTTGAATGTTGGCGACTTGTCGGAGATCAATATGCTCGAATTGAATAAAAGCGTTAATTGCTTTAGCACTTATATGAATGCGTTCCCCAACCGACTTTTCGTTACTGCACAACTAACACTAACCGAATTGTCTACCTAACCGTGCTATGAAACTGCGACTTGTACGCTACGGGTGAAGTCAGATATGCCATGATCGTGGGAAGAGAGCGACATAACACATTTGTCCTCGTTTATAACTCTCATATCGAAACCACTTCAGGCAGGTGTGTAGTTTTGTTTTGTTTTTCTTTAATTTTCGCGCTGATTAATTTGCCAATGCTTCTCCTGAAGGTCACTCCGTGAATATTTGTTGTCGTCCATGTTCACTGGCCTGTTATACTCATAGAACTCGCCTTTTAATTTCGTTTGAGGAGTGTACTAACGGTTTTAAATCCATATAAAATGTACATATTTCCTTTTTTTTTTTAAGTTTCGCCCTCAAAGAATCACGAATTTCATCTGACGAAGCTAGAGACAGAGAACAAACGATAGTCACATAATCGCGAAGGTAAAAAGAGTTAACAAAGTCTCTGGGAATAACACCACTCGGTTGTCAGAAGTCTATTCAAGTTAAAATAAACAGTTTTTTTCTTCCCAAGGATTTAGTAAACTACATGTTTACACAGCGGTATCGAGAGAGTTCTGTGGAAGATTGTTTGAAAACATCTATTCAGAAGTTTCTAGTGTTTCGATGTTTTGACGAAATAACACAAATAAAGACAGCTGTCGCGTGACACAGCGCCCGTTTTAGTTTCCTTGACTACAACAGGACTTGCCAGTTCGCAAGGACTGGATTGTCCAACCGACTTAAATGATTTTTCGTTTTAGATTTTTCCATGCGCTCCTGACAATGGTCCGCGCTAAAAAGATCCAGAAACGCTGATGAAAACGGAGCGTTTCAAAAATTATTTCACTTTAAATGAAAATGTGTCGAGCAAAAGTGCGTCATTTTCATTGAGACGCATAATAGCGCGTGGACGGGTGAAAGCGGAAAGAGCTGAAAACGCTGGTCATAAGCGTCTTTTATATTTGTTTTACTGTGGTCGAGAGACAAAACTGTATAAAAAAGTACGTGTTTGCTAAACCGTTTAGCATACGTTGCCGTTGGCAACGGCTTCACTTGTCATTTTAGCAACAAGAAAATGTACTTGTGCACGAATGTAACCTCTACTTTCCGTCGCCACCTCCTCAGGAAAGATAAAAATTCATGTAAAAAATCTACCTCTATAATGCGAAAGCTCCCATAATAAGAACGTATATTTGTATAGTGAACAATCCATTTGGTGTGGATAGACCAATATTCAGGTTAACCTTATCTTTACAATAAGGACACATCTGTAAATCACACTGTAACATCATACGAAAACAGTCCAACTGGTCCGGGGAGACTTAAATAAGGACGCCTGAGCTCTATAATAAGGAAACCTAGGCCTGTTCCTTCGGTGCTAAATTTTTCTATTGATTTGCCGTGACATGAAGACGGCAAAGCTTTCATGAACCTACAGTGGCTCGCAATTGCCATTAGAAATCTATAACAAAGCGAGTAGAGGAATATTTGTAGTCCATCCGACGTACTTTATTTTTCATTACTTCTATCTTCCAGAGTAGGAGTTCCTATTTCAAATCTGGCATAAGCCCCCTGAGAAGGGACGTGGTGGAGACAACTTCCGTAAACATTTCTGTAACCAAACTTGACTCACAACAAGCACCCTTTGCCACCCTGTTGCCACCCGCACAACCTCCTTTTCAACTCTGTAATCTTTGCCGGTATTTTCATAGTTACCCACGCACGGCCGGTGTTTATAATTTGCCTTTTGAGCCCAATACTCTGTCTCCTAACACAGAAACTTCTTTTGCATGGGAAAAGTCTACGACTGCGCACATTGGATAAGTTCCAACAGGTATTTTGTTCTGAATTGTCCAATATAAATATAATATACCGACTATTAAAGTTCAGCAAGGTTTCTTTCGAACGACTCCTATGCCGCCATCCTGAAAATATGAATCTTATGGGCAGCAAATTGCAGTCAAAGAATACTAAAGAAAATGAGTATAATTACTCCCTCCTCCCTTTCTAGATGGAATGATCGGCCTTCACGGATTACCATCGCAGGTTTTCTTGGGTTGTTTCATTCCAAGGAAAAATAAGCCAAGCGTGTCACATTGGAAAGGTCTCATTGATATGCACCTTTAATTCTTTTCAGACGACCATGCTGTTGTGGTTGATGCACGGTACTTAACTCACCTAATTATGGATCTTATAGACGGATAATGCATCCAAACGATCTATTCCAGCCAGATGGCTTCTCGTCAGTAACTGTTGTTAGCTCCATTTTCTGCACATAAAGTGCCTAGGAGCATATTACTGGATGGGGTTCAAGCCATCCCAGCTTACCATCTCTTGTGTGTTGTTGTTTGTTGTTTTTGGCAAAGAGAAAATAACACATGTACTACACTGGAAAGGTCTCATTAACATGCAACTTTGATTCTCCTTAGACGCCAACGCCTTTCAGGTGGTTCAGTGAGTTCTCGCTCAGATTTTCCAGTTTTGAGTCTCCGTGGCAGTCGGCTCTTCTTGGACGGATTACTCAGACAATTGGATGTAATTTGCCTTTGGTAACGAAGCAGTAACTGCACTGTCGACCTAATCTCTCCAGTACCTGTGTCTAGAGACCACTAGCTGAAAACAAAATACCCTAAGCAATGCTTGTTCAAGTTTGACTCAGCCGGATTACGCGTATCTAATATAGAATGCCCATTTTTTTTTTAAACAATATCAAATACAGTTGCTGTTCGAGTGCCCGTTTTCATTTGCCCAAAATAGCCTAGGTGAACTCAGGTTGTTAACAGTAAATCGATCGCCATTATGTAACGTGTCTGTAGATTCTGGTAGCATCATAGTTAGTCAAATAATTTATTTATTCAACAAACAGTTTTGCATCTTGTCCAAACACTGCCTGACTTTGAGAGGATACATCAGTAAGTTGCTAACCTCGATGATTATCAATTTTCTTGCGTGCTACCGTTGTACCTGCGGACAACCACGAGGCTGTGAGTGCCAAATTATGAAAACCACAAAAAAGGATTCCCACTGATTTATGAGTGGCTTAGCGCACGTTGGAACGTGTTTTTTTGATAACGTTTCAAGGACTTTGATTGTTATGTTTTTTTAACCAGCTGTTTGCGATGTTATATAAACTCTTGAAAAATAGATTTATAGTTTAAGTATTGCTTCTACGATTCACAAACTTTTTACGGAAATATGGACATCCTTTCGTGTTTCCAGTGCACAGATTGTTATTTATAAAGTTTTAAAATGGAATCCAAATAGAGTGTCTGGTACTTTTGGTTTCCGGATTTATTATCTTTTCCAAAGTTTACAATTTTTTTTATGCATATCAACACGTCCCATCCAATTAATCTTCTCTTATAATTGGACAGTTATCTTACAAGCTGACTACAATCCGACTGGCTCTGACCTGCCTATCGGATTTTGCTGGATGGTTGATTGCACGTGTAGGAACTTCACGTGAAATATGTGACACATGGTTAGGGGATCAGTTAACGTTAATTTGGCTATTTTATGAAACTGCGTCTGAAAAACGTCGATAGTTCATTTAGGATCGTCCGCCCTTTGGTCGGCCTTCATTGCTTCTCAGTCATTTCCCATTGCACCTGGCTAAGAAAGTTTTATTGACTCCAACGCAGTCAACTGGCAATTGGTGAGTATGAAAGCCCCTCGCCCCTAGCTTTACTCGTGATAGTCCAAAACGAAAATGTTGTCAAGTTAGCGACCTTTCATCTCAACATTTTCAGGCAATCTGAACATTTTAGGCAGGAATGGTCTCATGTGTATACATTGAGCTGCCAAGAGTGGTGTTGTTTCGGTTTGTTATTTATAGTAAGTGGACATGCCACTGAAACTAGCATTTCCTAGTTATTGAAAATTTTTTACCACGTTTCACTGAGATAATTGCACTGTAACAACTTATTCGTTACTATTAATGCCTGATGCGTAATCAATTTTAGCACAAAAAATGCTTTTCATTTTATCTCATATACAAATACGACTGTGGTTGCTCATAGATATCAATCTAGACTGCTCCTTCCGGGGTGCCCGTCTTGTGATCTCACAAGTTTAATGTTGCACTCCCTAGGACGTTCTAATGATTTCTATATTAATCGCTTGGACCTCTTAGAAAGTAGGTTGTAAGGTTCTGTACATTCTGTCGTCTCTTATCGATCACTCGCTGACTACACCACACAAAGTAGGTGTGTAGCTTACTTATGTTGCCAAGTCTGTTTATATCACTCCACATCAATTTTTCTTTAGGTCAACTTCATTTCTGTCATCTCTGCATGTGCCACTTATTTTACTTCAGAGTAAACAGCCCTGTTTTCCAGGCTTCTACTTTACAATACACATAGCACACTATCAATCACTGGAAACTCCTTCTTTCCTGTTAGTGCCGTATGGCACATGAATGCCACAACGTAGTCAATATCTGAAAGGTTTCTTATGAATTGTTACCACAAAAATGGCTTCAACGCTACAGATTACAAGTATAAAATCGTGACCCCTCCTAACTTGACATGGCTGCCCACCCCTCACTTTGCTCACTCTGTCAGTTGGTAGCATTATGTCTGCGTGGAGATGGACTGAACACATCAATCTGCATGTATACCCTACGAGCTGCAAAGTAAGCTACAGCTACAGTAGGTTAGGGATGAACAAAATACATTTGAAAAAATTTCCCGATTTTCTTATCTTGGTATTTGAAACCGATTTCTAACAGAGTTTCCTCCAGTTTCTTCCAGTTCTGTTGATGAGCATTGTGAAATACACCGATCAAAACCTTTCGAATGGTATACTATAAAGACATCTTTTGGTATACTTTAGGTCATGACCAAAGCTTTTTACAGACAATCAAGCACGACGGGTGCCAAGCAAAACTGTGCCATTCTCAGCACATTCTTGTCAATATTTAGTAGCACCCTGAATGCCACAAGACGAGGCATTACCGATGACGAGTCTAACCATACTGTTATATTCATAACAAGTAGTGGCCCTATCACTTAACTTTTTGCTTGTCGTCTTGCCGCCTGAGCAGATTTGTCACGTGTTTCACAATGACTAAATATGCTTGTCTCGTCTTGTGTGCATGTGCTTCTGAAAATGCAATTTTCGTTTCTCGGATGTCTTATTCTCCTGACAAAGCCGTTGTCCTGGAATTTAGATGGCAGGGAATTTGAATATCGGTTGCCAGTGCATCTTTTACAGAAACCAAAATCATTCTCTGATCGCAGTTAAAAACAGCGTACGTGTTTTATGAAAAACAAAAAAAAAACAAAACAAAACAAAAAAAAAACACTCAACCCTATTAACAACCAATCTGGGTAGTCTGAATCAAAGGATTCCAGTTTGGTAAAAAAGGGTATTCCTACTGACAGAAGCATGACAGATGTTATTCCTAGTTGGAGTCGCACAAATGAAATAAAATCAGTAAAGCTGACTCATCTATATCATTCCAGAAGTGACCAACGCCTATTTTTTCTCGTTATGCATTGTCAAGCAAACACGCGACATCTGGCATATGGAAACAATACATATTTCACGATACATAGCACACAGAAAATTGCTCACAGTACATAAAATGAATTTCTTAATCAATTGTGAGTACGGTGCCAGGAAAGAACTGACCCGTCGGCGGGTAAGGTGCTCCGTTATATATGCTATATACTTGTAGGCGTGTGAGGTGTCAAAGAGAATTGAACCATTTAGTCTGATTGTGTGCGTTTTGGTCTGAGAAAAAGGGTTTGTTTTAGCGAAGGGTGTAGATCAGTTTACCTTTTTTTGTCTGAAATGACAAACTAGGGCTTGAAATCGTCTTTTTATTTTGGAAATAGGGGCGGTGGGAAAATATGGTGCCTTGTGCACCAAACCCTCACCCAAAAATTCCGAGGAGAATTCCCCTGGAAAATATCCCGGGCCTTTTTTTACGAAATGGGCCATCTCATTAGAGTCAACATGGGGATGAGGTCATAGGTAGCGTATCGAGAAGGACCTAACTTGTTTAAGCGTCGGAAAGGGGGAAGTCGTTCATAGGCACCACCTGTCTGATCAGTCTGGCCCCAGTTGTTCAAAAGTTGGATAGCGCTATCCACCGGATAAATCACTATCCAGTGGATAAGTGTTAGGGAAACCAATTGCGTTATCCACTGGATAGTGATTTACCTGGTGGATAGCGCTATCCAACTTTTGAACAACTGGGGCCTGATCGACAAGGTTTAGTAGCCTCAGAATTTGCCGAGACAACTGACAATTTTCTGTTATAAGGAGGTTGGCCTGGCCAGTGGTGGCTACACAACCAAAGATGGGGGCACAAAAAGACCCAACCTTTTCGCGTACAGTGGGTCCTGTCCGAGTACAATAGCGTTGGCTGTTTCCATTATTCCTAATTTAAAACACAGAACTGATAAAACTCATTACAAGAGCACGTAGACCTACTTCTCTAGCTCAATCGACACTACAAAAATGCTCCATAATATTTTTAGACTACTTCAATTCAAGTCCATGCAGAGAAATCCATCGATGTGGCCAGTCCGATTAAAGCTATTCAGCAGCTTTTTCCGTTTATTTTGTGTTTTGTTCTGTTTGTTTCGTTTATTTTGGCAGAATGAAAATGGGATTTTTCTTTATATGGTATGACGAATTTTTAGGTATGAGCATTATCTAAGGTTGACAAACAGTTTTTGATCCAGCGGTTTCATATTGAGTTCTTATATAATCATTTGCCTTATTTCCAAGGTACTTGTGATACGCAGTTCATCTGCTGAAAGCAAGTGTTGCAAAAACATTTTCCTGCACTATATCTGTGTTTGGGGTGCGTCCAAAAATTTTGCTATTTGTTCCTGCACGCAGGAGCTAGAAATTCAACCAACGCCCGCGCGTGGGGGGCACTCCCTCGTATAAGCTATCCTTGTGCTGCCCCAAGGGGTATGGTTTTTGAGCCGCCTTGATTGGTCTGGAAACGGGTTTGGATTTTAGACGCGAGGTCTGAAAACGAGTATTCCAAAATTACTTGTATTCCCCTGAAGCAGGGGCAGGGTTTGGAGAACCGGACGGCACACCCCCACCGATGAATCCCTAGGAGTATTTTTCCTTCCCCCTCCCCTCACTCAATATCCTTTGGAAGGACTGACGATTCATCAGGGGGTTTTTGGTGGCAAAGCAACGGAACCAACGATCTACGATCTTTAGGTCAGTTCTAGAGGAACTGCCAAGTATTCCATTTACCAAAAGGTATTGATTCACTTATTCCTGCAACAAGACCAAGTGGTGTGAATTGGCACGTTTTATCCCGGTTGGCCACTAGCTGGTTTTAAAGGGACACTGTCACGGGGATTTTTACGATTTGGGGTGAAAATGTGCTGAAATTTGAATTAAATGCTTTTTCACGTACTCCCAGAACGTCAAGAAAAGGAAATCAAATGATTTTCTCAAAGGAAGAATAATCCATAGTCAGTTACTGGCGATTTTTCCAAGAAACAAAGGGAAAACTTGAAAACATCAGCCTGATGTTTTCAAGT
>Ga0126336_10001672_pt1 | contig 11939 bp, 6 predicted proteins | sample SidCmetagenome_FD_92530 | JGI IMG/M metagenome (GOLD analysis project Ga0126336, IMG submission 92530) | Coral microbial communities from El Islote,Puerto Morelos, Mexico - Siderastrea C C metagenome | ecosystem: Host-associated > Invertebrates > Cnidaria > Coral | place: El Islote,Puerto... | reverse complement strand
CTGACCGAAACGTTTTTATTTTTTTATTAAATTTTTTAACTTTTTAATCGTCAGAAGTTGTCCGTCCTCGCTTTCCTTCAACGAGTATATATATATATATATATATATATATATATATATATAATATATATAAAAAACAGTTAATGGTTGCCTCAGGCCAACAAAGAATGCCACTGCGTCAGGAGGATCAAAGATTCACATTCCAAGCCTCACTGCATGGAATTAAAACTCGTTGAAGGAAAGCGAGGACGGACAAATTTACTTCTTATACATATACACCCGAGGCGCAGAGTAAAATGAATGAATGAATGAATGAGAGACGTTTTTTCTTCGAACTTCGAATGAGGAAAAACTCCCGCCCGAAAAATCATTGAAGTTGTCTTGCGAAGTAGCATCTAAAAGAGTCCGAAACAAGAGTAAACAGAACATACACCTCTGGGAGCGTAACTTAATCGAACAAGTAAATATTATAACCTCTGAAATTTTATATGCCCGAAGAAAAAATATACACTGGAACAGCCGCTAAGTCGAAACTTCGGTAGTAAAAGCATTGAAAAGGTCTTTCATTTTGTCACAGAACCTCAAGTACAATTCTATCCCACGGGCAACTAGACAAAAGCGATCTTTCGGGTCCGGAATCAGAAGGTGCAAGGGGATTGCAAACAGTAGCGCGAGAAGATCATCTCAGTTATGACGCAACTTTTGCCGTTGCAAAAAGAAAGCGTGAAAAAATGTATGATATTAATATATTCATTATTTCAGTAGTATGATACGTTCGACCAGTACAGATTTTCAGATGAATTGGTTGTTCACTTGAACGAGACAAATTCTTCCCCGTGTCCTTAAGCTTCGTGGCGCATTTGCTGTAAGATTTTCCAGCAGTTTATAATTTGTGAAAAGTCTCCAAAAGTGACATGAAATTTTATGTAAACGGCAGAAGTACATCGATTCCAGTCGAAAAATTGGCCGCTTTGAAACAAATGCAGGGACAAAACGCAAACCGTCAGTTTATCACACCATACTACATTTGCTTTAGCGCAGACAAATCAGTCATAAAGTGGCCCTAACTTCTCGGGATTATTCTTGTGGGCTAAATTCACGAAATTTATGAAGATTTACGAAAACCTATAAAAGTGGAAAATCCTATCACGATCACGTGCAGTCAGGATGTATGAAAATGTTTGCATCGTTTTGTAACCGCTTGTCACATCTTGTCGACAGGTAAACATTAACTGAAGCAACTGCTCCGTAAAAAATATACAAATGGACGGTTGAAGTAATTGCCTTTACGGCTAATCTCAAACCTTCCTGGTCTCGCAAAATCGAGCTTAGTGGAGTTTTTTGTTTTTGTCAGAAATAAAGAGTTATTTCAAAGAAAAAACTACTTGGTGTTTGTATTCTTACAAAGGTCTCCCACCATGCAAGAAAAAGCGAATTTGATTTGTCTAGCTTTGCCGCTCAATGTTTGATTTTTGTACGGGTTCGCTCTTAATACGTCTTTTAACGTGATGTCTTCACCTATTTCTTCTATTTTACGCAAGCATAAATTCATCAACTTTTTTGTGTGTGATAAGCTGTAAATTTTTTTCTCAATCATTTCTACCTTTCTTTTTAATTTTAGACGACAAGCCAGATGAAAAATCTTGCGATTGTTTTATATCCAATTAAATTATACATTAATTTTTTTCCTTAACAAAACTGTGAATATTACCGGGGGTTTTTTTTTTGAGAAAACAGTATAAATTAGGAAGTGAAATATTAAAATATCCACTGACTTCATTTCCATTAATTAGCATGAGTTTTTTCTACATGCTGGTTTACATCAATGCAAGAGTTTAATTTAATTCCTAAAGCATGACAAAGCTCTTGCTTACACCGGCAGCCTAAGTTCGAGATGATAGAGCGCGAGGAATTTTTCCGTGCGTTTTGAACTCCTGTTCTTATGTTTTCTGTTTTCAGGTAACAGAAAATTCGCGAGGCAGGTGCAAAAAAGATTTAATTAATTATAAATGTCAGTAGGTGTTTTAGATACACATTGATTGTCAAAGTTGTCTCATGCATCAGGCACATGTCTTACACAATTCAAAGCATGGCATAGTTGACTATCTGTCATGAACAAAATCAGATGCGTACATTGTATGCACATGATTCGTGACAAGCGGACGGTGTGAAAATCGCACTTTTTTTTCAGATTAACGTTAGCCTTGTCTTTTGAGTTAGTAAGTTTCATAATTGCTCTCAATTTTCCACTTCCGATGTTTTGACTCGATTTTTGAGGCGATATCACGGAATTTCTTCACTTGCACAAAGAGTTCAAGTCCCAGCATCGCCCCTCCACTCCTCCACTCCCTTCCCCCGCACACTCGCCTAAAATCCGATTATCACAATTCCTTCTCATCACCTTGCATGTTAATTCAATGCACTGAACGCCTAAAGAAGACTATTTATTTCACTTACTGTCTGTTGTCATTTTTGTGTATTCTTTCGTTGTACATTTATTTGTTTAAATAAAGCTTAGTAAAAAAAAAACTATAACTTTCGCAAAAGACTTCGGCTTGTGCAACTGTACAGGTGGATAAACTATTTGCTACGAAAGAGCGCGTGTCCACAAAAATCGAACATAGAGCGGCAAACTTTAAAATCTCAAAATCGCCCAAACCTTATTCTAAAACCTTTCCTGAATTTATTTTGTTATTTGCATTAAGATTGAAAATAATTAAGACACTGAGACAGACCTGAGAATATTCCTCCAATTTGTATATGGGAATGACTATTCAAATTGAAAAAAATAATTTTACATATACCTACTACCTTTACCACAAATAAAACGAAATTCAAAATTTAAAGTTACGAGTAGATGGCGTTTTAACTGATATAAAAATTTTTCTGGGGAAATCACATCGTGGTCTGTGACGGAATGCTCAAAATCTCCCCAAATCGCGAAATACAACAGATTGCGTGACAGACGTGACAGATGGTACAAATGTGGTTTCCGGCATATTTTTGCCCTAAGTCGGTCCTGTTGCTGTTGTTGGTGTCGAATTTTATTATCTTTTATCTTTTTTAAAGAAAAATAACACATAGTTAGTTTTATCAAAGTTTTCCCTTAATTCCGTGATAGTTTTATGCAGTGCAGAGTACTGTACGTGCTGATGTTTCTTTCATTCGGATGATGTAATGTATGAGCTACTTTAGGAGTTAAAATCATTTGAATGCTGACCCAAATCTTTAAGAAAGATACCAGTCACAGATAATTCAAATTATCATGTTTTTAGTTTTTATTGTTTTAGCTAGGAGTTTTTATTATTTTATTATTTATTATTTTCTAGATTCTTGATTATGCTATTTTATTTGTCCGCGTTGCTGTGGTTGCTAATTTCATTAACAAGTTTTGTTCCAGATTTCCTACGGCATATCTTTTGGACTCTGCAAACACTGCGATGGCATTTTCGTGTTCTTTTCAGAGTAGAACCGGAACGTCCTGCTGGTATGATAGGTTAGACAAGAGCAAGAGTCGTGAAATAATAAGTTTACGCAACTGCTCAAAGGATATTGCAGGTCATTGTTCCCACATGTCATTTTCTGGAATAACCACAGAGAGCGAACTTATACTCGCTGGAGTTGGTGTTCTTAGCGAGGAGGAGACTTCATCTCAAAAATTGGACACTATTTGCCCATATCACAGGCGTGAAGTTGGACTTGGCTGGCGGCGAAACTCTACCAAGTGCAATGTACCGCAAATCATATCCAAACATGGAGCAAGCAGAAAAGCAGATCGGGGTGTTTCGAAAATGGTATCCGAACGGATCCTTAGGACAACAGGAAAGTTTGTCCCAGTTACATCAGGTGAGTTAAGGTTCAAAGGAAAACAATTTTTATTTCAGAACTGAATATACCTTTTTCCTGGTAGTCAAAGGAAATGCTAGAAGAAAAAGGTAACACGCCACTTATTAACAGACATACTTCATTTAGATAAACAATGGCTAGGAGTAATTTAAATGCTGTAACTTTTATTGAAAGACAAGATATTTCGCGAGTAAAATCACAAAGCGTTTATTTTAAACTACCCAGAAAACAAATATATTGTTTATCTGAATATGCTGTTTGGCTGGGAAAGTTTTTTTTATCGATTTTTCTGTCTTTAATTATTAAAAAGAGTGTTTTGAAAACACAGACTGATTTGCATAACGAGGTTGAAATTTGATGTCGTACAGAAAATTTCAGCAATTTTCTTTTTGAACGTTGTTTTCTGGCTAGTAATTGATACGTAACCATTTTTTTTACATCAGAATATATTTCTTGTCTAGATTGCAGAATACCCCGCAGTCCATTTGCATTTCATTGAATAACAGTGGTGCCTATTGTTTTTCGCTACATTTTACAAAGAGTTCCGACACGTCACGTGGAACTTTCTGGGAATTCCTATTCTTTTAGAGAGTTGGTTCCTTATAAAAGAAACTTGGTCTCTTATTTGAATGGAATAAAAATGTTGTAATTTTTTTGCCTCAACTTTTAAAATGTTTGAAAACATGCCTCTCTGTATTTGCCCACGGAGGGTCTTTGTTTGGGAGGGGAATTTATTTGAGCCCTCATCTCCCTGATTTGAAAAAGGGCGTTTATTCCAAAAGCCTCTAAACATAAAATGTTATATTTGTAATTTTTTCTATATTGGAATGAAACATTTGCTTTAAGCTTTGTCTCGTCATAGACGATGCACAGAGACTGCAATTTTTGTAATGCAAACGTTATTTGAATATGTAAAACTGTAAATGGTTTGAACCCAGGAGTCCTATCATAATTCGGTAAATTGTGATCGTCCTGAGAAGGACTGAGAAGGACTGTTTGAGGTGACATTGACTGACATTTCGACAACCTGAGCGGAAGTCATCAACAGAGTCAAGTGAATGATGTTATTGGCTGTGAAGACTGTAAACGTGATTGGTGCGTTTCGATCCGTCTTTTGTTAGTCAAATGTCCGTTGGTCTATTGTTAGTCAAATAAGTCAGTTTGTCTATTGTTTGTGTGTCTTGTTATTGTCGGCAATCAGTAGTTTGTAAGGTGCAGGTAGCTGTAGCTTGAATATGTTTGATTTGGATGTGTTGGGGGTATATTTGGTCTGAAAGTGTCATTTATTCTATTTGGACTATTAGACATTTCTGGAGACCGCAGAAGGAGTTTCTTGGAAGGCCCAATACCTAGCGATGGCGGTATTCCAAGTACTGGTATGGCGGAAGGAGCAGCAGGCACCACCCCCGTGACAGAGGTGGAGTCATTCTCACGCACACTTGCTAGAGTTACCTTGGTATCGACAATAATCAAGATCAGAAATAACTGTTGTTAACTAAAATAAGTCAGCGTACCAGAAGTGGTCGTCGTTTTATTTGTACTGAAAAGCACATTATATCATTGTTTTTGGCATTAGGTGGATCCTGGCAACGAAATGTCTTATGCAACACCAGCTCATTTTTCAATGCCAGAAACACCACAGAGTACCTATAAACCACCAGAGAGCTCAGATGATTCTAGTGACGAGACCACGCCCTTGGGTACCAGTAGAGACAAACTGAATGAATTCTTATCGAGCAGAGATATCAATCCCATCAGATCTAAACCAAATACACCGTAGCCTTTAACCAAAGAGAGGACCAAGTGCCTTTACACTAGGAAAGTGCGCCAAGCCGTCCATGCAGTGATCGAAGAAATTGCAGCAGGGGATACAAATAGCCTGTGGGAGGCTTTAGTGTCATCAAGGGGTACAGCACTTCAGTTCCCACTGGAAACTGAAGATCATGCGGACACGACACTCATTGAGGCCCTCACTAAATGCTACAACAATGCGGACCATTGGAGCACACGTCGACAGATCCTCTCTATTTTGGCTGACAAAGTTAGTTTTAACGTGCTAAAGAGATGGAACCCGGACCTGACACATTGCTAGACACTACCAGCTTCTCCACGGGCGTGGAGCCGTGATGCCGACTGTGCAACACACATGAATGTACGTGGCGCCAGGACAACTGAGCCACTTTTTAAACTTTATTACCTGTGCGCACATCATCCAGGACCTCCCGTTTGGTGAAAAGAAACTGAAGTTATTCTCTAATGAAGAATTTAGAATATCGAATGTCATAACAAGTGTCATTTCGGCACAGATAATTTTGTAATACGAGGAGGTATGTAGTGAAGAAAGCTTCAAGCAGATGGGACGCAGCACTCTCTAGAGAGTCCAGCGTGTCCGGCTCGGCCTCTGTTAGGAAATCATTACAGGGCCTTGATTATGTCGCCGTGCAGGGGGCCAAGGCATTCGAGGAGTTGGAATTTGCCGCTGAAAAACTAGGCGATAACTGCGGGTTGAGTTTGTCGTGGGCCAAAGAAAAGAAACTGACTTGTGTGTACCAAAACACCAGGAAACTATTAAAAACAATTGGCTGACAAAGTTAGTTTTAAGGTGCTAAAGAGATGGCTCCCGGACCTGACACGCTATAGATTCAGCATTGCTAGACACTACCAGCTTCTCCACGGGCGTGGAAACTATTAAAGGAAACTATTAAAAACAATTGAACAATTAGACACTTCAAAACTATAATGTTGCTCAATTTTTTGAAAATTCTTTCAAAATAAATTCAATGTTTTGAAGTATGTTTTTTCTTATTGCACTTTGTCAAACGAGGTTGCAATTATCGAGGGTAAACTTAAAGAAAATGACCTGAATGGAATAGGAATCCACTTCGAGTTAGCGGTTATTCAGGATAAAATTACGGTAAATGCATGGAGCGAATCCAGTGGGAATCAATTTTGGTTCGAATTAGCGCGAGCTTCGAGCTATCGAGCGTTCGAATTACCCGGAGTCAACTGTATAAATATGGTATATTATACAATAACCGAAGATAATGCGTGCACTGTGATTGGTCAATACCCATTGATTATTATGCCAGTAAACCACATGGAAAATGAAGTTATTATATAAAAGGAATATACCACACATTTCAATGGTTTATTGGCTCAATAAACCACTTCGGAATGTTAGAAAGAACACTCGAAAGGCTTGTACATTACTCGCCTTCGGCTCGAACTTATAATCTCTTCTCGTGTTCTTCCAACAAGAGCTACTAAAGGTAAAACCACAGCGACAAATCAGTGAGGAGTGCCAACATCCCGCGTGGATTATTAAGCCAACAAACCATAGAAACGTGTGGTGTAAATGATATATTCCGCTCCCTTGGAGAGGAAAGCTTTCCGGAAGCATAAAAATACACCGATCCTCAAATAAAAATAAAAAAACAAATTCCCCATACATTCAAGCAAAAACCTCGCTCAAATGGAGATCCACACATTGTTTAAGATATGAATTTTTGAGCCTTATTACAAGAAAAAATTGGAGTAACTGAATCAACCGTTCTGTGACGTACCATACACACACAGTGTCACAAAACTCGATAAAATGTTAAGCGTGTCTTAAAAATCAACGATATACTGTGTGGCACTAAATTTTTCGGGGGGTTTAATTTTGCGGATTGGCGATTTTTTGTGTTTTGCGGGAACTAATTTTTGCGATTTGAAAAGACTGTTTTTTCTTGCTGGGAATTAATTTTGGCGATTTTCTGGGAGTCGCATTTCTGTAAGAGTTTCTGGAAGTCGCGTTCAAATGGAAATAATAACATTTTCGTTTAGGCCCACTAAAAGGAATCGAAATACAAATTGAACAACTTAGGAATGTCACTCTATTTCACTACAGTGCACACTACTAGGGTGCCACTTGATGTATTATCCACCGAGTTATCTATGGCATTTTCTCCTTAAAATCAGTAATTTTGTATATAATTTCTAAGTGGACTAAGTTTTTGCGGCGAAAAAAATTGCAGTAACTTTATTTTGTGGGAGCATGTTTTTACGGATCGCGAAAAAAACTGCAAAAATTAGAACCCGCAAAAATTTAGTGCCAGACGGTATATTAACTCGCATCGGAACGCTATCGGTTCATCCTTGAAATAACTGGCAAAAACAGCGAACAAAAAGACAGCAAAACGTCTATTTCAAACGTGCAGTAGAAAACAAAAGCCTTTAAAGTAGCTCATCCTCTGGGGTGGGAGAGGGGGTAGTAAAAAGAAGCTTTTTTGGGTACAGAGGTTCGACCAAGCAGCCCCAACCCTGACCTGCGCCTGGGCTTTTTTGGAGTTTCTGATCCTAGGGGGGGGAACGACAAAGTGCCCCCCCCTATAGATCTCGAAAAGTATTAAAGCTCTTGCGATGAAACTTGGCACGTTTGTAGCACGTCATCAGGTTAACAGATTGGGCTTATGACAAGTCAATTATGACGTGTTGTGACGTCATCAATGACGTCACAAACCTGCCATTTTGAATTTGAGGCTGCCATCTTGAATCCCAAACCTGCAGTCATACAGCTAACAATAACGTCACCAAAAAAATATGATTTTGTTCTAAGAAACATAGTCAAATTAAGCATTCAAAAGTAAAAAAATATGTTCTTCTTATAAACAAAGGGGAAAAACCTGAGAAAAGACTGAAAAAAGACAGCAAATAAAGTCAGAATACACTCCTGAGTAGTCAATCATCATACACACGTCATTGACACGAAAATTTTCTCTGATAAATTTTAGGAAAAGTCACGAGAATTGCTGATTATTCGTCGAAGTTAAGAATTAATTATACAATTAATTCTTAACATTCAGCAAACATGAAAAACAAAAACCTCCATTTCTCACCCAAAAACCTTCAAACCAGCCCAGGAAGCCCCCAAATAATGACCAATACAACAATGAAATAAGGCAAATTATTTTTTATTTCGACTTTTTTCTGATTTGTGGCAATTTGAGACGTTTCGTAGCATTTCCATACAAACTCTTAAATGTTGCCGATGTCATTATTATGCATAACGTGCCGATGTCATTATTATATAGAGCGTGGAAAAAAAAAGTCTAATTTATGCGCAGCTCTCAAATTTAGCTTTGGCTGCCCGTGATGTTGTAAGAAAAATTCACTTCTGCTGAATAAACTTAGCGTTTTTAATATTAGGCGCGCGGGGAACACTCGAGTTTCAGAGAGAAAACAAAATTGCTACGTCACCGAAATCATTTTACCCGCTAGGTCCCGCAGACGTTATTTTCGGCAGAGAGAAACGACAGCCGGAAATACGTCTGCGTTCGCAGACTACGATTTCCTCTGTTGAAACTGGGCCTAAAACGGGTACTTGCATTCACCATTTCATACTACACAACAACAACATCAATTTATACAACTAGTATTCAGTAACTAAACAGCGGTTCTCAACAAGCCTGCGTAGCAAGCTTTTCCTTAGAGTTTTCCGCAGGTTTGAAGCATATTTCGCTTTTTGGCTGCGCGAAAATTGGGACCCGCTACCTGCTCCCTGCTTTTCGCCCCATTTTCGCACAGCCAAAACGAACGGGCGAAAAAGCTACGGAAATGCATGCTGCGCAGGCTAGTTCTCAATATTAATCGTATCGCGTCTATCTTAAACAACTTTTTTAAAAATTGTTAGCAGTATTCTTTGAATGAAGTCCGTAATTTGCAGACAATTCTACCCGCTCGGGTGACGCAACAGTTAAATTTACCGACGGATTCTGAGAAGGGAGAGAAGGGAGACAACAGTAATGGATCCCCTAAGGTGCCCCCCCTACCCCCACAGATCTCGAAAAGTATTCACGCTCTTGTGATGAAACTTGACACGTTCTTAGCACGTCATTAGCTTAACAGATTGGTCCATGACGTGTCGATTATGACGTTTCATGACATCACAATGACGTCACAAAAGCCATTTTGAATTTTGAGTCACCATCTTGAAACCCGAGCATGCAGTCATACAGTTGACAATGACGACATCGAAAAATATATGAATTATTGAAGGATTATTTTCTTCATACAAACAAAGGGTAAAAAAGACTGAAAAAGGGCAGGAAATAGTAAAAGCACCTCCTGAATAGACGGTTGCTATGGAAACGTCAATTATCATAGACACGTCATTGACAAAGAAAAATTTTCTGGATAAATTTCAGGAAAGGTCACGTGATTTGGTGATTATTTGTGTTGCAGTTTAAAAGTTATAATTCGTTAAAGTCAGCGCAGGCACAATGTGCCCCCCTCCCCGCAGGCTAAATAGGGTAAAGTGCGAAACTTGAGCAGACATGCTTGAAAAGAATGGCCGTGAGAAGAGAATGCTTTTAAGTTTAACTGGATTGGAAACTAACTTTAATAAGACCTTCTGGTCTTCGTCTTATAGCGGATCCCGCACGCTAGCGCGCCAGCGGAGCACCACTGCGAAGGACATTTGGTAATCTATCGATCCGAGAAATTTTGGTTGTGACGTCAGCGCACGTCCATCCGCCCGCCCATACAGACTATGGGAGAGGGGGAGAGGAGTCGCAAGACAACCCGACCGGGGGTGGAGAATGCCATCTTTTCTTGGCGGGAAATCGCGCGGTGCTTTTGGGCAGCCAGCGTTTTTCTTGGCGGGCAATCGCATGACCACCGTCACTTTTGAAAAAGAGGTTTTTTAAAAGCTTAGCTTGTTTAGCAAAACGATTCAGTTCGACAGAAGTGAAGCTTAGAACTTGAGAAAAAAATATCAAGTAACTATAAATGGAAAGAAAGAGTTCAGCAGAGTACTCAGTTGTCTTTTTAGGAAAGCAAAAAGTTCAAGTTACTTTTTAAGACTTCATCTTTGAACGTTTGAGTTCAAATATAGCAGAGCTGGTGCTTTCTAGTTTTTCCTGTCCGCAACCATGGTTTTTGCGGCGGTCTGAACACATTTTCCCAAGAAAAACACCCGTGTTTGTCGTAATAAACACAGTAACTTGCGTAGCTCGCGTAACATCGAATCGAGTCGAAGTACATCGCTTGAATTTGCAGCAGTTGGCAATGGTTTGGGCATCAAGCATGGCAGAGCTAGTGCCTTCCGGTATTTTCAGTAAACAACCGTGGTTTATGCAGCGGACCGAACACATTGCCCTAAGAAAAACACCCGTGTTTATGTCAATCCAGCTGCGATCAATAAACAACTGTTTAAGTATTAAAATTATTCCTAGTTTGACAACTTAGCAAAAATGGTGTAGTGGTTAGCAATGTTCCTTTTCATAACGGCGGTCTTGAAGGCTTGTCGGTTAGACTGTTTTTCCTTTTTTTTTTTCGCTTTTTCTGGGGGTAACTACTTAAAAAAATGAATAACTTCCAGCAATTAAAAAAAAAAGTGGGGCTCCACTTTTAGGCTTGGCTAAATCTATATATTATAAGAGCCTATTGGAGCATTCATTCCCATCTGACATTCACGGCAAAAAAGTGGTGTTTTCCGGTTCAGAAAACGCGCGGCGAATTTACATAAAACGCAGCATTTACTAGCATTTTCTGTTGTTCACCAACCGGAAAATCCGAGGTTTTCCAAATGTTTTCGGGTCGGTGAATTTGCGGTATTCGTTCCGTTATCCGGTAGTTTTCCTGTACAGCAAACGCCAGAAAACGTGCGTTTTCTGGCATTCACCGGTCGGTTAACACTCGACAAACACCTTGTTAACCAGCATTCACTGAAATTTTCTCACTGGAAAACATGGTTTTCACCGCAGTTTACAAGTGAAATCCTGCATTTTCCCTTGTTTGCCGGAATGGTTAACGCCAGTAAATGACGGCAAACGCTCGTTTTCCAGCGAGCGGCTAACGCACGGAAAAAAGCCTGTATTCCGACCTTCACAGACGTTTTCGTTGTGTTTTCTAGAACTTTCGGGAATGGTGAATTCAAGAAAAGGCATGTTTTCCATCGGAAAACGTTCGGTTAACTTAAGGAAAATAGAGTGTTTTTCAGAGTTCACCGATCGGTCAACGGAAGGAAAATGGCTTGTATTCCAGTGTTCACCGATCAGCTATCGCACGGAAAACAGCAGTTATTCCAGGGTATTCTCAGGCGTTTTCAGCGT
>Ga0126336_10001671_pt1 | contig 11943 bp, 9 predicted proteins | sample SidCmetagenome_FD_92530 | JGI IMG/M metagenome (GOLD analysis project Ga0126336, IMG submission 92530) | Coral microbial communities from El Islote,Puerto Morelos, Mexico - Siderastrea C C metagenome | ecosystem: Host-associated > Invertebrates > Cnidaria > Coral | place: El Islote,Puerto... | reverse complement strand
GCAGTCCGCAGTCCGCAGTCCGCAGTCCGCAGTCCGCAGTCCGCAGTCCGCAGTCCGCAGTCCGCAGTCCGCAGTCCGCAGTCCGCAGTCCGCAGTCCTCCGTTTACACTGACCGTATTTGTACTTGCTGTGAGCGATTTGTATTTGCTGTGAGCGATTTGTATTTGATGTGAACAATTTGTAATTGATGTGAACGATTTGTAATTTGCTGTGGTGGATTTGTAACCTGCTGTGAGCAATTTGAATTTGCTGTGAGTAATTTTTAATTTGCTGTAAGTGGTTTGAAATTTGCTGTGAGTGATTTAAATTTGATGTGAGTGATTTGAATTTGATGCGAGCATTTTGTTTTGATATGACAGTTGTGGGCCACCGTACTAAAGGGTGTTTCACAACTGGCGCCGGGTTTTCGATATTTACAGACACTGGCTCTTAAAATCTAATCTTACCATTTACTTAGTTTAAACAGTATTTACTTTATATGACTTATAGGCGTGTCATGCACTGCAGACTTAAATCGATCAATAAAGAAACGTTAAAGGGTCTTACACAGCTCATGACTCTGTACGTATACAAAGGATGGATTTACTCGCTTCTTAATACATTATTCACAAATCTAATCAACGTTACGGGTACACGGTACGCTCAACGGTCTCTAGGTATTTTGTTGATTTCGTTTGTTTTGTTGTGTGCGTAAATTATACCTTTTTCTCACTAATTTCCGTGCGTACTCAATTTCGTGAAAATTCGGGAGTATTAAAATTCGCAAGTATAAATTTTCGTGATTCCAGTAAAAAAGTGAACAAAAGCGTATTAAAATTGTCAGTTTTGCCATTGCATTAGTCTTACAAACCCTAATCTGAAGGCCAGTTTCTCAAAAAGAGGAATTTTACAAATTAACTAGACAGAACAAGAAAAAAGCCTCTAGAAAAAGTTTAAAACGCCCGAAATTAACAAAAAGTGAGTAGGAGGAAGAGAGTTAGTCAAAAATAAGACCACGCAGAAGGATATATTTTCAAGGATAGAAAGCAACAGTTTTAATTCAGAATGATACCTGTCCAATACGCCTGTGTCCCACAGCATTTAAAATTCATGTACTTTTTGTCTTTTATAAACGCGAAATTCGTGAAAACAAGTACGCACGAAAATAGGTAAGAATAAAGCAGTTACTTAAACATATTTATTGGAGATTTGCCCAAGACACAACTTCGTGCAAAGCCTTTAAAAACAAGAACGAGTTTTATGATAAAAAGAACCGTAAACTTGGAAGCCGACTGCAGTAATGGACCCTTTTATTTTACCTACTCATGCGAGGAAATTATTGACACGTTATATCTTTCGTGTCATACTCTAAGTTATTACAATTTGAACTAAAAAACAGTTGGTTTTAGTGGCTGGTGTCTAGAATTTTGGGGTATGCGATACTCTAGCATGCTCTACCTCAAAATTGTTTTTAAAAGGACTCGTATAGCCGACTTCTTTAAACCCGTAGAAGGGCATAGAGATTTAGTCAGACGATCATAAATCATGGTAATAAAATTTTTTTCCCGTTGAAGAAATTTTACAACACTTTTAAATTTACATAATAGCACCTACTCACCATTTCTTGGTTGTAAAAAAATACAGGTTGTTCTTTGAGAACAAAATATCACTAATACAGCCCGGAGCTTTTAAAAATGTGCCCTATCTTAGGAGCTTGTAAGTGTATTTTATCAACTTAACGTGTTACTTTACAACCAAAACGTTATCGCCTCTTTGTGCAAAAAAAGCTTAGATTTGGGAAAATCCGAAGACAAATACTTCTATTAATTGTGTTTTTATAGAGAATTTTAAAACTTTTAATCACGCTTACATCTTAAACGTGGTGTTTAACAAAATGTGGTGGATTTCAGGTCTGAAGTTAGAAATGCATGAATTGTATTTTCTGACCTTGGATTGTGAGTAACTAAAAATCGGTTACTAAGTCGAGAAAAGTGTAATCTCTGGGAGACTAAACCCCCACAAGTGCAGTGGAAATTCACAAGAATTTTTGCCTTTTTTTAACGAAACTTATTACCAAATGCTATGGTAGCCTCAATATCAAAAGTTATTAAAAAAATAAATGTACTTCAAATTTACTGACGATGACGAAACATAATTGTTTATTTGAATAAAGCTTCAAGATTTTGCAAACATAGCTTCTGGGGCATATTCGACTGTGAGACAGGGATGGCGTGGGGGAGTGAGGGCGTGCATCGGAAGCCTTGAATCACATGCATAAAATAAACACAAAAACAATATTAAAAATAACAAGAAATATAAAATAAAATAAGCCAGAATCAAGTGAAACTTCCCACCAAAAATGAAAAAGATAGGTGGAAGAATTCAGTAAGTGGCAGCTTTTTGTTTTGCAGGGGACTTGAGAGGAACCAGTTAAAGGCTGTACGCAAAGATGTATTCAACGGTCTGTTAGGTCTTACCTTACTGTGAGTACAATTAATCCATGACGAACAAGTCACCATTAAGCAACAAATTGGAGCACAAAAATTGGAGCAAGACAAATCACCAGTCAGTCACAAATAATTCTAAATAATTCTAAGTAATTCTAAAATTGTAAATCGGTTACCCTCCCTAGTTTGTTTATTTTCTACTTATATGCAGGGACCTATCATCCAACCAAATAACTTACATCGAGGACGGGGCCTTTGAAGATCTCGAGTCACTTATATATCTGTGAGTGCTCTGCAAACCTGTCCCTCAAGCTACATTCTTAACACGCTTGCTCGCCCATTGAATAAGCCCTACATCTGAGGAATTAAACGCTGTTCCACAGTTAAACCGGACCCTTCACTCCTTCCAGTTCCCTTAAAGCTTCAATTAAGTGGTTGCAACATTTACTCAGTATTCGACAACCTTCGACATTGTTATTCATTCATATAGGTTGAGCCTGTTAAATGATGTTTGTATGGTGCTGAACGAAGTCTCATTGCCATTAAACTTTTGACCTTGGTCAAACGGGTTCCACGAGTCCATTCAACACTTTTTAACACTTTTGAATGACATTGAATCCGTTTGAACGAGATCAGTTTTTCAGAAGTCAGCTCTTCGTGCAGTTAGAAACTATCAAAAAATATGTTTTATACAATTTCTTGAAATAGTAAGGCAAGCTGAAAATAATAATCGTTTAATTTTCTGTCTATTTAAAGGCATAACAGCAGTATCTGACTCGAGACCCACGAATTTAGGAATCCTCAAGAATCCGGCTCTAAACCGTCAAGGTTTAATTTAAGCCACGTAAGCCTTTTAGCAGCCGAAGTAAGAATCAAGGAATCCAAGAATCCATTCCGTTAACTTGAGCAATGAAATTGAAACTAAAAATTAAGGCATCCACTGGGCTTTTGTTTTTGACAGGGAGTTGTCAAATAACAAACTTGAAAGTTTTAATTCTCACACCCTGTATGGCCTCAGAAAACTCAGTTTTCTGTGAGTAGTTCGAAAGTAATTAAATTAATTAAATATGCATTAAACGTGATTTCTTTTTTATTTAGTAAAACTGAATAAACTTATGGTTGACCATTTTCTTTTGTCTGTTAAGGCCGCGGGTGAGAAACTAAGTCATCAGTATTTATTTATTTAAAGCGTATGCACGAAGTACGAGGAATGGTAGCGACCAGAGGGTAGCGACATTGCGCGAAATATTCATGAATAGGCTCTTCAGTAAAACTTTCAGTTTCTGAATCAATAATTGCACGTGCGTTAAATCGTGTGCTACGGACTTGTGACTTTTAAGCATTTTATAAATAAAAAAACAGTCGAAGTCCGCCTTTTTTTTACGTTCCAACGTTAATAGAAATTTTTTAGAAGTTTTTCAACAAAGCAAAACAAAAACTGCAATAATACTCCTTGTAGCTAACATAGAGCTTCGGCAACGCTTATAATCTACAATCCAAAAATTTGCCATCTCTTAATTGCAACGTATTGTTCTTTTCCGGACATTTCCATAATTAGCATAATCTTACTTTAAACATGCATTCGTGTTTATTCGGTAAGCCTTCGGAAGCCCTAAAACCACCAATTTTGTGTCCAAGAATACAGCGCAGATATAGAATTTCCTGAACAGACACAACAGGCGCACAAACTAGGTGTATTGTAGATTGTCGCAACAGAAGCCTTTTTTTCAAACAATCTTTTTAACAAAATATCGAAGGCTTCAAATTTAAACAAGGTCAATTTTACTCATTTAAAAGCTTACAACTTTCAATGGAACTCGAAATACTATAATCGGCTTCTGCTGTGACACAATAGAGATTTTAACCGATCAATGAGTGGTAAAATCAAGAAGCGTTGTCTTCTCCACGAGGAGAAAACTTGGACACGGAGTCGCGTTTTACAAAATCTTAACTTTGGGAGCCCATAGCATCGCAAAGAAGCGCAATCTGTCAAACCAAAAACAACGTTATTGCACTTCCACCATTGCCCAACCTCTCTGTTAAGTTTCAACGGAATCGGCTTCCAAACGTTCTAGACATAACGTTTTTTAGCGTAAGACCTTCACCAAAATTTTGCCTTATAAATGTATTCATGAGCAGCTTGTCACCTGCGGCCTTAAAAAAAAACTTTTACACAGACGATTTTTGAAGCATTATTAGCTGTGATAATTTTTTACCGCAATGTGAGTGTGATTTACGTGCTTTTGCCCAAAACCGCTCTGCATAACATTCTAAAATCGGCAGTTGCACACAGGCAATTGAAAATTGCCGGACAACTCGAGGTTAGAATCTCACTTTGTAAAGGGTGGTTAACAATTATTCTTCTCAATCATGCCCTACGTACGTTCAGAGACATGGAGACTCACAGGGCCGTCTTGGCTGTAAATCTACTTAAAGTTTATTCCATAGACTTTCCCTGGATCAGGGGAATGTGTATTTACTAACCAAGGTAAACACTGTCGCAAAAAAATAAATAAATAAAAAATAAACTTTTTCTTCAGTAGAAGTATAGTGTCCCGAAAGCCTCAAAGTAGATAGTCAATCTGTGAGAGTGCACAGATGAAATAATATTGCAAGTAGGGCATGATCATCTTGATTAAGGAGAGAGTCTTTCAACTCTGACTAAGGTTTTCCCGCATGTTTGTTTTCAGAAACGTTGATGGCAATCAGATAAGCACGATCGACAAAGAAACGTTTCGGAACACTTCATCGCTGTACTATGTGTTAGTGAAATTCTAAGAATTGTGGTTTTTTAATTGAAAATTATAGGCCACATACCATGTACTACTTAATTCTATCAAATTGTTTTATTTTGGCACAGCAATTTTATGGGGAGTTTGATAGATATTATGCCAGCAATTTACCCGTGGACACCAATTAACACGAGCTTTCAAATGTAAGTTTAAAAAGTGATTTTAATAACGATAATATATTAGATATATCTCGAGTTTCATTCCAGGTGTGGTCTGTGCTGATTGCATATGTTCCCTTTGGTGTCTGGAGGATATTAGCTGCGGAACCAAGACCCCGAAGACCCCGGTATCGTAGCGACAAGTATTATTAGAGAATAGCTGTTGAGGGCTGCACTGCATGTAATTGCGAGTTGTTTAAGCTGTTCTGACTGCGCAATGGTACAGAAGCTTGTCTGGCATTATCATCACCGTGTTTATGTTCTATAAAGTTGAACGTCTTTAGTTGCAGTACAAACTACAACATTTTTTTGTTAATAAAAGGCATTGTTATACCCACAAGTAACCAAATGAATACCTACTTTTCATATTGCAGTCTGCCATCCAGGGAAAACTTCACGGTAGAAGTCATTGACGAAAGCTTTTACATGCTAAGTTCGTTTACTGATGCAGGGTTTATATGCGAAATATCTGGTACCCTCCTCCCAGACCTGCCACCTTTCTTCTATTTATTGGAATGCGTCATGTGTCCAATGGGAACATTTCCGCGCGCTTCATGTATACCTTGTCCTCCAGGTAAGCGAATACTTGACAGGCCTGCACTGACCAAAGGCAAGTCCGGCCGTGAGTGATTACCGTTTTTCATGTACAGTCACAGAATCCATGGGAGCGAACTATATACAGCTTCACAGCTTTTACAATGTAGAACAAATTTGACTTACGCCTGCCTAGTTTACGCTGGAAAATTCGGTGCTTTTCTTACAACAGTAATTGGCCCCGCTGTCAACTTTTGTAGTAAGAAAAGATTTTGAAAATAGCCTGCGCCCGTGTAGAGTAAACGAGATAGAAAATCATCATCCTTAATCATCTCTTCAATGATCATATGAAGCCGTATTATTTCTGGTCAGCTACATTGCTGCTGAAGATTTATTGAATATCTTATTTAATTACTTTGAATGGAGTCTCCCGTCGATCTGACGGTTGAGTAGAATATAGGCAGGTCATCTCCCGACGTGAGTCTTGATGTGGGAATGCTGTATTGCAAAGGGTCGTCCGGAAATATTGCAGGGGATAGAAAATCCCTACTTAAAAGTCCCCGAAAGTGTCTAACGGTAATGCTGGGAAAAGGACAGAGAACAAGGCGGGGTTCCAGTACGCGTCACCTTTTCGCAGTCCTCACCAGAAAAGGTCGGACGAGTCACCAATGCTTAATCAGACATGATTATCTGAACACCCTAACTCTTAACATCTAGGCCCTGGGTTGTTCAAAAGTTGGATAGCGCTATCCACGGGATAAATCTCTATCCATTAGATAACGCAATTGGTTTCCCTAACACTTATCCACTGGATAATGGAGGCCCTATTAGGGGTTATGGGGATACGGGATATTTGCGGAAAAATTTTAGGGAAACGGGATACCGAAGGAAAAAACTATAGTGATACGGGATATTTGAAAAAGAAATATGGGGATATTTAACAAGAAGTCTAGGGATACGAGACTGCACAATTACATATGGAATATTTCAAGAAAAAGGTAAAGGGATACGGGATACCCAGACCCCGGATAGCGCTATCCAACTTTTGAACAACTGGGGCCAAGTCTTGTTCAAGTTGAGAAATAACGAAGATTTGTACAGCATCACCAAGTGCCTCTGTCCGCACGAAATCCGCATTGCGTGAATACAAGGTCAATTATTTGGACAGTGAGCATGTTCAGGGGGAGTGACTCTGGCAATGAACTTTCCTACGATGCACATGAGAGATATTTCGAAGATTTGCCTCCATCTCCCGATTGATGTGCAAAGTGAAAGTCTTGAAGTCCTCGCTTTTTTGGGACTGCCGTCCACCGTCGCCAGCTTATATCTGTTGGTATTCTGCCTGCTCCTGTGGCCGATCTGCTTCAAAGACTTTACATTCACTACACAATAGATGGCTAATCACCGGCTATTTTAGTGCAAATTCTACATTTGGCGATGGAGAAGTAGTGGGCATGCTGTGCGGAGTTTAAAAGTATTTTCACTTGTGAGGGTGCCATGCTGATATCTGCCCTAATTTAGGGAACGCTGCTTTGTCCTCCGGAAAGGAATCACAGACCGAACGTAATTGTTTGCCTCTCATCCTGACGATTGGTCATTAGATGGCCCTTGAAGCGAGTTGCTTCATAATAGGAGCCGTCACTGTTATTTTTCCTGACTCTTCTGTTCTCCCTCCGAATACGAAAAACTTCTCTAATGCTCGAACTGACTGCAGATAAAAGATTAAATAAGTACATATAGATTACCACAGTGTTTGTGAAAAACATGAACCGACTCATGCCAGCTCCTTAAGAAATGACATTTGGGTTACTTATCGTAACCCAGTTTTGTTGTTGGTTCTCGTCCTTGCTCCAAGGGTTACTGTTATTATTATTAGTTTTATTTTACCTTTTTCTTTGTTAACAGGTGGATTCTACCAAGATGTTATGGGTTATACCTTTGAGGAAAATGCTTTTGGCTTGGGTTGCAAGCTATGTCCACCGGGACGGTACGTTCATCCAGGTGCAGCTCCAGGAATATCAATCACCGAATGCACGTCCTGTCCGCAAGGTAATAAAATAAATTTTCCCTTTCTTAGAAGTCATCTACATGTTTATATGTAAATAGGGGCTAGTATCAATTATTTTAGCCCTCGGACGTACAAATAAAGTAAGGGTGGAGGGGACGTTGATGGAACCCCTGCCCGGAGTTTTGTTGCGTTTCAATATTCCGAAACGATGTTACCTTTAACAGTTAGCCTGTGATGTGCTCTACAACATGAGATATATATTCTGGGTCGTGGTGCCGCCGGGGCCCAGTGACATCATCCAAGATGTCGGCCATGGATTTCACCCAATATGAGAAATAATCAAAACATGGCCGAACTTGAAAATTTTTTATGCTAGACATGTAGAATATGACATAATTTAAAACACTTCGCCGCTTTTTATTGACAATTATGTGCGTTTCACCGAAAAAAATAAAAGAAATGCCCAATGTCACAAAAGTGTAGCGCACAAGGCTCGGAAATCGTCTTTACCGGTTTGGTTAATCGCGGAGACAAATATTCATAGCTGCTACTCCAAGATTAAACGCAGCATGAAAGGATTAAGCGTTTAGCTAGTACTAAAACTCGTGAATGTAAAGTCCCTTTTTCAAAATAACGTTGAAATCACTACTTTCAATCTGTAACAATCTTTTGGCTCTCTCATAATTAGAAGAAAAAAAAGCGCGCTGCTTGCAAAGTAGTATTACATTATAGACGAGGTTACAGCACCCAAGGTCAACATAATTTCCCCAGTTAAAGGCTACATGTACCCATGGAATTCGAGGGAGTAAATTTTCTGGTTGGGTAACTTTAGCAGGAGAAACCAGGGCCGATCGAGACATGTTTTTCTTTATAAACTGAAGGAGAAGACGAGGAACTCGCGCCAACAGATACGCTGTTAAATCCTTGATCTTTTGCATTTTCCGAGACGTAGAAAAATTTTCGATACGAATAAAATAGAACATACTGTGCGACTCAGCATACCATTAAAATTCAACACTCACAACACTGCTCGAGAAGGAGGCACCTTCAATCTTCCACACGGAGACGCCGCTTGGAAATTCAGGTCATGCAGCGCATGATCACGCACTGCATGCGCAGTGTCCAAAACTCAGCTTCTCATTTGTAGGTTTACCTGGGGAAACCAAAAGTCCCTTCAATCCAAATAGGGTTTTGCTTGGGGTAGTTCTTATTGTTCTCAGTCACTTTACCACGAAAATTTAACTAGGTAAATTTTCCCGAGGGAAAATCGGTTACACGGAAAAATGCCACTTTCTCTAGGGAAACCTCATATTTACCTACGTAAAGTTGCCTCATGTGACCACGGCTAATATAACGGGAAAATGTTTGAAAATGAATACTTATTGTGACTTTGAGGTTAAAGAATGTTGGACTTACATACCATCTAGACTGGAGAAGGAACAAGTCTAGCATGTCTAGCTATAGTACGGAAACCGAAGACAACTACTGGTCTTTCTAGTACACTGGTCTGACTTATCATTTTACACTTTTTGTTTCTAGGTACTCGGTACGATGCCTTTGCAAACTTCAGAGCATGTCCCTGTATGGATAACTTTTATCGTCTTGATCGTTTTGGACCATGCAGGCAATGCCCCTCGGTGGGATTAACTTGTGAAAACGAGACGGTGACTCTTAATAAAGGATTTTTCTGGCAATGGGAGTCTGCCGAAGCTAGGACACTTTACGAGAAATTTGCAAAGGAGCTTCAAGTACAAAATGCATCTTATGACACCAATCACACCCAATTCAAGCTTTCCTTTCCCAAAGTGTATGCATGTCCTGTGACGTCATCATGCCAAGGTGGAATGCTCTCCTTATGCTCCAAGGGCTACGAAGGACCCTTGTGTGCTGTGTGTAGCAAAGGGTACTACCAAATGGTATCGAGGTGCCAGAAGTGCCCAGGATTTCGTTGGTTGATCGGACAGATTATTTTAGCTGTAGTTTTGCTGTCCATGATTATGGTTCCCCTCATAATTGGCAAAAAGATGCGTAACTCAGCCGGACGTTCTGTAACTGACCTAGTTCTTGCGAGGTTCAAAATCTTTATTGGTTTTTATCAAGTAACGACAGGGACTCTTGATGCCTTTTCCTATGTTGAATGGCCACAGCTTTTGCTGCAGGTCGGTACGTTTACTAAGTTTCTTCAGCTTAATTTGCTTCAGATTGCTCCATTGAATTGTTTTACAGACACCCTAGAAGTGACCGCATACACCTCTTTTCTTTTCTCTTTGGCGCTTTGTTGTTTTGCTGTTGTAGCTTCAATTACCTTTTACTGCGTTCGGAAGCTTTGCCTTAAAAATGAAACCGTTAATCTTGAGGTATTGAATCAGAAGCTTTCTGAGACAAAAGAAAACTGCATTCGATACGCTTTCTTGTTGTTGTTTATTTTATATCCTGAAATCACTGCTCAAGTTTTCCAGATGTTGCCTTCATCCTGCCAGAAAATCTGTGTTGATAGCCACGACAACACTTGTCGGTCCTACCTTAGGTCTGATTATAACTTGGAATGCTACACGGACTCGCACAACAAGTTTGTCACACTCGCCTACATCTTGCTATCGTTCGTAGTGTTGTTTCCGATTGTAACAGTCTTCCTCCTGTGGAAGAACATGTATATGAACCTTAAACATGATGATCAAAACAAAGGCGAAGGAATAAATGAGGTTGCGCGTGGATTGAGCTTTCTGTATGAAAATTACTCAGCGGAATGTTGGTTTTGGGAGCTCCTGGAGCTTGTACGAAAAGTCGTCGTTACTTCTCTTCTGGTTTTGATTGGCGGCGAGAGTCGCACCAGCCTCGGAGTGGCAGCCATAACGTCAGGCCTCTATACAGTGCTATTTGCCGCTTACCAGCCAATCAGTGACCGATTTGAACACTGGCTTCAACTGATGTCGCTTGTGGCTACCAGTACTAATATGAACTTGGGCATACTGCTGAAAATACCTGAGGAATCCGTATCCTCGGAAGTGAAAACAGAAATCGAATCGACAGGCATCTCTGTGCTCCTCATTTTTGTAAACCTGCTGGTAACAGGAATGATAGCAGGTAGGTGCTACGTGAACACAAGTATGGGAATACAGAAAATGCAGTCGAATAAATTGTTGAATTTCATATCACCACCTGGGAATGTTCAGGAACTCGTGAGAAGTCCGTTTAGAGTGGCAAAAAGACGAGGCAGAGTGCATCTCGCACTTGACTTATACAACTATAAGTCAATAATGCACTGGACCAAGGTTCCTTTATCCGCTAAATATGGCAACGTATTATACACTGTTGGATCCCGAGTGTGTGCATTTTTCGGTTTCTAACAGTCTTGTGAAATATTTTCGATCAAAACGATGTCACTGTTAGAGACAGAGCAAAGAAATGGTTTCAAGATAAAATGGACCAGCAAAATTAGTACGGCTCGTTTTAGAGAAACTCGTAAACTATATTGTTTTCAATCTGAGCAACTCACATAATGTATTATATAATATGCTGAATTATACGCGCCCTTTTATTGGTTCTTGGCTATGATCTATTAGAGGACAGACGCATAGATGACGTCACCTTTGGCATCATTTTGTCTCTTCATTATATAAAACAAATAGATTTCATGTTCCCGTGCGTCTTTTCAGTAACATATAGATCACAGAAGACGTCAAAATGTGGTAAGAACATCAGTGACAAACTCGCCTAACGGCTCGTGTGCCACCTTATTGTTCTTACCACATTTTGACGTCATCTGTGATCTATTACTGAGCAGACGCATGGCAACATGAAATCTATTTGTTAAATGGATCAATGAGATACAATCCAACGCTGTTATTACAATTTATTTTCAGTGCGCTATTTTGTAGCCGGGGTGTCTGTGCTTCAAGCAATGAGGCGCCGTCCTCAGTGTAACTTGGCATGTTGCATGTCAGTGATGATGATGATGAATGACGCAGCAGAGGACGTCGTCATGTATGAAGAGGAGTCTGACAGCGGAGAGCAAGAATCTGAAG